>Ga0209517_10003258_pt1 | contig 22156 bp, 20 predicted proteins | sample PeaSoiMetSII2010_FD_187695 | JGI IMG/M metagenome (GOLD analysis project Ga0209517, IMG submission 187695) | Peat soil microbial communities from Weissenstadt, Germany - SII-2010 (SPAdes) (version 2) | ecosystem: Environmental > Terrestrial > Soil > Wetlands > Peat | place: Germany...
GCACCACCAGGACAAAAAGCAGGCCGACGAACGACATCCAGTTCACGGTGACGCTCGACAGGTAATCCTGCACGACCACGAACACGGCGGCGCCGAGCAGCGGACCCCAGAAGCTGCGCATGCCGCCCATCACCGCCATCATGACGAAATCGCCCGACTGGCTGTAATGCAGGCCCCTCGGGTCGGCGAAATTGTTGACAAGCGCGTAAAGCGCTCCGGCAAATCCCATGAAGAAACAGGACAGCGTGAACGCGATCCAGATATGCCGTTCGACGGGGATACCGAGGAAGCGGGCGCGGCGCTCGTTTTCGCGGATCGCAATCATGGTGCGGCCGAAGGGCGAACGCAGGATGAATCCCATGGCGCCGACGGCCAGCGCAAAGCAGAACAGCACGAAGTAATAGAAGCTGTTGGCATTCGACAGGATGTCGAGCCTGAAGGCGCCGAAATCGATCGGGTGGCGCGAAAAGCCGCGCAATCCGTCGTCGCCGCCGGTCAGCGAGCTCCACTGAAAGGCGATGTAGTAGAACACCTGGCCAAAGGCGATCGTCACCATGGCGAAGTAGACGCCGCGTCGCCGCACGATCAGGGTGCCGAGAATGGCGCCACAAAGGCCGCCGAGCAGCATGCCGAGCAGAAGCGCGAGCGGCGTGCTCGGCGCCAGGAATTTCAGCGTCAGCCCGGTGCCATAGGCGCCGAGCCCGAAATAGGCGGCATGACCGAATGACAACACGCCAGTAAATCCCAGAAGGAAATTCACCGACATCGCCGCTAGCCCGAGCACGAGCACGCGGGTGGCAAGCGCGGTATAGCCGCCGAGCGGCACCATCCAGTATGGCGCAAAGATCAAGAGCGCCCAGATCGTCGCAAGGACGATCAGCTTGCGGGTTTGTTCGGCACTCAACTCATCATTCCTTCTTCGCCGAACAATCCGCGCGGGCGCAACAGCAGCACTACCGCCATCATGATGTAAATAACCGCCTCACTGGCGGCCGGATAGAATACCGCCGTCAATCCTGAAGCGACCCCGATCAGCAAGCCGCCGACAAGCGTTCCCGGCAGGCTACCGATGCCGCCGACGATGATGGCGATAAAACTCGGCATCAAAAGCCCCGTGCCCATGGTGGGTTCAAGCCCTAGTTGCCCGGCAGCGAGCACGCCGCTCAGGCCTGCGAGAAAGATGCCGACGGCAAAATTGAGCGATCGCAACATCTGCACGTTGATGCCGAGCGCCGCGACCGTCTCGAGGTCGAGCGTGCCGGCACGGATGCGAACGCCGAGACGGGTATAGCGCAGCAGCAGGAACAGAAGCGCCACTGCGATCATCACCACTGCCACCATGAACAGGCGATAGCCGGTGATGAAGAATAATTCGTTGCTTAAGGGCTGCGCCAGAAATGGCGGAATGGTGACCGGCTTGCCCTGCGGGCCCCAGATGAAGCGTGTACCGTCCTCGATGATGAACGCGAGGCCGAAGGTGAGCAGCAGACTATAGAGTGGATCGCGCCCATAAAGCGGCCGGATCAGAACGCGCTCGACCGCGAGCCCGATGATGGCCGTCAGGGGCGGCGCCACCAGCAGTGCGCCCCAGAAGCCGATATAGGGTGTGATCGAATAGGCGATGTAGCCGCCGATAACGAGAAATCCGCCATGAGCGAAGTTGATCACGTTGCTCAGATTGAGGATGAGCGAAAGACCCAGCGCCATCAATACGTAAAAGGCGCCGATGATGAGCCCGTTGGTGACGTTAAACAGAAGCAGTTGCGTCATAATTCACCGAAGAAGTCCCCATGCATCTGATCCGGGAGCCGGGCTCCCGGATCAAAAGGAAAAAGCCGGCTTTGGCTTAGGCGGGCCACTGGACTGTGCAGCCGGTTTCGCTAACCGGCGGAGCCGTCTTGTCGCCAGGCACGACTTCGTCGACGCGATAGAGGTCCTCGGGGTCGTCCTTGCCTTTGGATTGCGCCTCGCCGACGAAGGCCGACGTCATCAGTTGATGATCGCCCTTGCGGTAATAGACCTTGTTCGGCTGCAGCTTGACGTCATCGGGTAGCTCGAAATCCTCGAGCGCAGCGGCGAGCTTGACCGCATCGAGAACCTTCTGCTGGTTTGCGACCAGTGCAAAACTCATCGCCGAAACATAGCCGAACCAGTGCCGCGCGGTCGGCACATTGCCATTGTTGACCTTGCGGATATCGGCGACGAACTTGTCGACGCCAGGAACGCCCGGCTGCTTCCAATACCACTCGAACATCCAGATGCCAATACGCGCTTCCGGCGGAAGGCCGGCAAGCGACTCCAGCTCCTGCTGCGTTCCCGCAATGTGGATCTGCTTGTTGAGGCCGAACTGCACGACCTGCTTGAGGCAGTTGATCATGTCCGAGCCCTGCACCAGGAGAATCATCACATCCGGATTGGCGGCGCGGGCCTTGATCAGATAGGCGGAGAAATCCGTGGTGCCGAGCGGGGTGAGTTCGTTGCCGGTAACGGTGCCCCCGAGCTTTTTCAGATCGTCGGTGCAGGCGGTGTAGAGCGTGTGACCGAAGGCATAGTCGGGGGTAATGAAGTGCCACTTCTTGCCGTATTTGCTGAACAGCACATTGGAGACGGAATTGGCTTCCATCCGCGTCGTGTTGCAGACGCGGAACACATTCCATTTGCAATCCTTGCCGGTGATCGAATCGGTATGACCGCCGGAAACGATGTGCAGGATCTTCTTTTCGTTGGTGACCTGGGCGATCGCGGCCGCGATGCCCGAATTGACGTCGCCGATCATGAAGTTGACCTGGTCGCGCTCGATCAGCTTGCGCGCCTTTTGGACGCCGATGCCGACATCATTGGCGGAATCCTCCACCAATAGCTCGACCTGGCGTCCGAGAATGCCGCCTTTGGCGTTGATCTGCTCGACCGCAAGTTTGGCGCCCATTACCTCGTTGCCGGCGGGCGCGGCGTATGCTCCGGTGAGAGGATCGACCATGCCCATCCGGATCGGCGTTTCGCCGCGGGCCTGGATGATAAAGGGAGAAGCAATCTGAAGTGTGCCTAGCGCGGCCGCGCCCTTCATCAATCTCCGCCGGTCAAATTTGATATTGAAAATTTGCGATGTCATGAACGTTCCTCCGAAAGATCGTTATTGTTTTTCTGCATGTTCTGTTGCGGTCGTTGCCTCAAGGCAGCCACCGCCAAAGTCGCGCCGGTATCGCCGCCGCTCAGGCCGGCCATTGAATCTTGCAGCCGGTTCCTTCCGCCGGACCCGCGGCCTTCTCTCCCGGCACCAGAGTGCGCACCGTGAACATTTTGTCGGGATCGCCCTGCGGCGGGTGCGCCTCGCCGACAAATACCGTGCTCATCAATTCATGGTCCCCGGCGCGGAATTCCGGCGCGCCCGGCTGCAAGGCGATCTCCGGTGGCAGCTTGAATCCGGAAAGCGCCTGCGACAGTTTTACCGAGTCGAGCGTCTTCTCCTGGTTGGCAACCGCCGCCAGCGTCTGCACCGACGCAAACCCGAACCAGTTGCGCGCGGTGGCGGAGATGCCGGTGATCTTCTTCATTGCGGCATTGAATTCCGCGACATGCGGCACGCCCGGCTGGTCCCACCACCATTCCATGGTCCACCACCCGACGCGCGCGCCGTCCGGTACGGCGCGGATGCTCTCCAGTTCGAACAGGGTGCCGCCGACCGCCATCTGCTTGTCGAGGCCGAATTGGACAAATTGCTTGAGGCTTGAGACCTGATCGCCGCCGCCCATGACGTTGATCAGAACCTGCGGAGCATAGGCTCTTGCCTGGATCAGATAGGCCGAATAATCCGGCGTGCCGAGTGGCACGAGGGAGCCGGCCGAAGTGCCGCCCGCGGCCTTCAACAATTTCTCAAATCCGGCCTGGACCGAGTGCCCATACGCATAGTCCGGGGTCAGGAAATACCATCGCTTGCCGAATTTCTCCATCAAGGTCGACGCAATGGCATTGGAGTCCATGGCGGTGGAATTGCAGATCCGGAACACATTCCACGAGCAGTTGGTACCGGTGATCGGATCGGTATGGCCCCCGGATACGATATGAAGCACCTTCTTCTCGCTCGTGACCTGCGCCATCGCGATCGCAATGCCGGAATTCACGTCGCCGATAATGAAACTCACCTGGTCGCGTTCGATCAGCTTCCGCGTCTTCTGCACCCCGGTACCGACATCATTGGCGGAGTCCTCGATCAGGAGTTCGACGGGCCGGCCCAGAATTCCGCCCTTCTTGTTGATCTCCTCAGCGGCGAATCTGGCGCCAACTACCTCGCTTTGGGCGATCGCTGCGTAGACGCCCGTCAGGGGATCGACCATCCCGATCCGGACAGGGGTTTCGCCTCTGGCTTTGATGATGAAAGGGGCCGCGAATTGCACCGCAGCAATGGATGCGCCAGTTCGTAAAATAGTCCGCCGATCGACCGGCCAGGATCGTTGCGAGATGCTCATGCTGTCCTCCCAGACAAATTAACGTGTCTTGAAGTCCGGCATTCTTCGATGCCGTTGGAGACGGGAGCGTAGCCCTTCCGGCGCGCATTTGCCAATGACGATCCAGGGTAAAATCCTGCAACCTTCGGCGTAGGTTGCCTGCTTCCCCAGCCTCTCAGGGCTTCAGCGACGAAACGTAAGCCGCAAGCGAGATCATGTCGTCATGCGAGAGCTTCTCGACCACCGGAGCCATCAGAGCACCCGCGCTTCCGGCTCGCGCGTGTTGCTGGAAGTCGAAGATCTGGCGCACGAGGTAGCTCGGCGAACGTCCGGCAATTCCGGGAACGGCATCCACGCCTCTGAGATCCGGACCGTGGCACGTAGCGCAGGGCGTCGTGACGCCCGCTCCTCCGGTTTTGACCAAAGCCTCGCCCTTGGCGATGCTTCCTTTCGGCACGTAAGCGATGAACTGAGAGCGCGTGTCGCGATGCTCGAATTGCTCGGCATCCACCGGGACCTCGACGATACGCTGACCGATCGGCTCAGAGCCGCCGTCTTTCGTGACCATGTAGAACACCCGCGCGATCTGCGTCGCTGGAACCGTGTCGGTCTCGACCACCTTGATATTTACCTTCGGCTTGAGCGAGGAGAAATAGGCCGCGGCGGCCTTTACTTCGTCCTCGGTGCTGGCTTTGGCGATCGCCGTCATCAGCACACTCGGACTTCGCTGCGGGCCGGCAAATTTCCGCGCGCCGCTTTTGTAGTCCTCGATCTGCTGGACGATGTAGGAAGCGGGCAGGCCGGCCAGGCTGGCGTTCTCCGGCCCGCCGGTGCCTTCCGCGCGATGACATGAGCCACAGGCGCGGACATCGGGCTGCCTGCCATGTGCGACGATGTCCGGCATCGGTGGATGATCGTCGGGATGCCAGTCCGGCACGAAGAACAGATTGCGCTCCTGTGTGATGGTGAAACTGGTCGTGCTGTCGGGAACGTGTCGCGGCACGCCGTCGTCGGGTGCAGCCTTGAAGTCCGGAGCCCATGGATAGGCCCACGCCGGAAATGAAGCTGACGATGCCGCTGGCGAAGAACCGGGAGCCGGGGCCTGCGCCATCGCCGCGCCCGATACTGTCATCGCAATCATCGCCGCCACAGCTGACCTCATTGGCATCGTATCCCCCGCTTTCGACGTTAGTGGCCGGCGGCGATTTTGGCCGCGGCATTGTTAAGGACAATCAGGGCGTCGACGGCAACGCCGGCCCTCACATTGATCAGAAATGGATTGACGTCGATGGAGGCGATGCGGCTGCCCGCGTCCGCCATCAGATTGGAAAGCCCGACCAGCGCTTTCACGATCGAAGCTTCGTGCAACGCAGGCTTGCCGCGATAACCCCTGAGCTTGACGCCGGCCTTGGTGCGCCCGATCAACGCCTTGGCCTCGGCCGCATCGAGCGGAGCGCCGGCAAGCGCGACATCCTTCATCAGTTCGATATCGATGCCGCCGGTACCGAACAGAACGACCGGACCCATCTCGGCGTCGAGCGCGGTGCCCACCACGAGCTCCAGCTCCGCCTTGACCTGCTGCGCGATCAGGATGCCGTCGATCTTCGGCTTGTTCTTCAGTTTCTTCACCCGCGCGGTGATCTGGTTGAAAGCCTTTCTGACTTCGGCCGCGCTGTTGAGGTTGAGCACCACGCCACCGATGTCGGACTTGTGCAGAATCTCCGCGCTGACGACCTTGGCGACAACGGGAAAGCCGATTTTTTTGGCCATCTTCACGGCTTCCGCCGCGGTCTGTGCAATCGCTTCCTTGGACACCGGGATGCCGTAGGCCTTCAACAGTCTCTTTGACGCGACCTCGTCGAGCGCCGCTCCCTTTGCGTTCTTGAGCGTTCGCTCCAGCGTCGCGCGCGCCGAGGCGCTGGAACTCGACACGATATCGGGCACTTCCTTGCGCAGCGAGGAATATTCGATCAGCGCCTTGATCGCGCCGACCGCGCGGTCGAGGCCCTGCATCACGGCGATATGCGGCAGCGACTTGCGCAGAGCTTTGGTGAATTCGGTGAAGCCGATCGACATCGCCGAGATGTAGATCACCGGCTTGCTCGCGCTTGATGCCATCTCATTGACGCGGTGCAAATTGCGTTCGCGCAATTCATGCGGCGCTTTCGGCAGTTCCGAATCGATGATGACAATGTCGGTGTCGGGATCGTCGATCATGATCTTGATCGACTGCATATAGACGGAAGGATCGACCACGGCGGCGAATCCGGCATCGAGCGGATTGCCGACGATGCTGCCGGGCCCGAGCATTTTTGCAAGTTTCTCGCTGGCATTCCGGCTCAACGGAGCAAAGTTGAGACCTGCCGACGAGAAAGTATCGATCAGGAGGCCGCGTTTGCCGCCCGACAAGGTCACCGCCGCAAGGCGTCCGCCCTTCGGGAGGTCGGCATGGACGAAACACTCGGTGGTCTCGATCAATTCGTCCATGCCGCGAGCGCGGATCACGCCTTCACGCGTCGAGATGGCATCGAAGGTCTCGATGGAGCCCGCGAGCGCGCCGGTATGGGCCATCGCGGCGGCGCGGCCACCTTCGGACGCGCCCAGCTTCAGCGCGATCACCGGTTTGCCGGCCGCCCGCGCCGCCTTGCAGGCGTCGCGGAACGCCTTGGTGTTACGCACGCCTTCCAGATAAACCACGATCACGCGGATCGAGGGGTCGGCGGCGAAATAGGTCATCAAGTCGGGCGTCTCGAGCCCGGCTTCATTTCCGGTCGTGACCATATAGCCGACGCCGACGCCGCGATCCTCCAGCGCCTGGCGGATCGCCATCACAATCGCGCCAGATTGGCCTGCGATCGCGACCGGACCCGCCTCCATCGTGACCACACGGTCGTCGATGTTGGTAAAGAGGTTTTCGCCGGCGCTCAGATTGCCAAGGCAATTCGGACCGGTGACGGCAAGGCCGGTCTCCTTGACGGCCTGTTGCAGCTCGGCCGCAAGCTTTTGGCTTTCGTCATCCTGCAATTCGCTGAAGCCGGAGGTCACGATGGTTGCCGAGCGGGCGCCGGCCGCCGCGGCGTCCCGGATCACCTGGACGGCGAAACGCGCCGGTACCAGCACGAGCACATGGTCGGGCTTGTCCGGCAGGCTGGCGAAATCCTTATAGCAGGGGACGCCCCAGATGGTTTCGCGCTTGCTGTTGAGCGGATAGAGGCCGCCTTCGAATTCGTATTTGATCAGGTTGTTCCAGATGCGTTCGGCGTAATTGCCCGGCTTGTCGGTCGCGCCGACCAGCACGATATTGCGCGGGTGCAGCATGGCATGAATGCTTTTGACGATACTGCTGGCGTCGGGTGATGGTGACCATTCGCCGGTTGTCGCGTGTCTCGACCTGGCTTCCATTGGCGTAACGCTACCCTTGTTTATTTCCCGTAACCGACGATCGGCAGGGACCGTCCGGTCCAGGATTTTGTTTCTTCTTATTGATAGTCGGGGAGGGTGGCAACTCGCGCAAACGCAAGAAAGTCCGCAGTTCTAACCTACCAGACCGGTCTTGGGCGTGAGGGCGAGGCAATACCCGCCAGCAGAACGGCGAGAATCCCGGTGAGGAAGATGCCGTCGAACGTCCCCGCGCCGCCGATCGAAGCGACCGGGGCGCCGAGGCCGCCGATCTTGTCGAGATTGAGCAGGTCGGCGCCGATCAGCGTTCCCATCGAGCCGCCGATATAGGCAAGCGGGGCTGCGTATTCGCGGGACAGGATGTAGGCAAGGATTGCCGTGGCCACGACCGGCGCAAAAACCGGCACGGCAATGCCGATCCCATGCACTGGCGTCGCCATCGAATGGATGATGAATGCGATGGCGACGATCGCGATCGCCGCCTTGACCCATAATTGATAGCGGATCACCAGATAGGCCGACATGATTGTCGGAATCACCGCGCCGCCGACATTGACGGCGAGAACCGTGCCCGGCCACCTGGTGGCCAGCGGCACCACGTATTGCATGCCGAAGAAATCGACGATCTGCCCCGACCTGACCGTCTGCCCTGGCAGGATCGTGATCGGGATGTTGAAGTAACTGCCGATCAGCGAGCCGAACAACAGAAGCAGCGCGACGCCCGGGCCGATCCCGAGCTTCATATAGGCATATCTGAGAATGCGAAGCTGAATCAGGATGATCAGCCCGACAAACAGGAACACCAGGATAAGAAAGAATCCCGGCGTCAGCGGCAGATAGTGCACTTGGTATTCCATCGTTTCGGTAACTCTGGCTCGGCCGGTTCCGACATCGAATATTGGCTTTAAATATTGGCTTTTCGCTGCGCGGCAAGAGTGCTGCCGCGCGGCGCCTTCCGGTCGATCATGGTTGACACTGAATTTAGTTCAAGGACGTCGTCACGTCTGAATTGCTCGATGCGTGCTCGTCGGTACCCGGCGGTCCGGTCATCGTGGCGATTAGGAGATAGCGTTCCGGCCCTGATGTTATCGCATCGAGCGGCCAGCAGGTCGACAGCACCAGCTCGTATCCGCTATGCAGCGGATCGACGCGCCAAGCGTCGAAGCGCACGACCGGCGCGCCGTCGACACGATAGCGGAACGCCTTGCCGTCGCTTCGCGTAACCTTGATCTCATCGCCGACCGCGACATCCTTCAGGAAACGAAAATGCGTATCGCGGTGCGCGGAATAGACCGCGACGCCACGCTCCCCGGCATTGGGTGTGAGCTCGACATGGCCGGGGCCGAAGGCGAGAGCCTGGCCACTGCTGCCCGCCAGCACGATGGCGCTGGCGCGAAGCCGCTTTATCTCAATGCGCGCGATCGGCCACGCCACCTATCGCGAGCATTTGCGGCGCACGACAGAAGAGCCGTTCGCGCTGTTTTTCCAGGGCGACTCGGAAAAAGACGGCGCGGCATGATCACGCTTTGTCACTGCGCCGCGGCGCGCTCGTTCCGTCCGCTTTGGGCGCTTGAAGAGCTCGGACCGTCCCTGTGAGTTCAAGATGCTGCCGTTCCCGCCGAGGGTATTCTGGCGCGGAACCCTGGCCTTTCCGGGGATTTGGCCCCGCCGTCGCTGCCTATTGGAAACGGTTGCAGGCGCGCGACGGGTTTTGCCGGGCGGGTTGCGGCCGAGACCGTTGCCGGTGAGCAGCAGAAGGTCGCGGCGCGCTCCTGGCGACAGTCGTGAGGCGTTGCCGCTGGAAAACGGCTTCCGCTCAACTCGCGTCCAGCAGCTTGTTCAGCCGCAGCCGGGTGATGATGTAGACATTCTGGAGGTCGTTGGCGAATTCGGTTTGCGTGTCGTTCTGCAGCCGCCGGCTAAACTCGAACAAAATTCCTTCCTTGGTGTGCATTCGCACCGCGATAATGAACGGAAATCCGAACTTCTTCTTGTAGGCGGCATTTAGTTCCGAAATCTGCACCATCTCGGCATGAGACAGGGCGTTGAGGCCCGCGCTCGCCTGCTCGGAAACCGATGAAGCCGTCATCGTGCCGGCCTGGGCTTCCTTGCCGGCAAGATCGGGGTGGCTTTGCAACAGGGCGAGTTGCATCGCCGCCGGCGCGTTCCTTGCGACCGCAACCATCGCGGCATGCAAGTCGTCGATGCCTGCAAATGGCCGCTGCTCCCAGGCCTTCTCGGCGACCCATGGCGAATTCTCGAAGATGCCTCCAAATTTCCGAACGAAGGCGTCGCGATCCATCGCATTGATTGGCGCCATGCCGACCGGGCCGGCGATCGCGGCGGCGATCATGACCGGCCCAAGCATCAGGGCGCAGAGCAGGGACGCCAGCGGCCAATAGCCTCGGATCATTGCGCGCCTCCTCCCGCCCGAACGCGGTGAAGCCTTAGCTGCCGCGATAGGTCGTGTAGCTCCAGGGCGATGCCAGCAGCGGCACGTGATAATGCGCTGCGGCATCGGCCATCCCGAATTGGATCACGGCCTTCTCCAGGAATGGGGGGTTGGGCAGAACCGTGCCGAGCCTGGTGAAATACTCGCCGATGTAAAATACCAGTTCGTACTTGCCGGCTTTCATCGTTTCAGGGGTCAGCAAGGGCTCGGCGTTCCGGCCGTCCGCATTGGTATGAACTGTCTTGATCAACTTATATGCGCTACCGTCCAGCACACTGAAATCGATCTTCACCCCTTCCCCGGGCTTGCCGCTGGCGGTATCGAGCACGTGGGTCGTCAGTCCCGGCGATCCCGCCGCCAGCGCGGTCTTGTTGGCAAATGCGGCGAGCGCCAGCATGGCCGATCCCGTCCCCAACAGGCCTCTTCGATTAAGTAGCGTCATGACGTTGCTCCTTTTGAATTGCCTCATTCATCAGGCAGTGGCGATCCGATTGAGCTTGGCAAAAATCGGGCCATGCAAGGTCATTTCCCGCAAGCGGGATGAGCTCCGATAGCAACCGGATCAACGTTTGACCGGCTGATTGTCCCCCGCCTTGGGTGGTTGCCCGGTTGCGGCGCGAACCTTCGCCAGGATTGAATCGCAATATTCGTCGCGGTCGCGAAGGAAGAGCTCCTGATGGGCGCGGAACGCGGCCACTCTTCCGCGGACTTCCTCGCGAAGTTCACTGTAACGCGCCGGCGAGACGCGGACGACCGGGAGAGCCTCGACGGGCCGCACCACCTCGGCGGGCTCATCCAGCGGGACCGGTTCAACCGGACCTCGCGCATCCGTCGCCTTCGCTTCCGTCGCCGTTCCCGCGACGGATTGCACAAACGCCATGGTTTGCGCGATCAGGAGGTCGCGCTCCTTTTTCCACTTCATTGTGCACCTCAGCCCGCGCGCATCTCAGCAAAAAGCCGCCGATCAATCAAGCAGCGGTTTGCCCTGTGTCCACATCAGGAGACGTCCGGGACGGGTGGTCAGTCTCCGCAAGCCGTCCAGAGGTAGCCGCTTCCCGCAAAAGAGGCGGCGTTTGTTGCGTCAGACGATGCGCGAATTCTTGTTGCCCCAGTAACGGTCGCGCAGGAGCCGTTTGTAGAGCTTGCCGGTCGGCAGCCGCGGCAGTTCGTCCTCGAAATCGATCGAGCGCGGCACCTTTTGGCGCGACAGCGACTGGCTGCAGAAGAAAATCAGTTCCTCGGCGAGGTCGGGACCCGGCTGGACTCCGGGCATCGGTTGCACCACCGCCTTCACTTCCTCGCCAAGGTCGGCATTGGGAACGCCGAACACTGCGGCATCGGCGATCTTTGGATGGGTGATGAGGAGATTCTCGCATTCCTGCGGATAGATATTGACCCCTCCCGAGATGATCATGAAGGTCGCGCGATCGGTCAAATAGAGGAAGCCGTCGCTGTCGATATAGCCGACGTCGCCGACGGTGCTCATGCTGCCGTCGGGCGAGCGGGCCTCGCGGGTCTTGTTGGGGTCGTTGAAATATTCAAACGGGGTTGCGGTCTTGAACCAGACCGTGCCCGAGGTGCCTACCGGACACTCCTTCATGTCCTCATCGAGGATGTGAAGCTCGCCGAGCAGGACCCGGCCGACGGTGCCGCGGTGGGCAAGCCACTCCGCGCTGTTGCAGGCGGTAAAGCCGAGGCCTTCGGTGGCGCCGTAATATTCGTGGATGATCGGTCCCCACCATCTGATCATGTCGTCCTTGACGGCTGCCGGACAGGGCGCAGCGGCATGGATCGCGATCTCGAGGGATGAAAGGTCGTAGCGCGAGCGCACGGCTTCCGGCAGCTTCAGCATGCGCGAGAACATGGTCGGCACCAGCTGGCTGTGGGTCACCCCCCATTTCTGGACCAGTTCGAGATAGCGTTCCGGATCGAAGCTTTCCATGATGATGACGGTGCCGCCCACCCGGATCGTGAGGTTGACGGCTGCTTGCGGCGCCGAATGGTAGAGCGGCGCGGGCGACAGGTAGACCATGCCCTCGCGGTACTGCCAAAGTTTTTGCAGGAAATCGAAGATCGGCAGTTGTTGCGTCGGCGGTTGCTCCGGCAGTGGCCGCAAAATGCCCTTCGGCCGTCCCGTCGTTCCCGACGAATAAAGCATCGCGGTGCCGACACACTCGTCTTCAATCGGCGTCTTGGGCAGGCCGCTGGTTGCGTCACGCAGGCCGACGATGCGGTCGCTTTCGCTTGAGCCGTCGGCCACGATGCAGAGTTCGATCTTGGGGCATCGTTTGATGGCCTCGCGGGCAATTTCGAGCTTTGCGACCGACGTGATGAGGATTCGCGATTCGCTGTTGTTGACAATGTAGGCAAGTTCGCTGGCCGTCAGGTACGAATTCACGCAGGTGAAATATAGCCCGGCCCTTTCGCCTGCGCCGCAGGCCTCGAGATAGCGGCTGTTGTTCTCCATATAGATTGCGTAGTGGTCGAGCCGCTTGAGGCCGCGATTGCGAAACAGGTGTGCCAAGCGGTTGGCGCGCGCCTCGAGCTCCGCATAACTCACGGACTCGCCGGAATTTGCCATGATGAAGGCGGGCTGAAGAGGACGGAGATAAGCCTGCTTGCCGGTATACATCGTTCCTCCCAATGATCCTTACTATGCTTATGCGTTTAAATGAAATGTATTACCCGCGTCGTCGACCGAGCACGGGACCAACGCTGCCGATTTCCCGATCTCGCTGTCGGTCTCGGACGCCGCGCGGCTGAGCGTGCCGCCGGCCAAGAAGGCGGCGCGTGGGAGTTCGTTCTGGCCGAACGCCCCAGTTGCCGCGAAAAATGGCCTTCCCCGCACTGAAAGCATCAGGCCGCACACGACGATTGTCCTCCCCGGACAATTGGCTGGTTGTTTGGCGACAATCTAGCGAAGTAGTTGAAAGGAGGGGAGCCATAAAATGGCCCTCCGACGCCCGGCGCTTCGGCATTCGGTCGAGCGGACTTGCGTTGGCGATCCGTCCCGGCGATCCGCGATGACGGATTCGACAGGGTGGGCGTCAACATCTTCGTCGGCAAATTATTCCGGCGCGTGAGGGCCGTGCGGCGATTTTTTTGAACTCTTGTCATTTGGAACGTAACGGAAATTTTGCTTGATCCTGGCTGCCCATTGAACAGACTGTCGGACGATCTCATCTTTGGTCCTGCCGCGGCTGGCGGCGAAGAATGCGATCCTGATCGTGGAGTTTGCCCGCGATATCGAACTTGAAGGCCGCGATCGTCTGCAGGCCGTTATCGACGCCTGCCGGTTGCCGACGCTGTAGCCAAGAATCTGAAAGAATTGCCGGTCGACGATATGTTCGCCCAGAGCGGCAAGGTATTGCAGAACGGCCGCATGGTGCACGACCTCTATCTGTTCGAGGTCAAGAAGCCATCGGAGTCCAAGAAGCCTTGGGACTACTACAAGCAGATCGCCGTTGTTCCCGGCGACAAGGCATTCCCAGCCGCGAAGGACAGCGGTTGTCCGCTGACGAAAGTGATCGCGAATTGACTGTGTCCGGAACGTGACGCCGCGTGTTCAACGCGGCGTTACGGCCTGGGCGCCTTCAAAACGCTCAACCGTGTCTGGGCACTCGAAAAACGTCATCGACAGGTGTTGCAATAGGGTCACGCCGCGGCGATTAAATGATCCGCCGCCGCCCCATCTTGTTGCAGTTGCGAGCGGGGCGAGGCTACGTTCCGGCCAACCAATTTGTGTCTCCGAGGGGAACCCATGAAGTCATTGAACGGCTACAGGGAAAGTTTGGGCAGGCATCGGTTGCCTGCCCGATCGTGGTTGCGGTCATTGCAAGCCGCGGCAGCGGCCCTGCTGCTGGTGATCCTTCCGATCGGCGATACCGCGGATGCGACGACGCAGGCCTCGGCAGCGGGCGCACACGTCTATCTGCTGCGCGGCTTGCTGAACGTCTTCTCGCTGGGCCTTGATGACATCGCCGCCAAGTTGGAGGCGCAAGGCATCCCCACCACCGTGGTCAATTATCTCTCCTGGTCGTCGCTGGCCGACGAGGCCGCAGCGGATTACCGGAGCGGGAGGGTCAAGACGATCATTCTTGTCGGTCACTCCTCGGGGGCAACGGTGCTGCCGGATATGGTGGCGCGGCTCGACCAGCTTGGGGCTCCGGTCAAACTGGCGATAGGCCTTGATTCGATATATCGCACCAGCCTTGCCGGCCGCGTCGGGCGATACATCAATTTCTACATCGCCAACGGCAACGGCGAGCCCGTTGCGAGGACAAAGCAGCTCCACGGTTCCCTCGAGAACGTCAACGTGCAGGATGTCCCCGGCATCGGGCACATCACCATCGACAAGAACGAGATCATCCACCGCAAGGTGATAAGCGCCATTGATTCCGTTGTATTCGGTGCCAGGCCGAGGGAGGCGTCTGCGACCCCGAAGCCGGAGTCCAGTGCAACGAGGTAGCCTGCGAACAGGCCGGCACGGAGGCGAAGGCGCGGCGCTGACGCGTGATCGGGAAATCACGCTCAATTACCGGGATGAGATCGTGACTGGGTAGCCTGCGGGCTGCCCGTCTGCCCTCGAATTGCGGCCACAATTCCACCAATTCGAAAGCCCTAAGTTGGGTTGCCGCATCGGACGGTCTCCTCTTGCTCCCGACGCGCCGATATCGGCGGCGTGGACCCCAGCGCTTAGGATGGTTCGTGGAACGCATGATCAATCCGACGCGGGTTGCAGTGGCCGTCTGCGCGGCGCTGCTGTGGACCCCGCTCTTTCATGGCAGCCTCGATCAGGCGGTGGCCGGTCAGATCGCGGTGTCGACCGAGGCCGCCGCGGCGCCCGCCATTCAGCCAACGGTCGCGCCGCGAGGACGTGCCTACCTGTTCCGCGGAGCCCTGGGACCGTTCTTCTCGCGCGGGATGGATCGCCTGACCAAACGGATCGAGCAGGCGGGAATCACGGCGAATGTCTATGAATTCACGATTTGCCGGCTGATCGCCGATCGTGCGATCAGCGAGTATCGAGAAAGTCCCGCTCCGATCATCTTGATCGGCCATTCAATGGGCGGGTTTTGCGCGGTGAAGTTTGCCGAGATCCTTGAGGCCGAGGGCATCCGGGCTAGTCTGGTCGTTGCCATCGATCCAGCCCATGTGACGCCCGATGTCCCGCTCAATGTCGATCGCTTCATCAACATTTTCCTGTCGAAGGATGTTCTGGGTGGTGGCGACGTCAAGCCGAAGCCAGGCTTCCCGGGACACTACGCGAGCTTCGACCTTTCGCAGCATGATGAGGTTTCGCACATCAATATCGAGAAGATGAATGCGGCCCACGAACAGCTCGTGGCCAAGATCGTTCAACTGACGACGGCGAAGGCCGAAGGCGAGCCTGTGCCAATTCGCTATGTCGTTCCCCCCAATACGACGATCGAACTCTGGGACAGTGGTATGCCGGTGTTTGCCGGCCCCGGGGACACGTTGCAGTCGATCGCAGTGGCCTATCATGTGCCGCTCTGGTCGCTCACCCAGATCAACAAGGCAGCCGAAACTACCCCATTGATACCGGGCGAGCGCGTCGTCGTTCCGCGCCATCTGGAACCGCTTGTTGAGGTCTCGGGGGAGCTGCCGCCCATGCATTGATGCCGCGAGGCCGCGTGCGGGGCACGCGACCCGCAGATCACGCTCCGCGTTGCGTCAGGAACGGAACCAGCATCGGAACGCGGCGGCAGTAGGGACCGTAGGCTTCCGCGCCGAGTTCGTTGGTCAGGAAGCCTTCCTCCATGCGCGCTTTCTGCCAGAGGCCAAAGGCGATCAGCGCGGTGCCGAGCAGCGCGGTGGCGGTTGCGACCGCGACTCCTGTCGCGATCATGGCGCCGATCAGTCCGGTATAGATCGGATGACGAACCAGCCCGTAAGGGCCGGTGTCAATGATGCGATGGCCTTCCTTGCGGGTGATGGCGTTCGACCAAAAACGTCCGAGGTGAATTCGTGCCCACCAGGTGAACAGGCAGCCCGCCGCAGTCAGCGCAGCCAGCAGATAGGTGCCGGTATTGCCGACCTGCCATAGCGGTCTTTCTGCCAGGACTTCCGCAGTCCAGGGCGTCAGCAGGACGGCCCCTATGAGAATTGGAATGCGATAGGCCCGCGAGTCCCAGGTCCTGACGTGCTTTTCGGTTCGGCCGGAAAAGAATGAACCTACGGCCCAGCTGATGAGCCATGCAACCCAGACGAGCGCCAGCAATTGTGTGGGCCAGGTGGCGGTCCAGCCACCCCAGACAAAGGACAGAAATTGGTTCGGATCATGCGTCATACGGGGACTTATATTCCCGATCGAACGGCGCTGGCAAATCCAGGAAAAGCCGAGGCAGGCGAGGGGCTTAGGCCCTAGGGATTGCCGTGGGCGCCGAGCAGATAGGCAATGGTGTCACGCAACGCGGGTTCGATGGGACGGGGGGCATAGCCAAGCTCGCTTCGCGCCTTTTCAATCGATAGCTCCGTCGCCCGCAGCGCGATCCGGACGCCCTCGGCTGTGCCGGAGGGCGGACGGTGCGTCACGTGATCGGATACGAATTCCAGCATTGCAGCGGCTATCTCCGCCACCCGGCCGGGAACCGGGATCGAGACGTAGCGGCGGCCGCTGATGGTCGCCATCAATTGCAGAATCTTCTTCAGCGAAATACTCTCGCCGCCGAGAATATAGCGATGTCCACTTCGCCCATTCTCCATCGCCAAAATCAGGCCGGCGGCGACATCGCGCACGTCTACCAGGTTGACGATGAAATCAAGATACATCTGGACGCGCGCGTTCAGAAAATGCCGGAGCATTGCGGTCGGGGGAGTGAGGTTTTGATCGTGCGGTCCAATCGGCATCGTCGGCGTGCCGATGACCAGCGGAAATCCGGACGCCGCAGCTTGCGCGGCGAACTGTTCGGCGAGCATCTTCGAGCGGGTATAAGGACCCGGCATTTCCGGCGGCGGCAACAGGCTGGGCTCGCCGGCGGCGTCCCGCAATGGTGTTGGCCGGAAAAGAATGGATTCGGTCGAGCAGTGCAGGAAGCGCGCAATGCCGCGTTTGCGCGCCGCCGTGATAACGATTTCCGTGCCACGGCAATTCACCGCATGGAAATCATCCTTGTGAGGTATCCACATACCTGGAAGGCCCGCAAGGTGATAAACCTCATCGACGTCGCGAATCGCCTCATCGACCAGATTGGGTTCCAGTACTGAACCCGCGATATATTCGACTTGGGGAAGGGCGCTGGTCGGGGGGCGAAGATCGAGAACCCGCAACTTCCGCCCGCCGGCGGCGAGCGCCGACAAAAGGTGCTGTCCAATGAAGCCAGTGCCGCCCGTGACTAGTACCCTGGTCATGAATGTGGCAGCGGCTCGACCTGATGATCCTCGGCAAAGGGTGAAGTGCCGCGGGGCGCTTGCGGCGGAATGTGCTCGATAATGGCCGCCAGATCGTGCCGAAAACCAAGCGCTATGAACAACTTCGCCATCACGAACATCGGCCCCAGCAACAAGTGCGAAGGATTATCCACCAGCGCCGGCTGGCGGTTTTCGAACACCCGGTGTCCGACGACCTGAAAACCCACACCGATGATGATCAACATTGCCGTGATCGACCACACGGCGGCAGGTCCGGCATAATTCACAATCAGCGTGGCGGCCGACAGCAAGATGACGGCAACACCAAGAATCGCCGCTCCAAGGAACGCGTCAAGCAGCAGCCAGTAAATCAGCACCGGCAAAACCATGATCGGCGCCACGGTGGTGTGCACGCCCAACGCGTGCACCGGCCACATGCTGAGGGGAAGAACCGCAGCCGTGAATAACGACAGGATGCCAAATACGTGGAACGCGCAATTCCAGGGATCGCGATGATATTCCACGTAGTCCGCAAGCTGGCGTTTGAAAAAGGCATTCATGCAATGAACTCGCTACAACCTTCGCGGGCGGAAGCACTCCAAAGGGGTGACGTCATAAAATGAAACAAGGCAGCTTACCGCTGCACGCGGTACTTAAACTTGGGATCAGCCTGAAGTCAAATAACGCCGACTTGCGTTCGCACCGCGACTTTAGCGTGTTTTGCAGTGCGCAGATCAGGCTTTTCGGCGCAGCGATTCGCCCTCATGCGTGGATGAGGCGCCACACAATGGCGCCGGTTGCGCCAAGCAAGAGAACGGAGGTGGCACCGGCCTGAACCGCAAAGCCTGGTCCGCGTTTGTTGGCAGCTTTTGAGTAGCCGATCATAAAAAGGATGCGGCCGGCGATCCAGACCACGCCCAGCGCTGCTGCGATCGCATCGCTGATGTAGATCGCAAACAGCCAGAGCGAAGGGAGGAAGATCGGCAGCCATTCCAGCGTGTTCATCTGCACGCGAACCGCCCGCTCGAAGTCGGGGTTGCCTGTCATCGCCGGCGCCTTGATGCCGAACGTGGCCCGCGCCTTCCCGACCCGGGCGCTGGTCAAGTAGTAAAACAGCAACGCAAGGCAGGTGACGAGTGCGGTCAGATGAAACATGGCGGGCATCCCCTCTCAGAGCGACGGATTCGAGACGGTGCTTCAATAGCCCGTCATCTCCAGATATCCAACACCGCTGTGGCTACCCGCAAAGCGGATCGGCCCTTCCCAATAGGGAAAACTCGTCCCCATCCAGCTTTTCGCATTTAGTGGCAAACAAGAGATCGACAGCGCCAGAACCGGAATCGCGATGTCCCAGCCGGTTGGAATTTTTCGTCCCGCAATCTCGGTCAAGGCCGTGGGCGTCATGGTGATGCCGGAGGAGGCGATCTGCCGGGCCTCGCCATTCGGCAAGAACCATTTGCCGGATGTGTAGTTGTTGCCGTCGGCCTGACGTAGCCGAAACAGCATCAGTTTTTCCCCGGAATTGAAATGCAGCGACAACCAGTCCCACCCGGTTTGATCAAAGGCGAGCGGCTGGCTGCTCCATTCCCGGTCCATCCAGGCCAGTCCGCCGACATCAACGGGCCTGTCGTCGGTGGTGATGCTGCCGGTCGCGTTGAAATAAGGTTGGCTGAAATAATAGGAGGCCTGTCCGCGTTGCGATTTCCTGCTGTAGCCGGCCTCGCCCTGCAGCACCAGCGCGTGATCGGCATCGAGCCGCAGTGTGTAGGCGAAATCCGCACCGGCAGCGCTGAGTTCGAGCGGCGCAATTGTGTCGTCGCGCATTCCATCGAGCCCGCGCATTTGCCATGCGTTGATCCAGGCGCGAAAGGGTGTTGCCTCGACGCCGGCCTGCCCGACGCCGCCGCGCGCGAAGGTTTCGCTAAAGCGGTGGGTGTCGGCGCGGGTGACCGCGGCGTGGCCCATCCATATCTGTTGATTGGCCCATCCTTCCTGCTGCGCGCCGGGATGCATGGCCTGACGAAACAGCGTCCACTGCGCGCCATAGGCTGCGCCGGTTGAATCCATGAGATTTGCCGTCACGTACCACCACTCGATGCGATAGTCCGGATGCGCGCCATGATCGGCGGGAAACACGAGGGCCTTGCCCGGGACGACCGGCGCGAAGCCTTCGCCGTTCATGCCAAGGCCGGCAAAGCCTTGCGCGAAACCGGGCTTGCGGTCGAGGGCGAGAGCCAGCGCGCTGCCCGCGAAGACGCGACGGGAGATCGGGTACCTATCGCTCATCGGCAAAGACCTTGATGAGGGCCGCCGGCTGCATGCGCGCCAGCTTGAGAACGGGAATTGCGGCGGCTACCACCGACGCTGCCATGGCGACGCCGAGAAGTTCGAGCAGTTGCAGAGGGAAGACGTGAAACGGCAGCCGCCAACCGAACGCCTTCACATTGACCACCGCAATCAGGCACCAGGCGACCAAAAGGCCAAGCGGCAGCGCAAGCAGGGCCGTGATGAGCGCGACCGACATGGTTTTCAGAAGTTCGATGGCCGCAAGCCGCCGTCGCGTGATGCCGACCGCCCAAAGCGGCGCAAGCTGCGGCAGTCTTGAATTGCCAAGGGTGAGCAGGCTGGTCAGCAGAGCGATGCCGGCAACCCCGAGCGTGAAGGCGTTCAGCGCCGCGGTCACTGCAAAAGTCCGGTTGAAGATCCGCGTCGACTCCGCCTTCAACGTCGCCTGATCGACGAGGTTGCGACCATCCAATCCGAATTTGTCCTGCAGCGCCGACATCAGCGGCGGAATCGCGGTGGGCTCGACGCGCAGGCCCAATCGCGTCAGCGGGATGTTGGGAAAGTGCCAGGTCAGCGCGGCGAAATTGACGGCGATCTGGCCCTTCGGGTTGCCGTAATCGGCGTAGATGCCGACAATCTCAAGCGTCCAGTTTCCCCCCGGCGCAGGCACTTCGACCTGATCACCGATCGCAAGCTTCATTCGTCGAGCCAGTTGCTCGCTGACGAAGCCGGCGTTGCCGGGGCGAAGCCTGGTCCATGCATTGTCGGCCGATCGCAGCAACGGCCAGCGATCGCGATAGGTTGAGTGATCGGGAAGGCCGAGGATCTCGACAGGCGCGCCTGCGAGCTGCGTGTCGGCTCGCCCGCCGGGCAGGATCGCTGCGACATCAGGGCGATCCCGCAGCCACGCCGTGATGGCGGCGGCCTGCGCATCATCGGCGGCATTGATGTAGACATCGGCCGCGAGCCGTCCGTCGAGCCAAGTGATGAAAGTGCGGCTAAAGGTTTCGACCATGGTGCCGACGCCGACATTGACCGAGAGCGCGAGCAAGAGGGCCATCAGCGCCAGCGACAATCCGGAGAGCTGTTGGCGACTGTCGGCCCAGAACCAGACCGCGAGCGCTCCTTGCGAATGGCGTTGTCCCCGCGCAAGCACTAATTCCAGGATCGCAGGCAATCCAAGTGCTGCGCCAAGCAGCATTGCCGCCAGCACCGCAAAGCCTGAAATTAGGGAATCGCCAAGCCAGAGGAATCCACCGGCGGTGGCGAAAATAAGGATTGCCGCCGTGCTCTGAAGGACCAGCCATCTGCGTTGCGCCTGATGCCATGCATGGGGTTGGGCCGCCGCGAGAACCGACAGACGAGCCGCCTTCAACAGGCTCGCGGTGGCAGCCAGCAGCGCGCCGATCACGCTGATGGTGAGGCCCGCGATCCACCACTCCGGCTTGAGCGTCAGTTGCCCTGGAATCTGCGCGCCATAAAGTCCGCGCAACGACGCCGCGACATCGGGGAGCAGCGCTGCCGCGATCAGATAGCCGCAAACCATCCCTGCAAGTCCGGCAACCAGCGCCAGCGAAATCAGTTCGAGCACCAGAACCGCGTTCAGCTGGCGCGCCGATACGCCGCAGGCGCGCAAGGTACGCAGCATCGGCAGACGCTGCTCGAACGCGAGCCCGATTGCGGAGTTGACGATGAACAGCCCGACGAAAAACGAGAGCAGGCCGAAGGCGGTGAGGTTGAGATGAAAACTGTCGGTCAGCCGTTCGAGATCGCTCTCCGCGTCCGGCTCAACCAGGCGGAGCTTGTCGCCCGCGACGGTTTCGAGCGCAATGCGTGGACCTTTGGCCTTGCCGATCAGGAGGCGCGAAACCTGATTGGGCATTTTGAGAAGCCGCTGGGCAATGCCGATGTCGACCACCATCACACCCGGCGTGAGCTGCGCGGCCACGCGAATCGGTGGCAGCGGCATACGGCCGCTTGCCTGCGGCCAAGCGCCTTCCGAAAGGCCGAGCTCGGAAAGCGTCTCGGGTCCCACCAGCGTTTCTCCCGGCGGTGTGACAAAAGCCTGTAGGCCCGCCCGGCCGATCGCCGGCGCATTGCCGACCTCCGCCGGCAAGGTGACAGGCTCGATTCCGAGCAGGCGGAATGTCCTGCCGGCGACCTGAATGCGGCCTTCCAGCACCGGGGATACCGGCCAGCCGGCGCG
>Ga0209517_10003259_pt1 | contig 22150 bp, 12 predicted proteins | sample PeaSoiMetSII2010_FD_187695 | JGI IMG/M metagenome (GOLD analysis project Ga0209517, IMG submission 187695) | Peat soil microbial communities from Weissenstadt, Germany - SII-2010 (SPAdes) (version 2) | ecosystem: Environmental > Terrestrial > Soil > Wetlands > Peat | place: Germany...
GGCGGCGGCGCCCCACAGACTGTTTTCCCCCAACCAGGACCTCTCAGTCGCCCATCCCGCTTGTTATCTGCCGCTTGCCCTCACCACCCTCGCGCGGTTGGCAAATTCGATGAGAAATCCGGGCTAGCACCTGCGCTGCCGAATGCCCGCCGCGCCCGGAGAATGACGAGCCAGCGGCACGGACTGCGCTCACGGGCCCTTGGACGTGAGCAGAGGATTCTTTGCAGGCAGGCCGGCGAATCGGGAATAGTCGCGATCGGCGGTCCAGATTTCGCGCACCCCGCCGGCACGGCAGATTGCGGCAACCCGGCCATCGTGGACCAGCGGCCCCACGGCCTTTCCGGCGGTGAGCGAGTACTTGAGATGCTCCCAGTATCCGGGTGCTTCGCCGATGACGTGGAGTGTGGGACTCTCCATCCAATAGTCTACCTGGAGAATGGCATCGGCCAGCCGGGTAGGCGGCCGGTAGATCTTCGGATGTGTCACCACCGCTAGGAATTCATGAATGCATGGCCAGGCAATCGCCCATGCCGACCTCCCTTCGGCCATGCCGCGGACGCAAGCCAGAGCCGCCTGGTGCCACGGAGAATCCTCCCGGACCGAGTAAACCAGGATGTTCGTGTCGATGGCGATCACCCGCCGTGACCCTCGTAGATGAGCGATCGGATGGCAGCCCAATCCGCATCCGAGACCAGGCCTTCTCCCTTGGTGGTCACCGTCTTCAGGCGAAAACGGCGCCCGGCTGTAGGCGATTCTTTCAAGACGGCGCGCAGCCCGCGTTCCATCATTTCGCGCATCGGGATGCCCTGGCGGGCGGCATACTCTTTCGCTTCGCGGAACAGCGCGTCCGGCAGCTCGACGGTCGTCTTCACGCAAATACCTTACCATATTTATGGGTATCCGAATATGGAAAAATGTACCCGCGGGCCGCTCCCAGCGCCAGGTCCGGCCATAACCCGCCGTCACCCCGGCAATGCCGGTCCGCCTCGGCTGGCAGGAAGCCGACCAGTACTATACCGGTACTATGCCGGCCCCCCATTCGCTTTTTCGCCTGTATCCTTTTCCCGCCTGCCCGCGTCCAAAGAACAGGTGTTCCAGACCCGAAACGTGTCTCGGTTGCCCGGACGGTTCCCTGCCGCACGGGGTGTTGTCTGAAAGCGAATTTCGGCAGTAAAAACAACGGGCTTGCGCACGGGCCTGGAACATTTTAAGATAACGGAGTAACGTTACTCCGAAATAGCGGGGGAAACAGGATGATTTATTCTCGATCGGCCGAATACGCCATCCGCGCATTTGTACATCTGGCCCAGGTGCCCGAAGGCAAGTACGCCATGGTTAAGAACATCGCGGAGCAGGAGGATATTCCCGCTCACTTCTTGGCGAAGATCCTGCAGCAGCTTGCTCGCAAGGGTCTGCTTCGCTCCAGTAAGGGTCCGACCGGCGGTTTCGCCCTGCGCGTCGAGCCAGGCGAGATCCGGTTGTTGGATATCGTGGAATCCCTGGACGGCCTGGCGCCGTATCAGCAGTGCGCCAGCGGACTCTCCGAGTGTAATGACGATATGCCCTGTTCCATGCACGATAGCTGGGTGGCCCTGCGTTCGCGTATCATGGATTACTTGGGGAAGAATTCGATCGCCGACCTGGCCAAGGCGCTGGACCAGAAAAAGAAGGCTCTGGCCGTCACCAAACAGCGCAAACCCAGGCGCGCGGTTGCCGCAAAACGGGCCTGAACAGGCGGAGTACCCGCTGGGTCTAGTTTGCCATTACAATCCGGAGGGACGATGGGACACTCGGTGCTAGTCCCCATGGTGGTCGAACAGACCTCCAGGGGGGAACGCGCGTACGATATTTATTCCCGGCTGTTGAAAGAGAACATCATCTTCCTGGGCACCCCGATTGACGACCAGGTCGCCAATCTGATCATCGCCCAGCTCCTGTTTCTCGAAGCGGAGGACCCCGAAAAGGATATCTCCATCTACATCAATTCGCCCGGCGGTTCCATTACCGCCGGACTGGCCATTTTGGACACCATGGCGTTCATCCGCCCCGACATTGTGACCATCTGCGTGGGGCAGGCCGCGTCCATGGCCGCTGTCCTGCTCGCCAAGGGAGCGAAGGGCAAACGGTTCAGCCTGCCGAATTCCCGAATCATGATCCACCAGCCCTCCATGCAGGGCTTGGCCGGGCAGGCCGCGGATATCGACATTTATGCCCGCGAGATCCTGCGCATGCGTGAGATTCTGAACGGTATGCTTGCCGATGCCACTGGTCAGCCCATCGACCGCGTGGCCAAGGACGTGGATCGCGATTACATCATGGAGCCGGAACAGGCCGTTCAGTACGGCATGATCGATCGGGTCATCGCCAGCCGCGATCTTGCCCCGGTCTCCATCAAAGGCTGATGCGCCTCATTCCCCGCCTGGTAGCGCTGGCGCTGGCGGCTTTAGCCGTGGTGCCGGCCGCGCTTGCCCAGGATTCCCTCACCCTCTGGTATCGCCGGCCCGCGAACCTGTGGGTCGAAGCAATGCCCGTCGGCAACGGACACCTCGGCGCCATGGTCTTCGGCGGCATCGCGCACGAGCGTATCCAGTTCAACGAACAGACCGTGTGGACCGGCGAGCCCCACCACTACGCCCACAAAGGCGCGTACCAATACCTGGGAAAAATCCGCGAGCTCCTCGTCGCCGGCAAACAGAAGGAAGCCGAAGACCTCGCCATGCGCGAGTTCATGAGCGTTCCCCTCCACCAGAAGGCCTACCAGGCTTTCGGCGACCTGCTCCTGGACTTCCCCGATATCCGCGAACCGGAGATTACCGATTACCGCCGCGATCTCAACCTGGACACCGCCGTCTCCGTCACCCAATTCGTTTTCCAGGGCGTCACCTACCGGCGCGAAGTCTTCGCCACCTTCCCCTCGAAGGTCGTGGCCGTTCGGCTCACCGCCTCGAGACCTGGCCGCATTTCTTTCGAGGCCGCTCTCAAGAGTGCGCATGAGGGCTCGTCCGTCGAATCGTCCGGTGGCACGATTTCCATGTCCGGTAAAGTCGAGGATGGCGTCATCCGGTTCGAAGCGCGCCTCAAGATCGAAGCTAATGGCGGCAAACTCGCGGCGCGCGACGGCCAAGTCGTCGTCACCGGCGCCGATTCCGCCACCCTCATCCTCGCCGGCGCCACCAATTTCAAAACCTTCGAGGACGTCTCCGCCGATCCGCGGCAGCGTAACGACGCGACGCTGGCGGCCATCCGCGAAAAGTCCTTCGACGCCCTCCGAGCAGAACATGTCGCCGATTACCAGCGCCTCTTCCGCCGCGTTTCGCTCGACCTCGGATCCACCCCCGCCGCCCAACTCCCCACCGATGAGCGCATCGCCCTTTTCGCCAAAGGCAGCGACCCGGCGCTGGTCGCGCTGCTCTTCCAGTTCGGCCGCTACCTCATGATCGCCTCCAGCCGCCCCGGCGGCCAGCCGGCCAATCTGCAGGGCATCTGGAACCAATCCAACAACCCGCCCTGGGACAGCAAGTACACCGACAACATCAATACCGAGATGAACTATTGGCCGGTGGAAGAAACCAATCTCCCGGAGTGCCAACTGCCGCTGTTCGATGCCCTCGCAGACCTGGCGGCGTCCGGCGCCAGAACCGCCCTCGAGCACTACGGCGCCAACGGCTGGGTGCTGCATCACAACTTCGACCTGTGGCGCGGCACCGCGCCCATCAACGCCTCCAACCACGGCATCTGGCAGACCGGCGGCGCGTGGCTCTCCACGCACCTTTGGGAGCATTACCTCTTCACCGGCGACCGGCAATTCCTGCGCGATACGGCCTATCCTCTTATGAAGGGCGCCGCGCAGTTCTTCGCCGACACGCTGGTCAAAGATCCTCAAACCGGCTTTCTCATCACCGGCCCGAGCAATTCCCCCGAGCAGGGCGGCCTGGTCATGGGGCCCACCATGGACCGCCAGATTGTCCGCGCGCTTTTCGGTGAAATGATCGCCGCTGCCCAGATCCTGAGCGTCGACTCCGATCTGCGCGGCCGGCTGGCCAACCTGCGCAAACAGATCGCGCCCAACCAGATCGGCCGCTACGGCCAGTTGCAGGAGTGGATGGAGGACAAGGACGACCCCCAGAACGAGCACCGCCACGTGTCCCACCTGTGGGGCGTCTACCCAGGTTCCGAGATCACGCCTTACGGCACGCCCGACCTCTTCAAGGCCGCCAGGCAGTCGCTCATCTTCCGCGGCGACGCCGCCACCGGCTGGTCCATGGGATGGAAGATCAATCTTTGGGCGCGTTTCCTGGATGGCGACCACGCCTACAAGATCCTGCAGAATCTCATCACCCCGGCGTCCGACAAGCCCGCCCATGCCGGTCTCTTCGCCAACCTGTTCGACGCCCACCCGCCCTTCCAGATCGATGGCAACTTCGGCGCTACTGCCGGCATCGCCGAGATGCTGCTGCAAAGCGACGATCCCTACGGGACGCCCACCAGCCTGACGTCCGTCCAATCCGGAGAGGCCGCCTTCCTGCATCTTTTGCCGGCTCTGCCCTCGGCCTTGCCCAACGGCAAGGTTAACGGCTTGCGCGCGCGCGGCGGGCTGGAGGTATCGATCGCCTGGCACAACGGCAAACTGGTAAAGGCAACCTTCACCGCGAAGGAATCGAAATCCGTCAAAATCCGCTACGACGGCCGCGAAAAAGAGATCCAGGCCAGGGCCGGCCTGACGTACGAAGTCGGCCCAAACCTGTAGGTGGGGCAGGCCCCTGGGCAGGCCCCCGGGTCGCGCTCTTCGACCCCTCCCGTAAGGGTACTGCTATGCCTAAGGTTTGCGTAAACCCGGCTTGCCCAAAGTAAAAATATGCCTCAATCAAAATTCTGATAACGTTAACCCTTGACTCCTTTCCCTTTAACGAACTAAAATCGATCAAATTACTCTATGCTCGCGGTGAACCACGGGCATTAGTGTTCTTGGGCCTACGTAAATTTTGCGGGCCTGCGTACTTTGGGAGGGGTTTATGAATCGGAATGCCACGCTCAGAAGGTCTCGTGTTTCTTCCCTGCTCCTCGGGCTGCTGATCGCGTCGATCGCGACGGCTTCGGCCTGGGCACAGGCAACCTCGGCAGGTACAATCAGCGGGCTCGTAACCGACCAGCAGAACGCGGCCATCGCCGGCGCTGAAGTGAAAATTGCGGATCCGACGACGAACTCGGAGCGAACCGCAACTACCAATGGGGTCGGACGATACACCTTCATCAACGTGGAGCCCGGCGTCTACAACTTGTCTTTCAGCCATCCCGGCTTCGCTCAGGCGAGGATACTGGGACAAAAAGTTGACGTTGGCGAAGCATTGAGCCTCAACACCACCCTGGAGGTTGGCGCCACCAATGTGGTAGTTGAGGTCACTTCGTCGTCGGGCGCGGAGCTACAGACGCTCAGCGCGACCATCGGTTCGACCCTCCATAACGATCAGCTTCAACTGATGCCGAACCTCGGCCGCGACGCATCCAGCTTGTCGGTGCTGCAGGTGGGCGTGGCTCTCACCGGCAACGTGGCTGGGGCTGCTACCGATCAGAACGGCTTCCAACTCGATGGCGGAAACAACAGCGACGACATGGCGGGCGGCAATACCACCTATACGATCGGCAATGGTTATAGCGGCGCGGGCTCCACGGGCGGCACGCCGACCGGCGTGATCCCCACCCCGATCGAAAGCATCGAAGAGTTCAAGGTTGGCACCAGCAACCAGGCTGCGGACTTCAATAGCGCAGCGGGCAGCCAGGTCCAGATGGTGACCAAGCGCGGAACCAATGACATCCACGGCGCCCTTTACGAATATTACTTTGGAAGCAGCGTGGGCGCCGCCAATCTTTGGAAGAATAACCACACGCTGGTGAACGGTGAGGCGACTCCCCTTCCGGACACGCATCGAAACCGTTTCGGCGGCGCCGTGGGCGGTCCCATGACGCCCAAGTTCTGGGGCGGAAAGACCTATTTCTTCTTCAACTATGAAGGAAGCCGTTTCCCGAATGTGGTCAGCTTCGAGCGCGCATCGCCGACCGCGCTGATGCGCGCTGGTGTCCTTACCCTTCCGAAAGCCAGTGGCGGCGTCGGCGAGTATAACCTCAACCCATATGCGGTGACCGTGAATGGCGTCACCTATCAGCCTGCCACCTGCGGTGGACAGCCTTGCGACCCGCGCGGGCTCGGTGTGAACCCGCTCATCCAGAAGATCTGGGGCACCATGCCGCTGCCCAACGATCCTAACTTCACCGTCAGCAGCACCACCACGGGATATGTCGATGGCGTCAATGCCCAAGGCTACCTGGGTAATCTTCCGCTCCCCCAGTCGTCCACTTTCATGGTAGGCCGCATCGACCATGATTTTAGCGAAAAGTGGAAGTTCATGTCGAGTTACCGGTACTATACTTTCACCCAGCTCGTCAACACCCAGACGGACGTGGGTGGGTTACTATCTGGCGCCAAACAAGGGCAGTATTCGTCGTTTGCCCCTCGGCCAGTGAAGCCGTCGTACTGGGTGGGCGGCCTGACCACGACCATCTCGCCCAACACTACCAACGACTTCCGCTTCAGCTACCTGCGTAACTTCTGGCAGTGGTCCACGCAAGCCGGTCCTCCGCAGTTTTCCGGACTTGGTGGCGCCGTTGAAATCGGCGGGGAAAGCCAGACTGGATCGCTCATCCCGTACAACGTGGACTCCCAGGACGTGCGGCAGCGCTTCTGGGACGGTCACGACTACTTCTTTTCGGACGCGGTGAGCCGGCTCAAGGGAAACCATCTGTTGCAGTTCGGCGGCACCTACATGCGCCAATTCCTGTATCACGGGCGCAACGATAACGGCGTCGGAATCGACACCTCGCCCACCTACCAGGTGGCTGGCACCGGCCTCAGCGCTGCCGCGTACACCCCCCCGGACGGCACAGCCGCCAGTGCGGCCTCCGCCTATCCCATCCTGTTCAACGAGATCATGGGCGTCGTCAATCAGACCCAGGTGATGTACACCCGCAGTGGGTCGAATCTTGCGCTCAATCCACTCGGGACGCCGGGCTTCGACCAGAGCGTGGTCCCGACCTACGACACGTATTTCTCCGACACCTGGCATGTCAGGCCTTCCTTGACGCTGACCTACGGCTTGAGTTGGGGATTGGCAATGCCGCCTTACGAAATCAACGGCAAGCAGGTTCAGATGGTGGACGCCGGCGGGAATCCCATCAACATCCAGGGCTACTTGCTCACCAAGGAGCAAGCCGCCTTGCAGGGGCAGGTCTACAATCCGACGATCGGGTTTGAGACCATTCGCAATATCAACGGCGACACCAGCAAGTATCCTTACAACCCGTTTTACGGTGGATTCAGCCCGCGTGTTTCGGCGGCATGGAATCCCAGTTACGACAACGGACCGCTCGGCAAACTGCTGGGCCGCAATAAGACCGTAATCCGCGGCGGCTACGCTCGCATATACGGCCGTTTGAATGGTGTGGACCTGATGCTGGTCCCGCTGCTGGGCCCGGGCTTGTTGCAGGCGGTGTCCTGCGTTGCCCCCACCATGGGCGGCGTGTGCACCGGCGCCGGCGGCGCTACTCCGGCCAACGCATTCCGCATCGGCGTCGACGGCAACACTGCTCCGCTACCCACGGTCACCCCGAACTTACCCCAGCCGTTCTACCCCGGCCTCACTCAAAACGGAATTCTCAACGCGGCGGCGGCGGATGGGTCGCAGCTCGATCCGAATATGAAGCCGAACCATTCCGATGAGTTCACCCTCACCATCCAACGTCAGATATCGTCGAAGATGACCATGGAAGTGGGCTACATCGGGCGTAAGATTGCCAATGAGTTTCAGGAAATCAATCTGGATGCGGTGCCGTTTATGACCACCCTGAACGGCCAGAGCTTCGCTCAGGCATGGGCTGCCGTCTACAACCAGATTTGCGCTGGCGCCGGTCCCACCTGCACCCCCAACACTGCCAACGTAACCGCCCAGCCTTTCTTTGAGGCGGCGCTCGGGGGACCGAATTCCGCTTATTGTACCGGCTCTCCGAATTGCACCGCGGCCATGGTCAAGAACGAGGCAAGCAACATCAAATCCACCCTGGCGTATCAAGTCTGGGTCGACCTCAGCCAGAAGCCCAGTTGGACCCTTCCTCGTAGCTTGCTCGCGCAACCGGGAATCGGACAACAGCTTACCGGCGCGTTCGATTTCATCAACTCACTCGGGCACGGCAATTACAACGCCGGATTCGTTTCATTCACGTCGCACGATTGGCACGGTTTGACGGCCCGCTCCAACTTCACCTATGGCAAGTCGCTCGGCACCGGCAGCGTGGTCCAGGCCAGCAGTTCCATTACAGTGCCGAATCCGTACAACTTCAACACCTTCGGCACCTATGGCGTGCAGCCGTTCGACGTGAAATATACTTATAGCTTGCTGATGCTGTATCAGCCGCCGTTCTTCAGGGGCCAGAAAGGCTTCGCCGGACGTCTCCTGGGCGGATGGACGATCGCACCGTTGTTCACGGCCCGCTCGGGCCAGCCACTGCGGCTCTCGACATCCACCAATGGCGAAAGCTTCGGAGAAATCTACTCCGGGCAGACCGCGAACTTCGAACAGGCGGCCGGATTGACGCCTTTTACTGGCGGAAACAGCATGAATTACAACGTCCAAACCGCCGGGCTGTGCGCCGGCACATCCGGAAACACCGGCCTCAATATTTTTGCGAATCCCTGCACGGTCTACAACGAATTCCGCCGGCCTATTCTCGGCCAAGACACGAATTCGGGAGGCGCGGGCTCCATTCGCGGCTTCGGGTTCTGGAACCTCGATGCGACCATCTCCAAGGACTTCAAAGCGACGGAGCGGATCGGCGCTACGCTGTCGTTCCAGTTCGTGAATATTTTGAACCACTTTGTGCCGGCCGACCCAGCCACCAGTATCGATTCGGCGAGCTCGTTTGGTGTCGTGACCAACCAGTTCACCACTCCGAATGGCGCCCAGAGCCGGTCGATGGAGTTTGGTCTGCGACTGCGCTTCTAAATTACAGTCTCCTGTTAACACCCGAAGAGGGGCTGAGAAGGTCCACCGTCCTCTCTTCGGGACGCTTCCCTGGGTCTTGCCGCCGGGCCCCTCCAGCCGGGGGGCCTTTGTCATCACTCGCAAAATCACGGTCCCCGCGAAACGCGATTTATTTTACCCTCGTTTTCAATTACTTAGCCCCCTCCACCTGCTGCTGCCGCAATGTCGTCGTGCTATGTGTTGATTAGGATTAAAGAACGCGACGCATACGCGCCGCCCAGGCCCTACGGTCACTAAACCGGCCGTGGGGCTTCTTTTTTGGCCTACACAAAGGAACTCCACATGGCAACTGAAAAACAAACCGCGGCCAACCGCCAGAACGCCCAAAAATCCACCGGGCCCCGCACCGCCGAGGGCAAGGCTCGCTCCTCCCAGAATGCCTTGACCACCGGGATCGACGCCCAATCCGAGATCATCCGTGGCGAAAGCCGCGAAAAACTCGAAGCCCTCGTCGCCCAATTCAACCAAGAGTATTGCCCAGTCACCCAACCCGAGCGCTTCCAGGTCGATATCCTCGTCCGCTGTACCTGGATGATCATGCGCCTCTCCAAAGCCGAGGCCCAACTGTGGGAAGCCGGCATGAAAGCGGCCTTCCAAGCCACCGAGAAGGACGAAGTGGGCCGCGGATTCTACGAACGCGAAGGCGCCTTCTCGCGCCTGGGACGCCGCATCGACGCCACCCGGCGCGCCTTCACCGCCGCGCAACACGAACTGGAGCGTCTCCAGGGGAATCGCTTCGCCGCCGAGGCCGCCGAAGCCGCTGAAACCGAAGCACCGGCCGAGGAATTGGGTTCGAATCTCAAGAACGACTCCGAGCCCGCCGCCACCCCGTCCCAACCCCCCATTTCCACCCCCGCGACACCGAAATTCGGTCCGGAGCCGTCCTCCGGCCCACTCGAGGCTCGGGAACAGGCGCCGCCCAGAAGTGCGTAGGCTCAAAACGAGCTCGCCGCGGCCAAAACGAGCCTGAAACCGGCTCGAATTTGATTCGCTTTGCCGTTCCAACGCCCAAGCCGTGTCCGCCACATCCGAAACCTCTTGACAAAGGCTTTCCAAACGCAATAGAATCCCAACCAATGTTGTTCTCTGTCCCCACGGAGGGCAGAGTGCTTTACCCTACGTAACTTTTTGGAGGGAGGGATACATGAGATTCGATTTTGCTTCACTGGGAAGTTCTCGTCTTTTCTCCGGGTTGGCCACCGGGGTCTTTTCAATGCCATCCTGGCCCCCATCAACGCACAGAATCTATCGCAGATCGTTGTGGCTGGCTGTGATTTGTCTGACCACCGCCATCGCCTGGCCTCAATCCAGTTCCACCGGGGCCATTTCCGGCCAAGTGACGGACCCAACCAACGCCGCCATCGCAGGAGCCGAAATCAGCCTCACCGACGTCTCCACGAATGCCGCACAAAAAACCAACAGCAACGATGCCGGCCGGTATACGTTTGTCAACGTGGCTCCCGGCATTTACAACCTCGCGGTAAGCAAAGCCGGATTTTCCACGTTTAAAGCCGAGGCCCAGAAGGTCGACGTCGGTCAGGTGCTCACCATCAATCCACGCATGGAAGTTGGCTCCACCAGTACCACGGTCGAAGTATCTGCTATGGTTGGCGCCGAGTTGCAGACAACCAATGCCACCGTCGGTCAGACCCTCACCGGACAATCCCTGATCTTCCTGCCGAATCTTGGCCGCGATGCTTCCTCGTTCGCCGTACTCCAGCCGGGTGTCACCCCTGGGGGCGCGGTGGCGGGAGCTATGTACGACCAGAACACCTTCCAGCTCGACGGCGGCAACAACTCCAACGACATGGACGGCAGCATGATGGACTACACCGGCAGCTATACGGCCAATGTTCCGACGGCGGGCGTGGGCTCTCCTTCCGGCGTCGTGCCTACGCCGGTCGAGAGCATCGAGGAATTCAAGGTGGCTACCAGCGCCCAGACCGCCGACTTCAACGGGTCGTCGGGCAGCCAGGTGCAGATGGTCACCAAGCGCGGCACCAACAGTATCCATGGCGCGGCTTACGAGTACTACTACGCAACCGACGTGGGCGCGGCCAACAACTGGGACAACAACCACACGCCTTCAGGCAACCTCGGCTACACGCCCCTCCCGATCACTCACAGCAACCGCTTTGGCGGCGCGTTAGGCGGACCGATTGTCCCCGTGAAGTTGCTCGGCGGCAAATGGTACGCCTTCGTGAACTACGAGGGTCTGCGCTATCCGCAGTCGGCCATCTTCTCCAAGGCCGTTCCCACCCCCACCCTGCGCGCCGGAGTGGTCTTCATCAACGAAGGATCGGCTGGATATGTTCCCTACAACCTGAACAATGCGCCGGTCACGGTGAATGGCGTGACCTACCCGGTGGCAACTTGTCCGGCTGGGTCGTGCGACCCGCGCGGCATCGGTTTCAACTCTCTGGTCAATCAGCTTTGGTCGAAGGACATGCCGCTGCCTAACACCACCACCGGCGGCGACCACTACAATACGCTGAACTATCAGGGCATCGTTGGCCTACCCATCACTTCCAACAACTACGTGGCGCGTCTCGATCATGACTTTAACGATAAGTGGCGGTTCATGACCAGCTACCGCGACTACCATCTGAAAAAGGAGGGCACCCAACAGGTGGATATCGGCGGCGCGTTGCCGGGCGATACTCTGGGCACGCCTGCCGCCCGCGCGGTGCGTCCCCTGATCCCGAGCTACTGGGTTGCGGGCCTGACAACTAATGTCACGCCCACCACCAACAACGATTTCCGTTTCAGCTATGTGCGAAACTTCTGGCAGTGGGGCACCTCGGCGGCGCCGCCGCAATTGCCTGGATTGGGCGGCGCTCTCGAGATCGGCGGCGAATCTACCGGTGCCTTGATCCCCTACAACGTCAACACGCAGAGCGTGCGCCAGCGTTTCTGGGACGGCCAGGACAAGATGATTCGCGATGACGTCACCAAGATCAAGGGCAACCATTTGATCAACTTTGGGGGCCTGTATCAGCGCAATTTCGATTACCATCTGCGCAACGACAACGGCCAGGGAATCATGAATTCGCCGGTGTACCAAATCGTCAACGGGCCCGGCGTGACCTATCCCTCGACGTATCGTCCGGCTGCCGTTCCCACCAGCCAGATCAACAACTGGAACAAGTATTATTCGGAAATACTCGGGATTGTGGACCAGCCGCAAGACCTGTATACTCGCAGCGGATCGCAGCTTACCCTCCAGCCGCCGGGGTCGTACATGTTCGACCAGAGCGTTATCCCTACCTACAACCTCTACTTCACCGACACCTGGCACCTGAAGCCGACCTTCACCCTGAGCTACGGTTTGGGGTACACGCTGGAAATGCCGCCTTACGAACTGAATGGGAAACAGGTGGAGCTAACCGATACCAGCGGCCACCCATTGGATGTGACCGATTATCTGAATTCCCGCCAGGCGGCCGCTCTGCAAGGACAGGTCTACAATCCCACTGTCGCTTGGGCAACCGTCAGGAACGTGACCGGCGCCGACACCAAGTATCCCTACAACCCGTTCTACGGCGGTGTCAGCCCACACGTTGCGGTGGCCTGGAATCCGCGCTACAGCGATGGAATCCTGGGCAAGCTGCTGGGCAACGGAAAGACCGTGCTCCGCGGCGGCTACAGCCGCGTCTTCAGCCGCTTGAACGGTGTCGGATTGGTGCTGGTTCCGCTGCTGGGAACCGGCCTCGGGCAGGCGGTCTCGTGCATCGGTGCCAGCAAGACGGGGCAGTGTCTGGGGAACGGGGGAGTCGATCCCACCACGGCCTTCCGCATTGGCACGGATGGATTGTCCGCGCCCCTGCCAGTCGTAAGCCAGACATTGCCGCAGCCCTATATCCCCGGTGTCGGTGGCAACGCTGCTTCCGGCTCAGGCTCGGTGCTCGACGCGAACTTCCGGCCCGCCCGCACCGAGAATTTCAACCTCAGCATCCAGCGCGAATTGTCGTCGCACTCGATACTCGAAGTCGGCTACATCGGCCGCATCATCCGTAACGAATGGCAGCAGGTCGATCTCGATGCCGTTCCTTACATGACCACGTTGAACAACCAGAGTTTCGCGCAAGCCTTCGCGCAGACCTATTTCGCGGTCGCTGCCGCCGGCTCGAACCCCGTCTCAGTTGCGCCCCAGCCCTTCTTCGAATCGGCCCTGGGCGGCGCCGGTTCGTCGTTCTGCAAAGGCTTTGCAAGCTGTACTGCCGCGGTCGCCAACAACAGCACCATGAACAGCTTCATCGCCAACAACAACGTCTATCAGTTGTGGGCCGCCCTGAACGCGGCTTCCTCGTGGACGCTCGGCCGCACCATGCCCAGCACCCCCTCGGCCGCTATCCCCGCCGGACAGCTTTCGGCGGTGTACTTCGATACCTCCAAGGGCATCGCCAACTACAATGCCGCTTACTTTTCGCTCACCGTTCACGACTATCACGGGCTGACGGTGCGCTCCAATTTCACATGGGGCAGAGCGTTGGGTACCGGCAACTCGTCCCAGGCGACCAGTTCCTACAGCGAGCTGGATCCCTGGCACACCCACGCCAATTACGGGCCGCAATTCTTCGACTATAAGTTCCTCTACAACATAGCGTTGTTTTGGCAGGCCCCGTTCTATAAGACGCAGAAAGGCGTCCTCGGACATCTGCTCGGCGGCTGGATCGTTTCGCCCATTTTCACGGCACAGAGCGGCGCCGTCCTGGGAGTCTACAACTACAACGGCTCCACCGAGTCGTTCGGGGAGATGAATCCCGCTACCGGCAGCACCAACGCGAATGGCGCCCAGATCCTGGACGGTGCGGTTCTGGCCAGCAAGTTCACCGGCGGAACTTCGGCCAACTACAATCTCACGGTGTCGGAAACCACGGCCAGCGGCGCGGGCGTGAATTCCAACCCCGATAACGGCGGCAACAGCATCAACATGTTCAAAAACCCGGCGCAGATTTACAGCGAGCTCCGGCCTTGCATCCTGGGGTTCGATACCAGTTGCGGCGGCGGCGGCAATCTCCGCGGTCTGCCCACCTGGAACCTGGATGCGACCGTGACCAAGGATATCGGTATCTGGAAGGAGGGACGCGTAGGCGCCCAGCTCATCTTCCAGTTCTACAATCTTCTGAACCACGTCCAGTTGGCGGATCCGTACCTGGATATCAGCGATCCGCAAGACTTCGGCGTGCTGGGCACAAACAACCCGAACGGCGGACAGGTGAATACGCCGCGGAACATGTCGTTCGGCCTGCGCATCCACTTCTAAACACCACCACAAGTGCTGCGCCCTCAGAGGTGGGGCAGGCGGTTTCGCCTGCCTCGCCCTTGGCATTGCGTCCCGGTAGTAAAATGCGAGTCTGATGGCCAAACAGGCTGACGGTTTCCGGGGCATTTTCACTATCCCCTCCACTCCGTTCCGTGAGAACGGCGAGATCGATGTCCCGGGCTTCCAGCGCATCGTGGACTTCTGCGTGGAATCGGGCGCGCACGGGCTGGTCTTTCCGGTGAATGCCAGTGAGTGGATTCACCTGAGCGACGAGGAGCGCCTGGTTCTCTCGCAGGCGCTGGTAGAGCGGAACCGCGGCCGCATCCCGGTGACGATCGGGGTGGGCGCCGCCACCGCGGAGCAGGCGGCGCGCTTTGCCGGGCACGCCCGCGCCATCTCCGCCGACGCCGTGATCGCCATGCCGCCGCACATCCGCCGGCGCCCGCTATCCGAGGCGGTGATCTTCGACTACTACCGCGCCATCGCGCGGGCTGCGCGCCTTCCGGTCTTCATCCAGAACTGGTACGGCCCCATCGGGACCGAGATGTCCGCGCAGTTCCTGCTGCGCTTGTGCCGCGAGATCGAATACGTCCAGTACATTAAGGAGGAGACCGAGCCGAGCACCGTCAAGCTTACCGAAATCGTGAAGGGCAACGACGGCTCCGTGAAGGGGTGTTTCGGCGGCTCCGGAGGCCGCTACCTGATCGAGGAGTACCGCCGCGGTACGGATGGCAACATGCCGGGGTGCCACGTGACGGACGTCGTGGTGGCCCTCTGGAACGCACTCGAATCCGGCGAAGAGCCGCGCGCCCTCCACATCTACAAGGAGATGGCGCCGCTGTTCTTCTTCGAGGCGCAGGTGGAAGGCTGCTACAAGGAGGTGCTGTTCCGGCGGGGCGTCATCGATTGCCCGCGCAAGCGAAACGGCCAGGCCCCCCTGGACGAAATCGGCTCCCGGTACGTGGACGACATTCTGCGGGATCTCGCGCCGCTGATGATTTGGGGCAAGTAGCCATGCGGATCACGGAACTGAAGACGATCATTTGCGGGAATCCCTGGAAGAACTGGCTCTTCGTTCGCCTCGAAACCGATGAAGGTCTGACCGGCCTGGCGGAGGCCACCGGCGGTCTCGAAACCCGCCCCATCGAGGCCCAGTTGCGGGAGATCGGCCGATTTATAGTCGGCGAAGATCCGCTGCACCCGGCGCGCCTCTGGCAGAAGGTCTACAAGGGCCTGTTCCTCAACACCTCGGTGGCTATGAGCGCGGTCGAGATCGCCTGCTGGGATATCCTCGGCAAGAGTCTCGGCGCGCCGCTCTGGAAACTGCTGGGGGGAAAGCAGCGCCCGCGCCTGCGCGTGTACGCCAACGGCTGGTACCAGGGACCGCGCGATCCCGCCTTCTTCGCCGAGGCTGCCGCGGGCGTCAAGGAGAGGGGCTACACCGCCCTGAAATTCGACCCGTTCGGCTCGGCCTATCGCTTCCTGGATCGCGGCGAGGAGGAGTTGTCGATCCGCATCGTTCGCGCGGTCCGCGAGGCGGTCGGCGAAGGGGTCGATATCCTCATCGAGGGCCACGACCGCTTCAGTGTGGCCACGGCCGTGGGGCTGGCGCACCGCCTGGAAGAGTTTCATCCCATGTGGTTCGAGACTCCCACCATGTCCACCGATATCCAAGCCACGCTGCAGGTGGCGCGCTCGATCCGGATCCCCGTGGCCGCGGGCGAGCGGGCCAGCCGGCTGTCGGACATCCTCGGGCTGGTCGCGGACCGGTCCGTCAGCATCGTGCAGCCGGAGACGCTGCGCATCGGCGGCATCTCGGGTGCCATGAAAGCCGCCGCCATTGCCGAATCGGCCGAGGCCTTCGTAGCCCTGCACCAGGCGCAGAGCCCGCTGAACACGGCCATCAACGCGCATATCCACTCCGCCATTCCGAACTTCCTCATCCAGGAGTGCTTCGACGATTTTCTGGAGCCGTGGGCGCGCGACCTGTTCGAGGGAGTGCCGCGCGTCGAACAAGGCTCCCTCGAGCCACCCGGCGCACCCGGCATCGGGGTCGAGTTGAACGAGGCCGAAGCGCTGAAGCACCCGTACGGCGCGAACAACTTTCTGCGGCTGTTCGAAGACGGGTGGGAAACGCGCAAATGAAATGACCGCCCCGCTCCACGCCGGAAATCGCGGCGGCGCATCCGCACGCCCCAGCCGGACGCGCCACAGGGTGGTGGCGCTGGCCTTTCTGCTGGCGCTGGTGCTCTACATGGACCGCACGGTTCTCAGCATCGCGGCCGGCGCCATCCGCGCGGACCTCCACTTGAGCCCGCTGGCCATGGGGTGGGTCTTCAGCGCTTTCGTGTGGGGATATGCGCCGTTCCACATCCCCATGGGCTGGCTGGGCGACCGGCTGGGACCGCGGCGCGTGCTGGCGGCCATCGTGGTGCTCTGGTCCGCGTGCACGGCGGGGACCGCGTTGGCGTGGAGCTTCGCGTCCCTGCTGGCTATTCGTTTCCTGTTCGGGGCGGCCGAGGCGGGTGCGGCGCCCAACGTTTCGCAGGCCTTCTCGCGCTGGATTCCGGCCGCCGAGCGCGGGCGCGCGCAAGGATTCTTCTTCGCCGGAATGGGCGCCGGAGGAGCCATCGCGGCGCCGGCGGCCACCTTTGTCCTGGTGCGCTGGGGATGGCGCTCGGCCTTCCTTTGCTTCGGCGCCGCCGGCCTGGCGTGGGCCGCGGCGTGGCGCCTGTGGTATCGCGACGACCCCGCCCGGCATCCTGCCGTCAACGCGGCCGAGTTGGAACACATCCGCGCCGCCGCGCCGGAGTCGAAGGAAGCCGCCATCGAGTGGCGCCGCTTGCTCGGCAATTCGAATCTATGGGCCATCCTGGCCATGTACTTTACCTACGGTTACACCGGGTATATCTACATCACGTGGTTTCCCACTTACCTGACCGAGGCGCGGCACCTCGCGCTCGAAACCACCGGCCTGCTGGCGGCCCTGCCCACCGGGCTTTCGCTCTTCGCCAAGCCCCTGGGCGGCTGGTGGAGCGACCGGCTCAGCCGGCGCCACGGCACGCGCATAGGCCGGCGCGTGGTGGGCATGACCGGCTTTGGATTGGGCGCCGCCGCCGTGCTGCCGGGCCTTCTAGCGGCGAATCCATACACCGCCGCCGCGTTCCTGGGATTCGCGGACGGGGCCGCCGCCCTGGCCCACGGCGTTTGCTTCGCGGTTTGCCTGGACGTGGGATTGAAGAGAGCCGGGATCGTATCGGCCCTGATGCTTACCGCCGGCAGCCTCGGAAACGCGCTCTCGGCGCTGGCCTTTGGCGCGTTCCTCCAAGCCACCGGATCGTGGATCCCTCCGTTCGTGCTGGCCATCGCGGCCAACCTGGCGGGCGCTCTGCTGTGGCTCCGGATCGACCCGCAAAAGGCCGTGGTCTAGGCTCCCGCGGGCCGCTAACCCCACCAGGGCTCGCCGTCCGCCCGGTTGGCTTTCAGGTATTCCTGATCCAACTCCATCCCCAGGCCGGGATCGGTCGACACCTGCATCTTGCCGTTCTTGATGACGATCGGATTCCTGGTCGCCCAACGGAACTTGTCGGCGCCCGCCGCGCATTCGATGCGCGGGCAATCGAACACCGCGGCTGCCACCTGCTGCGAGGCCAGATTCAGCAGCAGCCCGCTGACATTGTGCAGGGCGATCGGCACACGGTACAGCGCCGCCAGGTCGGCGATCGCCTTCACCCCGGTGATGCCGCCCGAGTTGATGATATCCGGCTGGAAGATGTCCACCGCCTGGTTGTTGAGGAATGGAATCGCCCATTCGCCGAGTTCCATATTCTCGCCCGTCATAATCGGGAGATGCGTCGCCCGCCGCAGGGCCATCCAGCCATCGGACCACTCCGGAGCCAGGGGATCTTCGAAGAACAACGGGTCGATGGGCTCCACCGCCCGGGCCACCTTGATCGCGCTGGACACGTCCAGCTCGCAGTGACAGTGCACGTCGATGCCGATATCCGGTCCGAAGGCCTCGCGGGCCAGGGTGTAGGCGCGATTGATCTTGCGCGCTTCTTCGGGGCCGATGCTGGGCGTGAACTCCTGCATGTTGATGCCCAGGGCGTGGTGGATGTCCACCTTGAAAGCTTTGAATCCCCGCGGATCCGCCAACAGACGCTGGGCGCGATCCCGCCACTCCTCCTTGCTCAGGTAGTCCCCTCCCGTCGCGTGGGAATAGAGCAGGATTTCGTCGCGGAAGTTTCCTCCCAGAAGCTTGGAAACCGGCTTATTGAGGATTCTTCCGGCCAGGTCCCACAGAGCCATGTCGATTCCGCCGAGGATGCGCATTTGCCGCCGGCGTTGCGGGTACGCATAGAACATGTTGTGGAAGTGCACCTGGATGGCCAGGGGATCTTTCCCCAGAAGGCCCAGGTTCGGAAGCCTGCCAGCTCCGTTGTACTCGGCGATGACTTGCCGCGCGACCGGGCCGGCGCCGGCGCATTCGCCGTAGCCCGAAATGCCGCCATCGGTATCGATGCGGATCAGCGTGCGCCCTTCCTTGAGTTGCAGGGCTTTGATCGCCGCGATCTTCAGCAGGCCCTGGGCGGGCGCGGCCAAGGCCTCGAAGTGCGAAAGTGAGTGGCCGAGTGGCATTGCCAATGCGGCCTTCAGAAGGTTCCGCCGGGAAAGTTGCATATTTGAGTCTCGCATAATACGGCGCAAAACCGCTCCCCGGTGGAGTCAGCGTGAAATCCTTGCGCCCGGCGCGGCGCCTATGATAAGATCCAAGTATGGACACCGCAACCAAGCGACTGCTGTTATCGCCGAGTTGTACCCGCCTGTCCTGTTTGTCATCCCGACTTTATTGGTAGTTCCCGGAGAGCATGGGCAGCAGGCCGCCCATCCGGCCTGCTAAACCGGAGTTTCCCTCTGTGGACACAAGCGTTCGAGTCGCTTGCTCTCCGCCAAAATTTCTTGCGATCTTTGACAACCGAATTTTCTGGGAGTGGGGGTTCGAGTCCTGCCTCCCAGACCATGGGGCGATGGCGGAATTTGGCAGACGCACCCGGCTCAGAACCGGACGCACTTGTGCATGAGAGTTCAAGTCTCTCTCGCCCCACCAGGCTTCAGGCCCGTAGGAGAATGGCATATCCCGCTCCCTCAAAAGGAGTTGCATTGTGGGTTCGACTCCCACCGGGCCTACCATGACTCAACAAGGGGGACAGGCTCGATGGGGAGAGCGCCGGACTCCAAACCCGGTATTGCCCGGTTCGAATCCGAGGTCCCCTGCCAGTTTGTGGGAGATGCTGAAGTGGTCGAAGCGCCTGTCTGCAAAACAGGTCTTAGCGGGTTCGAGTCCCGCCTCTCACTCCATGCGGAGGGTATGGGCAACCAGGTGGCCCAGCGGTCCCGAAAACCGCCGTACCGAAAGGACATAGGAGTTCGAATCTCCTACCCTCCGCCAACACAGCGTTCGCAACTTTGGATTGCTACCCTTCCCACGAACTTATACAAACTTACTTTGCTCTTGACATCGACGTGGTAAGTGAGTCATAATCGAATTTCGATGAAGCAACGATTCCATTTCGAGACGGAACCAAAGGCGGCGATGATCGGCGTCAATACCGAACCGCGCGCAATGGAGGACTCTACCGTTTAGGAATCAATCATTTACGGATTCAAAGCGGCCCGGGTCCTGGAAAGGATTCGGGCCGTTTCGTTTTTCGGCGGACCATATCTGTATTCCGCCACAAAGTCTTCGGGGTGTAGGCAAGCCCGGTGAGCCGTCTGCCTTGGGCGCAGAAAATCGGGGGTTCAAATCCTCCCGCCCCGACCAAGCTATAAGTGTGTTCTTTGACAGCAGAAAGTAACAGTTACTAAGCCGGTTCCGCCGACACGCTGGGGTAACTGGACCGGCTAGAGTCCTCTCGATGGACCCGACTCGGCACCCGGCAGCGTCACGATTCAGTCTCGGGGAGGTAGCTCAATTTGGCGGAGCGGCGGACTTTGACTCCGCAGGTTGCTGGTTCGAAGCCAGCCCTCCTCGCCACTGGCCGCTGGCGCAATTGGCAGCGCGTCTGACTCTGACTCAGAAGGTTCCAGGTTCGAAGTCTGGGCGGCCAGCCAACGATTCCCGCGCCCGTCGTTCAACGGACTAGGATACTCGGCTACGAACCGAGAGACTCGGGGTTCAAATCCCTGCGGGCGTACCATTTTTCGGCGTTGACTCCCGTCCGCTTCGACCAGTTTTGTCGTAGAGCACGACCGGACGAGTGCCCTGCCTCTCAAGCAGGTGACAATGGGTTCAATTCCCATCTACGACGCCATGAGGGCGTTGGCAAGAGGATTAAGCCGCTTCCCTTTCAAGGAAGAGATCGAGGGTTCGAATCCCTCCGCCCTTACCAAGTTTCGGGAGATACCCATAGACGGCGGCTTCAGCAGACGACGGGAATCTGGCAGGCTGAAGCCTGCCCCAGCTCAAAGATGTGGTAGCCCCAGGCGGGCAGGTCCAGATAGAGGCCGCGAGAGAGGATTTCATCGCCGGGCCGGTCGTACAACGCGGGGCTCATCAGGTCGCGGAATCGCAGGGCTATTCCCTGGATCTCGGGAAACGGGATGTGCACATAGCACTGGCTGTGCTGGGGCGCGAAATTCACCGGCACGATGAGCGAAGCTTGCGCAGGGCCGTGCCAGGCGAAGCAGATCATCGAGTCCCAAGTCCAGTTGCCGTCCCATGCGGGGGTGCACTCCAGCAACTGCCATTGGCCCTCGCGAGCCTCGGGGCGGCGCAGGCAGGCGAGCAGGCGATGGTAGAAGCCAACCAGATGGGGATCGACCGGCTCGACGGGGCCGCGGCACAACTGGACGGGGATTCTCTTGGTGCGGCCCTCGAGTTGTCCCTGGTGGAGGAAGCGAAGGCCGGGGCACAGAAACGTCAGGACCGCGGCTGCCTGGTGGGCCGGTGGCGCGAAGGCGGCGGCGGCGCGCAACTCATCGTGGTTCTCCAGAAAGCGGGCCGACCTTCGCTGGAAATCCATTGCGGCCCGGAAGTGGTCGCGCACGGGCCGCGCGTGTCCTTCGCGAAGGCGGTCGTAGATGCGCTTGTCGTAGGTGTAGTCGAAACCTTGTTGCTGGGGCTCCCATTCCAGGTCCCAGTAGACCTCGGCCATGAAGAGAAAGCCCAGGTTGCGCGCGCGGGCGCGGCGGATGGCTTCGGGCCAGAACGGTTCCGGCCGCTGACCCCATGTCCTATGGAACACGTCGGGCAGGATCAACATCGCCATGTCGCAACGAACTCCGTCGCACATGCTGGCAATGTTTTCCAGCTCCGAAGCCATCGCCTCCCACAGGGCGGGCTCCGCATAGTTCAGTTGCAGGGTGTCGGTCCAACCGTCATAGTTGGGATCCCGGCCAAAGGCCAAGACAGCCGACCCATCGCGGCTCACGGCCCGGGTGTAATTGCGTGGCTCGCGATGGAGCTGTTCCTCGGTTCCGTGGACGTAGAACTCGGGGTGCTGCAGCACCCAGGGATGGTCGGGCGCGGTGTGATTGGGGACGAAGTCGAGCAGCAGGCGCATGCCGCGGGAGTGGATGCGGCGGCGGAGGCGCTGGAGAGCGGGATTGCCACCGAAATCGGGATGGACGGTGTAGCCGGCGATCGCGAAGCAGGAACCGCAAACATCCCCCTCGCGAAAGTCGGGCAGCAACTCCTGGTACCCGCGGCGCAAGCCGGGGTCTTCGAGCGAGACCTTTCTTCCGGCGGGTCCGGTAAGCCAGACGCCGAGAAACCACAGCCAGTCGAAGCCGGCGC
>Ga0209517_10003260_pt1 | contig 22149 bp, 13 predicted proteins | sample PeaSoiMetSII2010_FD_187695 | JGI IMG/M metagenome (GOLD analysis project Ga0209517, IMG submission 187695) | Peat soil microbial communities from Weissenstadt, Germany - SII-2010 (SPAdes) (version 2) | ecosystem: Environmental > Terrestrial > Soil > Wetlands > Peat | place: Germany...
AGGTGTCAGCTTCGCCCCAGGGCACGTCGCGGCTGGCACGGGCGATTTGCTCATCCGGGATAATGCGCAGGCGTTCTCCCGCCGCCAGTTCAGTATTCAACATCTCCGCCAGCGCCACGGAAAGCCACTTCGTATCCTCGCGTCCGCTGAGATTTCGGAAACCAAGCACCGCGATCGCGGGCCGCATCTTCACCGCCGGAAGACTGACCACGGGTCCCGTTCGCTCCGTGGGCCGACCAGCCCGAGATCGATAGACCAGAATGCCGACCCCCAGCAGCACCGCCATGGCCACTGCTATTCCGGTGCGCATTCCAGTCGGGCTCTTGCGTGGAACCACGCGTTCCACTACCACCCGCGCCAGAGAGCGGCTCTCCACCCGAAGAGTTTCTTCCACTTCCTGGGTTGACCCGAGTTGCGCTTCCTCGACTTCCCGCACGGCCTCAGTGAACTGATAGCCCCGCCCGGGCAAATTGACGATGTATCGCCTCTCCTGGGAGGAGTCGCCCAGTGCCTTTCTAAGCACGAAGACGTTCTGGCTCAGATTGGACTCTTCGACGAAGCTGTCGGGCCACACCATCTTCATCAAATCATCTTTTGAAACGACTCGATCCCGATTCTCGATCAGCACTACCAGGGTTTCAATCACCTTTGGAGTCAGCGGAACGGGGTCTGTACCGCGAGTTAAAAGCCTTCTTTGAGGATCCAGACGAAAAGGTCCGAACTCGTACATGTGCTTGATCTGGCTAGGCTTAGTTGCCATTGAGAAACCTTTGAGAACTTTTGAGCGGCGTTTTGAAGACTCCTGCGCACGCCTTCGTGCATGCTGCACCGTGTTTGACGGGGATCAAGCGGTGCAATACCCCAAGTGGCAAGCAATCTACCACATGATTTCCCCGCCAGGCAACGAGGAAGACCGGTGAGCCGACGCAAGGTGATCACGGAAATCACGATCGAAACCAATCAGGTTCTGGTGATCAAGAGAAGGCAAATTACCCGATCCAGGTGCAGTGAAAGTGTGAGTGAGGCGGGGTTCGTGCGGCCCGATAGGGTGAATGTCCTGGTCGATGAAACCGGGACGCTGCAGGGCGTCGAGACATCCTCTGGTACCCCTCACTTTACCGGCGCCGCAGACTGCTCCGGCACGATTTATCTTCGCTCTTTGCGTAGCGCAACGACGCTGGCAAAACGATTCCTCAACTGTCTTAGGCGCGGTAGCAAACGGGAAAGCGATACCCCAGATTGAAAGGCTAGAAATCCAAAAGTGTGGACAAGGCGTGAATTTTGTCGTCAGCCCGTGGGCGAATCACAAATCGATGAAGGAGAGTTAAATATGTCTGAGAGGTTTCGTGCCGTGTCTTTCTTGCGAAGAGTGCGTCAGCAGATTCATGCTTCGGTTGGCGGCAGGCTGCGTATTGTGACGTGCATGGTTGGCTTAGTCATTCTAGGCGCAGGCTCTTTGACCGCCGACGTTTACCTGCGCAATCTGTTTCCGTTTCTTGACTTCACCGGTTTCTCTGGCACATACAGCAACACCGGAAGCGTCGATTTAAGTGGCCCGTTTTTTCAGAGTCTCGGCACGAACGGCAGAACCTGTGGAACTTGCCACCAACCCAACAACGCATTCGGACTGAGTGCGGTCGACGCCCAAATCCGATACTTCATCACGCGAGGCCAAGATCCGCTGTTTGCGCAGATCGATGGCTCGACTTGTCCCACTGGTCCCATCAACAACAGTCTGGTCCTGAACAACGGTCTGATTCGCATCGGACTGACCGTTCCGCCGAACAGCACCGACGCATCCGCGCCGCAATACACGATCACGGCGGTGCAGGATCCGTATGGTTGCGCGCTCACCACCGATTCCCAGGGAGTGCAGACAGTTTCCGTTTATCGGCGGCCGTTACCCACGACCAATCTAGGTTTCCTGAGTGCGGTCATGTTTGATGGCCGGGAATCGTTCGCGTTACCTCTGAACAACGGGCAAACCTTCCCCAGCAATCTGAATGCGGACCTGACGCAACAGGCAATTGACGCAACTCTGATCCATGCCCAGGGCGGGCAAGCTCCCACGGCAACGCAACTCAGCAATATCGTGGATTTCGAACTGGCTCTCAACTCTGCGCAATTGTTTGATTTCGCCGCCGGAGATCTCTCAAGAAAGGCGCAGGGTGGAGCCCAATTCCTGTCTACCCAGCCGTACTATCCTGGAATTAACGATTCTCTGGGCGCCGACCCTCAGGGAAAGCCGTTCACGCCCGAAGTGTTTACGATCTACACGTCCTTCCAGAACTCCCGGAATCCGCAGCAAGCTTCGATTGCCCGCGGCGAGCAGATCTTCAACACGCAACCGTTGACCATCAGCAATGTCCCCGGACTCACCACCGGCACTCAGCAGATTGCCGGAACCTGCACCACTTGCCACGATACGTTTAACGTGGGAAATCACTCGTTCCCCTTGCCGCTAGATATTGGAACCAGCCGTTCGCCGATGTATGAAACCGATCCGAACATCCTGGCTGGGCTCAAGGAACTGCAAATGCCGGTCTTGCCGGTGTTCGAGTTGGTCTGCACCCAAGGGCCGCTCGCTGGAAACACCTACTACACCTCCGATCCCGGCAAAGCGCTGATCACCGGACAATGCAGCGACATTGGCCGAGGGAAGGGTCTTATTCTGCGAGGTTTGGCCGCACGTGCGCCATACTTCCATGACGGAGTGGCCGGCAGTCTGCCGCAAGTCGTGAATTTCTATAACCAACGCTTCCAGATAGGCCTCACGACGCAGCAGATGCAGGACTTGGTCAACTTCCTGCAAACGCTTTAACCTCTGCCACTCGCGCGACTGGCGTCGGCCGGGGCGACCGGCGCCAGGCGGGCAATCAGGGGCGATCATGTTCCGGCGGAATCATGCGCCATGCGACGACGGCACTTGCCAGAGATAGGCCTGCGCAAATCGACATGACGATTCGGAATCCATATACGAACGATTCGCTCACGGACTTTGTGATGGCGGCGTTCGCAGTCGGATCAAGCCCGGCGGGCAGCGATAAGCCGGCAAGCTTGATCTCATTCGCCTGCACCTGCTGTCGAGTGAAAGACGGCAAGGAGAGGCCAGCCAAACTCCGATCCAATCGAAAACTAAACGCCTTCACCATTACGATTCCAAGCACCGCAATAGCGAGCACTCCTGCTACCCGTGCGACTGCATTGTTGATTCCGGAAGCCGTGCCCGCTCGATCTTCCTCTACAGAATTCATAACCACGGTGGTGAGAGGAGCGACGGTGACCGCCATCCCAAATCCCAGGATAATGATCGCCGGAAAAAACGACTTCCAATAGCTATCCCCAACGGCAGGTCGAGAGAAGAGAGCGAAACCGATTGCGGCAATAAGAGGGCCAACCACCAGCGGACCTCTCGAGCCATAGCGGGCAACAAGGCTGCCCGCCCAGCGCGAAAGAAGGAACATCAGCAGGATTAAGGGAAGGATCGCAACACCGGCTGCGGTCGGGGAATACCCTTGGACTTGGATCAGATTCAAAGGGAACAAGAAAAAGAAGATTCCAATCGCTGCATACAAAAGGAATGTGAGCAGGTTTGCACCACTAAATCTCTGGGAGCGGAACAGCGTGAGTGGCACCATCGGAGAAGGAATGCGCGCTTCGGCGAAAACGAATGTAATAAGACCTCCGAATCCAACCATCAAACTTCCGTAGACTATGCGATTCGTCCAGCCCAAGTTCACTGACTCGAGGAAGCCGTACACTAAGCCGCCGAGCCCTAGTGTGGCCAGGAGGGCTCCGATCCAATCGATGCGTCCAGCAGCCGGGCGGCGGCTTTCCGGAATTCGCCAAAGTGAAATCGCTATTACGGACGCTGCAATCGGAAGATTGAGGAAGAACGCCCAGCGCCAGGAGGCATGCTCAACCAGCCAACCGCCAAGAACCGGCCCGATCGCCGTAGTGATCGCGGTAAAGCCCGACCAGGTGCCGATCGCTTGCCCACGACTCTTTTCGTCGAAGGACGTACTGATAATCGCGAGACTTCCGGGGACCAGGAGTGCAGCTCCTACTCCTTGAATACTCCTGGCGACGATCAACTGCTGAATGTTCGAAGCAAAGCCGCAACCGGCGGATGCAACCGAGAAAATGGCCACGCCCATGGCATAGATCCGACGCCGCCCAAACAGGTCGGCCAAGGAGCCTCCGACGAGAATCAGCGCACCCAGAAACAGACCATAAGATTCGACTACCCATTGCACATCCACCACAGTCGCGTAGAAATTACTCTGTATCGCAGGCAGAGCGACGTTGACGACTGTGCTGTCGATGAACGCCATGCTGGAACCGAGAATCGTTGCGGCGAGAACCCATGGTCCGGTTCTTTCTCCACACGGGACTTCGCTAACGCCTGATCGGAGTACAGCTTCATCGCAAGGCGCTCTCATGGAGACTATGGATGCTGTTCCGGATGCGTTGGTTCCGAAGATCGGTTAGCTGGTAGACCAGGAGCTATTCCGGGTCCCGGTTTGTGGCGGAACTCGATCTTCGCAGCGAATCTTTACCCCAGCCGCGCGTAGAGTTGAAAAGGTGCCCAATAAAATGGATTCTGAAAATCACGATTGTGTAGCAAAGATAGTTTGGCGGCGTGGAGAGCGGCATCCGGGGTCGCGCCCTTTTCGAGTTCGTCATAGAACTTATCCATGAGCTGCTCGGTGGAGGCATCCGATGCGTCCCACAACGCCGCGATCACGTTGTGGGCTCCGGCTCGAAGGAAAGCCCATGAGAGTCCGACCAGGCCCTCGCCAGCGTAAGAGCGCTCGCCGGCGCTGTAGCAGGCGGAGACCGTGACCAGCTCGGCGCGCAGGGGATTTTGTGTGTGGTAGCTGATGATGTCGCGTGCGTAGAGTTTGAAGGAGTCGTCTTGCCCGCTGCCTTTGGAGAGCACGATCATCGAGTCGAGAGGGCTGAGGCGGCTGGATTTGCCATGGGCCGTGAAATGAATATAGGAAAACTGCTCGGGATGGCTGGCGAGGTACGCGGCCGGTGTTGCTTGCTCGCGGGTTAGTATCTTTTCTTTCGATGCTGGAAAACGTCGGGCAACATCCGCCATCTGGGCTGCCGCTTTTGCAAGTTCGGGATACTCCTGGTTAGGAGCGACGCTGTTTCCGATCAGAAGCAGGCTGCGGTCGCGTTTCGCTTTGCTGCCGGCATCCTGGGAGCCTTTTCCGCCGGCGGGCGTCAAAGCGCCCAAAACTCTTAGCGAACTGGCGTTGGCAACCGTCGCGTCTTCGATCCAATAATGCAGATTCGGCTGGGGCGGATTTGTGTCAGACGGTCTGGCATCGGGCACTAGAAGAGTTTCGAAGTTCAAGTTGTTCAGGCTGCCGTCGGGGATAAGGAGAACCTTGGCCTGCTTTTTCAGCAAGGATTGTGCGGGCGCAATCAGCATGCGATAGAGCGACAGGCCGTCCTGGTCGGCCGAGGCAAGAACGTCTTGCGGCCCGGCGAGAGCCTGGAGGTAGCGTTGCGTGGCGGCATCGATTTGCGAGCCGGGCGGAAGAGCGAACAGGGCGGTTTTCTGCGGCGTGATGGCCCACAGGTACGATTGCTTTTCGCCCAGCCAATAAAAAAGGATGGTCGCTTTCGCTTGCCGGGCGATTAGCTGCGGGTTCAGCGGCGGAGGGCCAGTATCGACGCCGGCGCCGTTGACCAGCAATCCCAATCCCTCGGCCAGAGTGCGGGCGCGGCTGAAGTCGGCCCAGCGCAGGGCATCCTCGGCCTTTTTACTTGCCACCAGGAAATGCACGTAGTCGTCGTAGACGTGCCGCGCGTTGTTGGAAAAAGGCAACTTCGATTCTTCGTGCTTGAGCGTCGATCGAGAGGCTTCAATGGTTTTAAGAGCCGATTGATACTCGCGATCGGCGCCAGGGGACTGGCCCTGATCTTCATAAAGTCGGGCGCGTGCATATTGAGCGCGAAATTTCAGCGAGGCGTTGGTTTTCGGGTCCGATTCGACTTCGCGGAAAATTCGATCCGCTTCCGCTCCGTCGTGCGATTGCGCTGCGATTAGGCCTTTGACCAGGAGCGGGTAGAGTTCTCCTAAACGATCCTTGTCGGACCGTGCCATCTCGAAGGCTTTGTCTGCGTACTCGCGCGCTTCGTCCAATTCGCCGCTCTCGACCGACACGAGAGCGAGCGCTCGGTAGGCATCATGAATCGCTTCGGGAGCGCGTGTCTTGTTTGCTAGCTTTAGTGCTTCCCGATACGACCGTTTGGCGCCTGCAAGGTTTCCCCGGCCCGCGTAGACATACCCGGCGGCCGTGAGCCAGGTTAACTGGGCGGTAACGTTTCCCGTTCGACTGGCGAGCGCCGCGGCTTCCAGCGAAAGCTTTAGCGACTTTTCCGTGTCGCCGAGATAGTAGTACGCCCAACCGAGGTTGCCGAGAGCTCCCTGGGCCACGCCGTCGCTCCCCAAGATTGTCGAGCCGCGATAGGCGGAATCCGTCAAATCGATGGCTTCGTCGAAGTGCTGCTCCCGGAGAGAAATCAAGCCGAGATTGAGGAGAGAGGTCGCCTCCAGAAACGCGTCCTTGTGGGAATATGCGAATTGAAGGGATTGATCGAAGAACTGCTTTGCGGTGTCAGGCTCGCCCTGTTGTAAGGCCAGGAGCCCACGGGCCCGGGCCACATCGCCGCAAGTTATCTGGGGCGAATCATGGCAGATCTGTGTTGCCTGCGCGAGCTTTTCCTCCGCCTCGGGGAATTGGTGCAGACGGCCAAGGGCTGCACCTTTGATCGCGAGCGCTTCGACGAGCGAGTCTTTGTTGCTGGGTGGGATCGGTTGCGAATCCAGGGTCGTCAGAGCCTGCGGATACATCCCTTGCCACAGAAGAGATTCCGCCTCCAGGACTCTGAACTTCCAAGCGAACTCGGGACTCGAATCACGAAATCGGGCGCACTCGCGATGGGCCTGGTTCTGGCACCTCTCCAGGTCGCCGCGCACAAATGCCTGATAGACGTTTTGATAAGCAGCCTCCGGGCTCTCCTGATGAGTACAGGCTAACCCGGCAATGGTCAAAAATAAGAGAAAAGACGAACCTAGGGCTGCGTTTGTCCGTTGCCGGTAACCCCGGCGCCGCTGGTCTTCCCCGTAGATGGGCAGCCCAACTGCATGTCCAGCATGTTCAGCTTGAAGTAATTGCTGTCGCTCGGCTGGGTCGGAGAGCCGTCGCCTTTCCAGCGCGGGTGGTCGGTGTCGCTGTGGCCGTGGTTGATGCCCACTTCCAGCTCTGCCAGATAGATGGTGCCAAAGTCGCGCACAAAGATGGCATTCCCGAAGGTCCGGACTCCGGGAATCTCGACCGGTAGCTTGATCTTTTTGACCAGGGAACATCGCAGCTTAGAATAGCCGTTCTCGCCGCTGTTCGCACCGCTCTTTGCACCAGTGTTCGCACCGTCCTTGGCCCGCTTCTTGAGATCATCGATGTACGCGATTTCGGCGCTGTACTTCTTCTCCAGACTTTCGGGAAGGTCGTCGGTATCGACGATGTTATCCAGCTGACGGTGCACGCGATCGAGAAAGCCGCCATCCTGTAGATAAGGGCGGTCGCCTTCCGGCTTGGCGCCGCAGAAAGTCAGATCGAGTTCCACTTCGACGGGATAGCCTCCAATACGCAGGTTCTCAAAGCGCGTGCCGAGGAAGTTCACGCGGGGAACGTGGCCGTTCACCATTGCGTGCTGCGTGGAGAGCTGCGCCACCACGCGATCCGCGGTAACAATATCTTCCACGTTGTAGCCCTCGAGCGCCGCGCTGGAGAGCGTGACCCAACCAGCGTGATCGTTGCCGAAGATGTCCGTCTTCTGCTTCACCAGGGCGCCGGCGACGCGCGTATTCCCGCGCTTGAACGAAATCAAACCTTGGATGTTGGTCTCGCCCACCGATTGAGTGAAGAGGCCTTCGCGCCGAGTGTGCTCGAGAACAACGCGACCGTATTCTTCAATCGGCTGCTCTACCGGTTGCGTGAGTTCGCCTTTGAGTATGTAGGCTTCGGCGTGATAGACGTGGTATCGCTCCAGCACAGCGCCGGGGTCCGAAGGCGGTTGAGGATTGGCAGCCATTTGTTAGTTCCCCTGATTGGTATCGTTCCTGAATTGCAATTCGAATGAACCTCGACCAACTTCCTTGCTTTCCCCGGCGGCGGTAAGGCCGCGTACCACCAAAGTATAAATGCCGGCTTCGCGCTGCGCACCCGGCACCTGGAGTGGGAACTGATCCTGCCGAGGTGAAGTGTCTGGCGCAGATAAAGGAATAGCGAGCGACCATTCCAGCTTTCCTGCGGGATTATACAGCTCTGCAACATGACGTGGGTAGCCGTCCGGTGGAATCCGGGTAAAAAGCAGAAAGCCTTCCCCGGGCCGGATGGAGAGTGGCTGGCCGCTTGCTCCGTAACTGCCGATATTTACCAAGGCGAAAGGTGGGACCCGCGGGCTGTTCAATGCCAACTTCAGCTGCGGATAAGTAACCAGGTTCTGGTAGCCGATCACCGCCAGCAACACGGCCATGACGGGAACGGCGAACGCCGGCTTAAACATCCCAAGCAACGCCGCGAGCCAGCTCGGTCGTGCCGGTGCAGGACGGCTTGCGCCCGTCGTTCGAGATTCATCTGCCAGCAGAACCTTGCTCTGCTCGACGAACAAAGCTCCGGCGCGTACGTCCAGCGCGCACTCCGAACAGTCAAAAAAGTGCTCCTCAAATTCATGACGAGCGTCGGCGTCGAGTTCGCCAAGCAGGTATCTTTCCGTCATTCCTTGACGAGCCACTAGTTCGTGGTCCATCGCTGCAATGCCCCCCTCTGTATAGTGTCCCGAAGCGCCCAGACGTTTCATCGCCTAGGCGGACGTAGCCTCTGGCGCGTCATCTCCCAAGGTCTTGTTCTTATCTTTTTTCTTGTCTTTGTCTTTCAAGTACAGGGACTTGAAGGATTGTTTGGCGCGGTGCAGCAGGACGCGAAGATAATCCCGGTCGACGCCGAAGTTGCGGCACACTTCGTCCTTATCCCGTTCCTCGAAGAAAACCTCGCGGAGCACGCGGCGGTCCCGCTCGGAAAGCTGGTTCAGGACCTCGCGAACCTTCTTCTCGGTTTCTTTGGCGGACAGAAGGGTCAGCACATCGGCGCCTTTGGCGGGGAAGTCTCGCTGGGGGTCGTCGTCGAGGGATTCGAGCCGTGTTCCAGCACGGTAATGTTCGAGCAAGACGTGATTGCAAATGGAGTTGACGAAGGAACCCATGCTCTCCGGCTGCAGGATCCTGCCCTCGCGCAGGGCGACAAAAAATCGGGCGAGCGTCTCCTGGCGAATATCCTCAATGGCTTCCGGTGAATTGACGCGGGAGCGCAGCTTGATCTGGATCAGGGCGCCGAAATAGGCGCCAAAATGCTCTTGCGCGCGGAAATCCCCGGCGCGGAGGCGATCCAGATAAGACTGATCGAAGGAGTGGAATTGCAAGGACTTGCCTCGGGGACCCGGGAATGGCAACAAGTGTAGCATCGGGGCGGACGGGATGCGGCCACTTTCCGGGCTGGGTATGGGCAAGGACGGGCGCTTGAGTGCGACACAGCGACTATGCGTCTGCGTGGTGGGCGGGATCGAGCGAGAAGCACGCGCGGAAATAGCGGAACTCCTTTGAGAGAAAGACCGGCACTGGGTCGAAGCGAAAACCTTCATGAAGCGCCGGAGTCGGCCTCCCCCGAGTCGACTCCGGCACTCTGTCGGATCCCAACCAAGTGGTTGCCAGGTTGGAGTCCAAAACTGTGGTGCAATCGCTTACGGCGCGATATTAGCCACTATCGCTATAGTGCAAGGATCGGCCAGATCGTTTCACACCGTTGCCGATAGTTTCGCTTTCGGCGCCGCTGATCCCCCCAGCCCACTTCTGGATCACTTCCGGTTACTCTCTCGGCGGTCAATTGAGCCTGGCGGCCCTTCAAAGCAAAGACAGTTCACTCCACATTGACGGAAGTTTGGTAAGTCTTGCTGGGTTGGACTTCGATGCTCACGGCATGGTCGAGGCGGGAGTTGAGAAGGTCCGGCCTGGCCCATTCCATGTTCCAGCCATTCTCAATGGCCACGATTCGATAGCGGCCGGGGAGCACATCGCGCAACGTAAACGTGCCATCGCTGTCGCTTTGATCCCTCCGAAAGAGCGGCAGATTCGTTTCCGGATTTTCGGGAACCAGCAAAATCATCGCCCCCGGAAACGGCTGTCCATCGCGGCGGGCAATTCCGTTGACAGCAGATAAAGTGCTTGATAAGGCGATGCTCAACCGGATCGGCTTCGAACCTGTGATCTGGATGCTCTGACCCACGACCTGTGCCCCTTCCGCCGAGAGGCTGGCGATAATCGAATTCTCGCCATTGACGACAAAAACGGAATAGGAGCCCGGGCGTAAGAAGTCCGGATCAAAATGAAGTTCGCCGTTCTGGCCAATCTGGGTATCGAGCATCTCGTGGGTGCGGCTGTTCCAGAGGCGCGCAAACGCTTGCGGACGCAAATTCACCTTGCCATCCATACGAATGACCCCGCTGATGAGCGGCGGCGCGGAAGCGGCGTCGGCATCGAAATCCAAATCGGCAGTCAGATCGACGAAGGTCATGCGAGACGAAGGAGTGGGACCGTAGGAGTCTATTTTGAGCGCATACTTTCCCGGAGGAACACCCCTGATTTCGACATGATCCTCGACCGGGATTTGCCGCTGCGAAGGCGGATCGATCGTGGACCCAAACACTTTCTGCTGCAGCATTGCATTCTTGGGCTGCTGGGGATTGGCGTTGAAGTGCTTAATACGCAGGCGCACAGCGGGAACTGCGGCCAGAGTGAAATCGGCCGTGAACTCTTCCCCATCATTCACCCTGATCTGGGATGCAGAGGCGGCATCGGTCACGCCCGGATAGAACGTCGTGGGGAAGGCGACATCCAAGGCGGCTTGCTCCGCCTGGGTTCGATGAGACTCGTCCCCGTCCACTTGAGCGAACGTGAACCAGGGCTGGGCGGTAACGATCAAGAAGTACCCGCCGGGTTCGAGATGAGAAAAGCGATAATAGCCGCGATCGTCAGTAAACGCCTGTTCCACAAAGTACGTCTGAGCGAGTCCGGCAGTGCTGTCGGCGCGAAACAGATGGATCGTGGCATTGGGTACCGGTTCATGTTCGTCGTCCAAAATCGTGCCGACAATTCGAGCATCGGGACGCAGCCGGAATACTACATGTTCGGAATCGATTCCCGGGCCCACAACCACGGCGCTGTCGTACATGCCATGTTGTTCGTACCCTTGTCTTCGATAGCCGTTTCTTTGTCCCACGATGTCGTACTTCCCCGTTTCCAGACCGGTAAATGTGAATGCGCCGTCGTCTCCCGTGAGCACCTTTTGTATCTGTGCGGCTGGGTCATACTGACCAGACTTCACTAACCACACTTCAACGCCCGGCAGCACCTGGCCGGTGATCGAGTTAACGGTTTTTCCGCTAATCCACAACTTTGCCGGCGTGGCCTGGGCGGACAGTTGAGCCACCACGGCTAAAACCAGAAGCAGGCGCGAAACAATTCGACCTAGCATGCTCTACCTTCCTATGGGCAAGACGACCAGATTGACGTTGGTTGCGACGTGCGGTTGCACGTTGATATGGATCGCCTTGGAGAGATATGCATTCAGTATTTCTGGGTTGGCGTACTCCAGTTGGTCTGCCTGGTCGAGCGCAAGCAGCATGTAGTCGCCCGGAGTCACGCTCTGGAATTCGAACTTGCCCTCCGCGGCGGGCATGGTCTTTACCAGGTTACGCCGGCCATGCGGTTGTACCAGCAATACGGTTGCGGGCGCTGGATCGGTAGCCTGACCCACGGTTCCAGTGACCGACGCGGCATCATCCCGTAACGTGATTTCGATCGGCGATGGCTGCGTTCCTTCGGCCAAGGTGAGATCGTCGCTCAGTAAATCGACGCCCCCACACTGCGCAGATTTAACTCCCCATTTGCCCGTAGTAGTGATTTCGACCGAGTATGTTCCCGGTTCGACATTTGGGATTCCTCCCGCTCCCTGCCAAAAATTCCTGGGGCGGAAAGAAGACGACCTGGGCACCAACTGCAAATACATAGCCGGAGCACCGTCCTGTAGAGGAAGGCCACGGTCCGTGGTCCCTCCGCTGTGTTCCGCTTGTACCTCTACTTGGATCGGAGGCATGGGGCTCATCGAAACATGAACGTCCGGGTTATCAGAGCCGATGACGACCGAGGGACCTGGCGTTGTCATTCGTGCTCCGTTCGCGCCAAATGCGGTGACCGTGTACGAACCGGGGAGGAGTTTGGCTTGAAATCTGCCGTCTTCTATTTGCGCGCTCTGCATGAAATCGGAACCCTCTCCGGCCTTTCGCGTAAACTGCAGCGCGGATACCGGTTCTCCCTGCGTGCTCACGCCGCCACCGATTTGATATATAGGTTCTGCCGCAAGGGTGAAGTTCGCTTCGACTTCGCGGCCGGCTGCCAGCTCAAGCACCGCCGCCCCTCCCAGGTCGGAAACTCCCGGGTAGAAGCTCTGGGCGTAGCTCTGCTCCCGGGGATTCTGAACTCCACGCTGACTCAACGTGGTCTCCTGGCTTTGATCAACGGAGATGTAGTACTTTGCTGGCGGCAGACCAGCAATGCGGAACTCACCGTCTTCGTTCGTGTGTCCCTGGAACTGCCCGTTGGTCCACAGCGGTTGCCCATCGATGATCTGTTTCGTGATTGCGCGGACTTGGAACCCCTCGAGCGGTTGATCGTCGTGAGTTGTGACTCGGCCCATGATGACGCCTGCCGGTGACATTTTCACAATGATCGGAGAAGTATTGTGGGCGACTTGCACTGCAATTCCAGGGGCTCTTCCGGGCACATTCCGCTCGTCGAGGAAACCGGGCTTCATCACGCTGACGAAGGCTCGACCTTCTGCCAGGCCATCGAATTCAAATCGTCCGGTGCCATCGGTGAGTACAGCATGGCTTGCCTGCCCGTTTCCTGACAGATCATAAAGTGAGACAGCGGCGCGGCGGATGGGTTCTCCAGTGACGGAGTTAACGACCGTTCCAGTCAAACTGCAAAGGTTGTTCTCCGGCTTGGAACTGGTTGTCGCCGGCGGGTCGGCCTCCGGGCCCGGTCCGGCTTGCGCCCGGGCACAGGGCCCCAGCATCATCAAAAACAATAGGAGACGGGCGCCGGTTCGCCGGAAATCAACTCCAGGATTCATTGTCTTCCAGCTTTCCTTGGCCGTGGGGGATCGGTGATTCGCGAGAATTCGTGAACTTCAATGGTGACAGACCCCGGCGGGGCCTACCAAGTTCCCAAAGTCATATAACGGGCGTGCAGAGGGGCGTTGGAGAAGCGCCGCAACCGTAAGACTCTCAACGGGCTTGATGTTCCGCTTTATCCGCCCAGAAACCAGCGGAGACACAATACGCACGGCTTTGGTGAAATGCGGTGCGCGACTACCAATTCATTTGCTGCATCCGCTCCAGGATGAGCGTGCTGTAGCGATTCATGCGCTCCGGCCGTCGCCTCAGGGGAGCCGGCAGGATCGCGGCGAGCCGTGCTGCCTGTTGGCGGTCGATATTTCGAGCCCCGGTTCCATCGTAGTAACGACACGCCGATTCTGCTCCGTAGATACCAGGGCCCCATTCCACCACGTTGAGATAGATCTCCAGAATGCGCCGCTTGCCGAGGATGAATTCGGCCACCGGTACCAGTGTGAACTCCGCACCCTTGCGCAGGACCGAGCGGCCCGTTCCGAAAAATAGATTCTTTACCAGTTGCTGCGTAATGGTGGAAGCTCCGCGCGTGCGACCGCCTTCCAAATCGTCTTCGGCGGCGATTTGGATCTCGTGCCAATCAAACCCATGATGCTGGTAGAAGCGCGCGTCCTCCGCGGCGACTACAGCGTGCTGGAGATCGGGCGAGATTTGGCTGAGCGGAATGAATTTGTAGCGTTCATGATACGGAGTGTGGTGAATCCAGGCTTGCAGCCGGCGCTGGACCTGCACTGCGGTTGACGGTGGGTCGATCCACCGGGCGGCCAGAAGCATCAGCGCGGCTAGCGACCAAACCAGCACCACGCCGATGACAAGCCATCGAACCAAGGATCGGAGAAACCCCTTGCAAACCGGGATTTTGCGAACCGGGATATCGGGGGGTGCTGTCTCGGGCGCTTCAGTCACATCTCAGAATGATAGCCCAGGCTGGGTTGCGGCTCATTGCGCTGGCTGACTTTTGGCCCGCGAGATGGCGCTTTGCAGATTGCGCACATCCTCTTCGAGCACCTGCACCCGCTCGTATTCTCGCCCCTGGACCTTGCCCATCGACAGGCGCGGGTTGTGGTGGCGCATCGGACTGGGGACCGGGGTACTTAATCCCACATGAATCTCGCGCACTCCGGTGCGTTCGATGATGGCAGCGGCGTCGCGGTGACCGATGCCGCCGCCGGCCATGATCGCGACGCGGCCGCGCGCCGACTGGGCGAGGAGCGCGATGGTTTCGGCGCCTTGCAGACATTTTTGTTCGCCGCCTGAGGTAAGAAGCCGGTCGGCCCCGGTGGCGCAAACGTCTTCGAGGGACCGGAACAGGTCGGCGGCCATGTCGAAGGCGCGATGAAAGGTGACGTTGAGCGGGCGCGCCAACTCGACCAGTTGGCGGGTGCAGTGGACATCGACACGGCCGTTGACATCCAGGATGCCGAGAACGACGCCGTCGGCGCCCAGTTCCTTGGCGACGGCAATGTCCCGGCGCATGATCTCGACTTCCTCGCCGGTATAGCAGAAGTCTCCGCCGCGGGGGCGAATGATGACCTGCAGGCCGAGGGAGACGTGGGCACGGACCATGCCGATCAGGCCGGCGCTGGGAGTGATTCCTCCCTCGATCAAATCGCTGCACAACTCGATGCGTGCCGCCCCGCCCTGCTGTGCAGCCACTGCAGATGCCACCGAGTCGACGCAGACTTCAATCAGTACGTGGTCGGTCATGGGGTCTTTTGCGAGTTCCGAAATATTGCACCCTAGCATCTATTGGTGAAACACAGCTAGCCAAGTCTCACGTTGGCGGACGACGGCAATGTACTCAAGCAGCTCGCTAAGGCTTTGCGAGTCTGCCGGAGGCAAGCCTCCGGCAGATTCGAAAGCGACGGGGAGGGCTAGAAGGTGTAGTGCAAGCCGAGTTGAATATGTCGTTCCTGGGAGCGAACGCTGTTGATTGCACCGAAGTTGCTGTCATCGATCCCGTTGTCCGGATTCCCGTAACTGGCAATGTTGAAGAGATTGAAGAAGTCAGCCCGGAAGCCCAGGACGCGCTGCTCGCTCCATAGGTGGAAGTCCTTGAAGAACGATGCGTCAACGCTCCGGTAGCCCGGCGCTCGCTGGGTACTGTTATGGGCCGTGCCGAACGTATTCTGAGCCGCATCCCCATAGGCACAAGCTCCATTCGCCGGGCAGTTGGCGGAGTTGTCTGCCGATTGGTCGATCCCCCACCAGTCCGCAAGGGAGCGATTACGGATGATCATGGGCCGGTATTGATTGGCACGACTGAAGCCCCATCCGGCGTTGTTGGTGTTGCTGTTGTCTGGTCCAAAGATGGTGACCGGCAATCCTGAATACAGGATGGCGGAGGTTGCCAGCTTCCATCCACCAAGTACTGCGTCAAGGGCGCCGTTCGTGTTGCCACCGTAGGCCCTGCCATGTCCGAAGGGTAGGTCATACACACCGACGAAGTTCAGGCTGTGCCGAATGTCCATGGCGGAAGAACCGTAATCGGCATTGAGGTCGTAACCATTCTGGACCGACAACCCATTGAAGCTGGTATTCGACACGGAATAGTTCCCGGAAGAATTGGTCAAAGATTTTGCAAACGTGTAGTTCAACGTGTATTCCAGGCCGCGGTGGGTTCGCTGACGCAGCGTGAACTGAGCCGCGTTATAAGTCATCCTGGCCTGCGACTCGGTGATCAGAATGCTGCCGCACTCTCCCACGAGGGAGAAGTAGGGCGTTTGGTCAACTGCGGGAATGGTTGCAGCGCCGCATCCGTTCGGCGAGAGGTCCTGCGCCTGCGCCGCAGTCAATTGATTGCCGTTGCGATAGTCGGCCAGGTGATGCCCGACCTGGCCGTGATACCCCGCGCTAAATGACAGCTCATTCGTAATTGCGTATTCAGTGACCAGAGTGAACTGCTGGTTATAGGCGGGCTGCGTATTCTGCGGCCAAACCGAATACAGCGAGTTGTTAATTCCCAGCGGCTGGCTGAAAGCATCAGCCACCGTGAAGGGCGACCCTCCCGAAACCCCCGACGGAGTAACGGCGTTGCTGTTGATGGCAAGTGAGAAGGGCGGACTGGAAGTCAGGCGCTGATTGAAGGAAAAGCCCTCAAAGAAACTGGTTGCGCCGTAGCCGCCCCTAACCACGAGCTTCGGCATGGCTTGGAATGCAAAGCCCAGGCGGGGCATGATCTGTTTGTAATTGGCGTCGTAGCAGGCGCGAGTGGCGCACACTACCGCTCCCGTCACCGCATCGGCAGGCACATGACCGGCGTACTCTACGATCCCGCCCGGAAGCACGTTGGCGGTCTTGTTGTTTTGTTCATACCAGGGCTGGTCGTATTCGTATCGAATCCCAAGATTCAAGGTCAGCTTGGAAGTCATCTTGAAATCGTCCTGGAAATAAAGTGCCGAGCGCCACTGGCGATTGCCGACGAACCCAAGGGGAGACGCGAGCTGAACATTGGAGATCCGGCCCAGTACAAAGTCTGCCGCACCCCAGCCTGTTCCACCGGCGGGGCCTGTAAATTGACCGTTATAACTGAGTTGCCCCAGAAATCCGACGTTTCCGGCGTTGATGTAGTTCTGCTGATATCGCGTGGCCTGTCCGCCAATCGAGAGGTAATGCTTGCCCCGTTGCCAAGTCAGATTGTCCTCGTAGTTGAAGGTATTGTCGGTAAAGACCTGAGGATTTGCATTTGTGCCCAGATAACTTACGCCGTTGCCGATGCTCTGCCCCGTAAAGCCCACATAGAGCTGAGTGCCAAAAGGGATGCCGACTTTCGAATCGCCAGTCAAGCCAAACTGTCCGGTGGGATCGCTGGGGACACCATTGTTCCAGCGCACCCGGGTGAAACCAAAGCGAGTTTCATTGACGATGGTCGGCGAAAAAGTGTGAACGAAACTGAGGCCGGCAATCTTTGTGGGATAGGTGCTGTGGCTGGGAAAATCTACTGGGATGATGGCCGTGGTGTAGTCGCTACCCGTGCCCTGTGAATAGAAACCCGCAATCTTGTTCTTGTCGCCTGGAGTCCAGTCGACCTTGAAATCTTCCTGGTTGTTGGAAACATAGCCGGACTGTGGGCCCACAAAGTTTGACTGAATCAATCCGTCTCCGCCGTTCGCAATGGAAACCGGAGGCCGGTTGGGCAACGGGTAGAGCTCTGGATGGGCAAACAGGTAGGTCGCAACCGGATTCACGATTGGAACGTTCTGGTCATTGGTGTAAGGAGTGAAGTTGTTTTGCGTGTCGTAAAGCTGAATGGGGGAAGCAGCGTCGGTCAGCAGGGCGGAAAAGTCGCCGTTGCGCATCGCCTGGGTAAGCACGCTGGCCGAACTCGACCCGCCCGTATGATGGCGGATGCCCTCGTAGTCGCCAAAGAAGAAAAGCTTATTCTTGACGATCGGTCCTCCAATCCCCCCGCCAAAGATGTTCTGGGTGTAAGAATTCTTCGGAGTGACGGGAGTGTTCTGGCCGTGCGCCCATGAATTGGCATCGAGCTTCTCATTTTGCAGCAGGTCGTATAAGAAGCCGTGAAACGCGTTGGTGCCGGACTTCAGAACGGTTACAATCGCGCCACCATTGGCATTTCCGTAGGTCGCGTTGGCATTGCCGGAGACCACGCGAACTTCACCGATGGCGTCGGGAGCCGGGTTATAACCGATCAGATTGTTCTGCGGCTCATTGTCTTCGGCGCCCTCGATCGTGTAGTTGTTCGCCTGCTCGCGGTTGCCGTTGATCGACGCTATCCCGCTGTTGTAGTTGTTGCGCTCGATGGCGTTGTTTCCGCTCATCCCGGTGGGATCGGTGTCGATTGCGCCCGGTTGGAACAAGGTGAGCGCGGAGAAGTTTCGTCCGTTCAATGGAATATTCGCGATTTCGTTGGTCGAGAGCGTGTTCCCCAAGGTGGAATCGGTGGTGTTCAGGATGGGATGAAACGATTCCTCGACGTTGACGGTGGTAGAGCCGGCGATAGTCAAGGTGACGTCCAATTTTGCCGTTTGATCGATCTCGAGGGGGAACGGCGCGACGTGATCAATGGCGAACCCCTTCGCATCAATCGTCATCCTATAGGTGCCAATCGGAAGGAAGCGGATCGTATACACGCCTGCCCCGTTGGTCTTCGCCGACGTCTTTACCCCCGTCCCAGTGTTCTCGGCAATGACGGTCGCCCCCACCACCACGGCGCCGCTGGGATCGGTGACAAGGCCCGTGATGGAGCCAGTGACGGTTTGTCCGAGTGCAGATGCCAGGCAGAGCAAGGCTACGACACAACATCCGACAAGGTAGCGGAACGAGTTTGTTCTCATAATGTCCTCTTCAATCTTCACGATGTCCGTAACAGCCGACGCTAATCTGGACGGTTGACGACTGTCAAGCAAAAAAATGATCGTTTGGGCTTGATTCGATCAAGATTGGCCCAGTTAGTTGCAGGGAGTGCTGCTATTGCTGGAAAAAAACCGGCCCGGTCTGAGGACCGGGCCGTGGGTTGAGCGCGTTGGCTAGTGCTGGTCGTGGTCCTCGGAACAGCCGCGGCTGACTTTGGCCAGAGTGTTGTTCTTCGAGGCGATCTGGCAGTTATAGAAAGTGCCGGCGGAATCGAAGGTGGTGTAGTTTTGCGAGCTGGCAGCTGGGCTGACGTCGGTGGCGTGCACCGAGTTGGTGACCGAGCTGAAGGCTGCGAGGAATCCAGCGAAAGAGGTCTGGCTGTCGGTGTGGTAGTTCTGCTTGGTGTCCACCGTAAAGCCGAAGGGAGCACTGCTGACGGGATAGATAAAGTCGACGGAGATAGGGAAGCTGAAATGGTTGATCGTCGATACGGTCAGGTCTCCGCTCGATACCGTCGTCGTCGACGAGACGTCATTGTGCACCGCGGTCTGCTGATCGAGCACGGTGAAGTTGACGGTGTCGAAATCGATGGTCTGCGTGCTGGAGAAGTTCTGGTGCTCGGAAATGGAAGTCGAGATCTTGCCGTGGGAAGTCTGGACGTACCCGGCAATGGTGAAGTGACGATTGGAGGTGACGCCGATCGTGCCAGTCACGGTGGAGGTGCCTTGCAGATTCTCGGTGACGACCGGCGACGGGATCGCCAGCGTGTTTTTGGTGAGGGCGCCGGTGACCGTGGTTGATCCGTGATCGAGATAGAGCAAGAGAGATGCAGTCTCGGCGAAATAACTGTCGTCGTTGAAGATGCTGAGCGCGACGGTGTGCGGATTACCGTCGTTGAGCAGGGCGGCGAACGGCGTCAGATTTACGCGATAGGGAACGAAGTCGAGCGTCTGAGCGCCGGGCATCGGGACCCACTGGTCAGGGAGGAATCCGGTGTAGACCCAGGGAGAAACGGGAGCGATTCCGGCGGGAGTGCCGTCGATGGAGATTTCGGTTTCGCGGAAGTCGGTGTTTCCACATCCGTAGACTTCGTTGATATTGGCCAGGTCATTGGGGAAACAAGCGTACCACTGCTCGTCGGTCGACTGGCTCTGGGATACGACATCGAGGTAGAGGCGCTCAATGTTGGTGGGAAGCGTGAAGGTGGTGGAGAACTGGTCGGTGGGGCTGAAGAGATACGCGGGCAAGTTGATTCCGCCGCTGCTTGTGGTCTGAACCAGGGGGAGCACGGCGTCGGCGGGGCGATTGTGGTCATCGCGGCGGCCATGGTCGTCGCGGCCATGATCGTCGGCGGGATAGAATTCGAGGTCCGCGTTGACCGTGAATACACCGTTCAGCTCGGTATTGTAGGGTGGAGGGCAATCGGTGGTGCAGTTGCCGAGAACGATCGTGCCGGTTTGCGGAATCGAAAATAGCGCGGCGTAGTCGGTGACGTCGCGCTCGATGTGCCAGGTGTTGGTCGCACTCGACAGGGGCTCGGGGGTGGTGCCGAAATAAATGTTGGCGTTGCCGATAAACATGCTCGCCGTGCGGTCGAACTGGTCTCCTCCGTTTTCGCTGAAGTCAGTTTCGAACACGATTTTCTCCCACGGTCCGGAGCAATTGGCGGGAGGAGTGAACTGGAAGGTCTGGGTGGTGTCGGAAAAGAAAGCGAATGTGTAATTTGCGAACAAGGTTACCTTGCAGGGTTTTCCATGCGGCCGCGAGACGAGCGGGTCGGCGGTCACCTCAAATTGAGTACCGATCTGGCGGTTCGTGCTCTGGGCGAACGAGGCTGCGGACATCAGAAATGGAATGAGAAGTGGAGCGACCCGCAACCGGCGAAAACAGCGATGGAGGGGATGCATAAGACTCCTTAAGCTGAGGTGGGCATTCCGGCGGGAGGGGCCTCCCAATCCGGGGGAATCCCTTATCGCATTCAGCCTCGTTGATTGTCAAGCCAAGAATGATCGGATTCCGTAAATTCGATCATTCTGATGCTCTATATGCAGAATTATGCACACCGAGGCTTCGGCTTGTTTTATAGTCGAGCTCGCGTAGGGTTTTCGTTTCGGGTAAGTTTTCACACCCTACGGCCAGGAAAGTTTCAGCGATGAAGACACGACCACGAGAAGATCAAATTCTGAAGGAGTTGCGAAGGAAGGGCAGTCTCTCGCTGGACGAGTTGATCGCGGACCTGGGTGCGTCGGCGGCGAGCGTGCGGCGCGATCTGGCCAAACTGGAAGCAAGAGGCCTGGTCCGGCGAACCCACGGCGGCGTGATCCTGGTCGAACCGCTGCTCTATGAACCTTTTCGCTACGATTCCCTGTTTCAAAACCGGGAGCAGCAGAGCACGGCAGAGAAGCGCAAGATCGGACTGGCAGCGTCTGAACTGATTCAGGAAAACGAGACTGTGGGCTTTACCGCCGGCACCACGACGACGCACGTGGCACGCAATCTGAGGAACCGGCACAACATTCGCGTGATCACGAACGGGATCAATATCGCGATGGAGTTGAGCAATTGCCCGGGGTTGAAGACATTTGTTACTGGAGGATTCGTGCAGTGGGCGGGATCATTTTCGCTGGTGGGACATGCCGCGATCACTTCGCTGAATGACATTTATATGGATCGAGTGTTTGTGAGCGTCTGCGGAATCGACCTGGAGCGCGGCATCACGGTGATCGAACCGGAAGAAGGATTGACGTTTCGCGCGATGATTCAGCAGGCCAAGCAGACGATCGTGGTCGCGGATTCAAGCAAGATCGGGATGGTGACGCCGGCGCTGATTTGTCCGATTGCGGATATTGACCTGCTGATTACCGACAAACGAGCTTCCGATAAGGTAATCACGCCATTCCTGGAGCGGGGGATCGAAGTGCAGCGGGTGTGACTTACGGCGGACCGTCTTTCGAATCCAAGAGCTGCGAATCCAAGAGCTGCGAATTGAAGAGCTGGAATTCGCGGATGTGAGCCTCGGCGGACGAAGAGAGTATATTGAGGCGCACTCGTGAAGCAGTCACGGGCGCGAAGTGGTCGATCCGCTTGTGGCCGATGGCGTTGCCCTTGAAAACCTGGACCCATTTCCCATCCCGGTAAATCTCTATCGCGTATTTCTGAACCTGCTGGCCGGCGTTCAGCCATTCCATGGTCAGCGCACGATCGAACGTGATGGGAGCGGCAAAATTCACTTCGAGCACGGCATGATGCGAGCCGCTGTGGGCCGACCAGAAGGTGTCGGGATTTCCGTCGAGCGCGAGTTCCTGCTCCGGGGTTGCTTTGACGTGGTGGGCAACGAGATTGTTGTGGTATTTCTGGCGGACGGCGGCGCCGAATTCCTTCAGCCTTTGCACATCGGCTTCGGGCAGCAGGCCGCGCCGGTCAGGCGCAATGCCGAGCATGAGTTGTCCGCCGCGGCCGATGGTTTGCTCGTAAGTTGCGAGCAGTTCGGGCACGCTCTTGAGACTG
>Ga0209517_10003262_pt1 | contig 22143 bp, 16 predicted proteins | sample PeaSoiMetSII2010_FD_187695 | JGI IMG/M metagenome (GOLD analysis project Ga0209517, IMG submission 187695) | Peat soil microbial communities from Weissenstadt, Germany - SII-2010 (SPAdes) (version 2) | ecosystem: Environmental > Terrestrial > Soil > Wetlands > Peat | place: Germany...
CCATTCAAAGTACATAGCCTTCCATGAGGGCGGCTTCCTTCAAGTCGCTGTATCCGAAGCGCCCCGCCCGAGAGCATGCAACTGCGCACTGTTGCGTCGCGGGGCGCTCCAGATACAGCACTAAGACTTTCCGGGAGCAATCAGCTTCGGTGAGTGCATCGGCGATTTGTCATTCGTCCAGAGTGAGTTTCGGTAAAGTGAAGCGCGTTTTTGTTTCTCAATTGCGCGCGACAATCAAACCAAGGGCATATCGACGGCTGGCACGTTACACGGCCAATTGCGGAGGAATCCGCCTGGAAAAAGGTCTTTCGTGGAACTCCCTATAATGGAGGCGCGAATAATTGCGCATAGCGTTTTCATCAGCGACTGCATTACACCCGTAAGCCTGTGGAGGCGCAGGGTCGATGAATAGATTGAAAATGCCCGTCTGGTCCCGAACCAAAAGAAAGTCAAAATCTAAGTGCTTCATTTGGTGCCGCTTACGGACAAAACACCGGACTTTCTCTCACCTTCAAATGTACCGAAGATGTACCGAGATTGCAGAGCAGATGACTGCCGAACATCCGCATTGTCAAACGAGCCGGTCGCACGCTCGTCCCTACCATTCGTTAATGCGCGGAACGGACCCGGACTGCGGCTGCTAGATTGCGGGAAAGGTGCAGCTTCTTCGAAGCCGCGCTCGTGCGTAGAACAAGATCATCGGCACCGCCCTTTGTGACGTGCACCCGAGCGCCCGGAATGATTCCTTGAGCCTTAAGCCGCTTCAGCAGTGGCGCATCCTGATCCGAGATGCTGTCCACAGTGAAAGTTCCTTGCTCCTGAAGTTCTGTTAAGGGAACGGAAGCCTGCTTGGCCATCTTCCCGTCCATCGCTGGAATACAATGCCCATGGGGATCGAACTTTGGGTTGCCGAGCTTCGCGGCGACGCGCTCCTCGAACCGCTCCGAAATGAAATGCTCGAGTCGCTCCGCTTCCTCGTGAACTTCTTCGAGGGGGTAGTCCAGGACTTCGTAAAGGAATGTCTCGATCAGGCGATGATGGCGCAGCACCTCAAGCGCCCGCCGTTTGCCTGCTGCCGACAGGAGAACCCCGCGGTGTCTCTCGTATTCCACAAAGGACAACGGAGACGTTGCCAGCTTCTGCAGCATGTTGGTGACCGAAGCCTGTGCGACTCCTAAACGGTCAGCTAGAGACGAACTCGATGCGCGCCGTTCCTCTGGCCCGCTGAGAGCAAGGATCGCCTTCAGATAATTGTCTACTGATTCCGTGTTGGCGTTCCCCTGATGTCTAGGCGGCATGAGCTTGCATCTCCTCAGTGAGTTGACACTTCCGCTATTTTAGGTCAACCTAATAATTAGGCAAGCCTAAATATTGGCAGCCGGACAATTCTCTTCTCCGTTCCCCATCGCACGGTCGCACAGGCTAGCGCACCCACGAGAATTGATTCCCGACCTCAGGAGTTCATTGTTGATGCGATTTCGAACGTTCCTCGCGATTCTTTCGGTGTTAACCGCGGTTAACGCGAAGACTTCACGGGCGCAAAGTGGCACGAGCAGTGCACTCACTGGAAGCATCAACGATGCGACAGGGGCAGTTGTTCCCAATGCCACAGTGAAAGCTACGGAGGTAAGCACAGGAGCGGCACGAACTGCGCGAAGCAATGCCGAAGGGCGTTTTCTCTTCGCGCAGGTCAATCCCGGGACCTACCGGATTTCCGTGGAGACCGAAGGTTTTGGACGGGCTGAGTCGCAACCTTCGATAGTTGCCGTAGGTCAGACCATCGCGGTGAACTTCACTTTGAAGCTTGCAGCCACATCACAAACCGTCGAGGTAACAGCGCAGACCGGCCTCCTGAGCCTGGAGAATCCAAATACCTCAACAACTCTGGAAGCGAAGGCCATCGAAAATCTGCCGAACCCAGGGCAGGACCTCACCTACATTGCACAATTTGCGCAGGGAGCGTTAATGAACACGGCAGGCTCCTCAAACGACGCCAAGGCAGCAGGCGGCTACGGCAATGTCGAGTTCAATGGGCTCCCTGCCACCTCGAATGGCTACATCCTCGACGGATACGATACGAACGATCCATGGCTGGGGCTGAACATCGGTCTTTCCACAAATCTCGTCATCGGACTCGATGCAGTACAGGAAGCCACTGTTAATACCAACTCTTTCTCAGTCGATCAGGGAAGGTACGCCGTAGCCCAGGTGAACTACTTTACCAAGTCGGGCACCAACACATTTCACGGAGACGCGTACGAAATATGGAATGGCTCGCTGTTCAACGCGGAGGACTACTTTCTGCACGCGAACGATACGGCAGACAACTCTGCGAAGAAGCCCCGTTCTGCAGTCAATGAGTTTGGCGCCAATATCGGTGGACCTATTCGGAGGGACCGGCTGTTCTTCTTCGGGCACTACGAGGGCATTCGCATCGCTCTCCCCCTCGTGTCGCAAATTACTCTGCCGACGCCGGCATACCAGCAATATGTCTTGGGCCAGCTCGCGACCGGCGGAACGGACCTGGTCACGGGCTCGACTCTTCCGGCTCAACCGGCAGAGATCCCCTTTTACCAGAAGATGTTCTCTCTGCTACCCGCGTCAGGCGGCTCCCCTGTACCGATTGTCGGCTGTCCGTTCGGCACAGACAGGGATGGTTGCGCAATCCAGCGCCAGGCTTCTTTGAACAACAGCGACAGCGAGAACCTGATTGTGGTGAAGATCGATCACACCATCAACTCAAACAACAGCGTCTGGTATCGCTTCCAGCAGGACCTGGGGCTTCAAGCGGCTTACACCGACCCCGTGAATTCCGTTTTCAACTCCTATTCGCCGCAGCCACAGCGAACTCTGGTTGCGGGCTACACTCATGTGTTCAGTTCAGACGTCGTGAACCAATTCAATCCTGGCGCGAGCTGGTATTCCAGCATCTTCGAACCGAATCACTATTCGCAGGTGCTAGGGAACTTTCCCATTGTGCTAGCGTCGGGCAGCGACAGTGTTCCGTTCACCACAATCGGTGGCAATGACAACACGTATCCGCAGGGTCGCAAGGTCACGCAATGGCAAATCAATGACAACCTGACTTTGACGCATGAGGAGCATACGTGGAAGTTCGGAATGAACACGCGGCGTCTTGATGTGAGCAACTACGACCTCGGCGAAGGTACTGTGCCAACGGTGACCTTCAATGACCTGGCGGAGTTCACCTACGGAGCCGCTTACACAGCCAGTCAGAGCTTTCCAGTTTCGCTGAAGGAGCGGGTTTCGGCGGGCAATCTGGAATATTACGCGATGGATTCCTACAAGCCAACAGCCAAGACAACGATTACTTATGGCATGCGCGTCACCTGGAACACAAACGTCACGAATGCGCGCGGTCTCTTCTCCAGGGAAGCGGGCTCTTTCCTCGATGCCTCGCATGAGACCGATCAGCCGCTCGATAAGGTCGTCCTTGGAAACGTGCACGATCTATTCGCGGGAACCCCGCTGTTTGTTTATCAGCCGCGTGTATCGTTCGCCTACCGACTCATGCGAACCACTGCAATTCATGGTGGCTTTGGAGTGTTCAACGACATTATCCCCATGCAGATCGCAGATCTTGCAGCGATGAATGCTCCGAATGATCCTACGTTTGTGGGCGGCATCGGCGGGCAGGTTGGCGGGACCGGAATTGCGCCCGGCGTCCCGGGCAGCGCAGTCGATGCGGCAGTTGGCGCCAACGATTCGTTTCAGACAACCGTCCATTCCGGCGGCAACCCATGCGTCGGCATTCAGCCCGGCGCTCCCACCTGCCCATTAGCGGTGAGCCTCGATACCTTTTCCGGCGGGACGCTCAAGACGCCTTATTACTACCAGTACAACCTCGGCATCGAGCAGCAGATTGGCACGCGCGGCAGTCTGCGCACCGATTTCGTTGGCACACGCGGCTTGCATGAGCCTTTTCAGGTGCAGCTCAACGGCTATCAGACGGTCTGCGACGGATGCTTTGCGCCCTTTCCCTATCAGCGACCACTCGACCAGCGATTCGGTAATGTGACCGAATTCCGCACCGACGCCAATAGCAGCTATGCCGGACTTCAGATCGCTTATGCACAACAATGGCGCGGACTCACTCTGCACGGCAACTACACGTTCAGTCACTGTCTCGATGAGGTATCGAACGGCGGTTTGCTGGCGTTCTCGACTCAGGGACTGATGTCGCCTCTGCCTGGAGAACTAAACCGGCAATATGCAAGTTGTGACTATGACGTTCGCCATAACGTCTCTGCCTATGGTCTGTACCAGGTGCCTTTCCACTCCGGCCATCCGTTCCTCCGTCAGATGTTCGGAGGGTGGTCGGTCTCGGAGACCGCAATTCTGCACTCCGGCCTGCCCTTCAGCGTTCTCAGCCAGCCATACATTGCCAACGGGAATGGTGTCTTTCAGGCGAATGGAGCCAGCACCGTGCAGTTCAATGCGCCTGCTTACGCAAACCGGGTCCCGGGCGTGCCGGTGTATCGAAAGAACTCTGTCGCCGGCGTCACCGTCGCGGGGACCAAGCAATGGCTCAACCCGGAAGCATTCATCTCGGTGGTCGATCCCACAACAGGAGCATGTGAGGGAGGCGATTCACCCGCGACCTGTCAGTTTGGCAACTCTGTACGCAACACTGTCCGCGGGCCGCACTACACGAACTCCGACCTCTACATCACCAAGACATTTCCGATCAAAGAGGGCATAACGATTCGACTCGACGCTCAGATGTTCAACGCGTTTAACCATCCCAACTTCGCGCTACCCAGCGAGGTCGAAGCCGGCGTGCCGGGCGGTTCAATTCCAGCTCGGTTTGGCACAGTCGAAAGCATCATCTCGCCTCCAACTGGATTGCTTGGTGTCGGTCTTGGCGGCGACAGCTCCCCACGCATGATCGCTTTCCAAGGCCGGATTGAGTTCTGAGAAAGCCAATTGCAAGGTCTGCTCTCTTAGGTCAATGCCGATGCTGCGCGAAGCTCATGGAGTACAGAGGTTCAATCAGTTCTGGGCGAGTTGTCGGCGATCCTTCTCGGATGTGATTTGGTTCACTCCGGACACTGGGGTATGAGATCGTCCGCGACCCTTTTGCAACGGTTGAAGCTGAGCTCAGTTACTACGGCCGTCTAGCGAAATTGAGATGAGCAGATGTTCCTGAGCCGCGCTGTTCAGGAGCTGTGCTAGTGGGCGCCGGACGATCGGACCCAGCCTTCGTGCGAGCGATCTCGTCTGAGTGGCGCCTATCCCGCCTGATTTGCTTCTCCAACGCCCAAATCACCCAGAGCATGAATGCCAGGGCCGGGGCCACTGGAATGAGAAGCAACGTAAGATCGGAATCGACTATGACTATCCCCTCCGCTGCCGCATCCTAAAGGCGCGACAAGAGGCAGTCGTGCGCGCCTCGGAACGGAAGTTATCCTTCCCCCATGGGAGGCCGCACCACGTAAGAATGGAGCAGTCAACTTGTAAAGATTCTGTAAGGGGGCGGAAAGAGATAATCGCGTCGCCAGCGCGGCACGAATTGGGCCAACAGATAGGTCCCGCCAAGACAGCCAGTGTTCCAAAACTGATGCCGGGGTGGAATGTCAACTGGCACCATTGCGCTCATCTGGGCCGGTGCGCGCCACGTTGGTGAGTTTCGGCTGGATGGTCGGCCGCTCGGCGATAGCACAAAGGGGTGATTACAGCTTAGACGAACCCGAGCCCTGGGCATTGGTAAAGTTACAAAAGCCACCGATTTCGGCCAACCTGCGCCCTGATTCTCCGTCAAACTAAATGAGTTCTGAGGTAGAATAAGAACGGCGAGGTTTCCCCAGCTGACAGCTTTTCTGGCACATTTCCGCGCACAAAGCAGCTCCCGGCGGAAATTCACGCTGGTAGTCGCGGGCGTGTGCCTCGTCCTGTTGGCGCTTCTCGCCGTGGGCCAGGTTGCTCACCTTCACGCCAGCCAATCCGACGCAGATCATTGCCAATTGTGCATTGTGTTGCACACGCTGGCGCCTGTTGCGGTTGCTGGCGCCGAAGTTGCGTTGGTCCGGTTCGGCGCGCCCGCTCCGCAGACCGATCCTATCGTCGTTGCCCGCCAGCGCCAGTTCAGGCTCTTCATTCGGCCCCCTCCTGTCTCCTGCTAGAGCATCGGTCCCGCCTTCAGCCAGGTTGTCACATCGCCCAACGTCCCCGTCATCCGGGCGATGCTTTGGCGCATTCAGAAAAGCTGATTGAAGCGGTTCGATGCCCCACCAATGCACTGAATCCTCCGCGGTTGTACGTTCCGCGTCCTGTTTTCACAGCATTCAGCCATTGTTCAGGAGACAATTCATGCCATTCATTCGTGGCGCAATTCTAAGAATCCTTCCCCTCGTCGCCGTGCTCTTTGCGGCGCTCTCCGCGTCGGCGCAAAGCGGAAATGCGGGAACCATTCGTGGCATCGTAACCGATCCGTCGGGCGCCGTGGTTGCCAATGCGACCGTTCATCTCACCAACGCGGTCAGCGAGTTCGATGAGACCAGTTCCACCGACGCAACGGGACAATTCTCGTTCCCTAACGTGCCCTTTAACCCCTACCGGATCGACGTCAGCGCCAAAGGCTTCGCCCATTTAAGTCAGAATGTCGAGATTCGCTCCTCGGTCGGAGTCAACATCAAGCTGGTTCTCCAAGTGTCGGGTGGCAGCCAGACGGTCACGGTCGAGTCCCAGGGCGACCTGATTGAAGACGACCCCACGTTTCACGTGGACGTGGACCGCGACCTGTTCAACAAGGTGCCGCTGGAAAGCGCATCTTCCACACTGAGTTCATTAGTGACACTTACGACACCCGGTGTTGCGGCCGACTCCAACGGACTCTTTCACGGCCTCGGCGATCATGCCTCGAACTCCTTCGCCGTCGACGGCCAGTCCATCACCGATCAGCAGAGCAAGATCTTCTCAAACCAGCTTCCGTCAAACTCCATTCAGTCCATCGAGGTTATCAGCGGTGCGCCGCCGGCCGAATACGGCGACAAAACCAGCCTCGTCATCGTTGCCACCACGCGCTCCGGCCAGGGCGTTACCAAACCTACGGGCGATATCTACGCATCCTATGGGTCGTTTGGCTCGGCCGCCGGCGGTTTCGATCTTTCCTATGGCGGCAAAAGTTGGGGTAACTTTGTCGAAATGGATGGCCTCAACACCGGACGCTTTCTCGATCCGCCTGAGTTTACCGTCTTCCACGACAAGGGCAACGAGCAGAACTTCTTCGACCGCATCGATTACAGCTTTTCTTCCGCCGATTCGATCCATTGGGACTTGAACTACAGCCGCTCCTGGTTCCAGACGCCCAATTCCTTCGACAACCTCGACGTACAAAACGTGGTCAGTGGAGGCACAAGCGCAAGCCCAATTCTCGCCAATGTGGGCAATACCGATCAGCTCTCCAAGATCAATACTTATGACGTCGCGCCCACCTACACCCACATCATCAGTAACGATTCGGTCTTCAACCTGGGCGCCTTCCTCAGAAGAGACGGATACGGCTACTATCCCAGCGGCAATCCGCTTGCGGATCTCGGTCCAATCCAAACTTCGTCGATCGCCCAGTACCGCACGCTGACCAACGCCGGCGTCCATGCCGACTACTCCTACGTCAAGGGCGTCAATAACCTCAAGATCGGCGCGCAATACGAGCACACCTTTCTGCGCGAACACGATAACCTCGGCGTGATTGATTCCACCTATAATGCGCCTTGCGTCGACGCCGACGGAAACCCTCAACCTGGACTCACCGATCCATCGCAGTGCGCTTCCGCCGGCCTGGAATCCAATGATCCGTCGGTTGGAGGCACTTTTGATCCGATTCTCCTGCCCTACGACCTCACTCGCGGCGGCGCTTTTTATCACTTTTTCGGTCACACCGACGTAAAAGAACTGGCCCTCTACATTGAAGACGAGATCAAGGCCGGGAACTGGGACTTCAACCTGGGTCTCCGCGAGGACCTTTACAACGGCCTTACTGACGCCAACCAGACCGAACCGCGCGTCGGCATCGCCTACAACATCAAACCTTCCGGCACCGTGATGGCTGTTTCCTACGCGCGTACGCTGGAGACGCCCTTCAACGAAAATCTGGTCCTTTCCAGCAGCGGATGCTCGGATGCTGTTCTGAATCCGCTGCTCGCATGCAGTCCAGGCGTATCCGGAACCCTCGACCCCGGTTACCGCAACGAGTTCCACGCCAGTTTGCAGCAGGCCCTGGGCAAATATGCGGTTTTCGGTGGCGAATACATCTGGAAGTACACCCACAACGCCTTCGACTTCAGCATCCTGGGTAACACCCCGATCTTTTTCCCCATCGACTGGCACAACTCCAAAATCCCCGGCTATGCGCTGCATGTCGAGGTCCCGAATTTCCACGGCATAAGCGCCTACACGGTCATGTCGTCGGTGGCTGCCCGCTTCTTCCCTCCGCAGTCGGCCGGCGCCGGCGCGACAGTCGGACAGAGCGGATACCCGTTCCGCATCGACCACGACGAAAAATTCAACCAGACCACCCACCTCCAGTACACGGTCTCCCGCGACGGCAGTTGGGCGAACGGCCTCTGGGGCGGCTTCAACTGGCGCTACGACTCTGGCCTTGTTGCGGGCTCTGTGCCTTTTGCTTCTGATACCACTACGCCCGTGGACCTGAGCGGCCTGACCTTCGATCAGCAGGCGCAGGCTGGCCTCACCTGCAACGGAGTGGCCGCCACGCTCGCGGCAGGTTTCCAATCGTGCGCTCCTTCGAAGTATTCGTCGAAGCTGGTCAGCATTCCGGCGCCGGGAACCGAGAACGACGACCACAACCCGCCTCGCATCGCACCGCGCAACCTGTTCGACGTCACTCTCGGAAAGAACAACATTTTTGGCAAGGAGCACTACAAGACGAACCTCGACTTCACGGCCATCAACGTCACCAACAAGTACGCGCTCTACAACTTCCTGTCGACATTCAGCGGAACACACTACGTGACTCCGCGGGCACTGACCGCGAAGATCACGCTGAACTTCTGATTGGGTAAGCAATCCCAGAGGGCCAGAAAGAGTGACTCCGTTCGGACTCCCTCCAACTGGCCCGCAAGGACGGCTCCATGCGTGTCATCACCTTCGATCGAGGCAGCAAGCGGCGGCTCCGCCAGATACGGTGGACTTGGCGCGAACGGACGAGCATTGCTCTACTCTTCTTGTTCCTGCTAGCACTCTGCATCCTTTATTTGAATTCGGATCTTAGCCACGAACACCCTTTCAGCGAGGACACGATGAGGACCGTAAGATCGAATCCGGAGTGAATATGAGCTTTCGCGGCCAAATGATCTTGGCTGCGGAAAACGGTTGTCTGAGTGAATCCGAACATATATCCCAGGTCGGTTCTCTCGACGATGCAGGGAAAACAGAACATCCGATTCTGGATTTGAGAGATTCGAGCCGCTCCAAAGGAAAGCTGAAAGTGCCACCGTCACTTCAGATAGGTACGCACCAGGTCGATCAGGTCCTCGGCCAGTTCTGGAGTAAGCTGTTCCTTGGACCCGAGCGTGAGGTGGAAACGAATATGATCTTCCAGCACCTCACCCATCAGGCTGTTGACGCCGCCGCGCACCGCGGCCAATTGCATAAGTTGATCACCGCAATCTTCGTCGGCATTCAGCGCCCGTTCAACTGCATCCAATTGGCCGCGCAGCTTGCGCACTCGCTGAAGCAGTTTCACTTTTTCCCGCCCATGCGAGGACATGGCAATTCTCCTGTTCACAATATCCAAACCACTTACAAGGGGGTCATCGCGGTGACGTCGAGTTGACGTTTCGCTACCCGCACAGATGCATTCTTCTGTGTTCATCCGTCGAGCATTCGGTGGTCATTGTTTACCCGCAAAGAAGCGATTTCCCTATAACCCTTATTTACCATACCCCGATAGGGTATAGTCAAGGAAAATCAAAAAATTCCTGAGGAAGAAGTGTTGGTGTCGGCCTGTGAACATAAAAGCATCGCCTGCAATCGCGCTCCATCGTCTCAAGGGTGGGCGCAAGGGATGGCTGTACTTGCATCTGCTTGCTCCTAGCCAATGCTCATGTCGAGACCGGCATGCTTTGCGCTGTGCATACCGTTGGGGATTCCTCGTCTCTCTTTGGGTGGAAGAAGGCGCGTTGAATTCAGGATGAAGGTTAGCTCGGATGCAACGTGAATAAACGCTGCGAGCAGCGGATTGAGAAATCCGGCAGCGGCCAAGCCGATGCCGATAGTATCGACAACCAAGGTGCCGTAGAAATTCTGCAGGATGATATCGCGGCAGTTTTTGGCGACGCGAACGGTTTCAACGAATTTCATGAGGTCGTTGCCGATCAGCACGACGTCGGCACTTTCGCGGGCGACATCGGTTCCCGCACCCATGGCTACGCCCACTGTGGCTTCGCTGAGCGCGGGCGCGTCGTTGATGCCGTCCCCAAGCATTGCGACAACTTCTCCGCGGCGAGCATGCGCAGCGATCTCCGCTGTCTTTTCTTCAGGCAAAAGATCTCCGTGGAAGTGAAAGATACCGAGTTCAGTTGCTGCCGCTTCGGCAGCAGCGCTCGTGTCACCGGTAAGCAGGATGACTTGGATCTTCATCTTTTCGAGGGCGCGCACTGCGGCGGCAGACCCGTCGCGAATCCTATCGTCAATTGAGATGAATCCGGCATACTGTCCACCGCGCGCTACATGCACCTTAGTTCCGTTTGTTTCGTGATCTGGGGCCACCACAATACCGGCAGATTCGAGAAAATTGCGATTGCCGGCCAAAACGAGTTGGCCGCCAACGTTTGCCGAGATGCCACGTCCGATCTCGTATCGGAAGTTGACTGGTTCCTTCGTCGCGATTTGGTGTTCGTTGGCGTAACCTACGATCGCTTTTCCTAACGGATGCTCTGAAGCACGCTCGGCACTCGCGGCCGCAGCAAGCAAAGTCTCACGGGTGTTTCCCGGCGAGGCCTCGACCGCCGTAACTGTTGGCGTACCAAACGTGAGCGTGCCGGTCTTATCAAAAAAGACTGTATTGAGCTGGCCCAGCGCCTCCAGGTAGATCCCGCCCTTGATGATGGCTCCTTGTCGTGCGGCCTGCCCAATGGCCCTGAGGATCGCGAGCGGAGTGCCGGCGGCGATGCCGCAAGCGCCGGCCACAATGATGACGGAGATTGTAGACCGAATGTTATGAGTGATGAGGAAGGTCAGTACCGCCGCTCCGAGCGCGAAGTAAACCAAGTATCCGGCAAGTCTATCAGCCATCTTCTGGATCGGAGCGCGCGAGTGTTCGGCCCGCTCGACCGCTTCGATGATCTTGCCAAAAGTGGTTTCTTTGCCTAAACGGGTGGCGCGGACCTGCAGCGTACCGGCTTGATTCATGGTGCCCGCGTAGACCTCGCTGCCGGATGTCTTCTCGCTTGGCATTGGCTCGCCGGTGATGGCGGCTTGTTCCACAAACGAATGACCGTTTACAACCTGACCATCGACCGGTATATGGCTTCCTGGGCGAATCAATACAACTTCGCCTGGAGTAATGCTTTGAGTTTCGACTTCCACGAAGTCGCCGTTCCGTAGCACGCTTGCCCTTTGAGGCAGAAAGTCAAGCATGTCCTGAATCGCGCGTCTTCCGCGTCCGACCGTCAGGCCTTCTAGGATTTCGGCTGCAAGGACGAACGCGGTGATGACCAGAGCCGTAAAGAACTCACCGATTGCCAAGGCGGAGACCAGCGCGATGGTCATCGACAACTCCATCGTCATCCGGCGTTCAACGATGTTCTCGAATGCTTCTTTGAAGATGGGATATCCACCGATCAGCGTGGCGGCAAGCCCGATGACGCTAACTCTATGGAATGGCTCCCACAGATGGAACCACACCGCAGCGGCGGCCAGCACAACAAACGCGACACGTGCAACCTCGAGCCATTCAAAGCCGTGTTCGTGGCCTTGTTCGTCATGATCATCGTGATCGATTTCGTGCGTCTGGTCTGCATCGCGCGAGTGCGCCATCGAGTGTTCGGGCGCGTGAGACTTACTCAGACGTTCTGCAACTGGGTTCATGAGCGTCTCCTAAGGGGAATCTCGGGACACGGAAAGTCGATCACTTCAAATAGCGCTTTACCACGGCAATGAGGTCGTCAGCGGCCTCCAATTGTGAGGGCAGGGCCTTCCGGCCGGGCACGAGGACGTGATATCGCAACTGGCCCTCGATTAGTTCCGCCATCAATCCATTCAGTGCCCCACGGCAGGAAGCGACGAGCTGCAGGATCTCTTCGCATTCGTTCTCTTCTCCTGAGAGAGCTCTTTCAATCGCTTCGACCTGGCCCTTGATGCGGCGGACCCGGCCCAACATCTGTTCCTTGTTCTTGCTGGTGTGGGACAAGCTGACCTCTTATGAAGAGTAATATACTCCCCTAGAGTATATGTCAAGATCGAGAAGGCTCTTCAAGAGTTGGATTTTTCTTTTGACGCGAAGTTGACGTAAATTCAATCCGCGATGACTGAGTCCATCCAACGCGACCCGCCTGCTTCTATAAGTCCACGGCCTTCGACGAGTCCATGGCACCCGCTCCGTGTGCCGATCCTCCGCAACCTGCTGATTGCGGTGTGACTTAGAACAACTCATTCGCTGAGGGGAGTTTCGACGAAACGCGCCCGATTCTCACCGCCGATCCCAAAGCAGAGCATCAAATCTCATCCCGATAGCAAGATCGGCCGAAGTCACCGTTTCTCTGAATCACATCTTGATTGACAACCGAACCGATGTGTTTCTCAACGTTTACCTTTTGACACAGCCGGATCGGTGAGATCCGGCCTTTTGTTTTGTGAGGTTTGCGAGAGAGGTTTTCAGCACCCTTTTGGAACAGGGCTCAGGCGACCTGCTGCTGATCTGGCGGCGCGTGCGCTTGAAGCACACGATGCACGGTAGCTCGTGAGATGCGATGGGCCTTGGCGAGCTGGCCGAGGCTCAGGCCGTGCTGATGATCCCGATGGATTGCTTCGGGTCCAGTTCCAGCGGCTTGCGACTGACAGGCTTGCCGCTCTCCTTTGGAGCCCAATATCCTCGCCCAGGCACCGGGATCCACAGCTTGCGACACACCTTCCCAAGCATTAATGACGAATTCCCGTACTTGGGAGCCAGCTTCAACATCGGCTGCTGCCAGATTTCGCGGTAAAGTTCGTCGCGGTCCCAAGCCTCCAATGCTGCCTCCATGTCTTTACAGCTCACGACCTTGAATCGTGGACTCAATGCCGCCGCATTTGTGCGGAAACTGTTTGCTTCGGCACAATGAATTCGTTGCGTGCTTCGGCACGCGTGAGAAAGTTTTTGCTAATGAATTCAGTTCGGTGGACGTACTCTCTCCAGTCCTCATCCGTGTTTGTTTTCGACCAATTCCGGAGTCCACGCTTAGCTTGCGCAATTTTGTCTTCACGTTCCCTCTGATACCGATCATCATTCGCCTTGCGCGATGTGAACTTTGCACCGCATTCGGGCGAACAGAACGTGACCCGGCGCCTGGTTGGCTTCCAATAGTACTTGTCGCACTCCTTGCAGGGGCCACCAAGTGAATCACGCTCCGGGTTGAGCAGGAAATCCAGAAACAGCGCTAGCGCCACGGTATGTGGGGTTGGTACGCCGTCTCCCTGGGGAGCGGTTAAGATACTCAGCCGAGGAGTGCCTTCATGATCAGCGATAAGCTGCACCCGAAAAATGTGCAGCTCTCTCGCCAGCTCTCGGTCGGTTTCAAACAGTGTCCTTAGGTTGCTCTTTGACGCCTGCCAAAGGCCAACCATGCGTCGCAGTTCCGAGCTAAATGGAGCGTAGGCGACAGTTGGAGTATGTGTCTTTTTGTCGCGGAAGGCTTTCTGGCGGACATCGCGAAAATTCAAATTCGCAACAAACTTCAAAATGCCTTGCTTCGGCTCAGGTGCAAAAATCAGGCGCTTCTTCGATTTCCTGTTTGTTCTTATATTACCTAAGTATAAATCAGATCATTTCGTACTTTTTATATCATATTGATCTTCGATCACAGCTTCAGCAGACTCAAGCTGAGGTGACCGAATGGACAGGTCAATTGATGGACGGTCAGAGGAGCAACATCGGTTCTTATTCGTTGAGTATAAACCACTTAGCGCGCTAAGTCGCTATCCACGCAACGCCCGCACCCACTCGAAACGCCAAATCCGCCAGATCGCCGAGAGCATTCGCGTGTTTGGTTTCACAAACCCGATCCTGGTCGACGCCAGCGGCCAAATAGTCGCCGGCAACGGCCGGGCGGAGGCAGCGAAGCGTCTCGGGATCGAGGAGGTTCCGACCATCCGGCTCGACCGGCTCACGAAGGAACAGATTCGCGCCTATGTGATTGCCGATAACAAGCTGGCCGAGAATGCCGGCTGGGATAAAGAGATTCTCGCGATTGAATTCCAAGAGCTCCTTGCGCTCGATTGCCTTGACTTCGACATCGCGACCACCGGATTTGAGGTTGCGGAGATTGACGTGATCCTCGAGGAGGCGAGAGGCACCGCATCCAAGGAGGACGAAGTGCCTGAGCCGGCATTCGACCATGAGCCGGTCACGAAACCAGGCGATCTCTGGCTTCTGGACAAACACCGGGTGATCTGTGGGAACTCGCTCCGCGAGACGACCTATCGTGAATTGCTCGGCAGCCGCCGCGCGGCCATGGTCTTTACCGATCCGCCGTTCAATGTGCGGATCGACGGCCACGCGACAGGGAACGGCGCGATCCGGCACCGCGAGTTCGCAATGGCTTCGGGGGAGATGAGCGAGGCTGAGTTCGTAGCTTTCTTGATAACGAGTCTGAAGTTGCTGTGCGACTTCAGCGCCAACCACTCCGTCCACTATGTCTGTATCGATTGGAGGCATCTCGGAGAACTTCTCTCCGCTGGGAAGCAGAACTATCACGAGTTCCTCAACCTGTGCGTGTGGGTCAAGAACTCGGGCGGCATGGGAAGCTTCTACCGCTCCCAGCACGAATTAGTCCTGGTCTTCCGCAAAGGCAAAGGCCCTCACCGGAACAATGTTCAACTTGGCCAATTCGGCCGCAACCGGACCAACGTCTGGCAGTACCCAGGAATCCAGACCCTCTCGAAGCAGAGCGAGGAAGGTAATCTCCTGGCCCTGCACCCGACGGTCAAACCCATCGCCATGGTGGCCGACGCCATTCTTGACTGCTCCGCGCGCGGCGAGGTTGTTCTCGACGCATTTCTGGGCTCGGGAACGACGCTGATGGCGGCCGAGCGCGTGGGCCGCATCTGCTGCGCGATCGAGATTGACCCCCTATATATAGATGTCGCCATCCGCCGCTGGCAGAAATACACCGGCGAAGCGGCGATCCACGCAACCACGGGAAAGCGGTTTGACGAGATTGCAGCCGAACAGGAGGTGCACCATGGCTGATGAAAACGCGCCGTATACGGTTGGCTACGGTAAGCCACCGAGCGAGGGCCGATTCCAGAAAGGACATTCTGGTAACCCCAAGGGGCGACCCAAGGGCTCGAAGAACCTGGCCGGGATCGTCCTCAGGGAGGCCCGTCAGAAAGTACGCATCAATAGCTCTCGCGGCACGCGCACGGTGACGAAGGCCGAAGCCACGGTGTTGCAGTTTGCGAACAAATCGATCCAGGGCGATCTGCGTGCCGGCTGCGAATTTATCGCTCTCATCGAACGCTCGGAAGAAAGTGCCAATTCCGGTACCGGTTCGCTTCAGATCGGCGATCTGGACCGCCAGGTCCTGGAGAATCTCCGCCGCCGGATGACGAGTCTCCAGTCTGCGAACACGAAACCCAATGGGAAGGTGTCAGAATGAGCAGCGCGATCCAGTTCACATTCGAGGAGTATCAAGCGGTCTTGCGGAACGATTTCGCTAGCTTCATCGAGCGCACGTTCCATGAGCTAAACCCACAGGCGAATTTTGTGCCGGGCCAATACATTGATCTGCTCGCGGCAACGCTCGAAAAGTGTCGCACCGGCCAGACGAAACGACAGATCATCAATCTCCCACCGCGGACGCTGAAGTCGCATGCCGCGACGGTCGCCTACCCGGCGTGGCTGCTCGGCCACGATCCATCGAAGCAGATCATTTGTGCCAGCTATGGGCAGGATCTGGCCGATAAGCATGCGAGAGATTGCCGAACGCTGATGAGCAGTGCGTTCTATCTGGGCCTGTTCCCGCGGACAGTGCTTTCGCCAGAGAAGCTTTCCGTGAATGACTTCATGACCATTGCGCAAGGCTTCCGCATGGCAACGTCCGTCGGCGGCGTGCTGACCGGCCGTGGCGCCGACATCATCATTCTCGACGACCCCATGAAGCCAGAGGATGCGTTGTCGGAAACACGGCGGCGTGCGTCCAACGACTGGTACTTCAACACGCTGCTCAGCCGGCTGAACTCGAAGGAGAACGGCGTCATCATTATTGTGATGCAGCGCCTTCACCAGGAGGATCTCGTCGGTGAGGTGATGGAGCGGGAGCACTGGGATGTGCTTTCGCTGCCTGCCATTGCCCTCGACGACGAGTGCTACCGGTACGAGGGCCTATTCGGAGGCGGCAGTTTCGGCCACCGCTCACGGCGCATATTGCGGCGTTACATCCGTTCGGGGCAGCTGTTTCGCGAAAACGCGGCGGCCACTCTCGGCCTCTAGCCTCTCAACTTCACAGGTGATTTTCTGAAAGCTTCTGGCAACTGGTAATCGCCATTTCTCAGGCACTGAGTGTTCATACAGGTTCGGATGCCAATTGCCGCATTCCGGGTCAATCAGCGATCTCAACAAGGATCCGCCGAATTCAAGTCCAGAGAATCGAAGGGAATTATCAGGAAACTAAGGAAGGCAGAGAATTCTCTCCGGCATCCTTTACGCGCAAAGATCCAAAAATTCGGCCGAGAATGCGAGCCCGGCTGAAAGGAAAACGATAAATCATTGATTCTAAAGACTCTATGGCGGAGAGGGAGGGATTCGAACCCCCGATACCCTTTCGGGTATGCCGGTTTTCAAGACCGGAGCCATCAACCACTCGGCCACCTCTCCACGGCGGTCATGGCTCTCTTTAGATTGTACGGCCAATGAAGCCCTTTCATGAATTCACTGATGCCGCTGCGCGTCTCAAGAAGCTCAAACGAGCAGCGCAATCGCAAAGCTCCTGCTGCATGCGGCTGCGCTCAATTCTTTCCTTGTAGCTCGTCAGCCAGGGCGGCTGCGCCGTATATCTTGCGCAGGCCTTCGATCATCGCGGCAGAGTGTACGGCAACCGCACGGTTCTTTGTGCCGTCATAGACGTAATCACCGGCCAGCGACTCGATGTTGCCGTCGAAGATCAAACCCACCAGCTCGCCGTCACGATTCACGACCGGCGAGCCCGAGTTGCCGCCGATAATGTCGCCTGTACATACAAAGTCGAGTGGAGTCGCCAGGTCGAGCTTGTCGCGCGCTGCCGCTTCTTTGGGCGTCAGATCAAACGGCGCCACATTACTGAAGCTCGCTGAGCGGCCATAGAGTCCATAGAACGTTGTGAAAGGCGGGGCAATCGTTCCGTTGTACGGATAGCCATCGACGGCGCCATAGCTGAGCCGGAGCGTGAACGTAGCGTCTGGGTAGGCGTTTTTGCCTGAGACAGCGAAGCGCGCCTGGCCAAGCTTCTCTCCCGCTGCCTCCAGCACGCTGTCGATGGTGTCGCGCCTGTACTGGTAATCGGCACGCCATACTGGATCCACGCGGCGCGCAGCCATGATCATGGGATCGGTGGAGGCGATTACCGCAGCCTCGCCACCGTCGAGTAGTGACCGGCGGAATGCGGGATCGCGCAACTTTGTGCCGTTCACCAGCGTTTCCACGGTTTTGTCGATATCGCCGCCCTTCACGATCGCTTTCACGTACGGGTCGCTTGCCCCCAACTCCTTCGTGGCCAGTTTAAGTGCGTTTGCAAGGAAAAGCTTTTCCGTGGAAGGGTAAATGGGAGCAGAAGAAAGCATCTGGAATCGCAGGGAATCGAGGCCCGCCTCATGAAACTGCGACAGACGCTCGCCGTCGGGCTTTTTCACTTCAGACACATACTGCACAATCTCGAGCGCGAGAGTAAATAGTTGGCTATCGGGACGCCGAAAGACCTGCTTCCGAACCTCCACCTTATTCGGCGCCATCACTTGCGCGATCTCGCCCCATGCATCGCCATACTCCTTCTGCCACTCCGGATTCGCGGCCACCTTGGCGCGCAAGTTGTTCTCTTCGGCCTGTTTTATGCCAAGAATCGACTTGTCAGAGAGCGCGGCCTCGCGGCCTACATAGACCTTTAAGCTGTTCTGCAGCGAGAAAACTGTGCTCGCCACCAGGCGAGCCTGCTCCGGCCCTTGCTTTGCGAAATTCTGCGCTACGGCAATGCGGCGCTGCAGATACTCAATCATCGCCGGCTCGCGCACCTCGCGCTCCACGAGCAACTGGGCAACAGTTTCCTGGCGCGCAGTCGAGCCCGGATTTCCGGAGATGAACGCGAGTTCTCCGGGCGCGGCGCCTTTGGCGCTCCACTTGAGGTAATTCTCAGTGTGCAGCGGTTTGCCATTGTCATACACCCGGAACAGAGCCATGTCGAGGTCGTAGCGCGGATAGGTGAAGTTGTCCGGATCCCCTCCAAAGAACGCCGCCTGCTCTTCCGGGGCAAACACCAGGCGCACGTCGGTATATGCCTTGTACTGATAGAGCCAATACTCGCTGCCGTTGTAAAGAGAAATCACGTCGGATCGCAGGCCGCTCTTGTCTTTGCTCTCTTTCTCAATAGCGGCAATCTCAGCCTGGCGCATCTTCAGGGCCTTGGCCTTGTCTGTAATGCCTCTGGCCGCGCCCAGCACACGCGCCGTCACATCGTGCATTCCCACAAGCACGTTTACTTCCATGTCAGGAGATTTCATCTCCTCGCCCGGTGTTCTGGCATAGAGGCCATCTCGCACGTAATTGTGTTCGGCAGTCGAATTCTTTTGTAGCTGGCCGCGCGCCACGTGATGATTGGTCAGCAGCAGGCCATTGGGACTCACGAATGAACCCGACCCGCCGTCATTGAGCCGTGCGCTCGACAGGCGAAGATGATCGAGCCATTCCTGCGTTGGGTGAAAGTTGTACTTTGCCGCCAATTGCTTGAGTGGCGGATTGTCAAAGGTCCACATGCCCTCTTCGGCGCGGACCATCAGCCCCGACATTGAAACCAGAACTGCAAAAAGTGTGAGTCTAGAAAAGATGCGCAGAATCATAGCCCGCCCTTGCCTGATGTGTAGATTGCGAACCAGCGATTGGCCGGAACGCGAACCACCAATCATACTCCGGGCTCAAGCTTGAACGGTGTGAGCGCGGCCACTCAACTTACGGCTGCGGCATCACCTGCACCTCCACGCCGAAGGCGGCGTCTTTCTGGTGGAAGATCTGCTCGGTGGCAGGTTTGAAGTCCTCCGGCTTCGCGTAGGGAATATCCGTAAAGACTTGTGGATTGCGATCGGTGAGCGGGAACCACGAGCTTTGCACCTGGACCATGATGCGATGGCCTTTGCGGAAGGTGTGGTAGAGGTCAGGCATAGTGAAATCGATGGCCGTCTCTTTGCCAGGCGTCAGCGGCTCCGGCTTTTCCCAGCTATTCCGAAACTTGGCGCGGAAGGGCTCGCCTCGCAGCAGTTGCTCATAACCGCCCATGTGCAGCGGAGGCGCGTCGAGGATGCGCTTATTCGGCGCAGCCGCTCCCTGGGCGTCAGCGTCCTGGTCGGGGTAAACGTCGATCAACTTCACATCGAAGTCCGAATCCGTGCCGGAGCTGGCCACTTTCAGATGCGGCGAAATCGGGCCGGCGATGGTCACATCCTCCGTGAGCGGGTCGGTCTCGTAGACGAGCACGTCGGACCGGTACCTGGCGAAACGCTGGTCGTCAACCATGTAGCGCTGCGGCACGGTATCTGTGGTGTAACCCACAAACGGCACGGGATGGTTGGGGTCACTCAGGTACTCATCCACGCTCGCGGTCTCTTCGGGCGGATTGAAGCTGAGCTTGCCGCCGCCGTGAAAATAGAGCGTCATCGGTTTCGCTGCTGTTGGCGGCCAATCATCGTAACGGCGCCATACATTTGTCCCGGTTTCAAAGACCATCGCCTTCGACAGCGTTTTCCCTTTGTCCTTCAAATAGTGTTCGAAGAAAGGAAACTGAATGTTGCTGCGGAAATATTGCGAGGTCTTCGCGTTGAATTGCACGTCGCCCAGGTGATCGCCGTCGCTGCGCGCCCAGCCGCCGTGAACCCAGGGTCCTTCAACGAGCGTGATCGGCGTCTCGGGATTGAATTTCTGGATGGCGTAGAAAGTCCGGTACGGGCCCTCCAGATCTTCGGCGTCGAACCAGCCACCCACGACCAGCACCGCGCACTTCACATTCTTCATATGTCGCGACAAATCGCGCGACTGCCAGTAATCGTCGTACGTATCGTGCTTGTACTGGTCGTCGAACAGCCACGCGGGGCCCGTGAGGTAGTGATCCAGATTTGCGATGTTTCCGGCGTGAAAATAAAACTCGTAACTGTCGGGCGTGCCGAAGTTGAATGGCACGGTGGGCCCGGGAAGAACCGGATTCTGTTGCGCATGAAAGAACGGCGCATAAAAGCCGAAGCCGGCCGACAGCATGAAGGCCCCGCCGTGATAGGAGTCATCGCCGAGAAACAGGTCCGTCATCGGCGCCTGCGGGCTGGCGGCAGCAATGGCAGGATGCGAGTCAATGATGGATGCCGAGGTGTAAAACCCCGGATACGAGATGCCCCAGATGCCAACTTTGCCGTTGTTGTTCGGCACATGCTTCAGGAGAAATTCAATCGTATCGTAGGTGTCCGACGAATCGTCCACATCCTTCGGCGACTTTTTCACATCGATGTGAGGGCGCATCTCAACAAACTCGCCTTCGCTCATCCAGCGCCCGCGCACATCCTGGTAAACAAATATGTAGCCTGATTTTTCGAATTCGTCCGAGGGCCCAAGATGCGCCGGAAATCGATCTTCACCGTAGGGCGCAACACCATAGGGCGTGCGGTCCATCAGGAAGGGATACGGGCCCGGATCATCTGAAAATGCGGAAGCTTTGGGAACATAAACCGCGGTAAACAGGTGCACGCCGTCGCGCATGGGAATGTGGTACTCGTATTTCGTGTAGTGAGCTCGGACAAAGTCCTCGCTGGCATTTTGTCCCGAGGGCTGCTGCGCCAGGCTCAATGGCAACGAAAGCGCAAGCGCTGCGAGGATCACAGGAAACCGGAATTGCATGGGAACCGTCCTGGGCCGCATTTTCATGACCCATCAGATTAACCTGTGTGCCGAGCCTGCGAAAAGCTCCGTTGGTCACCGTGCGCGCGGCGGCGCCGCAAAACGAATTTGCTTGACTCGCCATTCGCAAGCTGATGTACTCTGCGCTTAGGTCTCTTCCCCGCGTGGCGAACGGCCCCATGGCGGCCTGCTTGCCGCGACCCTCCCCGTGAGACGACATCGGAACTCCTCGTTCGCGGGGAGATCTGTGGCATCAAGGAGGAACGATGCGAGCGAAGTGGATATCGGCTGCTGTAGTGATATGCGCGGTGGGGGCGGCCGTGCTGGTAATGAATGGTTACAAAAAGGCCAGAGCGGCCGGCGACATGCCTTCGGGGCATGGAATCAGCTGCCTAAAGGCAGACGGGCAGACGCCCTGCGCCGACACCGATGTCTCTGACCTGAACGACGAAGTTTCCGGCCTCAAAAAACTGTTCAACAATGCGAAATCCGTCGTCACGGATGCCAAGTCGGCGACAGGCGATGCCCAGCAGGCCGGATCCGACGGCAAACAGGTTACGTCCGACGGTCAGCAACTGGGATCGGATGCAAAGCAGCTCGGCTCGGACGCCAAGAACAAAGACCTGAAAGTGGCGTGAACGACGCAAAGCAGGCGGCGGGTGATGCGAAAACTGCGGCGGGCGACGCGAAAACAGCCGCAGGCGACGCCAAACAAGTGCTTGGCGATGCCAAAGGAGTGATCCAGGATCTTAAAGGAATCGGATCTCTCAGCCTGGTGTCGTCAAACGGCGCGTTGAGCTGCATGCAGGACAACGGTGCGGCCTGCACCGATGACCAGACGAAGG
>Ga0209517_10003263_pt1 | contig 22143 bp, 19 predicted proteins | sample PeaSoiMetSII2010_FD_187695 | JGI IMG/M metagenome (GOLD analysis project Ga0209517, IMG submission 187695) | Peat soil microbial communities from Weissenstadt, Germany - SII-2010 (SPAdes) (version 2) | ecosystem: Environmental > Terrestrial > Soil > Wetlands > Peat | place: Germany...
CAGCGGCGCTCCCGCCACAGCCACTTCAGCGCACCTGGGTTGGGCCGGTCGTGGCCCTGGCGCTGGCCCCAGCCGGGATATTCCACCTCGAACAGGTCTCCGCAAGCGGAACAGCGGAAGTCCGGCCGCGCGTCTGTGCCCGCGACCCTTGTTCCGCATCCAAAACAGCGTAACTGGTGCAAATTGTCGTTCATGCCTGGTGTTAGCCTACCAGCGCGGGCCGGATTTTGCTGTGGATTGGAGCCTGAAACGCTCGGATGCCCAACGGGATTCCAAAAAATCCCGGCCTCTTTGTTCGAATTGGCGGAGTTACTGCCTGTAGAGCGGAAGCGGTTGGCGGGGCGGCTTGGAAGTGCCTGAACCATGTTTCAGAAACCGTCTTGTGTCAGGGCGCGACCGGGCGCCCTCGGGGCGCCGTGCCGAAAAAGGCCGCAGAGCTCCGGGCTTTGGCCCCTGGGGGACTGCAACGGCAATATGCCAAGGCATTTTTGAAACACGCTCTAGTCTGCGGCGATGACCAACAGAGTTGCGTCGTCCTGGAATTGGGCGCCGCAAAAGGCCGTGACCTTGGCCAACAGCCGGCTATTCAACTCGGTTGCGGAGAGTGTGCTGTTATCCTTGGCGAATGTCGCGATCCTGCTCTCTTCAAACTCCTGCCCGGCTGCATCGGACGCTTCCGTGATGCCATCGGTGAACAGGAGCAACCGGTCTCCTGCCCTCAACTCGATCTTGCAGTCCTCGTAGGTCCAGGCCGCGAAAACACCGAGCACCGCACCGCTTTGCTCAAGCATGCGGACGGAGCTGCCCGACACGAGAATAGGGTAAAGATGCCCGGCGTTGCAGTACTGGAACGTATGCGCTTCGCCATCGAGAATTCCATAAAGGAAGGTCACGAATTTTCCGGTTGCGATATTCTCGTGCAACAAACGGTTGACCTTGGCGCACACCCTGGCCGGGCTTTCCGCGTCGCTCGCAAACGCGCGTACCGCGGCCTGCACATTGGCCATCAGCAGAGCGGCGGATACACCCTTTCCGACCACGTCGGCGATACAGATTCCCAGCCGGTGATCGCCGAGCCGTAGCACGTCGTAGTAGTCTCCGCTCACCGTGCTGGCGGGCTGCCACGCTCCTGCGACCTCGAAGCCTGGAAGCTGGGGAATGTTTCTTGGTAGCAGCGACTGCTGGATCTCGCGGGCACGCGCCAGTTCCTCCTCTTGCATCTCCAGCCGGGCAGTGCCGCGTTCCAGTGTCTGCTGCAGCTCGACGTTACGCCGCACCAGCCGTTCTTTCGTGCTGTAGTACAGAAACGAGAGGCCACCAAAGACGAATGTGACCAGGAACGGCAACTTCCACCCGGTTGTCAAAAGCTGAGAAAGCGTCTGCGGGGCAGGTGGAGCGATCCACCACACAACTACGGTCGTAATCACGTAAATGGGGACCGTCAATACAAGAAGGAGAGGCACGAAGATCAGCAAGCTGTATGGGAATGGCCGCTTTGCATAAAGGAATTCCAACCACCCTATTGCGGGCGAGAGGAGATTCCCGATGCAGAGAGAGTACAGCAGTACCGTCACCGGATTAATCTGCTGCCCGTTGGCCCAGAAAATGGCGCCGACGACCGCAGAAATCGCTATGTAAACACTCTGCTGCCGTAAGAATCGAGCCAGGGATGGGACGTTCACATGGTCACCAATACCGTGCCTGCGCACCTGTTGAGCTATCCGATCATTCTATAGCCGGAACCTGATTCCTGCAGGAATCAGGCGCGTTCCGCCGCCTGGGGCGAACAGGCGCCCAGCCTGATCAGAACCCCACCAGCACCGGCTCCATCTCCAGCCGAATGCCGAACTCCGCTTCAACGGCGTCGCCGATCTGGCCCGCCAGCGCCAGCATTTCAGTCGCACTTGCCCCGTCGCGATTGATGAGCGCCAGCGTGTGCCGCGATGAAATTCCGGCGGCACCGAGGGCGTAGCCTTTGGCGAAGCCGGCCTGCTCAATGAGCCACGCCGCCGACAGCTTGACCCGTCCTCCATTCTCCGGGTCCGGTCCGGCGGGAAAGCGCGGAGGATCCTTAGTGGTCGCCGCTGCAATCTGCGCTGCCTGCTCCTCGCTCACTACCGGATTCTTGAAGAAGCTCCCTGCGCTGCGGCAATCCGGATCGCCTTCGACGAGCAGCATCCCCTTCCCCTGCCGCACCCGCCGGACCACGGCGGCCACTTCCGCAAGGCTGGGCTCTTTGCCCGCCAGCGCGCCCTCCTGAACCGCCCGTTGCAGCTCTGCATAGCGCAGCGTAGGCGCGCCCCATGGCGTGAGCCGGTAATCCACCCGCGTGACAATGTACCGCCCGCGATCGGTGGAGTTAAACCGGCTGCGCCTGTAAGCAAACCCGCATTCTGCCGCTGAAAATTCGCCGAACGTAACCTGCTGCAAATCGAAAACCCGAACCCGCTCGATGGTCGAAGCCACCTCCTGCCCGTACGCGCCAACATTTTGCACCGGAGTTCCGCCCACCGTCCCAGGAATCCCCGCCAGGCACTCCACGCCCGCGCAGTTTTCTCGTACCGCACGCTCCACAAAGCCGTCCCAGTCTTCGCCGGCGGAAACTCGATAAATCCTCTCGCCCGGCTCGTCCTGCGCTGCCTGTGAAACGGAGGGCCCCCGCAACCCCACCCGCAGCACCAGCCCGTCGAATCCGCGGTCAGCCACCAGCAGATTGCTGCCGCCCCCCAGCACAAACAGCGGAAGGCCACGCGCTCGCGCCCAATTGGTCGCCTCCACAATCTCGTCTTCGCTGGCCGCCTCGACAAACCAGCGCGCCGGCCCCCCGATGCCAAAGGTCGTGAACGGTGCAAGCGGCTTGTTTTCTTCCATCAACATCGGTTCAAGCCTACACCATGCAGTTTCACGATAGAATGATTGCAGGCAACTTCCCGCCCGGAGGCAAACATGTACCCAGAACTCATGGTCATCCCTATGCGCGAGGAACTGACCCGCGCCGGAATCAAGGAAACCCGCACCGCCGAGGATGTGGACGCAGCGTTCGCGCAGCCCGGCACAACCCTGGTGGTGGTCAACTCCATCTGCGGTTGCGCGGCGGGCAAGATGCGTCCCGGCGTGCGCCTGGCGCTGGCCAACTCCTCCAACCTTCCCGACCATAAGATCACCGTCTTCGCCGGTCAGGACCGCGACGCCACTGAGCGTGCCCGCAGCTACTTTGAAGGCAATCCGCCCAGTTCTCCCGCCATCGCCATCCTGCGCGACGGCAAGCTGGTCTACCTCATGCAGCGCTACGTCATCGAGCAGTCCACCGCCCCGCAGATCGCCGGCGAACTGGTCCGCGCCTTCGACGAGTTCTGCGCCAAGGCGACGGCCTGAAATAATCGGTCAGACCTTCCGGATTGGTCCTGGATATTGGGCTATTACCGGGTCGGCTGTAAGAAGCGTGATCCCTTCGACCATCGCCTGCGCAATCAGGATACGGTCGAAGGGATCTTTATGTATGGGAGGAAGAGTGTCGGCCTCGACTGCGTGTTGGCCCAGGACCGGCAGCTCTTCGAAACCATCGTCGAGCATCGTGCGGCGCAGGACTCTTGGATCAAACTGAAAGCCCTTCTTTCCAAGGGCACGCTTGATTGCAATTTCCCATAAGTTTGCGGTGCTGAAGACGAGACTGTTATGACGGTCTTCAAGAACAGATCGCGCCTGTGCTGAAAGTCGCTTTCGATCAAAGTAGGCCCACATGGCCACATGAGTGTCGAGGAGAAACCTCATTCATCGTCCTCACCAAACATCAGCTTCTCGACCTCTTGATCCAACTCCCTGTCGATTTCCTCGAAGTTGTCCGGGATGGTATACATGCCCTCCAAGCTGCCGAGCCGTCTCTTTCCCGGAACTTTCGGCGCATCCAGCCGAACAACCTTCACTTTGGGCTTGCCGGCTTTGGCAATGATGAACGAATCGCCTTTCTCAGCCTCATCGACCAGCCGCGAGAGGTGAGTCTTTGCCTGGTGTATGTTGATGGTCCGCATCACACCTCCGAGTAAACTAAGTCCACTTAGTTTAGTTTACTCTTGATGCTGATTGCAAGGGCCATCCCCCGCCAGCCAGCACGGCCTCCCGCAAGGGAGGCCGTGCTGCATTACCGCTCGTTTGTTGAAACTCAGTTCCCTACTTCATCCCGATGGGCAGCCGCTGCACCTTGCTGTGCTTCAGCGAATAGGCAAAGTAGATGATCAGTCCAAGAAACAGCCAGCTGATCATGACAATCCAGGTGATGGCGGCCAGCTGCGTCATCAAGTAGCCGGCCGAGAGGATCCCCAGAATCGGCACCAGTGGCACCAGCGGCGTCTTGAAGGGCCTGTGCATCTCGGGGTTGCGAACCCGCAGCACCCACACGCCCGCACACACGATCGTGAATGCGAGCAGCGTACCGATATTCACCAGGTCGGCCAGATTGCCGATGGGCAGAAAGGCCGGCATGATGGCCGCAAAGACGCCGAAGGCGATCGTCGTAATCCACGGCGTGCGGAATCTGGGATGGATCGCCGAGGCCCACTTCCACAGCAGCCCGTCCTTCGACATCGAGTAGAAGACGCGCGACTGTCCCAGCAGCATGACCAGCATTACGGTAGCCAGCCCGAATACCGCTCCCACCTTGACCATCGTCGCACCCCAGCTCACACCCGTGGCATCGATGCCGACTGCGACCGGCGCGCCCACGTTCAGCGTGCTGTACGGTACGAGGCCAGTCAAGACAATGGAAACCATGATGTAAAGAACGGTGCACACCGCCAGCGAACCAAGAATGCCGATGGGCATGTCTCGTTGCGGCTTCTTGGCCTCCTGTGCCGCCGTCGACACAGCGTCGAAGCCGATGTATGCGAAAAAAATTCGAGCCGCGCCCCTGGGGATGCCGGCCCAGCCAAAGTTGCCGTGCCCATCGGACGGCGGAATGAACGGGTGCCAGTTCGCCCTGCCCACCTCAGGATGACGAAGCAGGAAGTAGCCACCGATCGCCAGGAAGACGCCGACGATCCCCAGCTTGACCACCACGATTGCCGAATTGAAGTTCGCCGACTCCTTGATGCCGATCACCAGGATGGCAGTGATCACCATGACAATGCCCACAGCAATGAGGTTGCAAATTCCTGTCACGTGCGGCAGCCCGGCGCCACTGACGCCGGGCGGAAGGGTCATCAGCGGCGTCCACTGGTCGTTGTAGAAAACCAGGACATTGCCGGTGGTTGTGGTCAACTGCGGAGGAATGTAGATGTGGTACTGCTGCAAGAGACTGTTGAAGTACCCCGACCAGCCCGAGGCCACCGTAGCCGCGCCAAACGCGTACTCCAGTACCAGGTCCCAGCCGATGATCCACGCAACAAGCTCGCCCAACGTGGCGTAACCGTAGGTATAGGCCGAACCGGCAATGGGAATGATGGACGCAAACTCCGCATAGCAAAGCCCGGCGAAGGCGCAGGTAATGCCCGCCAGCACAAAGCTCAGCGCCACGGCCGGCCCAGCGTACCTGGCCGCCGCCTGCCCTGTCAGCACAAAAATACCGGCGCCAATCACGGCTCCAATGCCGAGTGTGATCAGGTTCAATGCGCCCAGCGAGCGCTTGAGCGTATGCTCGCCCTGCTCACCCGCCTCCTGGTTCAACAGCGACATCGGTTTGATGCGAAACAGACTGGGCATGATCGAGGGACTTCCTCCTCAGCAGTTGATTTCAGTTTCAATTGGACTCATGTTGAGTTTGACTTGCCGATCGTCGCGACCAGAAGAGATAAACGGGAATACCCAGCAGAACCAAGACCAGACCAGGCCACGTGTACTGGGGCTTGTATCGCAATAATACGATACAGATCCAGGCCGCCAGCACAATGTAGAATCCGGGAAGGAACGGATAACCGAGCGCCTTGTAAGGCCGCACCGCATCCGGCCGCTTGAATCGCAGCACGAACAGCCCGGCAATGGTGAGGATGTAAAACAGAAGCACGGCAAAGATGATGTAGTCCAGCAACTGGCTGTAGGAGCCGGAAACGCACAGGAACGTGGCCCACACGGCTTGCACCAGCAGGCCTGCCACGGGCGTCTTGAACTGCGGATGCAGACGGCCTACGGATTGAAAGAACAGCCCGTCGCGGCTCATGGCATAGTAAACGCGCGCCCCGGCCAGCGTGAGCCCGTTGGCGCAGCCGAAGGTCGAAATCAGAATGGCGCCGGCCATCATCCACGCGCCGCCGGAGTGGAAGATCTGCTCGAGGGCCGCCGTCCCCACGCGATCCTCGGCCGCATACTGAACGCCCCGCGCCAGCACCGTTGCGCCGTTCGGGTCCCCGTGCAGCGGCAGCACCAGGATGTATCCCAGCGAAGCCAGAAAGTACACCGTCAACACAAATCCCGTGCCCAGCACCAGCGACAGCGGAATATTCCGCTTGGGGTTCTTGATCTCGCCCGCGGTAAACGTGACGTTGTTCCACGAGTCGGCCGAAAACAACGAACCAACCTGCACCACCGCCAGAATCACCGCCAGGTTCACCAGCACAATCGGCCCGCCAATGCCCACCTGCACCGGATGCAGCGAACTCCACCCGGCATTCCTCCAGAACTGGCTCAAGCCCGGCCCGAAGTTGGCCGCCCAGGCTGTCGCGTTGCGCCCCACCGTAAAGGCCAGCAGCACCAGTCCAGCCAGCGACAGAGCCTTGGCTGAAGTGAAAATGTTCTGGATCAGCGCGCCCAGCTTCACCCCGAAGATGTTCACGATGGCCAGAAAGAAGACCACCACAATCCCCGTCAGGTTGGCCGTATTGACGCCGATCTCCATGTTGCCCAGCACCATGGGCCCCACTTTCACGGCCGGCACATGGGCGATGTGCAGCAGCCAGTGCGTGGTTGAAATGGCCGGAAAGAAGACGCCGAGAAACTTGCCGAAGGCCACGCAGACGGCAGCGATGGTTCCTGTCTGAATCACCAGGAACAGCGTCCAGCCGTAGAGAAATCCCCACAGCGGCCCCAGCGACTCGCGCAGATAAACGTACTGCCCGCCCGCCCGCGGCATCATCGCCGCCAGTTCGCCATAGCTGAGCGCGCCGATCATGGTCAGCACCGCCGTCACCACCCACGCGCCCAGGTAGAGCGCCGGCGAGTCGGTGCCGCGGGCGATGTCCGCCTCGACAATGAAGATGCCGGAGCCGATCATCGAGCCGATCACAAGGGCTGTCGAGGAGAAGAGGCCGAGGCTTTGCACCAACCCGGAACGACTGGCTGGACTCTGGGAGTCAGAATTGGAGGTGAGGTCTGAGGTCGTCACTTAAAGAAAGTTTTAGCGGATTTTCGCGCTGATGTCTTTAGTTTTCTTTCACGGAGCGGATTCCTCCTGGTTTGGCCGTTCCTGCGCTTTCCCTCAGAAACCTCGCTACGTCTCAGTTGTCTACATCTAAGCCCGCTCCGCACACTCCCTCAGATCGCAGCAGAGTTCGTCCACGCGAGCCAGATCCGCGTCCCACGAGAACATGAAGCGCGCTGCCCCGCCAATAAAGGTGTAGAACTTCCATCCGCGCCTCTGCAGTGCTTCAAGTATCTGCTCTGACGCCACCAGAAACGCCGCATTCGCCTCCACCGGCCCGGCCAGTTGAACACCGGGAATGCCCTCGATCTGCGCAGCGAAGTACTGCGCGCAGCGGTTGGCGTGGGTCGCATTGCGCAGCCACGCACCGCTCTCCAGAAGCCCCACCCACGGCGCAGCCAAAAAGCGCATCTTCGACGCCAGTTGCCCGGCCTGTTTGCAGCGGTAGTCGAAAGCCGCGGCCAGCTTGCGGTCGAAGAACAACACCGCCTCGCCCACCGCCATGCCGTTCTTCGTTCCGCCAAAGCACAGCACATCCACGCCGCTCTTCCAGCTCAACTCGGCGGGCGAGCAGCCCAGGCTCGCCGCAGCATTGGCAAAGCGCGCCCCGTCCATATGCAGATAAAGTCCATGCGCTTTGCACTCGTCTGCAATCGCGCGCAGTTCAGTCAGTTTGTAAACGCGCCCCATCTCGGTCGACTGCGTCAGCGTAACCACGCGCGGTTTGGGGTAGTGAATATCCTGGCGCTTGGTGGCCAGTTCTCTGATTGACTCAGGCGTGAGCTTGCCGTCCGCGCTGTGCGCCACCAGCAGCTTGGAGCCGTTGGAAAAGAACTCCGGCGCGCCGCATTCATCCGTCTCGACGTGCGCGGAGTCGCAGCAGATGACGCCATGGTACGACTGGCACAGCGAGGCCAGCGCCAGAGAGTTGGCCGCCGTTCCGTTGAAGACGAAGAACACTTCGCAATCTTCCTCGAACAATTCGCGGAATGCATTCGACGCCCGGTCCGTCCAGGGGTCGTCTCCATACGAGGTCACGTGCCCCTCATTGGCCGCCGCCATGGCGCTCCACGCCTCCGGACAGATGCCCGCATAGTTGTCGCTGGCAAACTGTTGCAGCAGTTCCTTGCTTTCAATTCCTGGCACTCGACAAGTCCTTTCCGTTGACGTGACCTTTTTTGCGTTTCTTGTGCGGCAGGGACGCAGCTTGGCATCCACCGCCCTATCAACATTTCAACACAGCCCGGGCCCCACGTACTTTGCGAGTCCCGCATCCCGGGCAAGGAAGCCAACCTGTCGTCCGCCATTGTCCTGCCGCACTTGATATAAAGGATGCGGCAAACCGGGCTGCTCCGTGCAGCACCGTAGCGTTCTTCTACACGAGGAAACCTCATGAGCATCGATCGACTTCGGATTATCGGACGCATGGCATTGGCAGGCATTCTGCTCACCCCGTGCATCACCTCATCGCTCGCGCAGCAACCGGCCAAGCCCGCGGCCGACCTGAGCGTCACCAGCCCTGAGTCCGTCGGCTTCTCCTCGCAACGCCTCGATCGCCTGCACGCCCTCATGCAGCAGGTCGTGGACCAGAAGCAGGTCGCCGGAATCGTCACCATCCTCGCCCGCCACGGCAAGATCGTTGACTACCGCACCTACGGCCAGCGAGACATGGCCACCGGCGCGCCCATGACCAAAGATGTCATCTTCCGCGACTACTCCATGACCAAGCCCGTCACCGGCGTGGCCATGATGATCCTCTACGAGCAGGGCAAGTGGCTGCCCTCCGACCCCATCGCCAAATTCATCCCGGAGTTCGCGCACCTGAAGGTCTACAAGGGCGTTGACGCCGACGGCAAGATGATCCTCGTCGATCCCGACCACGCGCCCACCATGCGCGAGCTGATGAGCCACACCGCCGGCTTCACCTACGGCATCTTCGGCTCAACCCCCGTCGATCAGATGTACCGCGATGCGCACCTTTTCGACTGCAAAAACCTCCAGGAGTTCATCGACAAGCTGTCCAAAATTCCCCTGCTCTATCAGCCCGGCAAGGGCTGGACCTACTCCATGTCCATGGACATCGAGGGCTACATCGTCGAAAAGCTCTCCGGCCAGACGCTGCCCGACTTCATGCGCGACCAGATCTTCAAACCGCTGGGCATGAAAGACGCCGGCTTCTACGTCCCCTCCGACAAGCGCGACCGCTTCGCAGCCGTCTATAACACCGGCCCCAATGGCGAGTTGCAGCCCGCTGCAGCCAGCCCCTCCGGCCGCTCGGCCGACTACGCCGCCGAGCCCACCATGCCCTCCGGCGGCGGCGGAATGGTCTCCACAGCCGCCGATTACTACCGATTTGCGCAGACTCTGCTCAGCGGCGGCCAGCTCGACGGTAGGCGCATCCTCGCCCCCGCCACGGTCAAGCTCATGACCTCGAATCACGTCCCCACGGAACTCCTCACCGGCCAGTACAGCATCGGCCTGCAGGTTCTGCGCCCCGGCTTCGGTTACGGCTACAACTGCGCCGTCGTTTTCGACCCTCCCGAGGCCAATCTGCCAGAAGGCAAAGGCACATTCTTCTGGGACGGCGCCGCCGGAACCTGGTTCTGGGTCGACCCCACCAACGATGTGGTCTTCGTAGGCATGATCCAGCGCATGCTGGGCCCTGCCAGCCCCAACCTCGAATATGAGAGCCGATCGGTCGTGTATGGCGCCCTGGTCGATCCGGGCAAGTGAACTGATAACGCGATAAATAAAGCTTTAAAAGAGTAACTTAGACGAACAAATTCAAGTTAAACTTGAAGGCCGTCCTTCCCAAAGTAACTCGGAGAGGACGGCCTGAACTGCGAAGGAAGTGGATCGCTCCAGCTTCTCTGCCCTCCTTACATCTCGTCCGCGGATGGCCCGTAGGAACCGGGAATCTTCGCATCCAGCAGCCGGAGGTAAACGCCCAACTGCGCCCGGTGATGAACCATGTGGTTCACCACCGCCTCGCGCCAGATCTGGTACCGCGGCTGGTCGAGCCATGCATGGCCGCCGAAGACGAACTGCCAGTTCTGATCCCACTTCTCCGGCGTGACGGCAGCCAGCGCAGCGCGGGTTTCCGCGAGCTCCTTGTCAAACTTCGACAGCAATTCCGCCTTGCTTGCCGGCACATACTGCTCCCACTTGTGGTCGGCCGTTAACTCCACCTTGTCCTTGATGAGGGTCGAAATCCCCCATTCCCCTGTCATATCCGTCACATGCCCGGCCAACTTGCCCAGGCTCATCGACTTGGCATGCGGCTTCCAAGCCCAATCTGCGCCATCCGGAATCGCTTCAAACATTTTGCGAGTCTTTGCTGCCTCGCGATCCAGTTCAATCTCCAGCTCTTTTTGAATGTCCATTCAGCCAACCTCCTCGTTGCGAGACAAGCATATCCCAGAATTCGATGAAAAGGCGAAGAAAAAACGAACATAATTTCCACAGGTCAGCCGTCAGCTGAAAGGAGACTCCCCTGCTGCTGTAGCAACTCTCGCCTGTCACTTAGGTAGCGCAAACGCCACGTACGCTCCGCCTTGCGGCCCCTTCAGGTCGCGTGAGCCACTGGCGGCAACCACCACATACTGCCGGCCGTCGATCATGTAGGTCGCCGGAGTCGCCACCCCGGAAAATGGCAACTCCGCCTCCCACAGCAGCCTGCCGTCGCGGCTGTCGAAGGCCCGGAACTTGCGGTCGTAGATGGTGGCGCCGATAAAAACCACCCCTCCCGCCGTCACAATCGGACCGCCGTAGTTTTCCGTCCCCGTGTTCTTCAACCCCTTGGCGACCAGGGCCGGGTATTCGCCCAGCGGAATCTTCCAGAGGTACTTGCCCGTCTTCAGGTCGATGGCGTTCAGTGTGCCCCACGGCGGCGCAATGGCCGGGTAGCCATTGGGGTCCAGGAACTTGCGATAGCCGGTGAAGGTGTACTTCTCGTGTTCGCACTCCGAACCGCGCCCTTGAGGTTTAGGCTGTTCGCTCACTCCCAGGTAGCGGAGCAGCGCCTCCAGATCCGGCCCCTGTACGTCCTGCATGCCCGGCATTTGATTCTTGCCGTTCTGAATCAGGTCCACGATCTGTGCCTTGGTCAGGCGGTTGCCCACCCCAATCAGCATGGGGAACGCCGGCGCAATCCCCTCCCTGTGATCCCCGTGGCAGATGGCGCAGCGATCTTGGTAAACCCCCGCTCCGGCCTTGTCCGTTGGCTCCTCCGCCGCCAGATGCTGAGCTGCAACTGCGGTCGATTCCTTCCCTGCCCCAGCCGCACTGCCCGTGCGCAGGTAGTCGATCAGCGCGTTGAGCAGTGCATCGTCGATGTTGGGGAAAGACGGCATACGCCCGTTGCCCTTCTTCACGTTGTCGGTCACCTGCTGCACCGTGAGCCGGCTCAGCACATTCACCATCGATGGGAACTCAGGCGGCGCTCCGGCGCGATCCGGTCCGTGGCAGACGGCGCACTGATTCTGATAAACCTGCGCGCCCGGGCTCCCGCCTTCGACAGCAGGAACCAGGCCGCCCGTCCAGGCCATCTCGGTCGCATTCACATACAGGACATTGGTCGCCGGGTCGATCGCCGGACCGCCCCACTCCGCGCCGCCGTCAAAGCCGGGAAACACCACCGTCTGCTTGCCCACGCTGAGCGGCACAAACTGCCCGTCGCTGATAAACGTCCTGAACTCCTTCACTGCCCAGTCGTGTGCTTCAGGGGTGCGCGTCGTGAGCATGTCTTCGGTCAGCCGCTGGCGGGCAAAGGGCTCTGGCGCGTCAGGCTTTGGCTGCGTAGGCGAACCAACCTCCCCAGGAACCGTGCTGGCCGGGTAAGGAAGCTCGTGAATCGAAAACAGTGGCTTGCCGGTCAATCGGTCAAACAAATACAAATAACCCTGCTTCGTCGTCTGTGCCACAGCGTCGATCTTCTTGCCGTCGCGCTTCAGGGTGTAGAGAGCCGGCTCCGATGGCAGATCCCGATCCCAGATGTCGTGATGCACCTCCTGGAAGTGCCACAGCCGCTTGCCGGTGTTGGCGTCCAGCGCCAGCAGCGAATCGGCGTAGAGATCGTTGCCCACGCGGTCGGCCCCGTAGAAGTCGAAGACCGCCGAGCCCGTCGGCGCATACACAATGCTCCGCTCCGCATCCAGAGCCATGCCCGCCCAGTTGTTGGCCGCGCCGGCCGTCTTCCACGCGTCCGCCGGCCATGTCTCAATGCCCGGCTCCCCGGGCCGCGGAATCGTGTGGAAGCTCCAGCGCAGCTTGCCGGTGCGCACGTCGAAGGCGCGTACATCGCCGGGCGGCGCAGGATGCGTCTCCGGATTCCGTCCGCCCACGATGATCGTGTCCTTGTAGACAACGCCCGGGGTGGTCAGCACAATCGACTGCTCTTCGTAGTTGCCGCCCAATCCCCTATCCAGCCCTTTGCGCAGGTCAACCCGCCCGCCCTCGCCAAAACTCGTAATCGGCTGGCCCGTCTCCGGATCGAGGCAGTAAAGAAAGCTCATGACGCCGGCAAACAGGCGGCGCTCCTTGCCATCGGTCCACCAGGACATTCCCCGCACTGGCTGACGGCCTGCAATGCCCGGATCGAATTTCCACTTCAGCTTGCCGGTGGCCGCATCCAGCGCCACCACCTTCTGCGTCGGCGTGTAGGCATAGAGCGTCTGCTCGACCACCAGCGGATTGTCCTGCAGGCCGCCCTTCTCGCCCGTGTCGAAGCTCCACGCCACCTTCAGTTGCTGCACGTTGGCGCGGTTGATCTGCTTGAGTTGCGAGTAATGGTCGCCGTCCAGACCGCCGTTGTAGACAGGCCAGCCCGTTGTGCTTTGTCCCGCGCAAACTCCACAAACCCAAGACAGCAAAAAGACTCCCGCGCCCACAATCCGATTCAATTGCATCATCCTGCTTCCCTGTAGACCGAGGTTTGGTTTGCTATGCGTTGTATTTGATGATCGTCATGAAGCCGTAGTCCATGTGCAGTTGCTGGTGGCAATGCAGCAGCGTGTCGCCGGGATTATCCGCCGTGAAGTCGACCGCAACCGTGTCCAGCGGCATCACGTTCACCACATCCTTGCGCAGGCCGCTTAACTGCTTGTGCGCAATCTGCGTCACCTCAAACGTATGCCGGTGCAGGTGGATGGGATGCTGGTCGCCGCTCCCGTTGCGCAGCAGAAAGCGGTAGCGCTTGCCCTTGGTCACGCGAATTGGGTCCACATTAGGCCACGACTGGTTGTTGATCGTCCACGTATCGAACTTCGAGCCCTTCTGCGCGCCGATATCGTGAAAGGTCAGGGTCACCGTCTCATCCGGCGCGGCAGCGGGCATGGCTGAGGCAAACTGCGCGTAGTCCCACTTGGCCGGAGCGGGGTCGGTCCACACCGGCGCGCCGCTCTTCCCCGCGTACTCCACCACCACGCCCAGCCCCATCTTGCGCGCCTCCGGCAGCGTCGATCCCAGCACCCATACCCCCGGCGCATTCATTTCCACCACTGCATCCACGCGCTCGGCGACTGCGAGCGAAAGCACCTCAACCGCCGTCGGATTCGGCACCGGATTCCCGTCCATGGCAATCACCTTGAAAGTATGCCCCGGCAGCGCCAGCACCACGTTCTCCGTCGCGCTGGCGTTCAGCAGCCGCATCAGCACCCTCTGCCCCTGCTTTACGCGAATCGGCTCCCCCGCGCCCAGCATGTGCTGATTCATGGTCGCGTACTGGTAGCCCACGTCCGACCCCGTCGTCAGCGGATGATTCGCCGACTGGACCCGCATGGTCTCCACCATCGGCACAAACGACGGACCCCAGTGATGGATCGCCAGAAAAATCTCCTGGTCGTAGTGCCCAGGGTCCGGCGCGCCATCCACCAGCAGAAACCCGAACTGCCCGCTGTAGGTGCCCAGCGTCAGGTCGTCGCCTGCGCCGGCGTGGGTGTGGTACCAGCGGGTTCCCGAGGGCCGCGGCGTAAACGTGTAGCGCAACTGAGCGCCCGGCGCAATCATCGGCGAGCCCTCTTCCATCGCGCCGTCGTTCAACGAATCGATGGCCAGGCCGTGCCAGTGAACAATGTCCGGATTGGCGCTTGCATTGGTCACGTCGATGATGGTGACCGGAACCCCCTCGCGCAGCCGCAGCATCGGCCCCGGAACCTGGCCGTTGTAGGCCGTGGTCTTCACCACGATGCCAGGCGCAATCTCCAGGCTGGTGGACTGGATGTTAAGGGTGTAGTCGGGTTTGGATGCGGCGGCGATGGCGCGGTTGCGCATGGCCGATGCAGCCACCATGGTCATTGCGCCGCTCTTGAGGAATCGTCTGCGATCCATGGCATCCATCGTAACGCTTTCGCGCGGCTCTTGGATCGAGCGGATGGAGCAATCCGGGTGGGTTCGGCACGCCCCTCCGGGGCTAAGACATTCGAGCTCTTTCGACTCGTGGAGCGGTGAACGACCAATCCATGTGCCGATTCCTGGTTGCCGATGATCTCGACCAAACCGGATTCTCTATCGTCCAGTTGATATCTTTTTTATCTGGCTTAGAAGGCGGAAAGCGGCTGGATGGTCGTTATCAATGTTTGCTCGCTGGAGCAGCCTGTTTGCTATTCTGAGCGATCTCTTCACTCCCTTTCCCTCGAAGTAAGCTACCCCAAGATAAAAGAACGCATCGTCGCGGTCAGCTTCAGACATATTCTTTCTCGGCGTTGCTTTTCGGAATAAACGAACCGCTGCTGCATGATCGGTCCGCACCCCTTTGCCCCAATAATAGTGAATGCCGAGATCGACGCGGTCGCCATCATCTCCCGCTGCAATGCTATTTCTGAACCAATAAACGGCGCGTCGCAGATCCCCGCTCTCCCGATAAGTTATGGCGAGATTGGTTGCGGCACAACTGCCGCCCCCACGGTAAGCTTTCTTGAACCAAGCAATAGCTTCGCTGCGGCTTGTCTCGTTCGCTCCCGGTCTGCTCAGGTGTACTCCGAGATTTTCCTGCGCAGGTGCGAACCCGTGTTCGGCGGAGCGCCGAAACCAGACCAAAGCCCTACGAGCCGAGCGCTTGACGAGGATTCTCCCAGATCGGTCTTTGCACCCATCCTCATACCGCCACGCGACCTCGCACTCTGCCTCAGCATCGCCTTGCTCTGCTCGAGCCTCGAAAGCCCTCCACTCTGATGGTGACAGTTTGTATGGGTATTCACCGAATTTCCAATCCAGACGCGGCAGCTTCCATGGGCACTCGGAATCAAGCACTCTCTTGGACACCAGTACGCTGGACTGAGCCTTCATGATTCTGGAAGTGTAGCAGAGGCAAACCGTTCCTCGGAGTCCCCGCCCGCTGGGCAATCAGGGTCCTGATTGTTTTCGCTTTAGCCTACCCCGCCCGCTTCTCCAGGAACCGCTCCATGAACTTCGTGTCGAATTCGCCGGCGCGGAAGCCCGGATCGGCAAAGATCTCCTGATGCAGCGAAATCGACGTCTCAATCCCCTGCACCACAAACTGGCTCAGCGCCCGCTCCATCTTCGCGATTGCCTCCGCGCGGTCGACACCGTGCACAATCAGCTTGGCAATCAGCGAGTCGTAATACGGCGGCACCACGCCCTCGGCATACTGCGCTGTGTCCACACGCACGCCGTTGCCGCCGGGAACGTTGAAGGCGGTAATCTGTCCCGCTGACGGCGTAAACTTCTGCGGATGCTCGGCGTTGATGCGGCACTCGATGGAGTGACCGCGTATCTCGATCTTCGCCGGTAGAATCGCATCCAGCCGCTCTCCGGCCGCTATGCGCAACTGCGCCTTCACCAGGTCAATGCCGGTAATGGCCTCGGTCACCGGATGCTCCACCTGGATGCGCGTGTTCATCTCGATGAAGTAAAGCTGCCGGTCCTCATCCATCAGGAACTCGATCGTCCCCGCGTTCTGGTAGCCGATGTCGGAGAGACACCGGCAGAGCGTCTTGCCGATCTCTTCACGCATTTTCGGAGTGACCTGCAGGCTGGGCGCTTCTTCAATCAGCTTCTGATGCCGCCGCTGAATCGAGCACTCGCGCTCAAACAACGAGGCAACGTTGCCGTGTTCATCGGCCAGCACCTGGAACTCGATGTGCCGCGGCTGCTCGATGAACTTTTCCATGTACAGCTCGCCGTTGCCGAAGGCGTTGGAGGCCTCGCTGTAGGCGGCGTGGAAGAGATTGGGCAATTCCTCTGCGGTGCGGACAATGCGCATACCGCGCCCGCCGCCGCCGGCCTTGGCCTTCAGGATGACCGGGTAGCCCACCTTCTTGGCCCAGTGCTGCGCCTCTTCTGCTGTGCTAATCACGCCATCGGAGCCGGGAAGGATGGGCACCCTGGCCTTCTTCATCGCCTGGCGGGCCTTTTCCTTTTCGCCCATCAGCCGCGTCACCTCCGGCGGGGGCCCTATGAACTTGATGTTCGAGGCGCGGCAGACCTCGGCAAAGTTGGCGTTCTCGCTCAGCAGCCCATAGCCGGGATGAATAGCCTCCACGTCTGCTATTTCGGCCGCGGAGATGACCGCCGGCACATTCAGATAGCTGTCTGCCAGCCGTGGGGGCCCGATGCAGATGACTTCGTCGGCAAAGCGGACGTGAAGCGAGTTGCGGTCCGCCTCGCTGTAGACGGCGACCGTGCGAATGCCGAGTTCCCGGCAGGCGTTCAAAACCCGCAGCGCAATTTCACCGCGATTGGCAACCAGTACCTTACGAAACATTCAAATCCTTTGAAGCGGAGTTAGCCGGGCTAGCGGAGTTAGCGGCATTGACAAAACAAGCGGCTTGGCTTTTCCAGCCCATTGACACCGTGCCCGGCTCCAGTTCGGCATTCTATTTTGCCAGCGCGGCGAGTGTGCCAGCCGTGCTAACTCCGCTAACAACGCTAACTCCGCTAACAACGCTTCCAATCTAACTCAAACGTATGGAGAAAAGGGGCTGCCCAAACTCGATGGGCTGACCGTTGGAAACAAAGCACTTCACGATCTCGCCCGCTGCATCGGATTCGATCTCGTTCATCAGCTTCATGGCTTCGACAATGCAGATCACCTGGCCCTTGTCGACGTGATCGCCGGGACCCACAAAAGCCGCGGCGCCAGGCGAAGGCGACCCATAGTACGTGCCCACAATCGGCGACTTCACAATGTGCAACCCGGCATGGGGGTCCGCGGCGGGCGCTGCCAAAGCGGGCGGAGCGGCGGGGTCAGCAGGCGCTGCCGGAGCAGCCGCGGCCGCAGCTGGCGGGGCCGAAGCCAGCAGCCGGGCCAGATCGCCCAGCCCTGCCACGCTGCCTGCCGGCTGCTCGAACTTGAGCCGGATCTTCACGTCGCCCCGGTCCAGATCGAACTCGGCAACCCCGTGTTCCTTCAGGAACTCAATCAGTTGTTTGAGATCTGCAATATCTTGTTGTTTCATTCGTTCCTTGACTCTTCCGCGCGTGGGCGGAAGCTGGTTCATTAAAGCTCAATCAGGGCCTTGGGCGCCGGGGTCAGCACCTGCCCTCCGGCATCCGTTACAGCCACCATATCCTCAATGCGAATGCCAAACTCGCCCGCCAGATAAACGCCAGGCTCGATGGTGATGACCATTCCAGGGAGCAGCCTGGTCTTTTGTCCGGCGCCGATTCGCGGCGACTCGTGAATCTCCAGTCCGACCCCATGGCCGGTGGAGTGGGAAAATGCCTCCGCCAAACCTGCCTTGCGCAACACCCCGCGGGCGGCCTCATCCACTTCTCCGCAGCTTGCGCCCGAGCGCACCGCCTCGACCCCCGCCTGCTGAGCCTCGAGCACTGCCTCGTATGCCGCCCGCTCCCGCGCCCGCGGTTTTCCCAGGTACACAGTGCGGGTCATATCCGAGCAATAGCCTCCGAAGATTATACCGAAGTCGAGCGTCACAAAGCCCTTCCGCGGCAACGGAGTGGTGGTCGCGCGCCCGTGCGGCAGAGCCGACCGCACCCCGGAAGCGACGATCGTCTCAAACGACATGCCCTCCGCGCCCAGTTGCCGAGCCTTGTACTCCAGCTCCGCGGCCACGTCGATCTCCCTGAGGCCTGGCCGGATGAAGCCCAGCATGTGGTCGAACAGGTCGCAGCCTGCCAGCGCTGCCTTGCTCATCAGCGCCAGCTCTTCTTCGTCCTTGACCATCCGCAACGGTTCGACCAGTGGAGCAGCCAGCGGGGTGAGAAATCCGCGCCGAAGCCGGCTGGGCAGTGCGGCCCTCCAGCGCGTCAGATCTGCAACCGACGTCCAGGACGGGTCAAATCCCGCAACTTCCGCACCGGGTTGCGCAGCCAGCCACTCCACGGCCGCCACGGCAGGAGAGCCAGAGACAATTTGCGCCGCCTTGACCTCCTCAGCAGCCTGGGTCGTATAGCGGCCGTCGGTAAAAAGGCGCGCGGCCCTGCGCGTCACTGCCAGAGCAGCACTGGAACCGGTAAAGCCACAAAGATAGCGAAGGTCGGGGAGATGGGTAACCAGCAGGCCCTGGAGTCCTGCCCGGGTCAGTCGGCGGCGCAATTGCCTGATGCGCGAGAAGTGGTCCACCCGGACAGGTATATCACGTTGAGGCAGAAATCAAGGATCAGCTTCGATGCATTTGAGAATGCGGATCGAATGGCTCCCCGTTCACGGCGCGAGCCAGCCAGTATTCCGTCTTGAGCCGGCTTTGCTGCGCGGCGTTATACAGCACTCCGCAATCACACTCGCTGCCCATCGCGGCCAATGCCTTGAGCGCCTGCTGGATTTCTTCCGGATAGATTCCGATCTCGTTGAGGATGCGGACCGTGATCTCGAAGCCGCCCTGGCACCAGGCCCGTCGTTGCGAAGACTCGGCAGGACAGAGACGATCGTCCAGACATTCAAAGAACTTCTGTCTGGCCAGCAGCTCAAGGATTTGAGCAGCCTTGTCGGACTCAGACTCATCCTTGGAAAGTACGCCGCCGCGCGCCCGTCTCAACAGACTTCCGAGGCGCACAAGAGACCTCTTCAAACCAGCCCGGACTGGCAACGGGCCCTGCTCCGCCCAAATGACTGTTTCGCCACTCGGGAAATCTGTTTTCATAGCGCTGGCCGTACCGGCTTCTTCTGGTGCGGATCGAGTTCCGCATCGGCTGCGTGGATGTCCGACTGGCGATCCATCCATTCGTCCAGGCGCGAGCGCTTGAAGCGCCAGCGGTTGCCCAGCTTGAAGGCCGGCACAAATCCCTCCGAGGCGTATTTATAGAGCGTGTCGGGCGAGATGCCCAGGTAGTCCGAGGCCTGGCGAATGTCCATGACCTCGCGCACTTCGGGGACGAGAAGATTATTGCGGGCCGCGGCAATACGCATCACGAGCCTCCTGGAGGCCTGGGGGCCTCAACAGAGATTCCGGCACTTCTGCCGGTAGTCTTGTATATAACGCGGTTTCACCCGGCCAATCAAGGCTTTTCAGGCAGTTACAGGAAATTAACCGTCTTTTCCCCGTCTCATGGTAAAGCTCGGAGCCGCCGGTTTCAGGACCACACCCAGCCGGTTGAGTCTGGTAACAGCCTGCACCCAATCCCTTGCGCTGTTAGGACAGATGGTGCCGTCAAACCGAAGTTAGCAGGATGGAAGCGATTTGTGGCGCGGCCCAAAGCAACGGTCGTCCAAGACTCGTACCTCAGGGCCAGCCAGCCTGCCCGGACGGAGGGTTGCCCAATGCGCTTTGGCGCTCAACTTGGGCTTTGCCCTAGTTCTGGTCTTCGCGCCGGTGCAGGGTCGGCGGCCCGTCATCGGAGTTGTTACCGTCGCTGGCCGTGCTGTTCGGGTCGTTCGTCCCGGTGCCGGCCCGCCGCAGCGAAGGCCTGTTCTTGTCCTTCGTGTCGGTCAGCCGCCGCTTGTTCTCGATCCGCGCCAGTCGCGCCTTGATGTCGTCGAACTCCGAGGTGGTCACCGTGTACTGATCCCTTGCGGGAAGAATCCGTGCAATCTCCTCCTGGGAGTGAAGAATCCGGTCCGGCGTCTGCGGGTGGTCGCTGAAGGCCTTGGCCACCAGGCCCGGTTTGCGCTTCTCCAGCGCCTGAATCTTTTCAAAGAAGCTGATGAAGGCCTGCGGGTCGTACCCTGCGCGGTACATGTACTGCACGCCCAGGTAGTCGGCCTGCGCCTCAAAGTCGCGCGAGAACTTCAGGAATGTCATCGGAACCGCCAGCCCGGCAGCCTCGTAGATTCCGTACCCCGTCCACCCCCCGATGAAGATCAGCGGAATGGTGCTCAGCTGGGCGTAGTTCATCCGCGTCTGTTCCCGCACCGCATGGTGCGCGCACACGTGCGCCGTCTCATGGGCCATCACGCCGGCCAGTTCCGCCTCTTCGTCCGCGTTCAGGATCAGGCCCGAATTCACATAGAAGAATCCGCCCGGCAGAGCCATCGCGTTGATCTCGTCCGAATCGATGACCTTGATGGTGAATGGAACCTTGCAATCGGAGTTCTTCACGATGTTCTGCCCCACCCGGTTCACGTATTCCACGACCACCGGATCGGTGATGAACCTGGTGCTCTTCTCAATCTCCTCGGCATACATCTTGCCCATCTTGATCTCGGTGTCCACCGAGTACCAGTTGCCAATGCCCCGGGCGCCTATATCGCGATTGCCCACGGCGTTCACGTCCTCGATCGAGCCCGGCTTGACTTTGACCGGCTGGCTGCCTGGCTCGACCACCTTCTCCGGGTTCACATCCGTAGCAGGGGTATCGCCACCCACCGGAGCGGTTCCCGGCGCGGGAGTCTTTGACGGTGTGCTGCTGGCGGGGGTATCGCCACCGACGGGCGTGGTTCCCGGCGCTTGCTGCGCCTGAGGAGCGGTGGTGGCGCTACCAGGTGCATTGCTCCCTGTCTGCGCGGGTGCTGTCGAGGGCTGCTTTGCCGCATCCGTCTGGGCCGCATCCCCTCCCACTGGTGTGGCTCCTGGGGCCGGCTGCGCCGCGGGCGTGCTCGACTGCGTGCTGCTCGACCCGGTTGCCTGCGCCCCGAGCCCAGCAGCAAGCGCCAGTGCCAGCGCTGCCAGAGACATCGCTCTCAAACCGTTCCAGGCTGTCCTCATGACCCTACCTCCAGCTCGGCCCGCCGAACTTGCCGCTTCGCTCCACTCTTTAGACGTTAGTATCCACCTGTTGGGCAACAACCGCGAAGAATAATTCCGCCGTGCCCTGCCGCAGCCAGTCGTGCCCCATCCCTTTCGCGCTTCTATGCGAAAAGGATGAGAAACCTCGAGCCCAAACCAACTTGGCGGAATCGCATACAGGCACATGGCGCGCAAACGCCGTCCGCCCCACCGCAGGTGGCGCCCTCTCGCAATCTTCTTGGAGCTTCCCCCCGTCTGAATTACAGTGGAAAACACACTAAGGTAGGGAGGATTCTTGCGCCGCAACGCCCTGAGCCTGGCCGCTGTAGCCATCTGCTTTGTCCTGCAGGGCTTTGCCCAGCCGTCGCATCCCCAGCCCAGTCCTCCTTTGTTGGATCTGCTCACCCCCCACAACCACGCGCGGCCGGCTGCGGCAAACGCCCCCAAAACCCCCGAGATCGCCTTCGACGCTTCAGACCTGGGCTCTCCGCTGGTTTTGGATAAAAGCTGGCGCGTCGGCATCACTGCCAATCCGGCCGCCGCAAACCCCGCTTTTGACGACAGCACCTGGGCCGTTAGAGACGCGCAGGACTCCTTCGCCGACGTTCCCGACGAGGATCACCCCGAAGACGCCCTCGACGCCAACGAAAATCCCGGCTCAAAGACCGGGTCCGCCCCTCCCGCCGGCCACCAGAGGCCTTTTGTCTGGTTCCGGTT
>Ga0209517_10003265_pt1 | contig 22134 bp, 17 predicted proteins | sample PeaSoiMetSII2010_FD_187695 | JGI IMG/M metagenome (GOLD analysis project Ga0209517, IMG submission 187695) | Peat soil microbial communities from Weissenstadt, Germany - SII-2010 (SPAdes) (version 2) | ecosystem: Environmental > Terrestrial > Soil > Wetlands > Peat | place: Germany...
CCGTTTATTGCATTCGTACTATTTTGTTCCGACACCGGTGCTCCTCGCAGACTATTCCGGCATGCGGATGAGAGGGACTTCGTACGGGGGGAAGGCAGCAGCTGGCGCGAACGACATCATGGGGGTATCCGCAACCGGTGTCAAGCTTTTTTTCCATTCCGATAATCAAATCGGTCAAATCGGTAAATCCATTAGTTCTTTTATTTGGCGGGCTCAGGTCTTTGGAAGATATCAGCCCGACACAAACAAGGAGGTTGCGGTATCCTTGCCGGGATCAGTAGGATAGCTGCCAGCCGCGGCGGGGGCTGTCCCCGCCGGGTAAACGGTGACGCAGACGGCGAACACTCGACGAACATTTCATGCCTTGGGGGAAAATCATGCCAACCAGAAATGACGCCTGGGCTCTACTTTGCGAATACACGCAAAACGAAAACTTGCGCAAACATGCTCTGGCTGTCGAGGCCTGCGTGCGCGCCTACGCGCGAAAGTCCGGCGCCGAGGAAGAACTCTGGGGCCTCACCGCCCTTCTGCACGACTTCGACTACGAGCGCTGGCCCAACGACGCGCACAGCCCCGCGGAAGAGCATCCCGCGGGCGGATCGGCGATCCTGCGCGAGCGCGGCTACCCGGAAGAAATGATTCGCGCCATCGTGTCGCACGCCGAGTACTGCAACGTTCCGCGCGAGACTCCGCTGGAACACACTCTGTTCGCGTGCGACGAACTTGCCGGCTTCCTCACCGCGTGCGCCCTGGTCAAACCGGGTAAGAGTATCTTCGAGGTCGAGCCCGATTCAGTGAAACGCAAACTCAAGGACAAAGCGTTCGCTCGCGGCGTGAATCGCGACGACGTGCGCAAAGGCGCGGAAGAATTAGCCGTCCCCATCGAGGAACACATCGCCTTCTGCATCGCCGCCATGCGCGCTGCGGCCGATGAGCTAGGCTTGCGCGGGAATAGCGCAGCCAGCGCGTGAAAAAGCACAAGCTTCTTGGGTTCGGGGGATATTGTTGAGAATTATTCAATCCCGGCGCAAACTCACGATTGTGCAGTAGATGCGCTAGACGTACATCGGATTGATCGCGGCCTGCTGAATTCGATTTGACTTGGAAACCAAACTTCTATCGACCTCATTGCCCCATGAATCCCATCCCGGCCTGCTGTGTCGCGCGAACAGTTCAAGGAATGGCCCAAAGCTACACGCTTCGATGATCGGATAGATTTCATCCGGTTTGCGGGAGTGCTCTCGTTTTCGCGTGGCTAGAAAATTCACCTGACGTCGCCCTGGAGCGCCCGTTCGGAGCTTTCCGCGGGTACCGAATAGGATCAGTTCGGTGACATTCCGGAAGTAAAATCCAACTCCCCGCCCATCAGGACCGCCGTCCTTGCGGATTTTGTGCCAGACAATATTTCCCTTGTAATGGAATCCCCACGCTTGCATCACCGAGAGCCCTTGGGGTAAGAGCGCGTTAGGGCACCACAAGTACAAGTGGGACTTCTGGGCAGAAAGCCGCTGAACTGGCAACCCCTCGATATCAGCAAAGGTCATCGTGCCATTGCCAGATAAATTTTGTATTCTGGGGCAAGCATGCCAGGCTCGATTTTGACTTCCTTGTTGATATCTTCGTATCGACAATGGTGGGCAAAAATTTCATGCATAGCGGACAAAAACCCGGGCTCTTTTGGGCCCGTGAAACTTATCCCAATACGTGACGTATCACCCATCAACCCACACTCCGGAGGATTTTGTCACTTTGACCGTCTTGAAAAATTGGATCTACCTCGTGAGGTTATCTTGCGAAGTGGTGACGGGAAGCGTTACAAAGGGCTAGAAAGTCTCATTCCAGACACTCAGCCAACTATTATCAATTAGTTAAGTAATACTTATCTCCTATCAAGGCGATAACTTCACAGGGTGATTGTCGCATATTGTTAACAAATTGGGCAAGCAAATTGTGGGTTCGAACGGCCTCGTATTTGCGATTCTTGATTAATCTGAGATGCCCTAATTTCGGTTTTCAAGGAGGCGCAATGATGATTTATCTGCCACCAAATTGGTTCAAAGGTTGTCGACAGGACCGGTCCGTTCCCGCAAAGCCGCAAAAGGACTGCACCCCTAACTGGCATGCGCAAAATTATCGTCATGGGTCAGAAAAGTGATCTAATGCACGCATGGATTTGAGCTTACCCACAGCCAGTCTTGACCGCTACAAGAGCGCCTCCCAGCGTGCCCGTGTGGCTACCGAATTATGGGGAGCAAGGAATCTCTACTGCGTTTCCTGCAAGTCTCCGCGTCTTCAACGCATGCCCCACAACACGGCTGCGATCGATTATCTCTGCAGCGTTTGTAAGTCTCCATTTCAGCTAAAAAGCCAATGCAGGGTGTTCGGTGGAAAAATTGTAGACGCGGCCTACTCGAAGATGCGATTGGCAATCGTGGAAGATAGGACGCCTAATCTGTACGTCCTGCACTACGATCTACGAGCGTGGAAGGTCGAAACGCTCATACTCATTCCGAGATTTGCCTTTACACTCTCAGCTCTTGAATGTCGTAAACCCCTGGGTCCGACAGCTCGACGCGCAGGCTGGGTCGGCTGCAACATCCTTCTCGACAGAATTCCGTCCGATGCTCGCATTGCAGTAATCCACGAAGGGCAAGCCCTGCCTAGTCATGCGGTCCGTCATGCGTATGATCGACTTCGCCCACTCCAAAAGCTCGATACCGAGAAACGCGGCTGGACCCTCGATGTGTTGCAAACCGTCCGGTCCCTCGAAATGGCTAAATTTACTTTGCGTGATGTTTACGCCCACGTCGACGAGCTTACGAATCTCCACCCCAAGAACTTCCACGTGCACGACAAAATCCGCCAGCAACTACAGGTTCTTCGCGATCTTGGTGTAATTGATTTTCTTGGCCACGGTGCCTATCGGTTGCGCTGATCGTGGCAGGAGTCTGTTGCGCAGGGCGGGATAGCGGCAGAGAAAACCTCAAGGTTCATCTTGCCCCATTCGGGTTAAGATACGGTCCCATTTCTCGACAATGGGGAATCCTAACTGCTTACCCGAAACCTTACGCAATCCCTTAGAAAATCCTAGCTGGCCATTTGAAGACCGCGCAGGTGTTTTTACGCTCGCGTCTTTGAGCACAGTTCAATCTCTGGGACTTATGTCGCGTCTGCCGAAAGCCAAATTAGAGCACCACTGGTCTATGAGGACGTTGTGAGGTTCAGGTCAGCGCTGTTATCATAGTGATCGCAAGACGGCAAGAAAATGCAGATTTTCCCCATTACGCGGCGGAAGACGTACGGCGTCAAAGTCGGCCAATTCCAGGTTGGCGGCGGCGCGCCGGTCGTTGTCCAGTCAATGACCAACACGGATACTGCGGACATCGCCGGCACTGTGGCGCAATGCAAGGAGCTGGCCGACGCGGGCTCGGAACTTGTGCGCATTACGGTGAACATGCCGGAATCGGCGGCGGCGGTCGCGGAAATTGTGGCGCGGCTGCGCGACCTCGGATGCACGGCGCCGATCATCGGCGATTTTCACTACAACGGGCACGTCCTGCTGACCAAATATCCGGATTGCGCGCGGGCCCTCGACAAGTACCGCATCAACCCCGGCAACGTGGGCGCGGGCGCGCGGCGCGACGAGCAGTTTTCCACCATCTGCAAGGTCGCCGTGGACCATGGAAAACCGGTGCGCATCGGCGTGAATGGCGGCTCGCTCAATCAAGAGCTGGTGATGCGCAAGATGCAGGAGAATACCGACCGCGAACTTGGCCTCGACTCCGAGGAGATCATCAACAATTGCATGGTGCAGTCCGCGATCGAATCGACCGAACTTGCGCTCGAGTGCGGCCTGCGCCACGACCAGATCATTATTTCCTGCAAAGTTTCCAAGCCGCAAAACCTCATCAAGGTGTACCGCGACCTTTCGCGCAAGACCGAGCAGCCGTTGCACCTGGGCCTCACCGAAGCGGGCATGGGCACGAAAGGCGTCGTATGGTCTTCGGCCGCTCTGGGAATTTTGTTGCAGGAAGGCATCGGCGACACGATTCGCATTTCGCTTACGCCTCGTCCCGGCGGAGACCGTCGCGAGGAAGTTTACGCCGCGTGCGAACTCCTGCAGTCGCTCGGCCTGCGCTCGTTTGCGCCGAGCGTAACCGCCTGCCCCGGCTGCGGGCGCACCACCAGCACCACCTTTCAGGAACTCGCCGAGCGAATTCAGGACTACATCCGCGACAGCATGCCGCAGTGGAAGCAGCAGTACGAGGGCGTCGAGGACATGACGCTCGCGGTGATGGGCTGCATCGTCAACGGCCCCGGCGAATCCAAAGCCGCCAACATCGGCATCAGCCTCCCCGGCACGGGAGAAGAGCCCAGCTGCCCCGTCTACATCGACGGCAAAAAATCCGTCACCCTGCACGGCAACTATGACGAACTCTCCGCCGCCTTCCGCAAATTGGTCGACGAATACATCCAGACGAGGTACGCGCCACGCGCCGCGGCCCCAGCAGCGGCGTCCACCAGGCAGTCTTAAGGTTACCGGGCAGATTCCGACATTCCGACTTCATCCGAGTGCTGAGCGTCCGACAGGCCACTAAATCCGTCGAGTGGATTGTAGATTCTAGGGACAAATTCGCGCGACATCCGGCAAGTGATGCCGAGCCGCAAATTAAGGCAGCGGCTTTACAGTTCGCGGAGAGCGGTAGCGACCGAAGTATTGGCGGCGCGGATCGCCGGCAGCAGGCCGCCGACGATTCCCATCGCCAGGGCAAAGATAATTCCCCTCACCAGCAATTCGGGCGTGATTTTGAAAGCAAAAGCCAGGCTCGAAAACGTCTGAAAGTTCATCGTTGACGTGGTCAGGCCGTTCAATGGCAGGACGGCTGCGCAGCCGACGGCCCCTCCGACAAAAGAGATCAGCAAGGCCTCGAACAAAAACGACACCACCACCGCCATCGCACCAAATCCCAGGGCGCGCATGGTGGCGATTTCGCGGCCACGCTCGGCGACCGCGGAGTACATGGTGTTGAGCCCTGCGAACACAGCCCCGATGGCCATAATGGAAGCCACCACGCCTCCGAGAACGGTAATCAGTCTCGTCATTTGAGTCGACTGCTTTGCGTAGTAGTCAATCTCGCGCGTCACGTCGACGTTCAACCGCGGGTCGGCCGTGATGGCGTCCTTGAACTGTTGGAACGTGTCGGGCGAGACCAGATGAACGGTCACCGATTGGAAGATGTTCGGCGGGCGCTTCAAGACTTGATTGAGGATGGGACCGTCGCACCAGATTTCGGAATCGAACGAGGACCCACCGGCGTCGAACACGCCGACAACCTTCCAGGGACTGCCGCCAAATTTGACCGTGTTTCCGACCGTCAACCCGGAATACGTCGTGTTCGCATTTTTGCCGACGATCAGCTCGTTCAGGCCCGGGGCGAACATGCGTCCCTGCGCGATTTTTACGAAGTTGCGAATGCGCAGGACATTGGGGGAGACCCCGCGGACCTGCACATTCGCGTCCGTGCCGCTGCTGATCAAAGGAAATGGGATGACGCCGACCACTTCCTGGGTGACGAGCGGGCCGGCGGAGTCGCGCGCGATTCCCGGCGCATCCTGAATGATTTTGACGCTATCCAACGTGACGCCGCCCATCATCTCGGAGGTCGAACCGGCGCGCATCACCAGCCCGTTTCCCGGCGACCCGGATGCCACCAAAGTTGCGCGGAAGCCCCGGGCGAGGGAAAGCATGGCCACGAAAACGCCCACCGTCCCCGCGATTCCAATCACGGCAACGATGGCGGATGTCCAGCGGGCCTTGACGCTGCGAACATTGTAAATCAGCGGAATTGCCATGGTCAGACCCTCCGAAATGCTTCGACGACACGCATGCGCATGGCTCCGAGACCCGGGAGGATCCCGCTCGCGATTCCGACGGCGAGGGCGGCGGCCAGTCCAAGGATAAGAATCGAGGGCTCCAGCAGGAGTTGGGGAAGCATGCCGTTCAGCGCCTTGGCGAGCGCCGGAACAGCCATGAGAGCAAGCCCAAGCCCGAGCAGGCCGCCGATCATCGCAATCACCAGGGATTCCACAAGAATGAAAATGAGAACCCTGCGCCCGGAGTATCCGATGGCCTTCATGACGGCAAGCTCCGCGGTGCGCTCGCGGACGGAGATGGCCATCGTGTTGCCCGTCACCAGGAGCAACGTGAAAAAGACGACCGAGCCGATGGTCATAATCAAAAACTGGATGTTGCCGAATTGCTTGACCCAGCCGGCGGCGAAAGCGGATTCCGTTTCTGTTTTCGTCTCACTCGGGGAGTTTGCGAATTTATCATCAATGGCTTTCGCGATGCGCACGGAATCCTCGGGATTATTGACCCGGAGAACGTACCAGCCAATCTGTCCTTTGACTTCCTCCGGAACACGCTCTTCAAAGTAATCCCACTGAAACCAGAACTGGGTCTCATCATCCTCGGGCCGCTGCCCGTGATAAATCCCGTCCAGGTTAAATTCCCACGAGCCGCCGCCGTACAGAGTGGTCTTGATCGGAATCCGGTCGCCGATTTTCCAATGAAAGCGCTCCGCAGTGCTGGCCCCCGCGATGGCGCCCTGGCGGTCCTTCAGGAAGGCGTTCCACTGGTCGTCGGGGACAATGAGTTCCGGAAAAACCTGGCGCTGATTTTCCGGATCGATCACGAATTGCGGGAAGAAGTTTTTCTCGTCCTGGTAGACGCCGCCGAACCAGTTATTGTGCGTGACGGACTTGACCCCGGGAATCTGCAGGATCTGGTCGCGGTATTTGAGCGGAATCAGATTGATGATCGAGACACGATCGATCACCACCAGGCGGTCGGCGCCGGCGACGTCCGCGCCCCGGTTAAATGCGTTCCGCAGGACGCCGAGAAAAGCAAACAGGAAGAGAGCCACGGCAAACGAGCCGACGGTAAGGATCAAACGTATTTTTTTCCGGAACAGATTGGCGAAAATCAATGCGCTGAATTTCACGACGCGCCTCCGGCCGCCACGTCCTGACTAACCCTGGAGGCCTCGACCAACACACCTTTCTCCAGATGCAGCGTGATGTGGGACCGCGCCGCAATGACCGGGTCGTGCGTCACCATCAGCACGGTCTTGCCGTATTTCCCGACCAGTTCTTCAATCACCGCCATCACTTCGTCGGCGCTTTTGCGGTCCAGGTCGCCGGTGGGCTCGTCGCACAGCAGGAAGGTCGGATCGGAAACGATCGCCCGCGCGATGGTCACTCGCTGCTCCTGCCCGCCGGAGAGCTGGCGTGGGTAGTGATGCATGCGATCGGTGAGGCCCACCACGGCAAGCGCCGTCTCCACGTGCCGGCGCCGGTCCGCCTTGGAGAGCTTGGTCAGCAGAAGCGGCAGCTCCACGTTCTGGAACGCGGTCAGCACCGGGATCAAATTGTACATCTGAAAGATGAAGCCGACGTGGCGAGCGCGCCATTGCGTGAGCTTGCTCCCGGACATGTGCGTGATTTCATCGCTGTCCACGGTAATGCTGCCCGCCGACGGCACGTCGATGCCGCCGAGTAAATTCAGCAGAGTGGTCTTGCCCGAGCCGCTCGGGCCCATGAACGCAACAAAGTCGCCCTTGTCGACATCGAGATTCAACCCTTGGAGGACTTGAATTGCTTCCCCTCCGCGGCTGTACGTCTTATTCAAGCCACGCACGCGGATGAGGCTTTGAGAAGTCGCGCTTCCATCGACTCGAACCATGCTGCTTCTCCCCTATTGGCCGATTTCGACCTTTTCACCGTCACGCAAATTCTCTGGACCCTTGACTACGATGGAATCGCCAGGTGTCAGGCCCGCCAGTACGCCGACGTCCGTGCCTCGTTCCATTCCGAGGCTGACCGCGCGACGCTCTGCCGCGCCATCCTTGATTAGATACACGAAGGAGGCATTGGAATCAGATCGCACCGCGCTTTTTGGAATGTAGGCAACCGCATCAGGTATTTTCTCCGCGCCTTTCCTTGTGGCGGCAGGCTTCGGCTCCTCGAGAAACGCGACTTTCACGCCCATGTCGGGAAGAATCTTGTCGTCCAGCTTCAAAAAGGAAATGGGCACTTTTACGGTGGCCTTTTGACGATCGGCGGTGGGAATGACAGTCCGAACCTTGGCATTGTAGGGGGAGTCCGGAAAGGCGTCCAGCGTGGCTCTCACGGCCTGCCCTTCCTTGACTCTTGCGATGTAGGATTCGTTGACGTCGACTTCGATTTCGTTGGAGTTCATGTCCACGATGGTGGCAATTCCGGTGCGTGTAAATCCGCCGCCGGCGGAGTTGGGAGACACCATTTCCCCGACCTGAGCGTCCTTGGAAACCACAATCCCCGCGAACGGCGCCCGGATGATGCAATTATCGACGGCTTGCTGCGCCTCGGCAATGCGCGATTCCGAGGCGGCCACTTGTTGCTTGGCCAGGGCGATTTTGGCTCGCAGGCTGTCGGCTGTGGTGGCCGCGTTGTCGAGGGCTTCTTGCGTCCCGATTCCGGCGTCGTGCAATTGCTGGGCGCGTCTCAATTCAATTACCGCATTTCGAAGCTGCACTTCGAGATCCGCGATGGCGGCCTGGGCGGAATCGCGGTCCGCCTTCGTGGAATCGAGAGCCCGTTTGTAGTCGGAGTCGTCCAACGTTGCGAGGAGCTGGTCCACTTTGACGCGCGTGCCCTCGTCGAAATATACAGCCGTGACGCGCCCCGTGATTTTAGCGGCGATGGTTGCCCGCCGCCGCGGCGTCACGTAGCCGCTGGCATTCAGCGCGGTCTGAGGTCCGCCGGAGTCGGGTTTGGCCACGGTTGCCACCTGCACGACCGGCTTCTGATTGCGCAGGGCGAATGCGCCTCCGACGATCGCCCCGAATAAGATGACCGGAATGGAGGCATAGACGACTCTTTTGCGCATGGCGGATTTGCCGCGCTGGTCGTCCCGGATTCGGAGCGAGCCCAGATCAGGTTTTGGAGAATCTTGTGGACTCGCCATCGGCGCTCCGACTCCTCCCGCACACTTGGGCGAAAGACTTATTTCAGGCCGAGGGTGCTTGATCACAACAAACCACGAAGAGCCACTGTAAGACATTATTCTATCGCGGACTTCACCTCTTCGGCGATACCGATAAAAGGGGCTCAATGGATGGGCATGAGAGAATCCGATGCGAGCTCATCGGTCACAACTTGGACTGGACAATACATTGCGAGAAATTAGAGAGATCCCGGCGAAGGCTCCGAAATTGCCCCATTTCGGCGCGTGAGATTTGTTCCTTGGCTTATCCCCGTTTGGTTGTACACTGAAGTTGTCCCCGCCGAGGAGGATTTATGCGGAACTACTCTTTCCCGCTCGCGGCGGCTCTTGCTTTGCTCATTGCGTGTTCTTCGCAAGCGGCAGAGAAACCTCGCCCCGCGCAAGGCAATCAAAATCAGCCGAAAAAAGTGTGGACGAATGAGGACATGGATCAGCTGCGCGCGCGCGGACTGATTTCCATCGTCGGCCAGGAAGTGACAGTGGTAACGGCGCAGGCGCCCGCAGCGCCGGCCGAAGCCACGTTTCCAGTTTATGCATCCAGGCTCGACGATCCTGCTTGGTATGCGGATCAGGCGGCCGATCTTCAGGCCGAGCTGGACAAGCGCCAAGCCGCCTTGCTCCAGCAGCAAACGGCGATTGCCCAGGCGGTTGACCGGATCACCCAGCCGGGCCTCGCCCTGGACAAGGGTAGCCCCGGCATGACTCCGGCCGAGGGCCTAGCGAATCTACAGACGCAAGTGCAGGAAGTCCAAAATCAGCTGGATGAACTGAGTGACCTCGCCCGGCAGCACGATATTCCGCCGGGAGTGTTGCGCGGCTAGCTGAAGGCAGAAGATTGGGTTGCGACACGGGCTCCTTAGACCGCCGAAGTTCGTCAGTGCGCGAAAATCGAAACCCGACAGGCTGAAGCCCGTCCTACCAAAAATGCCAGGTGAATTTCGCGTAGGCGCTACGCTTGATCAGGGACGAATTCACAAGGGTCAGTTGGTCCATGGATTCAAGGTGATGGTCTTGTAAAAGGTTCTGCCCCACCAGGCTGACGTCTGCGCGTTCCGCGAACTTCCATCTCAGTTGCGTATCAATGCGCGTATGGGAAGCGACACCCTGAATCGGTAGGGCGCTGACGAAATACGCGCTCGCGTCCCACGAGAGGCCGTGCGAAAGCTCCACGTGAGATCGCAGTTGCGCCTGTTGCTGCGGACTCGAACCCTGATATTCCGCTACGGACGAAGTGTCCTGACTCGACGGTTGCGCATGCAGATGCATTTCCAAGAATGCGTATCCTGGGCTCAGCGCCCAGCGATCCGTGAGTTTCAAGTTCGCGGAGATTTCGCCGCCTTCCGTTGTCCCGTACATCAAGTTCCCGAACGTGATGGGCATGACAAAGCGGGCGGGAGCAGGGCTCGCCTCCAGGACTTCCGGCTCCGGCTCCAAGGTTTCCAGATGGTCGTAGTGATTGAAGAACGTGGATACATCGATGGAAAGCCGCCCGTTGGGCTGCGCCCGGAAACCCGCCTCGTAAGCCACGACGTGCTCGGACTGGAATTTTGGGTTGCCAAATAAAATCACTTCCACCGGCGTGCTCGATCCCGCCGGATCGGGAAATACCGCCAGGGCTGCGTTGAGGCCAACGTCTTTTTGAGTCGGACTGCGTTCCGCGCGCGAAATCGCGGACCAGATGGTCATCCAGTTGGAAGGAGTCCATGCCAGGCGCGCGCTCGGCTCTAGTTCGTAGCCGTTGAAATAGGTGTTTTCAACCTTCGTCCCCGCTGTCAAGAACACCCGATCGGGTTGCAACGTAATCGTATCTTGCGCAAAAAAAGTGAAGAGTTGGAGCTCGGTATTGGGTGGATTGAAAGCCTGATCGATCGTGCCGAGATCCTGATCCCAGGTGCGGCGATATCCGGCTCCCCAGATCACGTCCTGGCGCGATCCCCAAACCCAGTGATGACTGAAATCGAAATCAATCGTATTCCGGGTTTCGACCGATTCGGGACCCGTCCGTTCGTAGTTGTCAAAGTAGAATTGAAAGGTGGTATCCGAGCGGCTGGAAAAGGTGTGGTTCCATCGGCCGAGAATATTGCCGCCGGATAGCTGGTTGTTCGCGTTCAAATTGCCTACAACGGGCGGGGCCACCGAGAATATATGTATGATGGTGGCGCCTTCCTGGCCCGTAAAGAGATTCCCTTGAACTGTGAGCGAATCACTCGAGGAAATCTGGCTATCGGCCCGGAAACCGCCATGCAAGAGATTCCAATTGTCTTGCCCGGAACCACCACCCACTGCGGGCAAGGAACCGTAGTTGAGATATTTCGCGAAAACGCGGTAGTTTGTTTTTTCCTTGATGGCCCCCCCATATTGCGCCGTGCTTTGCGCTTGTCCCTCCGTGCCTCCGCCAGCAGTGACTAGGCCTCCCTGCGTATTCACGGCCTTCCTGGTGACGACATTGATCACTCCGTTTACGGCGTTTGCGCCCCAGATCGTCGCGCCCGGCCCGCGGATCACCTCGATCCGGTCGATGTCTTCGAGCGGCACGTCCTGGGTATCCCAGTCCACCCCGCCGAGGAGCGGCGTGTAAACGGCCTGCCCGTCGATAAGAACCAGCAATTTGTTTGAAAATTGGTCGTTGAAGCCGCGTGCGGAAACGGCCCAGCTATTGGCGTTGATTTGCGAGACGTCCATCCCCGGCACCATGCGCAGCAGATCTGGAATATTCGTTGCACCCGAGCGGTGGATGTCCTCCTGGGTGATGACGAAGATGGCTGTCGCCGCCTGCGACATCTTCTGTTCTTTCTTGGAAACCGACGTCACCTTGATGTCCATCAGGTCTTCGAGGGAAACTTGCGAGAGGTCGCGCGGCCCTGCCGTTTGCGACGCAGGCTGTGGCGTGGACTTTCCGGATTGTCCGAACACTTCGCCGGCCAGAAGCGTTACGCTCAAAACAAATAGGCCACCCATTCGTCTCGCTAAACCCCGCGAAGTGATCGCACCCTTTGGCGTGGACACATTGCCCTCCGCAAATCCAAAGAGCATGTTCCGGACCAACCATGGCGCGAGGCCGCTCTCGTAAGACACTCATAATAAATACATTACTGCATATCAAATGGCCCGAGATAGCCCTGAACCGGCTGGAAATTGAATTGAGTATCAGGCTGGCACTAGCAGACTCGTTCGAAGCCCAAATTGGGAGGCGCGCGGCGATAACTCAGGTCTTCAACCGACCGCCGCGCAGAGAGGAGCGTAACAATGTTACGACGGAATTCCACTCGTGTCGAAATCGGCGTGATGACAAGCCCGAAACCTACCGCGTTCCGGACAACCTAGCTTTTCCCCGGTTGCTTCGCAGGCGCGCTCGCTGGAGTGCCGGCCTCCGTCTCAGCAGCTGGGCTTCCTGGCAAGCTCTTTCCGCCATTTCCACCGAGGTATCGCATCGCGGTTGCAGCGAGGCCGTCGAGCGGTCCGCCTCCATTCGATCCGCTCGTAACGAGAATGTCCGGGACAAATTTTGTGCTTCCATCGGCGAGCGCCGTGATGACGTTGACCAGCGCCGTCGCGTTTGAGCCAAGCGCGCGCACTTGCGCCTCGTAACCGCGAGCCCTGGCCAAGCCGACGGCTTCCACTTCGGCTCCCTTCGCCGTGCCGGTCTGGCGGATGAATTCCGCCTCGCCTCGCGCTTCTTCGGTTCGCGCATTCGCATTATTCGTCTTGATGTCCACACCCACTTTCGATTTGGCGAGGTCGGCCTGCATTTCCGCGGTTCCCTTCGCGTTCTCCATGGCGATGCGTTCTTCCTGCGAGGCGCGCTGCTTGCGATAGGTTTCAATTTCCTGGTTGGCGATTTCGCGCTGGGTCAGAACCTTGACGAGGTCCTGGGGCAGGATGACATCCTGGATGTAAACTCCTCGCGTCTCGACGCGGTATTGGTCCAGCTGCTCCTTGATGTGCTTGAACGCCTCTTCCTGCACTTGCTGGCGCGTTTCGATGAAGCGAATGGCGGGCATGCTCTGCAACTTGTCGCGGAAATGATTGCCCACGGCAGCCTGCAAGACTTCGTTCACCAGATTCATCATGGTCCCGACCATGGAAATCACGCGCGGCGCGTTTGTATCCGGCACGTGAATTTGCACCTGCAGGTCGATTGCGAAAACGAATCCTTCGTTGCTCTTCGCGACAATTTGTTTCAGTTGCGCGTCAAGATTGTGAGCCGCCGATACTTCGTCGGCCCAATTCAAAGTCAGAATGGAAGTCGGAACAATTTCCGCCTGGTAGCAGCGCGGGTTGAGCGGATATTTTCCGGTGCGAAGCGCCTCTTGCCAGATGCCGCGGTGCCCCGGCCGAACGAGCGTTCCGAATTTGAAATCGATCCCGGAGGTGTCGTGCGTCGGCAGTCCCACATAGGCTTTGACCACGGCCACCTGGCCTTGCTGCACGACCAGCATCCACACCAGTTCGACAGCGACCAGAAACGGATTCAGCGCGTAGGCGCCGTAAAGGAGAGGGTCGTGCTGCAAGCCGATGCGCCCGCCGCTGTCCAGGAACGCCTGAAAATCCTGATAATTATTGTGCAGATTGTTCTTGTTGCCGAGCAGCACCTCGATGATATCGCCATCGGTCGCGTTCGCGGCTTCCATCTTGTCGAGATCGGCGAAGCCGCCCAGGCGGCTGGCGATGTCGCCGGAGGGAAGCGGGTCGCCTTCAAACACGGTCACGATGCCAACCATATCGAGCATCGAGCCGTCTTTTCCGGTTGCCTTGGGCTCGATCCGCACCAAATTAAGCTGCTCGGGGCGCAAACCGAACGCCTCTGGCGAAAGCACGTCCAACTTGCTGGTCTTGGAACGAAGCTCCGGCGAGACCGGCAATCCGTAGACCTGGCTTTTCGTGATCACCAGAAAACCAACGGGATGGATGGGCGCGAGCGTGCCCGGAGGAAACACCGGCCGCTGGACGCCTTTCTGCCCTCCATTCGCGACAAAGGAACGTAGATCCGAGAAATTCCCGAAAACTTTTTTGTAAACAGCCGACTTCGCTCCGATCGGCAGAGGCGAGCCCACCTGCGCGATGACCACGCCGATTTCGCCAGCGGGAACCTGCACCCACGGATACATTTGAACCTCGTAAAGCAGCCACGGCTTCCAGCGGCGTCCCGCCATCAGGAGATCGGCCTGGTAGCCGGCCTCGCCATGGAAGGCGATGGGGTTGTCGTCTTTCAGCTTTCGGAATGCAAAGCGCTTCATGACCAGTCCAACTTCCGTCGGCCCAATGACGCGAACCGACATCCACAAGTAAAAAATGATCAGCCCGATGAATGAAAAAAAGAACGGGTGTTCAAGGAGAATGAGTAACATGGTGGTAACTCCTCTCGGGGACGCTGCGATGCTGCGACACTGCCACAGGTCTTGTCAAGCGAATCGCGTTCGGCGCTGTAGGGTCAGCGCAGCCTCTCGGCGCGATAGAGTTTCACTGTGTTGAAGATCGTGGAAATGACGAGCATCAGCGACATCCCCGCAATGGCTACGATTCCGCCGACGTCGAAGATTCGGTAGGGCGAGGCAAAGATCCGAGCATCCGGATGAAACCACAGCGCCAAATTTCCGAGCGCCAGCAAAATTCGGATTTCCGTGGGCCCGAATTTCGCGAACGAAAGTTGAAAGGTTCCGACGGTGTACGTCGCCAGATATACCTGGACCGAGAGCATCAGGAAGGCAACGAACATTCCGAGCGCAATCCTCCAGTCGACGAATCCCGAGATCGCCAGGCCTCCCATCAAAAACAATCCGCCGAAGGTGTCGATCATGTGATCTACGTAGAAACCGTAACGGGGCCGCTGGCGGTTCCGAAGGCGCGCGAGCGTTCCGTCCAAGCTGTCGCCAAACCAGTTGAGCGCCAGAAACAAAGTCGCGAGGATCAGACCCGCGCGGTGCGTTCGCGCGAACGCATAACTCGCGCCCGCCAGGAACATTGCAACGAATCCGAGGAGCGTCAGGTGGTCGGAATTCACTCGCGCCGGCAGCCGCGCCGCGAGCCAGGCGAGGGCCTTGCGTTCGGCCGCCACGGTGAAGCTTTCCTGAAACCGGAAAGCAACTTTGAACGGAACGGATTTCCTCGCCTTCCGCACCGGTATTGTTTTTGCAGCGAGCGATGTCGCGACAATTATCGTTCCTTCGTCCCTCACGATGAGCCTCCTGTTGCAACCATCGGGCGCGTTCTATTGCCCAGCATGTAATGCTCCGCGCAGAACAGCGGAGCTCGTGGAATGCAGCGTGAATTCGAGCGATTCTTTCGGAACGCCCTGGACAAACGATCCGACGAGCCAATTCAAACCGGCGGGAATGTCGCGCGTCAGCGAAACGGCTTCGCATTGAACGTACACGCCGCTGCCGAAATCGAAATACCGCCAGTAAGAATTCAGCCGCCAGAGATATCCGCCATCTTTTCCCGGCGGCAATTCATGCTCGTCCGATTGGCCGGCATTTTCGACCTGCGCAATTCGTGTGCTGTGGGAGTTGCTGTAAGCGCGAGCGGCGTCGAGAGAATGGCGATGCACGTCGTAATCGGTGTCGAGGATGATCGTGATGATCTTCTTTTTCCTCAAACGGTAGTGGACTTTGTAATCGTCGCCGGTGTGCTCGACCATCCTCGATTGCATCACTTCGGGCTTGTAGTAGTCGGAATGGCGGTCGTAATCCTGAACCACCGCGAGCACCTGGGCCAACGAAACTCCCGGGATGAAAACCGTCCCCACCCAATGATGAATCAGAGCGCCGGGCGTGGAGGATTGGCCCGAAGGATCCGCGGTCTGGAGTCTCGCCGCAATCACTTCGCCGCGCAGCAACCGGGCATAGGTCTCGCTGCGGCGCGGTTCCGGCAAACCATCGACCCAGAGAAACACGCCGCCCGGCGCCAACTCGCCCTGCATCCGGCGCTCGGTGAGGACCACGTATTGATCGAATCCTCGAGCGGCTTCCGGCTTTAGTTCCGTTGCACCCGCCGGAGGGGTCTCAATCATCAGGCAAATCACCAGTGCCCATTGCAGGCGAAATAGAAGTCGATTTCGAATGGCTGCCTCCCTGTACGTCGCGAGCTTGCCCGAAAACCTCATCCGCTTGCAATACACGATAGCGCAATTCCAGTCGAATCCCGGTCATTCTGTAAGCCCCATAAACTTATGGTCTTATCAGTATTCATCATCTAGAATGGGCTTCGAATCGCGTGGGTGAGCAAGAGTCGGTGCCCGAACCAATCAATCAAAAATCAATTTTTCGCTTCGGCTTGTACGAGCTGGACGGCGGCACGGGCGAGTTGCGCAAGGACGGCAAGCTGCGCCCGCGCGTACTGGGGCAGCCGCTTGAGGTTCTCTTGCACCTTCTCTCGCGTCCCGGCGACGTGGTGACCCGGGAAGAATTGCGGCTGCAGCTCTGGCCCGCGGATACGTTCGTCGATTACGACCACAGCCTCAATACGGCGGTGAACAAACTGCGCGACGCCCTCAGCGATTCGGCTGACAGCCCGCGATTCATTCAGACCATCCCGCGCCGCGGCTACCGTTTCATCGCCTCGGTGGAAGTCGTGGCAGATGGCGCGGCACGAATCGCGGAGCCCAAGCAGAACGCCCCTATCGGCGCGGAAACTCCGGCAACCGTCCCTGTCTCCAGCGAGAATCGCAACTACGTGCTCAGCGATGCGCACGACCTTCCGCCCGCGCCGCGCGGCGTCGTGCAATTCCTGTTTTCGCTCATTCAAGTCATGTATCTCTCCTTCTACGTTATCTCGCTGGCCAGATCGAACTGGGTGCAACCGGTGCTCTCCCAGGCGGTTGAGCATCCGCAGTGGCTCTTCGCGATTCTTCTTGTGACCGCGCTCGTCGGAATCCCCATCCGTTTGTATCTGCTTTCCGCTTCTATTTTTGGATATCGCGGCTTGCCGGTGAAATTCTTGCGCTTATTTCCCTTTGTGATTCCCCTCGATGTACTTTGGGCGCTCGCGCCGTTTTTGCTCGTGGATCAAATCGGCGTCGGCCTCGCACTGGCGGCGACGGCGGCGCTGCTCTACGTTCCTTTTTCGCAACGCAGCTTGATGCTGATGGGCGAGATCAATCCCAAACGAGCCGGAAATATCTGAGCCCTGGTTTCGGGGAATCGCAAGACTTGGTCTCGCGATTTCTTTGCAGTAAGCTTCTCTTCCGCAGCCAGCCGGAATGGCGGCTACATTACGAAGGTCAGGTGCAGCGATGCGACGCATGACGATCACAGGGTTGATGATTGTCTTTCTATTCGGTCTCGTCTCCACTGGAGCAGAGGACGAACCGCTCCAAGGTTTCACCCGCGCAAACTCCGCGACCGAACGCGAGTGGGAAACGAAGTTTCGAGCCATTCCCAGCACGGACAACCAGCGCGAGTACATGCGCCGCCTGAGCGCCCGCCCGCACCACGTCGGATCGGCGTACGACAAGGAAAACGCGGAATGGATTCTCTCGAAATTCAAGGAATGGGGCTGGGACGCGAAGATCGAGACGTTCACCGTCCTATATCCCACGCCGAAGGAGCGCGTGCTCGAGATGGTTGAACCCACGCACTTCACTGCAAGATTGCAGGAGCCGCCGCTCGCGGTCGACCCTACCAGCAACCAGCTGAGCGAGCAGCTTCCCAGTTACAACGCGTATTCGATCGACGGAGATGTGACGGCGCCGCTGGTCTTTGTCAACTACGGCCTGCCCAAGGACTACGAGGAGCTGGAGCGGCTGGGAGTTTCCGTAAAAGGAGCCATCGTCATCGCGAAGTACGGCAATTCCTGGCGCGGGATCAAGCCCAAAGTCGCCGCCGAACACGGCGCGATCGGCTGCCTGATCTATTCCGATCCAGCCGACGACGGCTATGCAGTGGACGATGTTTTCCCGCAAGGTCCCATGCGTCCTTCCGACGGCGTGCAGCGCGGCAGCGTGCTGGATTTTCCGTCCACAAGTCCCGGCGATCCTTTGACGCCGGGTGTGGGCGCAACGCTCAACGCCAAGCGCCTGGCGATCAAGGATGCTCCAGGTCTCACCAAGATCCCCGACCTGCCCATTTCGTACGGCGACGCGCAGCCGCTACTGGCCGCTCTGGAGGGGCCGATGGCGCCCAAGGAATGGCGCGGCGGGCTGCCGATTTCTTATCACGTGGGTCCCGGCAAAACGAAAGTTCATCTGAAGGTGAATTTCAATTGGGATATGAAGGAAATCTACGACGTGGTCGCCCGGATTCCGGGCGCGCAAAACCCCGAGGAATGGGTGATCCGCGGCAATCACCACGATGCCTGGGTGAACGGCGCGCAAGACCCGACGTCCGGGCAGGTTGCCCTGTTGGAGGAGGCGCGCGCCATCGGAGAATTGATGAAGCAAGGGTGGAAGCCCAAGCGCACCATCATCTACTGCGCGTGGGATGCCGAGGAGCCCATGCTGCTCGGCTCGACAGAGTGGGTGGAAGAGCACGACAAAGAGCTCGCCCAACATGCCGTCGCTTACATCAACAGCGACAGCAACCAGCGCGGCTACCTCGAAGTGGAAGGCTCTCACTCCCTGGAACATCTGGTGAACGACGTCGCTCGGGACATCCAGGATCCCGAAACAAATCTTAGCGTTTCGCGCCGCTCCCAGTTGCGCAAGATTGAGCAAGCCAAGACGGAAGACGATCGCAAGGAATTGCGGCAGCGCGCCGACCTGCGGATTGAAGCGCTCGGCTCAGGCTCCGACTACACGGCGTTCCTCGATCACATTGGCGTCGCTTCCTTGAATGTGGGCTACGGAGGCGAGGACACCTCGGGTATTTATCACTCGGCATACGACGATTTCTACTGGTTCACGCATTTCGCCGACAAAGACTTTGTCTACGGGCGCGCTCTTTCGCAAACCGCCGGCACTGCAGTCCTGCGCCTGGCGAACGCTGACCTGCTTCCCTTTGAATTTACGGACCTGGCCGACACGATTCGCCTCTATCAGAAACAGTTGAAGAAACTGGCGGACGACGAGAGAGCGGAAACGATCGAGCGAAACAAGGAAATCGAGGAAGGCGTTTTCACAGCCACCGATGATCCGCGCCGTCCCAAGGTGCCCCCGCCCCATGTGGACGCTCCACCGTTTCTGAATTTCGCTCCACTCGACAACGCCGCCGATGCGCTCACGCACAGCGCGGAACGCTATCAGGCTGCGGTGAAGAAGGCCTGGCCCGCCGGCGTTTCCGCCGCTACGCTTCAGGATCTGAATCAGAAACTGATGGACAGCGAACGCCGCCTCACGGCTACCGAAGGGCTGCCGCGCCGCCCCTGGTACAAGCACATGCTCTATGCGCCCGGCGTTTATTCCGGCTACGGCGTCAAGACGCTTCCCGGTATTCGCGAGGCCATTGAAGAAAAATATTGGGCCGAAGCCGATTCCGAAATCGTGCGCGTCGCGAGAGTCCTGGATAGCGAGAGCGCGCTGATCAATGCCGCGGCAGCAGAGTTGGAGCAGGCCGGGCGCTGATTGCATGCAACGGAGACAGGATATGCGATCAACTCTGGTAATTGTTGCGGCTTGCGCTTTCGCGACGAGCTTCATCCCATACACATTCGTCCAACCCAGTAGCGCGGCCGCATCGCAAGCCCAAGCGGAAACTGTTCCTGATCCGGCAAAAATTCTCGTCGATCGGCTCGATCTGGACCGCTACAAGGCCACCATCAAGGGACTGACGCAATTCGGCGATCGAAAGCAGGGAACGGATCGCAATCGCCAGGCCATCGACTGGATCGAAGCCCAGCTCAAAAGTTACGGCTGCGCAAACATCGAGCGCCTCAAGTACAACTACCAGCCGCCCTCTCCGGACACGCGCAACACCATGGCGAATACCGCGGGAGGTCCGGGCACGCCCACGCCGGCCACTGCCACGGCCGTCGGGGGCGGACGGCCAAGGGGGCTGCGCGTTCGCACTGGTGTGAACAACGATCCGAACGCGCAACCGGACCCGAAATTGCGCGCGCTCAATTCCCAACCCCCAACTCCGGGACTCCGGGAGGAAATTTTTTGCACGAAGGTCGGCGTCACGCGCCCCGAGGAAATGTACATCCTCGGCGCCCACTTTGACGGGATCGGCTGGGGCGAAGCCGCAAACGACGATGGGTCGGGCACGGCTCTGGTGATGGAGCTGGCCCGCATATTGAGTAGTCCGGAAGTGCAGACCGAACGTTCGATTCGTTTTATTTTTTGGAACAATGAGGAAACGGGACTGAACGGCAGCGCCGCGTACGTCGAGCAGCGCAAGGACCTCCAAGGCAAGGAAGTCCCCCCGGGATCGGGAAATTATCCGGAACCCAGATGGCTCGGAATGATTCAGCACGACATCATGCTGTTCGATCATGGCGCGCCTCGCGAAGATGGTACGGTGAGCAAGGAGCAGCGCCCGGAAGCGGATTTCAACATTGAATTTCAGTTGAATTCAAAATTCGCCGCGCAGTCCCAAGCGCTTGCCTGGACGCTTGAGCAAGCGGATGAAAAGTACGCGACGGATTATCCGGCAACCTTAGGCAGCCACATGACGAATACGGATTCGTCGTCATTCATGAACGAAGTAGCCGCGATCAGCGTGCGGGAAAACGAGCGCGGCACGCAGATTGGCAACGGCTGGGACCCTCAGTGGCATCAGCCCACCGACCTTTATGCAACCTACAACGACAAGGATTTTCGTCTTGGTTTGAACGCGGCGCAGACGACGCTGGCCGCTACGGCGCAATTGGCCGGCGTAACTTTGAAAAAAATAAATCCCCCGGCGCGCTTAAAAGCTGCTTCGCGCCGCCAACCGCAACATTTCCCGGTGGGGAACAGGCGTGGCCTGATAGAATTCGCTTCCACCACAAATGAAATCATCCGAGCGAGCAGCGACTTTAGCCCCATCCTCGGAAGGCGCCGCGTCTTCTTTACGATTGACGGAAGACGAGCCCAGCCTTCGGTACGCATGGTACGTCGTACTTATTCTGATGGTTTGTTACACGTTGTCCTTTGTCGACCGGCAAATTCTTAGCTTGTTGGTCGGGCCGCTGAAGCGTGACCTCGCCATCAGCGATACCCGGATCGGGCTGCTGCAAGGCGTCGCGTTTTCTCTTTTTTATGGCCTGATGGGTTTGCCGCTCGGCCGGCTCGCGGACACTCGCAACCGGCGCAATGTAATCATCGCCGGCGTCGTCCTCTGGAGTTTCCTCACAGGCGCTTGCAGCGCTGCAAGGAGTTTCTGGTCGCTGTTCCTGGCCCGTATGGGAGTGGGTGTCGGTGAAGCGACTTTGTCGCCCTCGGCCTTTTCGATGATCTCGGACTATTTTCCGAAAGAAAAACTTGGCGGGGCGCTGAGCGTCTATTCCATGGGCATTTTCATCGGTTCAGGCCTCGCGCTGATCGCAGGCGGGTCGGTCGTCGACGCTGTGACGCGAATGCCCGCGGTTACACTGCCTCTTCTGGGCGCAGTCGCCCCATGGCGTATCACATTTCTGATCGTTGGCGCACCTGGCCTGGCGATAGCTCTCCTGCTCTGCACCGTGCGTGAACCCATTCGGCGCCAGCTGCTGCGGGCATCGGACGGCACGCCAGTTCGCTTGCAGTTCCATGAAGTTGTCGCGGAGTTGAGAAGGCGATGGCAGTCGTTTCTGGGGATATCCGTAGGGATGGTCTTCCAGTCGATGGGCGCTTATGCTTTTTTTGGCTGGGCTCCTGCATTTCTACAAAGAATCCATGGTTGGTCTGCCGGGCAGTCCGGCCGGGCCCTTGGTTTGATCATCCTTGTATTCGGGTGTCTCGGAATGTACGCCGGCGGCCGGCTGTGCGATCACTGGCAAAAGAAGGGTGTTTTGGAGGCCCCGCTCCGTGTTGCCGTGGTTAGCGCCATTGGGGCTGGAATTCTGTTTGCGTTTGCAATGACGGCAAAACAATCCGCTCGGACATTGCTTATGGCTGCTCCCGCGCTTTTCTTTCTCGCTCTCCCGATTGGGAGTTCCTATGCCGCCATCCAATTTATTTTCCCGAACCAGGTGCGAGGCCAGGTATCGGCTCTATTTCTTCTGATTCTTAATTTGGGCGGCCTCAGCCTGGGTCC
>Ga0209517_10003269_pt1 | contig 22115 bp, 17 predicted proteins | sample PeaSoiMetSII2010_FD_187695 | JGI IMG/M metagenome (GOLD analysis project Ga0209517, IMG submission 187695) | Peat soil microbial communities from Weissenstadt, Germany - SII-2010 (SPAdes) (version 2) | ecosystem: Environmental > Terrestrial > Soil > Wetlands > Peat | place: Germany...
TCTGCGACATATATCGATCCAGCGGCATCCAGCGCGACTGCGGATGCTGCACCAATCTCCTCGACGCCGCTCACGAAACCGGGCGCGGCCGCAAAGGTGAATTCGCCGGTTCCGGCGACCGGCGAGATGGCGCCGCTGACTGCAGACAGCCGCTCCACGCTGGTCCCAGCGGAGAAGAAAAGATCGCCCGCGCTGTCCATTGCCATGGACCCCGTGGCGCCGTTTGTCCAGAGGGTCTGGATCGCGCCGTTCGGCGAGACCATCCGCAACGCGTTGTTGCCGCTGTCCGTAACGAAAACGTTCCCCGCGCCGTCCACCAGCACGCCCTGCGGCGCCGAGAATTGCCCGCCAATCGTGGACTGCGTTCCATCCGGCGCGATCTTCACCACGCGATTCTTTCCGGTGTCGGCGATGAAGATATCGCCGGCCGCGTCGATTGCTACCCCTAGCGGATGTCGCAGGAAGCTGTCCTGGTCGGGCGAGCAGGCAGGGTCCTGATTGTAGACCGGGCCGCCGTCTCCAACGACGGTCTTGACCACGCCAGTGGCATCGATCCGCCGAATCCGGTTGTTGTTGGTGTCGGCGATGAAAAAATTTCCTTGCTTGTCGATCGCGATCGCGTTCGGCGATGCGAAGGTAGCGGCCGACGCCAGGCCGCCGTCCCCTGTAAAAAGATTCGGTCCCGCGCCGGCGATGGTGCTGATCTTGCCGGCTGGGGTCGCTTCCTCCAATCTAGCCACGAGCAAGTTGGTGAAGAAGACGTCGCCGCTTGCATCGGCCTTCATCCCTCCCGCGCGAACCGTGGCGTTCAGCGCATCGCCGCAGGCCTCGGTGAACGGTTGTGGATTCGCTTCTTCGATACCCGCGAAAGCGTGAATGATCCCATCCGGCGTGATCTTGCGGATGCGCGGTGTCGCCACAAAGACGTCGCCTTGAGGATCGGTCACGACAGAAAACGCGGTGAGTGACGACTGCGTGGCCGGCACTTCGTCCTGGCTTGGGATGCCGAAAGACAGTGATGGATCGCCTGCAATTCGCGTCAGTAGGCCGTGAGTGTCGACCTTCGCCACGCGCTGGCCGTCAGCTACATATAGATTCCCAGCGGCGTCGAACGCCAGGTCCACAGGTTGGTTGAGCTGCGCCTGAACTGCTGGGCCACCTTCGCCGCTATAGCCTGGCGTTCCGGTACCCGCGAACGTCGAGATCGTGCCATTCTTGGCGATCACCCGAACACGCGCGTTGTTGGGTTCAGCCACATACAGTTGATCCTGCGCGTCCACGGCCAGGCCCGCCGCATTGTTGTCGGCGGCGATTGTCGAAATGGTCCCGTCGGGAGCGATGCGCCGGATGCGCGCTTGGTCCTCGCTGAAATACAAATTGGCTCGGCTGTCGATGGCGATGCTGCCCACATAGTTGATTTCGGCTGAGGAAGCCGGACCGCCATCGCCAGTCTCACCCGCGGTGCCCGTGCCGGCAATGGTGGTGATCACGCCGTGCGTGTCAATCTTCCGGATCCGCGCGATCTCGCCGATATACAGGTTGCCCGCGCTGTCCCGCGCCACAGCCACCGGGCCCTGAAACGCCGCATAGTAGGCGGGGCCGTTGTCTCCCGTTAACGTCGAGGTGTCGATACCCGCGAAGCGCGAGAGTCCGCTGGGCAAGAAGGACTGAGCCGTCACCACACACGGGAGAATGACCATGAGAGTGCACAGGGCTCGGCTCATAGCTCATTTGCAACGTACCACGGACTGGCAATCCGTGGCCTCCGGCCCCTCTGCGCTAGGATGAAAGCCGTGGAGCGACACGATCCGCCGCCCAGCCCGCCGGAACAGCCCGCCTGGGTGGCCTTGAAGGACGACGAGCTTCTCCAAAAGCGCATCTGCGATCTCGGTGTACGTATTCCCGGCAGCGAGCTGGAAGGGCGCGTGGCGCAACTTTACGATGAACTTGCCGCGCGAGGCTTGGCCTTTCGTCCCGCCTGTTACCTCGGCGACGAGTGGTTCTCGCCCGCGGGCGTGCCTGACATCGCCATTCCCTTCTATCTCGCGCATCCCCGGCTGAAGACGCTTGAAGTCCACAAGATGCTGCAGGTGGAAGGCGGCACGCCCGAGTGGTGCCAGCAACTGCTGCGGCACGAGAGCGGACATGCCATCGATCATGCCTACCGCTTTTCTTCGCGTGACGATTGGCGGGCTGTGTTCGGCAGCCCTGAAACCGAGTACTCGCCGGAAACGTACCAGCCGCGGCCCTACAGTAAAGGTTTCGTGCGCAATCTGCCGAATTGGTATGCACAGTCGCATCCCGATGAAGACTTCGCCGAAACATTCGCCGTCTGGCTATCGCTTGCGCCCGAGCAATGGCGCGAGCAGTATCGCGGATGGAAGGCGTTGGACAAACTGGAATTTGTGCATTGTCTGATGGAGGAGGCCAAGAACGTTCCGCCCAAAATGAAGCGCGGACGCCGCATCTATGAAGCTAGCCGGCTGCGGAAAACACTCGCGCGATACTACACCGAGCGTCGCAAACTCTACGCTGAGGACTTCCCCGACTTCTACGACGCCGATCTGCGCGTTATATTCGGAAATGGTGAACCGAACGGCGAGTCCGCTGCAAAGGTCATGCGACGCAATCGGCCGGCGCTGGTTGGGTCGTTGGTCCGTTGGACTGGACAGCACAAGTACACGGTGGACATGTTAGTACGCAAGTTGATCGAGCGCTGCCAGGAGCTGAAGCTCACGATTCCGCCGCCGCCCGAGAGCGCGCGCATTTCATTTGAACTGGCTGCGTATCTTTCGGCGATGGTCACCAATCACTTGCATACGGGCCGCTTCAAGAGGTCTGTGTAATCGTGAAGGTCCTGGTACTGTTCGACGTGGCATATCGCACCGTGGCCGCCGGCACCTTCTCTCCGCAAGCGCTCAAGGAAGAAGAAGACAAGCCCACTGAAGCCGACGTCCTGGCTTGTCTACAGCGCTTGGGGCATGAGGTGGAGACGCTGGCGGTCTTCGACGATGTGGTGTGCATGGTGGAAAAGTTGAAGAGCTTCGCGCCGGATGTGGTCTTCAATCTGACCGAATCCTTCCACTCGAATCGGGCGCACGAGCCGAACATTCCCGGGCTGCTCGAACTGATGCGCGTGAAATACACGGGCGCGCGTCCGGACGGTTTGATGTTATGCAAGGATAAGGCGCTGGCGAAAAAAGTGCTGGCGTATCATCGTGTGCGCGTCCCGCATTTCGTCATCTCCACCGAGCAGCGCCCTCTCAAACGTTTGCGGCGCTTCGTTTACCCGGCATTCGTGAAGCCGGTGGGTGAGGAGTCGTCCGATGGGATCGCCAAAGCTTCCTTTGCCAAGAGCGAGGAGGAAGCGCTGGAGCGCGCGCGCTTCATACACGAAAAATTTCATTGCGACGCGCTGATCGAGGAATACATCGAAGGGCGTGAGCTGTATTTGAGCGTGATGGGCAATCGCAAGCTCTCCGTGTTTCCGCCGCGAGAAATCTTCTTTCACGACGTCCCGGAAGACATGCCCAAGTTCGCCACTTTCAAGGCCAAGTGGGACGACACCTATCGCAAGAAGTGGGGCATTCAAAACGGGCCGGCCAATGAACTTCCCGCTGGGGTCGAAGAGAAACTCGCGCGGCTCGCCCGCAAGGTGTACCGCGTGCTGAAGATTACCGGTTTTGGCAGAGTCGACGTGCGCCTGACGCAGGCCGGCGAAGTGGTGGTGATCGAGGCCAATCCGAATCCTTCGCTGGCGTGTGAGGATGACTTCGCGCAAGCCGCCGCAGCCGCGGGGCTGCCGTACGACATGCTGATCCAGAAAATCCTGGACACGGCCTGCGCCTAGGCCTGCTGTGGGGCGGTCCCCCTGGCTGCTCGGCGACAGTGACCGCGGCCGACGCCCGTGTCGGCCTCCCGCTTAGTCGCAATGGCACAGCCGGACCTGGGGGTCCAGTGCGGACGAGGGCGTCCGCCCCACTATTAAGGCGGATTCTTTCGGCCTTCTAGGACCAATCTCTCCCTGTAGCTTTCCATACCCTCCACCGATAGCTAATTGAGAGCAGCGGTTGTTGACTCAGTGCGTGGCTCGTGGCCCCGCCTGTGGCGTCAGCAGCCGCTCAACAGCGTCTTGTGTCCATTCGAGGGGACGGTTACCTTGGCTGTCCCCTCGCTTTTTTCCTCTTGCCGCTAAAATGATCTCTTGCGGCCTTTCGTCCCCTTTTTCAGGAATCCACACCTGCTCACCATCGCCGGCAACTACTGGCACCGCGAGCTCGATGAGCAGCGCTTCCCGGTAGAGACGAAGTTCTACGACACCGAGCCGGGCGTCCAGGTCCGGGTGGATTCCCAAACGCCAATGGACAAGCCGGTCGCCCAGTTGATTCTGGTTCACGGCCTGGAGGGGTCCAGCGCCGCCGGGTACGCGCGCAGCCTGGCGCAAGCCGCACTCCAGGCCGGATGCGCCGTTCATCGCTTCAACATGCGCAGTTGCGGAGGCACGGAGCACCTGTCCGGCAAGACCTTATATCATTCTGGTCAAACGTCGGATCTTCTCGCGGTGATACGCCAACTTCCACCCGAGGCGCCGATCTTCCTCGCGGGCTTCTCGCTGGGCGGCAACGTGGTGTTGAAGCTGGCCGGGGAACTGGGGGAATCCGCAGCGGGGCCGATTGCCGGCGTGATGGCGACCTCCACGCCCATCGACTTGGCGGCCTGCGTTCGGCAGCTCGGCAAGCCATCCAACATCATGTATGCCCGGCGGTTTGTCTCGCGCCTAAAGGAACGGGTCTGCGCGAAAGAACGGCTCACGCCCGGGCTGTTCGACCTGAGCGGCATCCAGCAGGTGCAAAACGTTTACGATTTCGATGACCGCTTCACGGCCCAGTCCTTCGGCTTCGGTAGCGCCGACAATTACTACGCCACGCAATCGGCGAATCAATACCTCGCGCGGATCCGCGTGCCCACGCTGGTGGTACAGGCCAAGGATGATCCGCTGATCCCGTTCGCCGTCTACGATCACCCGGCATTCGCGGCGAATCCCCACTTGCGACTGATCGCCACCGAGCATGGGGGCCATCTCGGGTTCATCTCGAGGACCAAGCCCCGCTTTTGGTTGGACCAAGTTCTCGTACACTGGGTATTGGAAGTACGGAACAAGGTCGCGGCCGGTTTCGTTTCTTAATCGAGTGGCCCAAAGTGCATCATTTCGCGAAGCGGCGGCAATAGCAGCGGAGTCGTTGCGCACCAGCAAGTTGCGCAGCTTCTTGACGCTGCTGGGCATCATCCTCGCCACTACGACGCTGATCGCGGTGATGGCCATGATTCATGGCATGGATGTATACATCGCCAACACCATGACCAGCATGGGTTCAGAAGGCTTTCGAATCGTCAAGATCGCTTTCCTGGGTAATTTCGATCCGAAGAAATTCCTGCAGATGCAGAAGCGCAATCCGGAACTCAGTCCGGACGAGTTCCAATACCTGAAGGAACGCGCCAAGCTGGTTCAGGATTTTGGGATGAGCGCCGGCCGCAGTGTGAGCGTCTCCTTGGGATCGCAAACCTTGAAGCAAATCTCGCTAGATGGCGGGACCGCGAATTGGGCGGAGCTGGGAGACACCGAGATCGCCATTGGCCGCTACTTTACCGAAGTCGAAGACCGGCACCGCTCCCCCGTCGTGGTCATCGGCTCGGAAGTCTGGTCCAACCTTTTTGGGGACGCGGATCCCCTCGGAAAGGAGATCAAGATCGAGGGGCGGCCGTTCACCGTCATCGGCGTGGCCAAAGCCAAGGGCAGCGTGTTTGGCCAGTCGCAGGACGGGTTTGTCGACATTCCCATCGGAGCCTATTTTCAGATTTACGGCTCGCGAACCGGAATCCGCTACGCGGCCAAAGCAATCGATCAGAAAGTGCTCGAGCAAGCCAAGGACGAAATGCGGATGCTCATTCGCGCCCGGCGGCATGAACAGCCAGGCCAGGACGACACCTTCTCGATTCTCTCGTCCGACGCGCTGGTTAGCGCCTGGGACCAGCTCACCAACGCCATCGCCGCCACCGCCGTCGCCATCGTGTCTATCTTCATGGTGGTGGGCGGCGTGGTTATCATGAACATCATGCTCGCGGTGGTCAGCGAACGCACGCACGAGATCGGCATACGCAAGTCGGTGGGCGCTCGCCGCCAGGATATACTCAACCAGTTCCTGGTGGAATCGTCCATGTTGGCGGGACTGGGAGGCTTGATCGGCGTGGTCGTGGCCTGGATAATTTCCACGATGGTGCGAAACTTTACCGCGGTTCCCATGTCCGTTCCCATTTCAGCGGTGGTCATCGGCGTGTCCTTGTCCACTGCAGTCGGTTTGTTCTTCGGAATCTATCCGGCGCAACAAGCTTCCAAACTTGATCCGATCGAAGCACTGAGGGTGGAAAGATGAGAGCCGAACGATGACCTCGGTGGAATTAAGCGCCGCGATTGGGCTGGCTCTGGCCACTGTGCGCGAGCACAAAATGCGCTCGTTCCTCACCGTGCTGGGCGTGATCATCGGCACCGGGACCATCATTGGTGTCGGCTCTATCATTGCGGGCCTGGACGGCGCTGTCACGGGGGTCCTGCGCAGTTTCGGAACCAACACCGCGATGATCTTCAAAGCGCCGATCGCTTTTCACCGGATGACCGCAGAGGAGGAGCGCCGCAAGCCCATCGCTTATGAAGATGGCGTGGCGATCGCCGCGCGCTGCCCGTCGGTGGAGGCCGTGAGCCCGTATTTGATTCCGAATACGCCGGGAAGCGGGCCGCAGATCAATATTGCGCGCTACAAAGGGAACGAGCTCTACAACGCCGATGTGGCGGGCACGGAAGAGTCTTATGCACAGAGCGGCCAGGCCGAAATTGAACAGGGGCGCTTCTTCACCAACGTCGAAAACCAGCATCACATGCCTGTCGCCGTGGTGGGAGCAGACGTTCCGCGCGCGCTGATGAACGGCGAAAACCCGATCGACAAGTGGATCGACGTCAATGGCCACAAGTTTCAAATCATCGGCGTCATGAAGCGGCCGGGCGCGTCTTTCCCCGGGCAAGACGACACCCGCGTCATGCTGCCGTATTTCAGCATGCACAAGCTGTTCCCAGCGTCCAAAGAGAATCTGCTGGTGATCATCGCCAAACCCGGCCGCCTGGCTGCCGCCGTCGACGAAGCTACCGTGGTGTTGCGTATCCAACGGCACGTTCCACCCAACAAGCCCGACAACTTCTCTATCTCAACGTCGGATCAGTTAGTGGAGCAGTTCCACAGTGTCACGGCCATCGTCGCGCTGGTGATGGTGGTGATGAGTTCCATCGGATTGCTGGTGGGCGGCATCGGCGTCATGAACATCATGCTGGTTTCCGTGACCGAGCGCACGCGGGAAATTGGAATCCGCAAGGCTATTGGCGCCAAGCGGGCCGACATCGTTCTGCAGTTCCTCACCGAAGCCGTGGTGCTCACCGGATTGGGCGGCCTGATCGGGATGTCGCTCGGTTGGACCGTATCGTTCGCGTGCCGGATGATCTACCCGGCGCTGCCGACGGCCGTACCCTGGTGGGCGGCGGTGTTGGGCGTGGTGGTGTCCGTTGCGATTGGGCTGTTCTTTGGAATCTGGCCCGCGAACAAAGCCGCGCGGCTCGACCCCGTGGTTGCTCTGCGCTACGAATAGCGATCCCTTAGTGCGTGCGGCGCGAGGGCTTGGCCTTGCGAAGGCTTCGCTTCGGCTCGGGCGAGGCTTGGTTCAAGGGACGATTGCAATGCAGGCATCGCACCACATCCGAGCGCGTCGACAAATGGCAAGCTCGGCAGTAGATTTGAGGCAGCGAAACTGTCGTAAGACCGGGTAGCATTTTTACCTTACTCCAATCAATCGGCGGAACCCGGCTTTCCTTTATATCCGACTGCCTGCATTTTTGCCAGCCCACTGGCCCCTCCTCCTCGCCGCAATGCGATGATGGTCTACTGTATGGACGCAAACGCACCGGCCTCCGTCTGGCTCGAAGCCGCCCGGAAGGCCATGCAAATCGAAGCCGACGCGGTGACGCGAGCCGCCCGGCGCCTGGACGGTAATCTGTCTTGCGCCGTCGAGATCATCCTCGCTCACCCTGGAAAGCTGGTGGTTACCGGCCTCGGCAAGTCCGGCCACGTGGCGCGCAAGATCGTCGCCACGCTGTGCAGCACCGGCACCCCGGCCGTCTTTCTGCACGCCGCGGAAGCCTCCCACGGCGATCTTGGCCTGTACTCCGCCGGCGATCCCACGCTGATGGTCTCCAAAAGCGGCAATTCGTTTGAACTGTTGCAGCTCATTCCGTTTCTGCGCGAGCTGCCCTCCCGCCGCATTGGGATCATAGGGAATGCCTCTTCGCCGCTGGCCGCCGAGATGGACGTGGTTTTGGACGCTTCCGTGGAGCGCGAGGCCGATCCGGACAATGTCGCGCCCACGGCCAGTTCCACGGTAGCGCTGGCGCTGGGGCACGCGCTCGCGGTGGCGCTGATGCGCGCGCGCAACTTCAGCATCGAGGATTTCGGCCGCGTCCATCCCGGGGGCCATCTGGGCCGCAGTTTGCGGCTGACGGTTCGTGAAGTGATGCACGGCCGCGACGAGATCGCCTGGGCCCATCCGGAGGATTCCCTGAAGCAGGTAGTAATCGCCATGACGCACCATCCCCACGGCGCCGCCTGCATCATTGATTCCGCTCATCATTTGTGCGGACTGATTACCGATGGCGACGTGCGCCGCGCCCTGCAGGCTCACGATGATATTCGCGGTCTGCGCGCATCGGCCGTTATGAGCGCCCATCCGGCGACGATCGATCCGGACACGCGCTTGCAGGAAGCGCTGCGGATGATGGAGGATCGTCCCTCGCAAATCTCGGTGCTCCCGGTGGTGGATGGCGCCGGCCAGTGTCTCGGTCTGCTGCGGCTGCACGACATTTATCGCGCGGGTTTGCTCTGATGCTGCTGCATCCTGACGTTGGGGATCGCGCCGCCGCGCTCGCTCGGCAGTTTGAAAAAGCCCAGCCTTTCAAGCACGTCGTGATCGATCAATTCCTGGAGCCGTCCTTTTGCCGGGAGCTGATGGCTGAGTTCCCGTCGTTCGACGCGTCCCGTGCCCTCAATGAGCATGGCGAGGTCGGCCGCAAAGCCGTGTTCGCGGACTTGCCTCGACTGGGTGCGGCCTATCAACGCTTCGATCAACTGATGCGTGACGCGCAATTTCTCGATCTGATGGGCCGGATCACCGCCGTTCCGAAGCTGCTCTACGATCCGGAATACGTGGGTGGGGGCACGCACGAGAACTTGAGCGGGCAGGAACTGGATCCGCACGTCGATTTCAACTATCACCCGCGCCGGCGCTGGCATCGCCGCTTAAACCTGATCGTCTTCCTCAATCCGCAATGGGATGCGAGCTGGGGAGGATGTTTGGAGCTGATTCGCGATCCGTGGGCCTTGCGCATCGGCGGCGAGGTGGAACGAGTTAGCCCAATCGCCAACCGCGCCGTCATCTTTGAAACCACCGAAAACTCCTGGCACGGATTCGAGCGAGTTCAACTGCCGCCGGGCGGGGAAGTGACATCGCGGCGTTCGATTGCCGTTTACTTCTACACCCAGGACCGGCCTGCCGCCGAGACCGCCGCCGATCACAGCACCATCTATGTGCAGCGTCCGCTGAGCGATCACATTCAAGCCGGCTATACGCTGCTGGATCAGGATGTGGAAGAAATCCGCACGCTGCTCGATCGCCGCGACGACCAGATCAAGTTCTTGTATGAGCGTGAGCTGAAGTTTTCCGCGCTGATCGGCGGCCTGTTGCGATCACGATCCTTCCGCCTGGGTCACGCCCTGACCTGGCCGGCGCGTACCGTCAAAAACCTGGTGCGATCGCGGCCGCCAAATTGACCGCGTTTGCCGCCGTTCCGTACAATGGTTTCAGTAGCCGGTTTCGATGTGCGGGGTTGGCCTAGCGGTCGGGCGTCAGCCTTCCAAGCTGATTTACACGGGTTCGATTCCCGTACCCCGCTCCAGTCCTCTTCCAGCAAGCTCAATCACTTCTTAAGTTTTGGGGCATTCGGGAAAATCGCCGGATGTCACGGAATTCTATCGGATTGGCTCAATAGTAGAACCAGTGCGAAGCCCACGCTGCTGCAGTACAATGACAATTCGAGACTTGGCTTGAACACCAAATGAGCGACCTCGAACCGCATTGGGACAACCCCATCTTCATCGTCGGCGCGCCACGCAGCGGCACAACCCTATTGCGCAACATGCTCAACCGGCATCCCAAGATCGCCATCTGCCAGGATTCGAACTTCTACCATTATGTTTTCAGGCGCTCGCGGTCGTACGGCAGCTTGGATAATCCGCGGAACCGGCAGCGCCTGGCGATGGAATATCTTTCCGTCCGGTACATCCAGCGGATGCAACTGGATCCGGAGGCGCTGGAGGCAGCACTGCTCCAGGAAGGGGACATCTACCAAAGGTTCTTTCTTACCCTGTTATGGGTTTACGCGCAGAAGCAGGGCAAGACGCGGTGCGGCGACAAGATTCACCAGGCTCGGTTCGCGGAAACACTGTGTGAGTGGTATCCCCGCGCAAGTATCATTCACCTGGTCAGGGATCCCAGGGATATGGTGGCGTCATTGCTGCGCCTCAAGTGGGCCGATCAAAGCGTCCTTGGCAATGCGCATTTGTGGATGCGTTGTAACCTTGTCGCCCGTCGATCCCAGCATCGCCCGCAGTATCTATTGGTCCGTTACGAGCAACTGGTGACTCAACCGCAGCAGGAGCTACGCCGTATCTGTGGCTTCGTCGGGGAGGAGTACTCACCTGCCATGCTGGTCCCGCACCAGGATCCTTCAGCAGACCGTCCTTGGCTTTGGCGAGCGGAAGAACCAGTCACTACCGAAAGGCTCGGGAAGTGGCAGAACCAACTGACTAACGACCAGGTGGCGCTCATCGAATGGCTTGTGAAACCGCACATGCACATGTTCGCCTATGAACCCACCAGACGCTCACCATCGATCCTGGCCATCGTCCGTGGCCTGGCGGCCGCCGCTTCCGACGCTGTCCGGCGACGAGTAGGAGAGTTCCCTGGATCTTGGTACGATCTCGTGCGTGCCACCCATCTTGCGAAAGAGGAGGCGGCCGAGGAACGATTTCGCAGCCGGCAATTGGCTCGTTGCGGTTTATGAGGCTTGCACCAGTTGTGGTGGAAGCAGACGCCAAGCGGAAATCCCGGCTACAATGAAAAATCCGCCACGCAAATAGACAGACGAAACGATTCATGAACGACAGCCAGCCATTCGTCTCAGTGATCATTTCCACGCGCAACCGGAAAGAACGCCTCCGGCGGTGTCTTTCGTCGCTGGCCGAGCAGAGTTATCCTCGAGACCGCTGGGAACTCATCGTTGTAGAAGACGGGGAACAGGAGCCGCTGGATGAGGTGATGCTTTCTTTCCGGGACCGCTTGCCGCTGCGATGGTTCCGCGTGTCGCACGCCGGATGTGGCGGCGCGAAAAATGCCGGAGCCGGTCAGGCGCGCGGCCATTACCTGATCTTTACGGACGATGATTGCCTGTTTTGCCAGGACTGGCTGTCTCGCTATGAAAAGCATTTCGAGCGTGCAGGTGATTGTCTGATCGCGGGGTGCGCGGTGAACCCGCGCAAGGCGAATCCGTATTCTGATGCCAGTCAGGAGCTGGTGAACTACCTCCTCGAAAGGTCCAATGCCGCGCCCCACCAGGCTACGCTCGCCATCGGCAACAATTTTGGCGTTCCCGCCCAAGGGTTTCGCGAGTTGGGCGGATTCAATCCCAGCTACTTTCCCATGGGTGGGGAGGATCGTGACTTTGCCGCGTGCTGGGTGGCTGCGGGCCGGAGTATCGTTTACGCACCGGATATCGTGGTCGAGCACGATCAGGTACTGACGTTGGGGTCCCTGCTCAGACAGCAGTATTACTACGGCCGCGGCGCGCTCATCTTCCACCGGCTGGAAGCCCGGCGGGGGCGAAGCCGGGCCAAGCTGCCGTCCCCCGCGTTTTATTTCTCGATGTTCCTTTGGCCGTGGCACGTTGGCGCCGGCAGGCGAGCGGCACTGATGTGCCTGCTCTTCGTCTGCGCCCAGTCTGCGCACTTTGCTGGCTACCTCGGCGCGTTCCCGACAGCCCAACGGGATGAGCAGGGGCGAATCCGCCGGCCGTTCGCCACTCCCGCCGCCGTCGATCTATCAGGGTTCTTGCGGGAAGAATCTCCAGGTGAGCCGTCGTTGGCCAGTCAATGAGTGCGCTCGAATTCTCTGGACGAAAACTCCCTTGAGCCAGAAGACCATCACGATTACCGGCGGAAACGGATTTGTAGGCCGCATCCTTCAGTCCGGCCTCAGGAAGCGGGGCTATGAAGTAGTGGTCTTTGACAAAATGCGGGGCCCATTGGTCGATTTTCTGGGCCGCAGACCCCTCGGCACCTCTAGCGGCATGATCGCTACCGCTTCGGCCGCGGTGCTGAGACGGCTTACCCACTTTGCCGAACAAGGGCTGGTCCGGGCGGGGGCCATTCGGCCTTCTTCGGACGACATCCTCGACCTTCGCAGCCACCTCACCGACCGTTTCCGGGGAAGCCACGCCGTCATCCACCTGGCGGGCCTCCCCCATCCGCACGTGCGCGGGGCCTCCGAGGCCGATTTTCAGCGCCTCAACTATGAGGGGTCCGTCAACGTTTTCCGCGCGGCACGCGACGCAGGGGTATCGAAATTCATTTTTGCGTCGTCCTGCCAGGTCTACGGCATCAACAAACCGGTGCGCATCGACCAATTCCCGATCCTGGAGTCGAACTACTCTCCGACGCTCGCCGACGGCCAAAATGTCTACGGTCATCTCAAACAGGAGTTCGAACGTTTCCTGGAGCGGGAATGCGGCGCGCCGGGCATGCAGGCGATCGCCTTGCGTCTGGAATTTCCCGGCGTTCGCTCCCGATACCCGTGGAACTTTTATATCAGTACATCGGTTGAGAATACAGTTGCCGGCTTCGCCGCCGCGATTGAGGCCGACGTCAGCGCAGGTTTTGACGTCTTCAACCTGGCCGACCGTCAGGTGGACGAAAGTATTGTGGACATTCAGAAGTTCCTCAAGAACCGATGGCCTGAGGTGCCCAATTATACTGCTGGAAACGAGTGTCTGTTGAGTACGGAGAAAGCCCGCTCCCTAATCGGCTACAGTCCCAAGCCAGGTGGAACCTATTTCTCGATGTACGTGATGTGGTGAGAAGAAAGGATCGATGTCCATCCGCCGCGATCGCACCGTAATTTTGGGCGCGGGCCTGTGCGGTCTTTCGGCTGCCTATCATCTGGAAGAAAAGGCCGAGACCGATCACTTGGTTCTGGAACAGGCGCACGAGGTCGGAGGCCTGGCGCGAACCGAGACCTACGCTGGCTTCTCGTTCGATCATTCCATCCATATTCTGTATTCGCGCGACCCCTACGCGAACGATCTGATCTGCGGCAGACTTCTTGAAGGGAATTTGGTCAGGCAGGCGCGCCGCAGCTTCTGCTACACGGCCAACGTCTACACCGAGTATCCCTACCAGATGAACAACTACGGGCTGCCGCCTGCGATCATCGCCAAGAACCTCAGGGGGCTGATCGAGGCGCGCCAGGCATCCAGGCAAGATGGTCCACCACGACACTTTGAGGCTTGGATCCATGAAACCTACGGCTGCGGCATCGCCGAACACTTCATGATTCCCTACAACCGCCGGCAGTGGGCCTGGGACCTGCGGGATATGAACTACGATTGGATCGCAGACCGGGTCCCGCTGCCTGAACTTCGGGATGTGCTGCTCGGAGCTCTGCAGCCTCCGGAAAGGAAGGTTGGTCCCAATCAGGAATTCTGGTACCCGCTCGAAGGCGGCATCCAGGCCCTCCCCCGAGCCTTCCTGCGTTACATACCGCCGGAGCGGCTCCTTTTGAATGCCACCGTGGTCAATGTGGATAGCGTTCGCCGCGAGATAAGTCTGGCTGACGGCCGCCGGGTACCGTATGACAACCTGATTTCTACCATACCGTTGCCGGCTCTGGTGAAGTTACTGGCTGAAGCGGTGCCGCCGGAGATCCGACAATGCGCACGCGAGCTGAAGTACAACGCTGTGCATACGGTGAACATCGGCCTCGAGGGCACGGAACTTGGGGGCAAGCAGAAGATGCACTGGGTGTATCTTCCTGAGGAGGACACCATGTTCCACCGAATGAGCTTTCCCGGCAACTTCTCGCCCTGGATGGTTCCGCGGGGATGCACCTCGATCCAGGTGGAGATTAGCGAATCGGTCTACCGGCCTCGCGATCGGGCGGCGCTCGTCCAGGCCAGTCTCGAAGGCCTGGTGCGAACGGGCATCCTGAGCTCCGATGACGCTCGCCCCATCTCGCAGGGCGGCCGGGTGAGGGTGGCTCGGGTGCTGACGCTCGATCCTGCTTATATCATCTACGACCTCAAACACCGCGAGAATACCCAGGCTATCAAGGACTATCTGAAGCCACTCGATATCTCAAGTAGAGGCCGCTTCGGAGAGTGGGAGTATTTCAACATGGATCACGCCATACTGAGCGGCAGGACGGCAGCTTGGAATAGCATTCCCGAGTCGCGAACGTGAGGCCACATACAATGCCATCTGATCCCAAAGCGCGGCGCGCGGTGTTGATTATGCGCTCCAAACATCCACGGTCAACTGATTGCCAGCTTGACCGGCTTGCCGACGCGGCTGAGCATTTCCACGAGCGTATCGATGGTGAACTTGGCGGTTTTCTTATTCACTACGTCGGACACACGCGGGCGCGAGACCATCAAGATCTCGGCGGCCTCGGCCTGCTTTAAGTGATGCTTCGCAATCCAGACCGACAGCTCTTCCATCAGTTGCTGCTTCAGCAGGCGCGTGTCATTGATCTGTTTGCGGGACGCAGCCTGTAGACGTTTGGCCTCGCCCAGCGTAAACCCCAGTTCCAGGAAGAGATTCGCCCCCGGCTTTGTTACATGGCGAATTTCGGTGTCGATTTTCATTCCTTTTCCTTCCTCATATTAACCACGGCGCGATAGCGCGTCGCGGCAATTGCCCTGTCCTGCTTGCTGGTCACCTGAGTCTTTTTTGGGAAGCAATGCAGGACGTAGATGGCTTCCTCGAACTTGGCGACGTACAGCACGCGATAAATACCGCTTGTCTCCCTGATTCGAATCTCCTTTGTGCCCGCACCTACTTCGTCGAACGGCTTCCAGTCGGCTGGCTCAAGCCCGGCCTGGACCTTCCCCAACTGGAAGCCCGCTTCCTTCCGGGCGTCTTTTGGAAATGCCAGCAGATCGTCGTAGGCAGACCCTACCCAACGGATCTGTTTTTCATCGTCCATACAGCCATCGTGTATAAAATTTTATACACGCCTGCGAGCGCAAGTCAAGGACTCGGTGAGCGATGCTCAGCGGAAAGTGAAGCGGTGCTGTCAACAGGGATCGTCGAAGTTGGAAAGTGGCATTCCTGGGAGCCCAGGATGTGGCTCCCCAGTAGAGATTCGAACAACGATTCACAGCTACCAAGGTCGCTGTCCTGCCATTAGACGATCCGCGATCTCTCAGTGGGAACTCGCAGGTGTTCTGTTGGATCGTGACTTCGCCCTCTGGCGCAACAGGCCGAAGCCATCTGAAATGGTAGCCAACGTATTCGATTGCCGTACCCCGCTCCAAACTTTCCTGGATTCCGCCCGTGAGCAATTCTGAACAGACTGCCCCGGGGTAAATACCTGATACTGCATTTAGCTCCCTGTTCGTAGTCGGCGCGGATTTGTCTACGGACCGCCGGCCCAGAAGCATTGAGATCCCGGCAAAGGAGGTAGAAGGCCCTGACACGCGACGCGCAAGACCTGTCGAATTTGGTCGTTGACGGTCGCTTTCCCATCGAGGACGGTCGCGGTGTCACACCTGCCGCTTTTCCTGAAGTTATTTGCTCGAAGTGCCGGTGGAACTGTGCGCATCTTTCCAGGCGTCGAAACGCTCTTGATTTGCTATTAGCGCTCTTCTTCCTGCGTCCGTTCCGCTGCCGTTCGTGCGGTAGCCGGTACTATCGTTTGTCGTCTGGATCTAGCTAGGGATACCCTTCGCCATGCGCGGCAAAGCCAGCTTGAAGCTGGTCCCTTTGCCGGGAGCCTTGGTGGTGAAGAACGGATCGAACAGACGGCTGAGCGTCGCTTGGTCCATGCCGGTTCCCGGATCGGTAATCGTCAGGTCTCGATCAGCAATCTTCCGCCATTAGGCATGGCGTCGCGAGCGTTGACCACCAGGTTCATGATCACTCGTTCGAGTTGTTTAGGGTCAGCCAATCACCTGGTCGATCCCAGGCTGCAGCGTCGTGATCAGCTCAACATTCCGCCCAACCAAGCCGCGCAATAATGGTTCGAAATCGGAGATCACCTTATTCAGGTTCAGCAGGCGAACCTCGGGCGACTGGCGCCGGCGACACGTCATCAAACGTGCTGGCGTGAAACGACACGCTCAACACCGCTCATGGGCGTGAATCAATCACTGGCTCAGGTCCCGGACTTCCTGCTCGGCCTTGATACGCTCGTTCAGTTCGCGGGTCAGCCAGTCGTAGGTCGTCCGGAGTTCGTCTTCGGCGCGTCTGCGGCTCGAAATATCGATGATGATTCCGGAGTAGCCAAGAAACTCGCCCGTGGCGGAGAACCGGGGGGCCGCCTTGACCAGCACCCAACGATTTTGGCCGTCCGCCCGGCGCAAACGATGTTCGTCAGTGTGATCGGCGCGGCGAGCCAGGCAATCGGCGAACTTTTCGCGAGCACGAGCAGCATCGGCGGGGTGCATGACGTATGCGCCTTCCGGTAGCGTGGCGTGTTCCGGAACGCCCAGGAAATCCGCCAGAGGCTTGTTGATAAAGCAGTTCTCGCCGGTGGGTGTGGTCATCCACAGCAGTGCCGGCATGGTGTTGGCCAGCTTGCGGAAGTTCTCAATCGCTTGCTCATCTTCTACTTCTAGTAGTGAGACGTTGTTGATCGACATGGATCGTTCTTGCATTGCCATCCTCTTCTTTTGTTATTTGCTACTTTCTTCGAGCGTCGCCCGACCACATGTCGTCGACCGTTCGCAGAAGAACATCGGGCGCGATGGGCTTGGCCAACGCGGCGTTCGCCCCCAAATGCGTCGCGAGGTTCAGAAAGCGGCCGCCGAAGGCGCCGGAAACCGCTATGATCTTGGCGTGTGGCGCTAGGCGCCGGACCTCCGCGATGGTCTCGATCCCCTCTTTGTGCGGCATCACGAGATCGGTGATTACAATGCCGGGAGTGTGTTGGCCGCGTTCTCTCGGACTGCTCCCACATGAAAATCACACGGACACCCGGCCGCCTCCGGCGAATGTTGTCCACCAGTTCTCGCGCGGTCACGCCGGCGATCAGCTCGCCGGTGAGCAGCAGGTCGATGGTTTGGCCGTGCTGCCGGCACAGCATCTCGGCCTCGGCCTGATTTCGTGCGGCCAAGACGGTGTAACCGAGCAAACCCAGGCTGCCCGAGATAAGCCCGCGAAGGCTTGTGTTGTCCTCCACCACCAGCACTGTTTCGGTGCCGCGCAGATCGCTCGGTGCCGCAAACTCATGGATTGGGAGCATCGAGTTCACCGAGGGCCGGTCATCTGGATCGGATTCGGAGGAATCGGATTCGGCTTCGCACCAGGGCAAAGAGACCTTGAAGGTGGTGCCTTCTCCTGGCTCACTGGATACCTGGATGTGCCCGCCGCTTTGCTTAACGATTCCGAACGTCGTGGAAAGTTCCAGCCCCTTGCTTTTCCCGGGTTCTTTGGAGGTAAAGAACGGCTCGAACAGATGCGCCCTGGTAGCCTCGTCCATGCCGATCCCGTTGTCGGTGACTGATATCGTTACGAACTCTGCGGCAGACCGCCCCGCCATCCTCGCCGCACCAGCCACGCCCGTGTTCAGCCTGGCTGTATCGATCAATAGCCACCCACCGTCCGGCATCGTCTCCTTGGCACGCATCACCAGGTTCAGGAGCGCCCTCTGGAACTGTGACGGATCCACGCGAACGTGTCCTGCGCCGGGATCGAGCGAACTGGCAACCGTAATACTCTCGCCGAGGAGCGGGCGAACGGTGGCGACCAAGTCGCGCACCAGTGCGTTGATTTCCATCACCCGCGGCTGAAGCACTTGGCTGCGTCCAACCTCCAGCACCCGCTGGCCAAATTCCGCGGCTTGTTCGCCGGCCTTGCGAATCTCCATGAGGTAGGCAAACACCGGGCTCGACATCTCGGTCGACATGAGAGCCAGTTCGGCGTAGCCATTGATGATGGTCAGCAGATTGTTGAAGTCGTGAGCGACTCCGCCCGCCAGGCGGCCCACCGCCTCCATGGTCTGGGTTTGCCGCAATTGGGCTTCCAGCCAGCGAGCTTCGCGGATATCGCGAATAATGGCGACGAACCCGGCCGTTGAATTGTCCTGATGCTGTACGGGAAACACCACCGCGCACTCGTCGTCGGCCACCAGAGCAAGCAGGTCCGCGCCGATGTGGACCTCTTCGGGGCTGCTAAAGATCCGTGCGAACGCCGGATTGTAGTAGCACACGGCGCCGTGGGGATCGGCAACCGCGACGGCTTCGGAGATTTTCTCCAGTGCAACGGCGTACCCAAGGCTGAAAAGTGGGGCTGCCGGCGGGAGGCGGAGGCCGGGATCGGTGCGTCGTAGTTGAGAGATACGTTTCATGGTGTCGCGTCCTGCCGGCTTCGAAGCGGCTGGCCAACTGAATCAAGTTTAGGGATCCACGTGCAAATTCTGGAGTCAGAGATAGTTAGCTAACCGCCGCACGTTTCCAACCCAAACGCGTAATGTCGTGGAAGTCCATTGTTTTCAGACACCCAGTGTGATAACCTCGCAGAAACGAAGGACATCCGTTGGCGGGCAGTGGACGGGATATGAGTGTCAGCCCTGGTCTAACATCTGGGAAATCCCCCGGAATCGCCGAGTCGGAGATACGTGCGCAGCTCGAACGCATCGTTCTAAGCCGTGGCTTTGCTGGCTCTGAGCGGCTGTGCCGCTTTATCCGCTGGACGGTGGAGCAGACGCTGGCCGGCAACTCCGAACCCCTGAAACAGTACGTCATTGCCCGGGAAGTATTCGACCGCCGGGCCGACTTTGATCCCCGCATCGATTCCATCGTGCGCACCGAAGCCCAGCGGCTCAGGCGAAGGTTGACCGAATACTACGACGGCGAAGGCGCCCGGGACCCCGTGGTTATCTCCTTCGCGCCCGGCAGTTACGTGCCCGCGTTCAGCCGGCGCGACCAAGCCCCGGACTCAACCGTCAGTGAAACCGACCAAACTCCTGACCGGCGGTATGTAGCTGTTCTCCCGTTTGTCAATCTGTGTGGAACGCCGGACCAGGATTACCTTTGCCAGGGGGTAAGCGAAGCGATTATTGACCGGCTGGCCGGACTTCCGGGATTGCGCGTAACGGCCCGAGCTTCCGCGTTTCGCTTTCCGGACGCTGAACCGGACTTGAGCGCGGTTGGGCGCAATCTTGGAGTGGGAACCGTGGTGCACGGCAGCATCCGGACTGCCGGAACGCAGGTTCGCATCTCGGCTCGCATTGCCGATACGCACACCCAGGAGTGGGTATGGGGCAGCACATTCAATTGCGATATGGCCGGTTTGTTCGCCGAGGAGTCTACAATTTCAGAGGCGGTGGCGGCTTTCCTGCGAGTGCAACTCTCAGAGACTTGGCGCTCGCGAGCCAAGACGCCTTCCGCGGAGGTTTACGATCTCTATCTTCGCGGCCGTAATGCCTGGGACAATATCACCGTCGAGAGCTGCCGCGAGGCCGCCGAGTACTTCACTCGTGCCGTCGCACTGGACCCCGAGTTCGCCAAGGCGTACGCCGGTTTGGCCGACGCCCACACTTGGCTAACATATTTCGAGCGGCGTCCACCCTCGGAACGGATGGCTCTGACACGGCGCATGGCGCAGCGGGCAATTCAATTGGACGAGTGCTGCGCGGAAGCATACGTGGCGCTGGGAAATCTGACCGGCGTTATCGAATGGCAATGGGAGGAGGGCGAACGCATCATGCGGCTGGGAATGGAGCTCCGTCCCAGCTCCATCGCCGCGCACACGCAGTTCGCTTTCAATCAAATCCAGCGCGGTAATCTAACCGGCGCCAGGGAAACCCTGCGGCGGGCCATCGAACTCGATCCTTTGTCCAGGCGCGCGCACCGCACCATGGCTCTTTTTCACTACCACGCGCGAAAGTATGAATCGGCGCTCAAATCCGTGGAACGCGCGTTGGAGCTCAGCCCGGAAGTTCCCGACACGCGTTACTTCCTCGGGATGGTGCTATTGCAGTTGGGCCGGCTTGACGAAGCCATCACCGCTCTGGAGGGAGCCGGCGATTCGCACCGCGGCCAGGTGCTGGGCACTCTGGTGATGGTGAACGCCGCGGCGGGACGAACGGCTGTGAGTCAGAAGCTGCTGGATGAGTTAAACGATCTAAAGAAGCGCGAGTATGTCTCGCCGTCCGGGTTCGTCTATGCCTGGCTTGGCGTGGGAGACAAAGAACGGGGGCTGGCTGCGTTGAACGACGCGTTGGAGACACGCTCGGCCGGTCTCATGGGTCTGCTCCTTGATCCCCGGCTCGATCCGCTGCGTAGTACTGTCGGCTTTCAGCAGATTCTTCGCCGCGTTAACCTCGCGTAACCCTGGCGATAACAGCAACGTCGATGCATTGTCTTGAGGCTCACCTTGTGATAACCTCGCGGAAACGAAGGACATGTTGGTGTCCAGTGGACCGGATATGAGTTTCAGCCCCGGTGTTTCTGCTGGGGAATCCCCCGGACCCGCCGAATCCGACATTCGAGCACAGCTGGAGCGCATCGTTGGCAGCCGCGGTTTTGCAGGCTCAGAACGGCTGTGCCGGTTTATCCGTTGGACCGTCGAGCAGACGCTGGCTCACAATTCCGAGCCCTTCAAACAATACGTCATCGCCAGAGAAGTATTCGACCGTCGGGCTGACTTCGATCCCCGCATCGACTCAATTGTGCGAACCGAGGCGCAGCGGCTCAGGCGCCGTCTGGCTGAGTACTATGAAGCCGAAGGCATGCGGGATCCGGTGGTTATCTCCTTCGCGCCGGGCAGCTATGTGCCAACATTCAGCCGGCGCGACAATGCCCCGAACGTTGCGAAAACAATCGCTACGTCAACCGCCGACGAAACCCCGGACCGGCGTTACGTAGCCGTGCTGCCGTTTGTGAACCTGAGCGGGGCTCCGGAACGGGATTACCTTTGCCATGGGATCACCGAGGCGATCATTGACCGGCTGGCCGGCCTCCCGGGATTGCGCGTGACCGCCCGGACTTCCGCATTTCGCTTCCCAGAAGCAGAACCCGACCTGACTGCGGTAGCGCGCAATCTCGGCGTGGGAACCGTGGCGCACGGCAGCGTCCGGATTTCTGGAACTCAGGTTCGTATCTCGGCGCGTATCGCCGATACGCACACCCAGGCCTGGGTGTGGGGCGGTTCATTCGACTGCGATCTCTCCAGCTTATTCGCGGTTGAGGACCAGATTTCCGAGGCGGTGGTGGGTTTCCTGCGGGTGCAATTGTCGGACGGGTTGCGGACGCGCGGTAAAGCGCCGTCGGCCGACGTCTACGATCTCTATCTGCGCGGCCGGCATGCCTGGAACAACAACACTGTCGAGAGCTGTCGCGATGCAGTGGGTTACTTCACGCGCGCCATCGCGCTCGACTCCGAATTCGCCATGCCGTACGCTGGATTGGCTGATGCGTACAACTCGCTGACCTACTTCGAACGGCGTCCGCCGGCGGAATTGATGGGCTTGTCACGGCGCATGGCGCTGCGCGCAATTCAGCTGGACGAGTGCTGCGCCGAAGCTTACGTGTCGCTCGGAAATCTGACCAGTCTGCTGGAGTGGCAATGGGAGGAAGGCGAACGCCTGATGCGGCTGGGAATCGAACTTCGCCCCAGCTACTTGGCCGCGCATACGCAACTCGCCTTTATGCAGGTCCAGCGGGGCAATCTCACAGGCGCTAGGGAAGCGCT
>Ga0209517_10003270_pt1 | contig 22110 bp, 19 predicted proteins | sample PeaSoiMetSII2010_FD_187695 | JGI IMG/M metagenome (GOLD analysis project Ga0209517, IMG submission 187695) | Peat soil microbial communities from Weissenstadt, Germany - SII-2010 (SPAdes) (version 2) | ecosystem: Environmental > Terrestrial > Soil > Wetlands > Peat | place: Germany...
CGGAGATGATGACTACATCGTCAAAAGAGGCCATGAATCAAGCTCCCGCGAAGATTTCGCGAGCTTCATTATAGATGCAGGAGCCGGGGAATGCGTCGCTTCCAGAGTGCATGCGTGAGCCAACGCAGTTGCTGCGATGCTGCAACGTTCATCTCGCACATTTCGAGTTCGATCGCGGGTCAGAGGGTGATCACGGGATGAAAACCGCTCGCGTGTCGATGCCGTCTTCGAAATTCTTGTTGACTTTTGCTCCAGAATCTCTTTCGGCATGACTTTGGTGTCACGACGTGCGCCCATCGATCATCATTTTTTTCTTGACTTCATTTTTCATTAACTCTATACATCAACTAGTTGCAGTAGAAGACCGCTGTGACATTTTCCATGAAAAATGGAAGGGAGAATAGGAACAATGGCAACCAAGAAAAAGGCAAAAAAGAAAAAGAAGCACTAAGAAAGTTCAGTACGAAGTAAAAAGGGGACGCTCAAGAGCGTCCCCTAAGTTTTTGTGGCAACGAATCATTCTGAGCAGTCAGCCTAGTTCGACCGCTTGGCGGCGCTCTCCACGCGATGAGGAATCCTCTTCTCTTTTACCGGACATAGACTCCGATAGGCGCAGAAATTGCAGTGCATCCCCATTCTCGGCTCGAAAACGCCATCGGCGATTCCCTGGGCAGCGGCCTCGACGCGAGCGCGGGCGGCGAGCAACTGCGCCTCGGTTCGCTTCGTCATGACGGGAACGTTCTCTTCCAGATTATGAAAAATCAGAGCGCCCACGGTGTATCCCCACTTTTCCTGGGCGGCGATCGCGTACAAGGACAACTGCAGGCTCTCGTCGGCGTCTTCCTGATCGCGGGCCTTGCCAGTCTTGTAGTCGACGATGCCCACGCCGCCGTCGGGGCGGCGGTCGATACGGTCGATGCGACCGGCTACCGACGTATCGCCGACCCGAATCTCAAAGGACTGCTCGGTATGAAGAACCTGAACGGGCGGGAGGGTCCGAGCGGCGGCGAGAAAGTCGCGCAGTTGAGCGGTTCCCTGCTTTTCGTAAAGTTCGTGCTGGTAGGCTTCCTGAATCTTTTGTTCGGCCAGGTCCAGGCGAAACAGCTCGACGAGTTCGTCGTCGGTCTTGGGTCGCCCGAGGTTTACCGAATCGAAATAGGTTTTGAGGACGCGATGGATGGCGGCGCCGTACTGCATGGCTGCGGCCGGCTTGGCCGATAGTCGCCAGTCGCGCTCGAGTTTGAATTGCAATCCACAACGCTCATAGGTATCGACCGCGGACGCGCTGAGCCGCGTATGCAGACCAGCGAGCACCGGCAGTTCGAACCACACGTTCGTTTGCGACTCAGCCGGATACGCGAGGGACGCTTCGGCGAAGATGTCGAGAGTTTGCTGCGTGCCGCGTGCCGGAATCGCGGTCAGCCAGCGCGCAAGGCTCTTGTTCTCGATCAGTTCCCGCATGTAACCGGCGGGAGTCTTGTTGATTTTGCCGGTCCCCTCTTTCGCATAGATGTGCAGTGAATCGCGAGCTCGGGTCATGGCGACGTAGAACAGGCGCCGCTCTTCCTCGCCGTGCAGCGTCTTGTCGTCAGCCGCTGTGATCGAATCCGGGTCCCGCAGTTCGCGGGGAAAGGCGACCAGCGTCTCCTTGTACGAACAAGGGAACGCCGGGGGATTGGCGCGGAGAATGAAGACGTGGGGGAACTCCAGCCCTTTGACGCCGTGCACGGTCATGAGGCGGACGGCGTTTTCGCTCTCTTCTGCTTCCATGGGTATCACGCCGCCAGCCTCGCGGAAAAGTCCGAGATAGTCGACCAGTTCTTCCAGTTCCGTCGTCCGGTTGACTTTTTTCTTTTCCCACTCATCCACAAAGTGCAGAGCAGCCTGAAGAATGGGCGAAGAGGCATCAAGCCCAAACTGTTTGACGATGATGTCGAGCGCCGCTCGCGCTTTCGCATCTCGGCGGCGGATTTCTTCCCGAGTGCGCTGCACGGCTGCGAGAACGTCGGCCCCGCCTTCGACCCGGCCGAGTGCGGCAGAAAGAGGGACAACCTGGCCTTCCCGATTATCCCGGGCGATGGAGCGCATCACGTTGCGAAGCTCATCGGGATTCACGTGAAAGCGCGGCAGAGCGGCAACGCGAAACAGGCTGACGTCGTCGCCGAGGGACACCACCGCGTTCAGGCAAGCGAACAAATCGCGCGCTTCGGGAGTGTCGGAGATGTCCATGCTTTCGATGACGAACGGAATTCCGGCCTCGGCTAGTTCGTGCACCACGTCGTCGCGGTTGTAGTGCGAGCGGTAGAGGATGCCGAAGTCGGACCATTTGCACTTCGACTTTTTCTGCGCGTCACGCAGGAAGGCGACCACGTCGGGGCCCTCGGCGTCTTTGGTGGTCAGCACCACCACCGCTACCGGCGGGCTGGGAAGTTGCATGCCCGCCTTCGCGGCTTCTTCCTCGCGGGCGGACTGGAGCGGCGCACGGTGGTGGGCGAGCTTGCCGTTGGAAGGCTTGGCGAATACGGGGGGATTCCTGTCGATCAGCGCGAAGGCGCTGCGGAGGATCGGCGTGGTCGAACGGCGATTCTTTTCGAGTACCACCCGTTTCGCGTTGGGAAAGTGGCGATCGAATAGCTCGAAGGCTGCGCTGGACGCACCGCGGAATCGGTAGATCGACTGGTCGGGGTCTCCGACGGCGAAGATGTTCCCATCCGCGCCAGCGAGGCGAGCGAGAAGCTGGATCTGGGCGAAGTTGGCGTCCTGAAATTCGTCGGCGAGGATGAAGCGGGCCCGGGCACGCGCCTCGGCCAAAACGGTTTCGTCGCTGTGCAGCAAAGCATGCGCGCGCGTGATCATGTGGCTGAAAGTTCCGAGATTCTCCTCTTGCAGCCAGCGCTCCATCGTGGTGAAGACCCGGGCAATCTCGCGGCAGCGGCCGAGCACCTCGGCGTCATCCAGAATGGTTTTCGACTTCATGACGCGCGGAATGGGAACCTCTTTGCGCTCCAGGCGTTCCACATATTGCGCGTACTTTTCGGGCGTAACCAGTTCGTCGTGACAGCGACTTACAAACTCCAGCAGGTCGTTCAGGAACTGGGGGATATTAGCAGCGCGAATGTAGTACTCAAGACGCAGTTCCCAAATCCGGCGGCGCAAGTAGATCCAGAGATCCTTGTCGTCGAGGACGCCAAAATCTTTGCGAGAACGCTTCAGCATATCCAGGCAATAGTCGTGGAAAGTTGCGGCGTTCACTTCCCTGCTCCCAATCAACTTGCCCACGCGGTCGCGCATCTCTCGGGCCGCATTGACGGTGTAGGTAAGGGCGAGGATCTCGTGAGGTTGAGCGTGGCCTTCACAGACCAGGCGCTCAATGCGGTGGGTCAGCACCGAAGTCTTGCCGGTGCCGGCGCCGGCGACCACCAGCATGGGTCCGTGGACGTGCTCGATGGCTTCGCGCTGGCGATCGTCTGGAGTGAACGGAGCGGGACGGGAGTGAGACTTCACGGGCGACATCCGTGGTCAGGATATCACTATGCTGGCCGAAGAAGTGCCGGGCTGCGCCCGGCGGATAGCCGAGGGCGGCTGTCCCCACATGGATCGGTGATCGGTGGTCAGCTCAACTTAGTTCGGAAATTGTAATGGCAACGGCGGCGATGGCGGCGGTCTCGGCGCGCAGAATTGTGACACCCAGAGAAGCGGAGGTCCATCCAGCTTTCTGGAAGAGTTGCAACTCGTCGTCAGCCCAGCCGCCCTCGGGGCCGATCGCTAGAACAATCTCGCCTTCGGCCGAATCGAGCGCGTCGCGGAGCGAAGTCTGCTCTTCTGATTCTGCCAGCACGATGCGCACTGAGCCGGGGAGCGCTGTCGCCGCCGGGAGTCTCATTGCTTCAGCGATTTCTGGCGGAGCGGAGCGACGCGATTGTTCAGACGCCTGGAGCGAGATTCTGCGCCAGCGCTCGGCGCGTTTTGCTGCGGCCGAAGCCAGGTGCGCGTCGGTCCGGCGCGCGATTACGGGCACGATTCGTGAAACTCCCACCTCGGTGCATTTCTCGATCGCCCATTCCATGCGGTCGAACTTGAAAATGGCCAGCAGCAGCGTGACGTTCGGGACGCACGCTGCTGGCACTTCTTCTCCTAGTTCGAATTCAACTCGACCGTCCTGGATGGTCGCGATGCGTCCGCGCCGCACGACGGCACCGGTAGCAATATCGAATTCCTGCCCGACGCGAGCGCGCAGGACGCGGACCAGATGATCAGCGTGGTCGCCAGTGAGAGCGGCGCGATTGCCCGAGAATTCGTCGGCGATCCATCGGCGTCGGGTCATGGGGGGAAGTGGGGCCTCGGCGGTTGAACACAGTCCGCGGCACTCGCCTTTGGGTGGCGCAGCGTTTCCAGCGCTGCGATAAAACCGCGTTCTCGAACTATCCGAACATGTCCTTCATCTTGCCGAGCAGCGAACGCAGCATGGGCTGGTTGTCGACCTTCGACAGCGCGTCGAGTTCCTGCAGCAACTCTTTCTGGCGCTTGTTGAGCTTGGTCGGGACCTGAACGCGGACCTCGACATACAAATCGCCCTTGCCGTGTCCGTTCAGCACGGGCACACCTTTATTGCGGATGCGGAACGTGGCGTTGGGCTGAGTCCCGTCGGGGATCTTCAGCGTGTGCTCACCTTCCATGGTCGGCACTTTGATCTCCGCGCCCATGGCGGCCTGCGCCACCGAGATTGGAACCACGCAGTGCAGGTCGTTGCCTTCGCGCGCGAAGAAGGGATGCTCCTTCACATGCAGTACTACGTATAAGTCTCCGGCGGGGCCGCCGAATGCGCCGACCTCGCCCGCGCCGGAAAAACGAATGCGCGTTCCGTCTTCGACCCCTGCCGGAACTTTCGCGTCGACGGTGCGCTGGCGCAGAATGCGGCCGTCGCCTTTGCACTTCGGGCAGGGATCGGTAATGACGCTGCCTGTCCCCTGACATGTAGGGCAGGTGCGGGCGATGCTGAAGAATCCCTGCTGGTAGCGGACTTGACCGCGACCAGCGCAGGAACGGCAGGTGGTGGGGCCTTTTCCGGGCGCAGCCCCGGAACCATGACAATCCTCGCACGCCTCGTGGCGGCGAACCGTAACGCGGGACTCGGTGCCGAAGAAGGCTTCTTCGAACTCCAGCGTCAGGTCTTCGCGGAGATCGGCGCCGCGCTGAACCCGGCTGCGGCGGCGTCCGCCTCCACCTCCCCCGAACATGTCGCCGAAGCCGAAGAACTCGCCGAAGATGTCTCCGAAATCCTGGAAAACGGTAGGATCGAAGCCGGCAGGCTGCCCGGAGCCGCCGCCCAGCCCGGCGTGTCCGTAGCGATCGTACACCGCGCGTTTGTCGGTGTCGGCGAGCACGGCGTAGGCTTCGCTGACTTCCTTGAACTTTTCTTCCGCGTCAGGATTATTAGGATTGCGGTCAGGATGGAACTGCAGCGCGAGCTTGCGATAGGCGCTCTTGAGTTCGACCTCTGTGACCGTGCGGCTCACGCCCAGCACTTCGTAGTAGTCACGTTTTGCGTTCGTCGTCAGAATAAACCTTTCTTCAATGAAGAATCCAAACAGCCTCGACGGCTAAAGCCTGCATGTACTACGCGCCAGCAATCGCGAGCGCTGGAAGTGCTGCGCCACCCAAACACAAAACCTGCAATCGCTAATTTCAGGGATTCTTTGCAACCTTGACCATGGCCGGACGCAGCAGCCGGTCTTTAATTTTGTAGCCGCGCTGCAACTCCTCGAGTACTTCGTGATCGGCCGCGTCGGAAGTTTCCACCATTTCGATCGCCTCGTGCACATGGGGATCGAAGGGCTCTCCCTTGGCAGGAATCACACGCACCCCCAGCTTCGCCAGCGCATCCTGCAGTTGCTTGTAGATCAGTTCGACGCCACTGCGGAAGTCGCCAGGCTCCGACTTGACCTGCAACGCGCGCTCGAAGCTGTCGATGACCGGCAGCAGCGACTTGACCGCGTCGGCGGCGGCATAGTCGCGAAAGTCCTGCTGCTCTTTCGAGGCACGGCGGCGCGCGTTTTCGAATTCCGCCTGCGCTCGTGCCAGGCGGTCGAGCAAGGAGTCGCGCTCGGCCTTCAGCTTTTGCAATTCTGCCGCGGGACCAGAGACTTCCCCGGCTGCGGCCCCGCTGGTGGCCGATTCCGAAGGCCGCTCATCGCCGTCCGCCGGAGGAAGTTCGTGTTCCAGATCAAGTCCTGCGGTTTCCGCTTCTGATTTTCCGTTTGATTTCCCCATAACTGCGTTTGCCTTACTCCGATTCATTCAAGATCTTGTCAAATAACCGCGCGATGTAGGACACTGCGGTGATGGTGTGCTGATAGTCCATGCGCGTCGGGCCAATCACCGCCAGCGAACCCATCACTTCGTTGCCGGCGTGCGCGGGCGCCCCGATTAACACAAAATTCTGCATCGACGGCAAGGCCTCGTCGAGTCCGATGACGACGCGAACCGCCTCCTGCTTCACATCGAGGTAAGCGCCCAGCAACTGGACCACCTTTTCTTTTTCTTCCAGCGTTTTGAGCATTTCCTGAAGACGCTGCCGGTCCTGCTCGCCGGTAACCAGGTTGGCTGCGCCTTCCACGAAGACGAATTGCGAGCCTTGTTCAGCCGCCAGCGCGCCCTGCTTGTAGAGTTGCTCGATCGAGTTCATCAGGCGGTCGTACTCGCCGCGCTCCTGTTCCAGGCGGCGAGCCAGTTCCGCCCGAAGTGACTCCATGGTCCAGCCGCGGAAATTTTCGTTGATGTACCGGGCGGCCAGGTCTAGCTCGGACTGCGACAGATCAAGACGCAGCACGCGGTCCCGCACCAGGCCGGACCGGGTGACCAGCACGGCCAAGACCTTCTGTTCTCCGAGGCGCGAGAAATATACATGCTCCAGCGCGTTCTTCGGACCACTCGTGGCCACCGTCACGCCCACATTGCGCGAGATCAGCGAGAGCACATGCGACGTCCGCTCCATGAACTCCTGCACGTCCGTAATGCCGGCCAGCGAATCGGAGATCATGCTCTCTTCCTGGGGCGCCAAATGGGCGGTGCCAGAAATTTGTTCGACGTAGTAGCGATAGGCCTCAGTGGTAGGCACGCGGCCCGCGGAGGCATGCGGCTGCTCGAGAAATCCAGCGTCGGAGAGATCAGCCATCACGTTGCGAATCGAAGCCGGGCTCAGCCCTTCGCGGTTCGACCGCGCCAGCGTGCGCGAACCGACAGGCTCGCCCGTGGAGATGAACGTCTCCACGATCGCGGTCAGGATTTCGCGTTCGCGATTCCCGATATTAGGGTCAGCAGGCATGGTAAGCAGATCTAGACAGCCTTGTCCGTTGTCTCCATCCGAACGGCGGTGGCCGGGGGAAGAAACCGCTCCGATTCATTCTACCTAACTATTTTAGATGCAGAAGGTTGGCTTTTGGACCAAAGTTGCGGTCTTGTCCGGATTCTAGGAATGGCGTGGGAAGCTGTCAAGCTCACAACCCCGTTCCCTTCTCCACCAGATACCGGTCCATCCATTCCAACACCAGCTTGCGCATCTCCGGCAACTCCACGTGCGCACAATCGTACAGTTCGATGCGGCAATCTCGCTCTCTCCCGTGCTGCCGGTAAAGCGGCATCAAGTAGTCACGAATCTTCTCCACACCGGCGGGCGGGGTCAAAGGATCCTGGCGCCCGTTCACGCTCAAATGAGGCCGGGGCACGATCAACTCGTTGATCTGCGCCGTTTGAAAATGCTTCAGCAGGGACGGCACGTAATAGAAGATGCCGTGCTCCTTGAGAGCGTGCGTTTTGATGAGCTCATCGAAATCGGTGAGACAGCAGACATCCATGCACACCCTGACCCGGGGATCGAGCGCCGCCAGCCACCACGCCTTGGTTGAGCCCATGGACATGCCGAATGCGCCCAGGCGTCGTGGGTCAACCTCGGCGCGGCTGGCCAGATAGTCCAATGCGCGGAACTCATCGAACATCATCATGCCGAACAGCACCTGGCCCATCCACAGCATCAGCTTGAATGCATCCTGTTCGCCCGTTTGACCGTTCGCTTCGCGCTGCCGCTCGCCAAAGCACCAGCTATCGATTGCCAGCGTGACCAACCCCTTCTCCGCGCATACGGGAGCGTAGGCAGGCTGCGCCTCTACGCCCTTCAGCAGTTGCTCTTTGCCCAACTCATACATCCCAGCGTGCCAGTGAATGTAGAGCAAGCCCGGAGCGGGGGTCTGCCGCTTGTCCGGGATCAGCAGCAGCGCGGGAACTGGCTCCTCGCCATTCAGATCAAGCACCAGGCGCTCCAACGTGTATCCATCATGCTTTTCGGTCTTCACCAACTTGGGTGCACTGGGCCGATGCTGCCAGGGAAGCGCCCCCAGCAATCCCCACAACTCCTTGCGGCGGCGCTCCTGATTGGCGGCAAATCCCTGGCTCGGCTGCAGGCCGGGCTGCTGGCTCAGATCGGCGCCCGCAATCGGTCCCGTGCTCGTGATTGCCGTCGAGGCCATCGCCGCCGCAGAGGCTCGCAGGAATTCCCGTCGGTTTGAGACTACTGTTGGTGGTGTCATCGTTGCCCCCGCAGCCAGGTCCGCTTATCTACCAGACTCAAGATCTTCCTACGGCGGAGCCGCGCTGATGTCAAGGAACAATCTTTAAGGAACAAACTTGAACGACAATCTTCTCTTTCGAGAACCATTTGCGTATTCTCAACTGACTCGTGGGATTCATCGGGAACTGAGTCCATGAAAGCAATACCTCACATCGCAGTCATCGGCGCCGGAGCCTTCGGCGGCTGGACGGCCCTGCATCTCCTGGAGCGTGGCGCTCGCGTCACGCTGCTCGACGCCTGGGGCCCGGGCAATTCGCGCGCGTCTTCCGGCGGCGAGACGCGGGTCATGCGCGGCGCCTACGGCCCCGATCAGCCTTACACGGAGATGGCCGCCCGCGCGCTCAAACTCTGGGCGAAGTACGAGCGCCGGTGGAAGCGACAGTTCCTGCATCGCACCGGCGTGCTGTGGATGGCCCCTGGCGATGACGACGTCTTCGAGCGCGGCTCAGTCAAAGCCCTGCGCGCGGCGAAGATCAAGTTTCAGGAACTTTCGGCTGCGCAGATGAGGAAACGCTGGCCCCAGATTAACTTTGAAGGCATCGAGTGGGGAATCTTCGAGCCGGAATGCGGATATCTGGATGCGCGCGCCAGTTGCCAGGCGGTTGTCGAGGGGTTCGTTGCCGCAGGGGGTAAGTACCAGCAACTCGCGGTGGTCGCTGACGGCCTGGAGAACGGGCCTGTGCGCGGTCTTGCTCTGTCGGACGGATCCCGGCTCACAGCAGACCGCTACGTCTTCGCCTGCGGGCCGTGGCTCGGCAGGCTGTTTCCGCAAGCCATCGGCGATCTGGTGCAACCAACCAAGCAGGATATTTTCTTCTTCGGCACGCCGCCGGGGGATGATCGTTTCAGCGACCAGCATCTGCCGGTGTGGGGCGATCATCGGGGACGCTTTCGTTACGGCATTCCAGGCAGCGACCGCCGCGGGTTCAAGATCGCCGACGACACACGCGGGCCCGCTTTCGATCCCACGAATGGCGAGCGCGTCGTCAGTCCTGAGACGTTGAAAGACATTCGCGAATATGTCGGCTTCCGCTTCCCTGCCCTGAAAAACGCGCCGCTGGTGGAGACTCGCGTTTGCCAGTACGAGCAGACTCCCGACAGTCACTTCATCATCGACCGGCATCCAGCGATGGAGCCAGCGATGGAGAATGTATGGCTCGTGGGAGGAGGCTCGGGGCACGGCTTCAAGCATGGCCCGGCGGTCGGGGAGATGATGGCGGAGTTGATTCTGAGGGACCGCCAGCCGAGTGCGATCTTTCAGCTCGCGCGGTTCAAAGCCTAAAACAACTCGCAAGCCTTGTAGTCGTAAGCCTTGTCATCGCAAGCCTTGTCATCGCAAGCCTTGTCATCCTGAGCGGCGTTCTTTGCCGCGAAGGATCTATGCAACTTTGCCGGGAGTGCATAGATCCCTCGCGGCCAAAATCGCCGCTCAGGATGACAAATTTTCTTAGTTAGCGGCTATTGAATCTGAATCACGCTGGCCGGCGCGCTAGCCTTAATCTCATCCACCCGCGCCACAACCTTCCGCGCGAACTCGTAAATCGACTTGGCATGCGGCGAGTTCTCCCCTTCCAGCACCACCGGCGTCCCGCCGTCACCCGACTTGCGCACTTCCGGATCAAGCGCAATCGCCCCCAGGAACGGCGTGTTAAACCGCTCCGCCATTTTTTCCGCGCCGCCGCGGGAGAAAATATCCACTTCGTGCGAGCAGTGCGGGCAAGTGAAATAGCTCATGTTCTCGACCACGCCCACAACGTCCACTTTCATCTGGCGGAACATTTCAATGGCCTTGCGCGCATCCTGCAGCGAAACATCGGACGGAGTCGACACCACCACCGCGCCTGTCAGCGGTACGGTCTGCACCAGCGAGAGCGCGATGTCGCCCGTGCCCGGCGGCAGATCGACAATCAGATAGTCGAGCTGTCCCCACTCCACCAGTCCCAGGAACTGTCGCACAATCTGGTGCAGCATGGGACCGCGCCAGATGATGGGCTTGTCGCCGGGATTGAGCAATCCCACAGAGATCACTTTCAGGCCAAAGGCTTGGATCGGCTCAATGCGATTCTCGCCGACCATGCGCGGCTGGCTGTTGACCCCCAACATGAGCGGAACGTTGGGACCGTACACGTCCGCATCGAGCAGGCCCACTTTGTATCCCATCTTCACCAGAGCGACGGCCAGGTTCACCGACAGCGTGGTCTTGCCGACGCCGCCCTTTCCCGACCCCACGGCGATAATGGCGTCCACGCCCGGCAGCGGCTGCGGCCCTTGCGGCGCCGGACCTTGTCCATGCTGATGCGGCATATGTGCGTTCAAAGAATCACACTCCCGATAGGAATTTCAAAACTAAAATTAAGATTGAAGACGAGGAAGAACCCTCTTCGATTATACAGGCGGTCCCCCTACTCAGCGGGTCCGGGGCCTCGGTAAGCCAATCCCTAAAGTGGTCATCCTGAGCGGAGAAACTGGTCCGCAAAAGCGGATCAGTTTCGGAGTCGAAGGCTCCCTTTCAGCTTCTTCTAACATTCGGCATCGAACGGAATTCACACGTCGCCCCGGAAGTGAAGAAAATTCCCCATCGACCGCAGCCGGTTCAGGGGATAGGGATCCTTCGGCAACATTTTCGCCCGCCACTGGGCGGACGAAAACTCGCTCAGAATATCACTCGAGGATGTCCTCGAGAGGAGGGTCGCTCAGGCTTGGCCGCGCGGGAGCACCTCGAATAGCATCATTTGATGCTATAATCCGTGCATGGAGATTTTATGAGAACCACCGTTGCGCTGGATGACGATCTCGTTCGCACCGCCCAGGAATTCACCGGCGTCGTCGAAAAGACAGCCTTGCTTCGGGAAGCCCTCAAAGCGCTCATCGAGCGCGAAAGCGCCCGCAGATTGGCGTCCCTCGGGGGCACGATGCCGCACTTAAAGAATATTCCCCGCCGCAGGGCTAGCAAAGCTGGGGTAAGCCGAGATTGATTCTCGCAGACACGCCTGTCTGGATTGATCATCTGTGCTCGGGCAGCAAGGACATGCGCGGTCTTCTTGACCAGGGGCAGATTGTCATCCATCCCCTCATCGTTGCGGAACTTGCTTTGGGATCGCTCAAGAACCGCACGCAGACCCTCGCGCTGCTGGACCTCTTGCCCAAGGTGCGAGTGGCACGCACCAGCGAACTGCGACTGATGATTGAGGCTCGCCGGTTGTACAACCTGGGCATCGGTCTGACCGACGTTCACTTGATCGCTTCTGTATTTATCGATTCGCCCACGCTTCTGTGGACAAGAGATAAACGGCTGCGCAAGGTCGCCGAAAGTCTCGGCATTCACGCCAGTCTGCCATGATCGACTCGGAGGGTCGCTTTTGGGTGGCGCAGCGCTTTCAGCGTTGCGATAAAGCCCTTCTTTTTTTTCGTGCGGGCTTTTTTAGAGGCTGCGGAAAAACTCACGATTCTGTCTTGTCTTGAAAGGGCGCGGCTTCAAGCCGCGCCACAAGTCGAATCGAATCAATGCCGGCTTTAGCCGCTGGGAGGAATCTCAGCCGTACAAAATACTTTTCTCGGCAGCCTCTGAAAGCCGTTGCCCTTCCCAGAGTCTTTGCCTTTTTCCACAGCCATCCACAGCCCGAGCGTGTGACGAACAACCTTTACTGAGGAAAACGCAAAGAGCACAATTGGGAATATGTGCGCAGGAACTTTCCTCGAGCTCGCCTCGCCACCCGATTTCCCTCCCGGAAATCCGCAGCTAACTCCTTGTTCCGCAATATTTTACAGACAAGTCCTTACAGCTCAATATTTTGCGCCGATCTTCGCATCTCCCGAGCCGCAACCAAAAGAAAACAAAGATCTTAGTGGAAGGGTTAAAAAAAAAATGTAAATCTATACCTGATATAGGCTCAGGACGATGCAGGCTGAATTCAGTACCCTTCGCCCTCCAGCCGCACCTTGCCCTTGAACATGCGGAACAGCAGCGTGAAGTAGCCGAGCGCGAGAATCATTCCGAGGATCCACCAGGTGAAGCCGACGGTCAGGCCGTGCTGGCCGGCGGCGGTGTTGTCGATAGTCAGGTTGCGCGCGGGATCGGTGCTGGCCGGCAGCACCACGGGATAAAGCGCGAACGCCGCACCCACGAGCATGCCGACGATGTAGAGGGCGGAGGCGACGAAGGCTAACTTCTCCTTCCCCGGATCCTCGCCCTTGCGGCTGGCGTAGATCATGACGGCAAGACTACCGAATACCAGGACTGGAATCAGGAATCCGATGATGTGCTGCTTGTAGTTGTCGAGCACCGTGGGACGGATGTAGATGGTCGCGATCAATCCGACGACGGTCAAGACCAGCTGCAGCGGCCATGCCCACAGCGCCACGGCCCGCGCCCGGCGGTTCAAATCGCCTTCGGTTTTCACCGCTACGTATAAGGCTCCGTGCGCGGTCAGCGTGACCAGAGCCATCACGCCCGTGAGAACGGTGTACCAGTCGAGGATGCCGTTATTCGTACCGGCATTCCCCTGGTTCACCCGGAAGTTGGTCCATAGCGGTTCGAAGAAGTAGCCGTCGGCTCCTAGGGGCACGCCGCGGACGACATTGCCCAGCGCCGCGCCGAAGAAGATCGTAAGTAGCAGGCTGGAGACGCAGAAGACGACGTCGAAGAATCCGCGCCAGACGGGATTCTCCATGTGCGTGCGCAGTTCGATACCGATGCCGCGCAGCATCAGCAGCCAGAGCACGATCATGAGCGGCAGATAGAATCCGCTGAAGCTGGAAGCGTAGAGCATGGGGAAGGCGAAGTAGAGCACACCTCCAGCGGCAAGCAACCAGACTTCGTTGCCGTCCCATACAGGGCCGATGGCGCGCATGATGGTGCGGCGCTCCTCAGGCGTGCGGGCGGCGCCGAGGTAGATCACACCGGCGCCCAGGTCGAAACCGTCAAGCACCACGTACGCTGCCACCATGACTGCTACGATCATGAACCAAAGCGTTGCCATCGTTTGTCCTCAGCTTGCCAAACTCCTGCAGTGTTGTCATTTCGAGCGAAGCGAGAAACCTGATTCCTGTTAACGCCGGCAAAACAGCAGGTTCCTCGTCGCTTGCGCTCCTCGGAATGACAATCGAGGAGAGTGTGTCCATCATCCGTGGCACGCCTGAACTGCGCGTGCGCGCTAGTGTGCCGATCCTGCCTCCGCTTCCGGGCCCTGCTCAATTTCGCGGCGGACCAGGAACAGGAACAGGATTCCCAGCACGGTGTACATTCCCATGAACCCCAGCAGCGTGAACATGCCGTTCCCTGCTGAGACGGTTTTCGAATAGCCATCTGCAGTGCGCATGAGCGAATACACCAGCCAGGGCTGCCGCCCTAATTCTGCCGTCATCCATCCGGCGGTGTTCGCGATGTAGGGGAACGGCAGGGCCAGCAGCAGAATCCATAACATCCAGTGGCTCGAAAACAACTTCCCGCGCCACAACAGGAACGCCGCCACCACCGAGATTGCGATGAAGAGCGTGCCCAGCCCAACCATGATGTGGTAGCTGAAGTAGAGCAGCGCGATGTTCGACGGCCACTGATCTTCCGGGAAAGCATTCAAACCCTGCACCTCCGCCTTCCACGCGCGGTAGGTCAGGAAACTCAGAGCGTTCGGAATGACCAGCGGATTGTCGATCTTCTTCTCCTCCACGTTGGGCTGGCCGACCAGCACCAGTGGCGCTCCGGGCTGGCTGGCGAACAGGGCTTCCATGGCGGCCAGAGTGATTGGCTGATTCTGGGCAATCAGGCGGCCCTGGCCATCGCCCGTGGGAAACAGCTGTAAGACACTGAAGATCAGACCGGCCACAACTCCCACTCGCACGAAGATGCGGCCGTGGGCTTCATACTTGCCCCACAGTAGATAGAACGCGCCCACCGACGCCATCACGAACGCTCCCGTAATCACGGCACCCGACATATTATGCGCATATTGCCACCATGCCCGGGGGTTGAGGACGAGAGCCCAGAAGCTGGTGAGCTGCACCGATCCGTCAGCAACCTTCTCGTAGCCTACGGGATGCTGCATCCAAGCGTCGGTGGCGACAATGAAAAATCCTGAGAGCCACGATCCGAGAAACACCGCGACTGCCGACCACCAATGGCCCCGTGGGCCGAGCCGTTTCTCTCCGTACAAGAACAGGCCGAGAAATGCAGACTCCAGAAAGAAGGCGAACATGCCTTCCATGGCCAGCGTCTGGCCGATCACGCCTCCGGCAAAACGCGAGAAGTGCGACCAGTTCGTGCCAAACTGAAATTCCATCGGGATGCCAGTGACCACGCCCAGCACGAAGTTGATGCCGAAGATGCGAGCCCAGAAGCGCGCCGCCTGCTGATAGGTCTGATCGTTGTGGCGAAGGCCCAGCGTCTTGAGCACCACGATGAGCGGCGCAAGACCCATGGTGAGTTGCGGGAAGAGATAGTGGAAGGTAACGGTAAATGCGAAGTGGAGACGATGAACTAAGAGGGCACTGTCCATGAAAACCTCAGCTCGCCACTAAGGTAAATGTTCTTTCAGGAATCATTCTGTGACGCGAATCACAGCTAGCGATGAAACAATCACCGAGTCTTGCGCCGCCGTTCCAATTCGGAGCGCCGGATCTCGCGGCGCCTTCCGGCGTCATCGTAGCGCCGTTGCTGCTCGTCGGTCTCCGGAATCACAGGCGGAATTTTCAGACGCTTGCCCGCACTATCGATAGCCACGAACGTCAGGTGGGCAGAGGCTACATGATGCGCCGTGTCGGCAATGTAATTTTCGACGAAGACCTTCACGCCCACTTCCATCGAAGTTTGGAACACACGGTTGACCGAAGATCGCAGAATGACAAGATCTCCCACCCGCACGGGCACCAGAAAGTCGATGTGATCGACGGATGCAGTCACCACGAAGTTGCGCGAGTGCCGGTGCGCGGCCATGGCGCCGGCCAGGTCGATCCAGTGCATCAGGCGTCCGCCGAGCAGGGCAGCCAGGGGATTGGCGTCGTTCGGCAGCACGATTTCGGCCATCTCGGATTGCGAATCCCGCACCGGGCGGGGAGCGAGCATATCATCGGTCATGAATGTGTTCCTTTCGTGGTGAGGCCGGTGTTCTCTAAAGTCTGGTTCTCAAGATTTCTTTTTCAGGTACGACTCCAAATAACATTCCGCCATCTTCTGGATGCGCGCATCGTCGTGCTGCATCCGCCAGGTGGCTCGTGACAGATCAAATTCCAGATCGCCGTGTTCGACGGGCCGGTTATTTCGTTCGCAAACGTAACGGAGAACAAGAATGCGGGCCGGAACCGCCGCGGCATGGGGTGCTTCGGGGCGCATGGCCAGGTCGTGCGGAGCAGTTACGGCGAAGCGCACCGCGTCCCACAGACGCTCGGGCGGCGACCAGGCACAACTGCTGGCGTACCCAAGATTGCAGAATGCTTCCAGCACGTCCTGCGACGGAACTTTACCTTCGTGCCCGGGAGCCGTGCAGTGACCGCACCATCCGCTCCCCAGCGGAAGTCTTGCAGGATGCGGCCAGGAGCCGTTTTCCAGTCTCGAAACCGGCATAAAGTACGGGCAGGCCAATTTGAGCTTCTCCGACGCCGAAGATTGTAGGGATTCGCAATTGTAATCAGTGGGAGGCAGGTCTGGCCAGTATTGTTCAGAAGCCGGATGCGCTATGGCATGCAGGATTGTAGTAATCTCGTCATTCGGGGCACACGACTTTTCTCCGACAAGTGTTTCTTAGACAACTATTTCTTCGACAACCATGGACCGCATCACCGCGCTCAACGAAATCCTGACGGAAAATCCTAAAGACGCTTTCGCGCGTTACGGACTCGCCATGGAGTACTCCAAGCAGGGTGACTTTGACCGGGCACTGGCAGAATTTTCGATTCTGCTGGAGAGCCATCCCGAATACACCGCGGGATACTTTATGGCGGCACAAACGCTAGTACGAGCGGAGCGCGTGGAAGAGGCGAAGAAGATGCTGCAGGACGGCATCGCCTCGGCACGGCGGACCGGCAACCTGCATGCGCAATCGGAAATGGAAGCGATGCTGACGGAGTTGGGATGATCGGTTGACGTTCCAACGCGTTTTACTTCGCCATTCTCCCCATCGCCCACTCGACCACCGCCGGGAACAACTGATAGAGCTTCACGGGCAGGTGCATGGGCCAGGGGACAATCACTTCCCGCTTCTGCTTCAGGTATCCGCGCAGGGTGGCGCGCGCCACGCGGGCGGCGGTGATACCGCGAACCGAGTCGGGGCGCACCTTCTTCAGTTCGTTTCCCCGCACCGCATTTTCACTGAAGGCGGTACGCACATAACCGGGACACACCGTGAGCACATGAATACCCTCTTTTTTCAATTCGACACCCGCGGCCTTGCCAATGGCATTGAGCGCGAACTTGGTAGCGCTATAGGAAGCGTGAAACGGCAACGGGAGATGGCCCGCGACGCTGGAAATGTTGATGATGGCGCCGCCGCCCTGCTGCCGCATGACCGGGATGACAGCCTGCATGGCCGACATCGCTCCGAAGAAGTTGGCTTCGAATAGATCGTGGCAGGCCTGCATATCGGTTTGCGCTACGGAATCCAGCAGACCGTGCCCGGCGTTATTGATCCAGACATCGACCCGCTTGAAGTGATGCAGCGTCAGGCCAAGGACTCGGTCGATTTCTTCGGAGTTGCGGACGTCGCAGGAAAGAGCGGCGGTGCGTTCGGGCAAACCGATACGTAAGCGAGCGGCCTCAGCTCTGGCCGCATCGCGCGACAACAGGACCACGCTCGCTCCTTGCTCCGCGAAAATCTTGGCAATCGCCTCGCCGATGCCCATCGAAGCGCCCGTGACCACAACGACTTTTCCGACAAGCTCCATGCTGGGGTTGTATTCGACGAGACTCGGCAAGTCAAGATGCGCAGCGGCCGGTGTCACACAATTCCTGTCGTAGTTTCTTGTCGTACAATCGGTGGATTCTGCGCGGCGTCGCAGCGCCGCCGTCTGGGCGCCTGTCGCCTGCATCGTGCCTCCGCATGCGAGGCCAAGATGGCCTCGCGACAGCCGGCAAGATGCCAGCGCTACAAATGCACGCGCTACGACCGCGTGATTCGGAGACTTCGTGGCCCTGCTTCCCTTGTTCCCGCTCGATGTCGTACTGCTTCCGGGCGCTCCCCTGCCCTTGCACATTTTCGAGCCGCGATACAAAGAAATGATTGGCGAGTGTCGGGCGAACAACGCGCCGTTCGGCGTGGTGCGCGCCCTGGACGAGGGCATGGCGGACATAGGGTGCACGGCTGAAATCGTCACTGTCACGAAAGAATATCCCGACGGGCGTCTCGATCTGATTGCGGAGGGCCGCAAGCGCTTTGAAGTGCTCGGACTCGACCGCAAGCGTTCCTTTCTGCAGGCGGAAATACTGCTCATCGCGGATGAGTCCGGCGACGCTGCTCCCGAAGACAAGACGCGGGCAATCCAAGCTCATTTCGAGATTCTCTCCCTGGCTGGAGCCGTGCAGGATCTTTCTGCGGCCGACCAGGGCGCGCTTTCGTTTTATCTCGCGGGCTCTTTGCCTCTCGATCTCGACTTCAAACAGAAACTGCTGGCGATGCGATCGGAGGGCCAGCGCATTCAGGCGATCGTGGCGTACCTGGAAAGCATTCTTCCCAATCTCCGCCGCGCGGCCCGGGCACGCCATAAGGCCGGGGGCAACGGGCACGCACGGTGAACGTGCGGTCGTCGGTCTTTAACACGCGGCCGTCGGCCTGGGGTGTTGGGGCTTCGGCCGGCGGGAGTAGTGCAAAACACCCTCGGGCACTGGCGCGTATAATCGGGAAAGTTTGTTTGTGGGGGTTCCATTCATGAGTCTTCCGCGCACACTGGGTGAACTGCGCCGCAGTATTTTTTCCGAAGAGCGTTTGCGGACGCGCCATGTGAAAGACGAACTGCGCGAGAACCTGACTGCTCGCTTGCGCAAGAACGGTGACGCTCCTGTGTTTCCCGGCATAGTCGGCTACGACGACACGGTCGTGCCGCAGATCATTAATGCGATTCTCTCGCGGCATAATTTCATTTTGCTCGGACTGCGCGGCCAGGCCAAGAGCCGCATCCTGCGCGCGTTGACGACCCTGCTCGATCCCCACATGCCGTATCTGGCCGGCTGCGAAGTGCACGACGACCCCTACGCGCCGATCTGCCGGCGGTGCCGCGAGGAAGTTGAGCGCCTGGGGGATGAGTCGCCCATCGCTTATCTTTCCCCGGATCGCCGCTACGTGGAGAAGTTAGCCACTCCTGATGTGACCATCGCCGATTTGATTGGCGACATCGATCCCATCAAAGCGGCACGTGGCGGCCACGAGCTATCCAGCGAACTGACGGTTCATTATGGCCTGTTGCCCCGCGCCAATCGTGGGATCTTCGCCATCAACGAACTGCCTGACCTGGCGGGAAAGATTCAGGTGGGATTGTTCAACATCATGCAGGAAGGCGACGTGCAGATTAAGGGATATCCCATCCGCCTGCCGCTCGATGTGGCGCTGGTGTTCAGCGCGAATCCAGAGGACTACACGGCGCGCGGCAAGATCATTACGCCGCTGAAGGACCGCATCGGCTCGGAAATTCGCACGCACTATCCCGCGACGGTAGAGGAAGGAATTGCGATCACAGCGCAGGAAGCGTGGACACAGCGCAACGGGCATCCACTCCATCTGCCGAATTATGTGCAGGAGGTGATCGAGCGCGTGGCGTTCGCCGCCCGTGAGGACAAGAAGATCGACAAGCGCTCAGGCGTAAGCCAGCGGCTGCCGATCTCAGCGATGGAGAACGTGGTTTCGAACGCGGAGAGAAGAGCGATTCGCAACGACGAAAAGGTGGTGGTGCCGCGCATCAGTGATGTATATGCAGCGCTGCCGGCCATTACTGGCAAGCTGGAACTCGAGTACGAAGGCGAGATGAAGGGCGCGGATCACGTCGGGCGCGAGTTGATCCGCGCCGCCATCGCCAAGACCTACGACGAATATTACACCGGCGCCAACGTGCAGCAGATTGTGCAGTGGTTCGACCTGGGCGGCGAGATTCAGTTGTCGGATTCGGTGCCTGCCGAGGAGGCGATCGAGAAACTGAAGGGAATCCAGGGCCTGGTCGACAAACTCGGCCCGCTGAGCGTTACGCAGAAAGACAGCCCGGAGCAGCAGGTATCGGCGGCGGAGTTCATCCTCGAAGGTTTGCACGCGCATAAGCGCATCGGGCGCAGTGAAGAGCGCGTGTTCAAAGCCGGTGAGAAAAAGCCGGAGGCTGTGCGGGAAAAATCGTTCGAGCCGGACGAAAAGCCGTACCGGCAGAGAAGACAATTCAACTAGTGTAGAGACGTTGCTTGCAACGTCTCGGCAGCGGCCAGGAAGACGTAGCAAGCTACGTCTCTACGAAATGAAACGCATTCGCTATTCCAAATACATCCCTGACCCAGCGGGCGAGATGAGCATGGAGGACTTGCTCGGCGCGCTCTCGGACTACCTGCTGCAAAGCGGGTTTCAGGAGTCCATGTGGTACGAACTGCCAGAGGGCGAGCAGACGCTCGACGAACTCAAGCGGGCCATCGAGCAGGCGCTGATGAATGGCGAGATGTTCGACGAGAACCTGCGGGAGCAGATCGAGCAGATGATCGCGGATGGGCAACTCGACGAACTGATCGAGAAGCTCATCCAGCGGATGCAGCAGGAAGATTACATTTCGGTTGAAGAACCGCATGATCCGGCGCGGCAGTCGAGCGTCGGCGGGCAGACTGGTGAGGCGCAACAGGCCAAGTTTGAAATCACCGATAAGAGTCTGGACTTCCTCGGCTTCAAGTCGCTGCGCAACCTGCTGGGTTCGCTGGGGAAGGCGAGTTTTGGACGGCATGACACGCGCGATCTCGCGACCGGCATCGAAACCAGCGGCTCGGCGAAGACCTATGAGTTCGGCGATACCCTCAACCTCGACATCACGGCGACGCTGTCGAGTGCGATCCAGCGCGAAGGGCTCACGCTGCCGCTCAACATCGAGTACTCGGATTTGCAGGTGCACCAGTGTGAGTACCAGTCGTCGTGCGCGACCGTGCTGATGCTCGACTGTTCGCATTCGATGATTCTCTACGGCGAAGATCGCTTCACTCCGGCGAAGAAAGTCGCCATGGCGCTGTCGCACTTGATCCGCACGCAGTATCCCGGGGACTCGCTTTCGCTGGTGCTATTTCATGATTCGGCGGAAGAGATTCCGTTGTCGCAACTCGCACGCGTGAAAGTCGGGCCTTACTACACCAACACGCGCGAGGGGCTGCGGCTGGCGCAGAGAATCCTGCAGCGGCAGAGAAAAGACATGAAGCAGATCGTGATGATCACCGACGGCAAGCCCTCGGCGCTGACGCTGGAGGACGGACGCATCTACAAGAACGCCTTCGGCCTCGATCCGCTGGTCGTGAGCCAGACGCTGGAAGAAGTTTCGAAGTGCAAGCGCGCGGGCGTGCTCATCAACACGTTCATGCTGGCGTCGGATTACGGGCTGGTGCAGTTCGTGCAGAAAGTCACCGAGATGTGCCGCGGCAAGGCCTACTTCACCACGCCCTACACCCTGGGACAGTATCTGCTGATGGACTACATGTCGCGCAAGACCAAGACCATTCATTGATTCGTCGCGTAGGGGCGGACGCATTCGTCCGCCCTGCGAGGCGAAGCGAGCTGCCCCGGACGAATGCGTCCGGGGCTACGTGTTTGCACCTAGCTCCCCAAAACCTCGCCCGCTACTGATACTCTTTTGTTAGACATGGCAAACTGCATTCGATGTGGGCGGCAGCTGCCGCCGCTGACGTTTGGCAAGAAGATCTGCCAGTGGTGTGTGCAGCACGAGGCGGCGCAGCGCGGCGAGGAGGGCGACGACGCGATCCAGCCGGTCATGGCGGCGCCCTGGGTCAAACGCGAAGCCAGCATCACGCTCACGCAGGTGCTGTTAGGCGCCAATGTGATGGTCTTCATCGCGATGGTGGCTGCGAGCGGCCCGTCGATGGGCTTCACTGGCCAAGTTATGGTGCACTTCGGCGCCAACTTCGGCCCCTATACTTTGTCGGGCCAATGGTGGCGGTTAGTCACGTACATGTTTCTGCATGGCGGCCTCTTCCATATCGCCACGAACATGTGGTGCCTGTGGAACCTGGGCACGCTTTGCGAGTCTCTCTACGGACGATTTACTTATGCCGCCGTTTACCTCATCACAGGAGTCGCAGGAGGGCTAGCAAGCGTTGGGTGGAACCCCGGCGTTCTGAGCGTCGGCGCGTCAGGCGCGTTATTCGGCCTGACCGGAGCGTTGATCGCATCGTTCTATCTGGGTTCGTTTTCTCTGTCGGGCATCAACATCAAGAGTACGTTGAGCAGTCTTCTCTTCTTTGCCGGCTTCAGCCTGTTTTTGGGCAAGGTGGTCCCGGGCATCGACAACGCCTGCCACGTCGGTGGACTGGTTAGCGGGCTGAT
>Ga0209517_10003271_pt1 | contig 22108 bp, 20 predicted proteins | sample PeaSoiMetSII2010_FD_187695 | JGI IMG/M metagenome (GOLD analysis project Ga0209517, IMG submission 187695) | Peat soil microbial communities from Weissenstadt, Germany - SII-2010 (SPAdes) (version 2) | ecosystem: Environmental > Terrestrial > Soil > Wetlands > Peat | place: Germany...
CGAACATGATGCGCGCGCCATCGGGAATATCCGCGACAGCCGCGTCGAGAGAGGGAACAATTTTCTGCTTCATGAGTCGCTCGATAAAAAAGAATGCGCAGATGTTACTTATAGATTGTTCACGACAAGCCGCGATTGTGCAACCCCGCGAACGAAAAGCATCAGGGCTTGCGCAGGCCGTGCAGGATCAGGCGAAGAAAGATTTGCTTTACGTGCTCAGGATCGGAACCGGGCTGGTTGGAGGCGGCGGGAACGTCATCGTACCAGCGGTACAGCCAATTGCACATCCCCAGTATGGCGTTGACGATCAGCCACGGCTCGCCCTCGATCAGTTTCCCTTGCTCCTGGCCTTTGCGCACCAGTTCCACAAAGCGGTTGTTGTAGCGCGACATTACGGAGATGAGCTTGTGCTGGCGTTTGCCGGACAGTGAATCGAATTCGTGGAGAAATAATCCGAAGGGCACGCGATGCTCGATGATGTAGTCAATCTGCGCGCGGATGGCGCGTTCGAGTTGCTCGACGGGATCGCCATCGTGATCGATGTGGCCCGCGATGTGCGCGTCGCCATCCTCGATGCCCGCGAGCAGCAGGCGAAACAGCAGGTCGTCCTTGGATTTGATGTAGTAGTACAGCGAGCCCTTGAGCATGCCGACATCGCTGGCCACGTCTTCGATGGTGGTTGCGTGGAACCCCTTGGCGAAGAAAATGTTGGCGGCGCTTTGCAGGACTTCCTCGAGGCGCGTGGCGGGCTTAGATTTTGACGGCAACTGCGGGGCATTGCGCGGGCGAAGCGGCTTGGGAACGGATTTGCGCTTGGACGTTTTGGCGGGCAAGGGAATCCTCACAAAGTTGTGAAAAACATAGTAGCAGAGGAGGACGAGGGTGCGTGTCCAGGATTCAACGAGGCTTGAAGGAAACTAAAAAGTGGGCGGGGACGCTGGGTTGGCGTGTTATTCTCACAGTCAAAAAATTGGATTGAGTTTTCCCTCAGGGGAGAAAGAGGGGACGATGGTTTCGCCACATTTGAAAGAGACCCTGGACCGCTACCGATTGGGCGAGAAACTGCGGCATCTGCGTCTGCGGCGAAAAATGGGGCTCGTGGAACTGAGCCGGCACACCGGCCTATCGCCCGCGCTGCTTTCCAAACTGGAGCACGGAAAGCTCTACCCTACTCTGCCGACGCTTTCACGGATCGCGCTGGTCTTCAGTGTGGGCCTGGAATATTTTTTCGGCGATGAAAAAGAACGGCACACATTTGCCTTGGTGCGCAAGAAAGACCGGTTGCGCTTTCCGGAAGCGCCAGACCTGGAGGATGCCGCTTTCGATTTCGAGTCGCTCGATTACCTGGCGACCGATCGAAAGTTCAACGCGTATTTGGCGGATTTCCGCAGCGTCGCGCCGGAACAGGTGCGGCTGCACCAGCACCCCGGTGTGGAATTCATCTACGTGCTAAAAGGAAAGCTCGCGTTGAAGGTTGGTGCGGAGCAGGAGTTTCTGGAAGCAGGCGATTCGCTGTATTTTGATTCGCAATTGCCGCACGGCTATTCCCGCGTGGGCGCGAAGACATGCACCGCGCTGGTGATTACCGCGGAGTAGCACGAGGGAGAGAAAGGATTTCACAGAGTCCACTGAGGACGCAGAGTTCGCAGAGAAGAACCGTACGACTGAATTGGCTTGAGGCGTCTTGCCGCTTGGACGCTTTCTTGTTTTCAGGGCAGCACGACGTGGCAGGAATGCGTTTTCAGCACCAGCCAAACGCGAAGACCGGGGACGAGTTGCAGCGAACGCACAGCGCCGAGCGTGAGATGCACGGTGAAGCGGGCTCCGGCGTGCACTTGCGCGACAACGAGTGAACCGCGAGGTTCCAGCGATTCCAGCGTGCCCGGCAGAATATTCCGTGCGCTGAGGGCGCGGGGCGCTTCGGTAGCAAGGAGGATGTCTCCCGCGCGGATCGCGACTTGCACGGCTGCCCCCGGCGGTTCCGTACCAAGAGGGATTTCCAGATCGCAATTTGCGGAATCGAGCGCGACGCGCATAACACCGTCCGCGGGACGATGCTCGACGACATGCGCGTGAAGAAGATTTTCAAACCCGGCGGCTTGGGCCAGCGCGATACTCCGCGGCGCATCAAGAACCGCGCGGGGTGTACCGCTCTCCTGCACTCGGCCATCGATGAGCGCCACGACGCGTTCGCCGATGGCATCTACCTCTTCTCGATTGTGCGTGACATACAGGATGGGAATGCGGCTGGCGGCATTCCACGCGCACAGATCCTGCAGAATGGCGAATCGTAGTGCGGCATCGAGTCCCGTAAGCGGTTCGTCCAGCAAGAGCAGTCGCGGCTGAGTCACCAAAGAACGCGCCAGCGCGACACGCTGCTTTTCGCCACCGGATAGTTCGCCGGGCTTGCGCGCGCGCAGCGACTCGATGTGAAACGCGGGGAGAATGCGCTCGACGCGTTCCTGGCGCTCCGTTGAAGGGTGTGCGGAAAGGCCATAGGCGACATTTTGCTCGACAGAAAGATGGGGGAAGAGCGCCAGCGACTGAAAAACGTAAGCGGTGTGGCGGTGTTGCGGAGGCAGGGAAAGACGGCGCGCACTATCGTAAAAAAACTCCTCGTTCAGTTTGATCGCGCCATCATCCGGGCGGAGCAGGCCGGCGATGCAATCGAGCAGGGTGGACTTCCCTGCTCCTGATGGACCGAAGAGCACCGTAAAGCCCGGGGCAAATGTTTCCGTGACGTCGAGGAGGAAAGGCGGAGTGCCGGCTGCGCGGAATCCCTTGCGAATATCAATGAAGAGCATGGGCAGAGTCATTTCGCCGGCCACGGCGACCACGCGCGGCGATTCATTCCGTAAACAAGGGACAGCACGACAAACGAGATGCCCAACAGCAGAAGCGCGGTGTGATTCGCTGAAGTGAAATCGAGCGCCTGGGCGCGGTCATAAATATCGATGGAAATTGTGCGTGTGATCCCCGGAAGATTGCCGCCCACCATGAGCACCACGCCGAATTCACCCAGCGTGTGCGCAAAACTGAGCACCAGGGCGGTGACCAGTCCCGGCCAGGAAAGCGGAAGTATGATGCGGAAGAACGTGCGCGCGCGCGTGGCGCCAAGGATGGAAGAGGCATCGAGCAGGCGCCGGTCGAGCGATTCGAAGGAGGCGATGAGCGGCTGCACAGCAAACGGAAGACTGTAAACGAGCGAAGCGATGACGAGGCCGGCGAACGTGAAAGCGAGTGTGTGGCCGAACAGGAATTGCCACAAACGCCCAAGCAAGCCGCGCGGGCCCAACGCGATCAGCGCGTAGAAGCCGAGGACCGTGGGCGGAAGAACTAGCGGCAGGGCGACAACCGATTCCAGGAGAAATTTTCCGCGCCAGCGGGTGAACGCAAGCCAATAGGCGAGAGGCAGCGCCAAAATAAGGAGAACGGCAGAAACCACCGCCGCCAAACGGAAGGAAAGCAAAAGCGCAACGAAATTCATGGTTTGACCTCGCGTGTTGGCGCGGTGGAAGGCAGTGTGAATCCATAACGGGCCAATGTGGCGCGCGCCGGGTCTGTTCGCAAAAACGCAAGGAATGCGCGCGCGGCGGGCTTATTCGGCGAAGTTTTCAACAAAACGACGGCTTGTTCGAGAGGCGGATAAGAATCGCGCGGGATTTCCCAGGTTTTGCCGGATTTCATGGCGGGCGTGAAGGTGAGCGACATCGCCAGAATGCCCGCCTGGGCGCTGCCCGATTGCACGAATTGCGCGGCTTGGGAAATGTTTTCGCCGTAAACTAGTTTTGATTTGACTTGCTCGTACAGACCGGCCTTTTGTAAAGCGGCAATCGCGGCGCGGCCATAAGGGGCGTGCTCGGGATTCGCGATGGCTATTCTTTGAATGCGCGCGTCAAGTAAGGTCTTCCATCGCATCTGCGCGGGGTTTATTGGCAAATCGGATGGCACCCACAAGACAATCCTGCCGAATGCGTAGGTGTAGCGGGAATCGGGCTCCGCAAATCCCGCTTCGATCAGTTTTTGCGGATACGAAACATCGGCAGAAAAGAAAAGATCAAAGGGAGCGCCATTCTGAATTTGCGCGAAAAAGTTGCCGCTGGAGCCGTAAGTAATATCGAGCTTTGCGCCCGATTGTTTTTCGTACTGTGGGGCGAGATCGGTAAGGGCAAACTGCAGGTCGGAGGCGGCGGCGATGCGCAGGGATTGCGCGTGAAGATTTGGCCCGCTCAGGAAAAACAACTGAACGAACAGTATCGCCCAAATGGGGCGCCGCAGTGCTGCGCCCCAACACTTGTGGATTGATCGGAGAATTGGCATCGGTGCTTGCATGCGCGGAGGGATCAGACGCGGAGAATCATCACTTCCGTGGATTTGATGAGGGCAGCGGCACGTTCGCCTGGTTTGAGCCGCATTTCCTTTGCGGCATCGGCGGTGATGATGGAGGTGATGTGCTGCTCACCAATGGCCAGCGTAATTTGCGCCAGGAGCCCGCTGAACTTGATGGCGACAACGCGCCCAATCAGCTGGTTACGGCCGCTGATCTTACGGAAATTGCCGCGGCGCGTGGCGATATCTCCGCGCTCGAGTTTCTTGGGGATCAGGCGGTCGATTTCCGATTCGGGGACGCGATGGTGGCCGCCGGGAGTTTTAGCGCTCTTGAGTTTGCCGTGATAGATCCACTGCTTCAGCGTGGGATAGCTAATACCCAGAATGCTGGCGGCTTCGCGCGGTGCAAGGAGTCTTTGCATGGAAAACCTCAGATTTGGGATGGTAGACGATTTTATTTGCTGAAGCAATACGCTTTAATACGGTTTTAGTGTCAGCCGCGGCCGCGGCAAATCCCAATCTAGACTGTGGAGTTACTCCCGCCGCTAATTGCGCAACGGCTTGCCGGTCTTCAGCGTGTGCGCGATGCGTTCCTGGGTTTTCTTCTCGCCGCACAGTGAGACAAAGGCTTCGCGCTCCAGATCGAGGACGTACTGCTCGCTGACCAACTGCGGCGCGGACAACGATCCGCCCGCAAGAATGTTGGCGAGTTGGCGCGCCACATGCGCGTCGTAATCGGAGGCGTAGCCGCCCCGCACCATCAAGTGGATGGCCATCTTTGCAGCGGCCAGGAACGATTCGCCAAGCACTTTGATCTGCGTGGACTGCGCGCCTTCCTGCCAGGAGGACGCCATCGGTTTCCAACCGCCGCGGGCCAGCCCCAGAGCAACCTGCTTGGCGTCGGCAACCAGGCGATCGCGATTCATCGAGTAGGCATCGCTGCGACGCAAGTAACCCAGTTCGCGGCACTCTTCCGCGCTTGTACCGACTTTGGCGGTAGCGATATTCTCAAACACCGGCCTCAATGTGTGGAATAAATCAAGGTCGTCGCCCGAGGCCGCGTTCTCGTTGGCGCGGATCAGCATCTCCTTCGTTCCACCTCCGCCGGGGATCAAACCAACACCTGCTTCCACCAGGCCGATATACGCTTCTGCTGCCGCCTGAATTTTTGCCGCGTGCAAACTGATTTCGCAGCCGCCGCCCAGCGCCATACCTTGTGGGGCGGCGACAACCGGCTTCGGCGCGTACTTGATGGCCAGGTTTACGTTCTGGAATTGCTTCACGGCCATGTGCAATTCGTCCCACTCCTGCTCCTGCGCGCCAACCAGGACGAGCATGAGATTCGCGCCCACGGAAAAGTTGGTGGCCTGATTGGCGATGACCATGGCGTCGAAATCTTTTTCCAGTCGCTTCAGGCCTTTGTGAAGCATGGCAATCAGGTCCGCGCCGATGGCGTTCATTTTTGCGTGAAACTCGCAGCACACCACGCCGTCGCCAAGATCAATCAGGCTGGCGCCGGAGTTGTGCTCCACTTCGCGCCCGGCGTCCTTCAGATTTTTCAGGATGAGAATGCCGGCTGGCTCCTCGACCTTCTTCACGGAAGCCGTGGCGAGATCAAAGACAGACGTGGTGCCCTTCTCTGATTCGTAGAAAGTCTTGCGGCCGCTGGCCAACGCCTTTTCAAAAACAACGGGAAGCGCGCGGCCTTCTTTCTTGATCTGGTCGGCAAACGCGGGCAGTCCCAGCGCATCCACGATTTCGAAGGGACCGAGTTCCCAGGCAAAGCCCCAGCGCATGGCGCGGTCTACATCCACGATGTTGTCGGAGATTTCTGGCATGCGTCGCCCGGCGTAGAGGCACATCTCCGAAAGACCGCCCCAGATGAATTGCTGCGCTTTGTCGGTCTTCTGCCCTTCAAACAGCGGGGTCATCAGCGCGCGCAGACGCTCGCGCGTGTCTTCGATGGTCTTCCCGGCCTCGATGGAAGCGAAGCGCGCTTTCTGTCGCGCGCGATACTCCATCGTACTCAGGTCAAGCGTCAATATTTCCTTTTCGCCTTCGCCCTTCACCTTTTTGTAGAATCCCTGCCCGGTTTTGTCGCCAATCCAGCCGCGACGCGCCATATCTTCCACAAAGGCCGGCACCTTGTATGCTTCGCGCGATTCGTCATCCGGCGCGGTCTCATAAATGTTCTTCACCACGTGGATCAGAATATCCAGGCCGACAATATCCGCGGTTCGAAATGTGGCGGACTTCGGCCAGCCCACAGCGGGACCGGTGCAGGCGTCCACTTCTTCCACGGTCAACCCCAGCGAACTCATCAACCGCAGCGCATTCAACATCGAATACGTACCGATTCGGTTCGCAATGAAGTTCGGCGTATCCTTGGCGACAACCACGCCCTTGCCCAGCCGCCGGTCGCAAAAATCCGATAACGCCGCCAGCACTTCCGGAGAAGTCTTGGGCCCGGGAATCACTTCCACGAGCTTCATGTAGCGCGGCGGATTGAAGAAGTGCGTGCCCGCCCAGTGCCGCTGAAATTCCTCGGAAAGCCCTTCCGCGATAAGGTGCACGGGCAGGCCGGAGGTATTCGTAGTGACGATAGCACCGGCCTTTCGATACTGCGCGACTTTGGCGAGCAGGCCGCGCTTGATCTCCAAATTCTCAGCCACCACCTCGATAATCCAATCGGCATCGGCAATGCGCGCCAGATCGTCTTCGAAATTACCGACAGAAATCCTGGAGGCCAGCGCCGGTGAGAAAAAAGCGGCAGGGCGTGATTTTTTGGCGGACTCGATGCCCGCAAGCGCAAGTTTATTGCGAGCGCCGGGAGCAGCATCCTTGGGAACGATATCGAGCAGCAGACAGGGAAGCCCGGCGTTTGCAAAATGCGCAGCGATGCGCGCACCCATGGTGCCCGCGCCGAGAACAGCGGCTTTCTGGATTCGGTCAGTCATACGCAAGCCTTCTGGAACGTGATTGGTCCGGCAAGACAGGTTACAAAACCGGCAAGCGCCGGTCAAACACCTGTTTGGTAAGCCGCCGGCAGCTTAGAATGGCAGGAACATGCCGAAAGAAAGAACCGGGGAAACCCCAGGATTCCTGGCACTCGCGAAAGAGGTGTTTCGCGCGTTCGCCTATGGCGGCACTCCGCCGGGGACGAAACGTCCGCGCGTGGGGCTGGCGCTGGCTGGTGGATTCGCTCGCGGCATCGCGCACATTGGCGTGCTGCGTGTTTTTCGCGAAGCGGCTATCCCGATTGACGTAGTCTCTGGCACAAGCGTCGGCGCGCTCATCGCCGCGGGATATTGCGCGGGAACGCCGCTGGAAGCCATGGAAGACATGGCGCTGGAAACGAAATTCAGCGATTTTGGCCGGTGGACTCCTTCCTGGCTGGGGCTGGCGACGAATCACCGTCTGGAAAACTATCTCTCGCGGGTGACACCGGCAAAAAGGTTTGAAGACCTGCAGAAGCCCCTGGCTATTGCCGCGACCGACATCAACGAAGGATTGGCGGTGTATTACCATAGCGGGCCCATCGCGCCGGCCTTACGTGCTTCCTGCGCCTACCCGGGATTGTTTGTGCCCGTGCAACACGAAGGACGCACGCTGGTGGACGGATTCCTTACCGCGCTCGTGCCCATCGAAGGAGCGCTGTTGCTGGGCGCGGAACTGATAATCGCGGTGTACCTGGAATCCAAGATGATCGAGACACCGCGCACGTTCACGGATGTGCTGAGCCGCTCGTTCACTATCATTCAGAAACATGCGGACCTGGAGTGGCGCCAACACGCGGATGTAATTATCGAACCGGACGTGACGCCCTACGGGTGGGATGATTTCACAAAAACGCCGGAAATGGTGCGCGCAGGAGAAGAAGCGGCGCTGAAGGCTTTGCCCGCCATACGCGTGGCGATTGAAGGAAAGAGAATTGTGACCGGGGAGTAGCGCGCGTCGTCGCTCGCGCTTAAGCCCGGGTGATTTCCACAATGACAGGTTGGCCTTCGCCCTTGCCGCGTTGCGTGAGCCACGCGCCGAATCCTTCGGCAAAGCGCTCGGGCGTGAGGCGGAAACTCGCTTCCAGGAGGCCGTCGGCGACCGGCAGGGTATCGTCAAAATCGGAAGAGTTGGTGAAATTGCGCATGCAGAATTGATCGAGCCACTCGAGCGGACAGGCCTTGCGTTCCCCGTGAATCAAAACATCCACATGAAATTTCTGTGCGTACATAACGAAATCATACCATCGGGTGTGTGCCGTTGTGGCACTGTCAAGCGAGCCGCGAAACATTGGCAAACCAGCCCGACGTGAAAAAACCGCATAAGCAAAGGCGTAGCAGGTCATAAGCCCGCGGAACTTGCGCCGGAGCGCGGGGCTAACATACACTGTGCGGACACAAAAGCTACCGCACCACCCTGCTTCTCTGGGACGCTCCTCCTGGCTTTGGTGACAGGCGGGCATGGCGCGTCGTGACGCTCGTCCGATGCACATCATCTAAGACACCGGGGGTTGAACGTGGGAACGCCAATGGAAACCTGGGTTGAGCAAGCCGCCCGGTTGACCAAGCCTGATAAAATTGTTTTCTGCGACGGCTCCGAGGCAGAAAACAAAATCGTGCTGCACGAAATGACCAAGCACGTGGATTCCTTCCAGCTTAACGAGAAATCCTATCCCAATTGCTATTTGCACCGCAGCAACCCCAGCGACGTGGCCCGCACGGAACACCTGACGTTTATCTGCAACGCCGATAAGGTCGATGTCGGTCCAACGAACAACTGGATGGATCCCGGCGCGGCCAAAATCAAGATCGGCGCGCTGCTTGATGGAGCGATGCGCGGACGCACGATGTACGTGGTTCCGTACATCATGGGGCCGGTGAATTCGCCGCTCAGCAAGATAGGCGTCGAGGTGACGGACAGCCCGTATGTGGTCGCGAACATGCGCATCATGGCGCGCATCGGCAAAGTAGCTACCGACCGCCTGGGCGATTCCACGGATTTTGTGCCCGGGCTGCACTCGCTGGGCGATCTGGACCCGTTGCGCCGCTACATTGCGCATTTTCCGGAAGAGCGGCTCATCTGGAGCGTGGGCTCCGGTTACGGTGGCAACGCGCTGCTGGGTAAAAAGTGTTTCGCTCTACGCATCGCCAGCTACATGGCGCGGCAACAAGGTTGGTTTGCGGAGCACATGCTCATCCTGGGACTGGAATCGCCGAGCGGAAAAGTCACTTACATGGCTGCGGCGTTTCCCAGTGCCTGCGGGAAAACGAACCTGGCCATGATGGTCTCCGCTCTCGAGGACCAGGGCTACAAGGTCTGGACTGTCGGCGACGACATTGCTTGGATGCAGATCGGCGCGGATGGCCGTTTGTACGCCATCAATCCAGAGGCGGGATTCTTTGGCGTGGCTCCGGGCACGGGGATGAATACGAATCCCAACGTGATGAGCGCGCTGAACCGCAACACCATTTTCACCAATGTGGGCGTGACGTTGAACGATGAACCGTGGTGGGAAGGCATCGGCGGCGGTCCGCCGGAAGGACTGGTGACGTGGCGCGGCGAGAAGTGGGACCTCTCCAAGGGCCCCGCAGCCCATCCGAATGCGCGCTATACCGTGCCCGCGCGCCAATCCCCCTGCATTTCGCCGAAGTGGGAAGCGCCCGAAGGCGTGCCCATCTCCGCATTTATTTTTGGAGGCCGGCGAGCCCGGCTGGCGCCGCTGGTGTACGAGTCCTTTAATTGGCAACATGGCGTGTTCGTTGGCGCCACAATGGCGTCGGAAACCACGGCGGCCGCTACGGGCGATGTGGGAATAACCCGGCGCGATCCAATGGCGATGTTGCCCTTCTGCGGCTACAACATGGCCGATTATTTTCAGCACTGGCTGGATATGGGGAAGCGTATTCCCAAGCCGCCGAAGATTTTCCACGTCAATTGGTTCCGCAAAGGCGCCGACGGCAAATTCCTGTGGCCGGGGTACGGAGACAATGTGCGCGTGCTGAAGTGGATCTTGGAGCGCGTCGAAGGACACGGCGAGGCACACGAAACCGAGATTGGCTTTGTGCCCACCAGAACCGCGCTGACTCTGGACGGCTTGCACATCGCCCCGGAAGCTTTAAATGAGCTGTTCCGCGTGGAGGGCGATGATTGGGAGATTGATTTGGCCGACAGCCGCGAGTTCTTCGCCAAGTTCGGCTCGCGGCTCCCCGAAGAGATGCGCGAAGAACACCGGCGCCTTGTGAACCGTTTTGAGAAGTCCATCCCCGCCTGACCGTAGCCGCAATTCCATTGCGCCTATGTTGGGAACGCCAACTCTGCTCCATCCCGCGGGTTCAGCGGGATGAATCTGCCGATTAGCGGCGTGGGAACGCCATTCAGGAGAATGGCGTTCCCAGGAGGAAGCTGCTGCGTTAAGCGCAGGTCAGAACGTCAGGTGCAACGCCATCTGAATCATGCGTGGGCTCCCGATTGTGTTTTGGATGAAGCCCACCCCATACGGGGCTTGTCCATTGCCAATTGGGGACGTCAAAGGAGCCACCGCCGGAATCTTGCCTAGCCACTGGCAAGAATAACCTGACGGACTGGTCTGTATGTTAGGCCCGTAGCAAGGATCCAAACTGACGTCGTTGTACGGAGCGTCAAAGCTCGGATGATTGAAAATGTTGAAGAATTGCGCGTCATAACGCAGCGTGAACCGTTCGTTCAGCTTAAACGTTTTCACGAGGCCGAAGTCGAAACGTGTCTGGAATGGTCCACGGAACAAGTTGCGCCCAGAATTTGAGAAGCCCGTCTCCGAGAAATCGCATGCGGCGGTCAAATTGGTAGGCTCATCAGTCGTCGGCCCGCAAGGAGGCACACCGTTGGTTCCGGGAGCATTGACGTTGATGCCGAACGCGCCTCCGTTGAGCACCGGATTGCCGGCATTTACGCCCGTCGTGCCCTGAAGCTGCACGTTTTTGGGCGAGCCAATGAGTAAGGGATTGGTGATAAAGTCGTCGCCTGCACCGAAGTATTGGCTGGCTACGGCTCCAGAAAAGTCGTACACACTATAAGGCATGCCGCTCTCCAAGACCGTGATCCCCGTCATTCCCCAGCCGTTCACGACGTGCTTGAGGAATCCATTCGATTTCGTAATATCGGGAATCTGGTACATGTAGCTGACCGTGAAAACATGGGTGCGATCGAAACCGGCATTGCCGTAAGCGCTTCTGGGGTCGAGCGGGTTGTTGCCATTGAAGAAGAGTCCCTCAGAGAGTCCGCTGCCCTCATCCAGAGTGTGAGACCACGTGTAGGACGCGTTGACCATTAGGCCGTGGCTGATTCGCTTCTTCACGCTGACCTGGAGCGCATTGTAGTTTGAGATTCCTTCGGCTTTCCAATAGTCGGAATTTGGGTTGTAGCCGATGAATGGCACACGAAGAGCGGTGTTTCCATCATTGGCGGTGTATTCGCCGATCGTAGTCATCACCTGTTCGGTCTGAAGGATGCCGTAGCCTCCATCCGCGTCAGTAGCTTGATACCCATAGGAGTAGATCTGTCCGTTAATCGGTTTAGTCGGCGTGGCGATCCCCGGCTGGTTGAAGGGGATCGGGAGAAGCAGGTGCTGTCCGTGATTGCCCACGTAACCGATATCAATGAGCACCGTGTTGATTGGTTGCCACTGCACATCCAACGTCCAGTTCTCTGAATACGGCAGCGTATTTGTTGGATCGTAACCCCCAAAGAGGAACGCAAACAGTGGCGTGCCTGTAGGCGTGCAAGTGGGCGTCACGGGCTCCGGACAGCCGCTCAATCCTGACTGGTTATGCACGAGCGCTGCCACACCGGAGAGATTGTTCGGGGGCGGTGGTGGTGCGGTAGTGCCGAACGGATTGTTGCTGAGGCACTGCACGCCATTGCAAGACGTATTTAGCGGTACGGTGAACGGTTGCTCGGTCGTGACACCAAAGGGCCCGCTGATTCCCAGTCCTGCACTGGGGGAAAACTCAGTGAAGAATTCGCCACGATCCGCGTACATCCCGAAACCCGCACGAACGACAAGATTCTTGGCAAACCCCGGGCTCCAGGCTAAACCAACGCGCGGCTCGAAAATCCATTGCCGTCCGGTCAGGGTCGAATCGTTGGTACAGAAAGACGTTTTGGTCGCGCAAAATTCCTTATTATTACCCGCGACGACCAGGCCAATGTTGTTGATGGTGTCCGTACTGAGATTGTAGGAATAGTCGCTTGGGTAGAAATTCGTGAGAAGCCCGTTCTTCTCGGTCAGGGGACCATCCCAATCCCAGCGCAGCCCGGCGGTCAGCGTCAGATGGGAATTCACTTTGAAATTGTCCTGTGCGAAAAGGCCTACCTGATCCGCTCGAAAGTAGCGGTTTGTCTCTCCATCCAAGAGCTGTCCGCCGCCGTTCCTTCCACCCAAGTCTCCAGTCAAGAAGTGAGAAAAGTCCCTGAAATTAAAGGTGGCCACCTGGTTTTCGCGGTTCAGCACGTTCAATTGTCCGTGGTCCCAGTTGAATCCGAAGGACAATGTGTGTCGGCCCACGTTCCAATTGTAGTTTGTTCCCGCCTCATAGTGGTTCTGGAAAACGCCTGCATTTGCAAAATTGTTGGCCGGACCGATTCGCAGTTCGTTGCCAGTTCCCGAACCGGCGTTGCTAATCGTGAAGCCCGGAAAATACTTGCTGCCGAGCAGGTTGATGTTCACGCCGCTGGGAGTCAGTTGTTGCGAGGTATTCGCGTTGGCGATCTGGCGGATGAAACCAATTCTCTGCTCCCAGGTGGTATTCGAGGTCAAGCTGATCGTGTTGTCGAGCGAAAACACCTGGCTACCCGCTTGCAGGGTCTGCGGAAACCCAAGCACCTGACTTACCGCAAATGGACTGGTGGAGGGGTCATTCTGAAAATAGTATTTCGCCGCCAGCCGGTCCTTCGTGCTGAACAGGTAGTCGATGTTTCCGTTGATCTGGTCTGCCTTGAACGTGCTAGGAGGCCCGCTCTCGATGGCGTTGCCGCCTAAGCTCTGGATCTGGTTCGTTGTTAAACCCGTGGTAGCGGAAGGGACTATGTACTTGCCATTCGGTCCTTTCGCCTGCAGGATGGCCAGCGCAGCACTATCCACGTTGGCCACCGGGACGCCCGCCAGCGCCGCGAGCGTCGCTGCGCTGCGGTCGTCTGTAAGACCCGTGGGCACGTTGGCCACTTCTGTCGATCCGTTAGTTGCGTCTGTGACTCTCTGGCCCTGGTATGAACCGAAGAAAAACAGCTTGTTGCGGAGGATAGGTCCGCCAAGCGCGCCGCCAAAAGTGTTCCTGTGGAGCGGTGGGCGCGCAATGCCTGCTGCATTAAGAAAGAATTGATTGGCATCCCATCCCGACGTCTGGTGATATTCATACGCTTGGCCGTGGAGGTCGTTGGTGCCCGACTTTGTTGCAACTGAGATGTGCGCCCCACTGTTCGCTCCCTGCGAAACGTCGTACATCGACGTGTTAACCTGGATTTCTTCAATCGTTTCCGGCGGAGGCGCGGGCAGCCCCTGTCCAATAGCGTCAAAGACGGAAGTGTTGGTTTGAACCTGCCCACCCGCAAGGAATTGCTCGTTTGTGTTTAGAATGAATCGGCTCTCGCCAATTGCGCTCGAGGATAGGCCGTTAAACAAGTTGTTTGAATCCACCGAATTAAAGCTAAAGCTGTTACTGGTATCACGCTGACCGTTCGCAAAGATGTTCTGATTGCCCAAACCCGCATTGGTGCCGGAACCCCCTAGAAGGTCGGCGTTGACACCGGGCGCCAATATCGCCAATTGTGTGAAACTGCCTGTTCCGAGAGGAATACTCTCGATAAGTTCGCTTCCCAAAGTATAGCCATTGGTGGTGTCGGTCTCGTTAAGCAACGGAGCACCAGTAACGGTGACCGTCGCAGATAATTGTCCGGGCTGCAAAGAAGCGTTGACAGTTGACGTGCGATTCCCCTGCACGAGGACTTCCGAGTGGACCTCAGTCTTAAAACCATCCTTTGCAAAACTAACGGTGTACCTTCCGAGTGGGAGATCGACGAATTCGAAGGAACCGTCGCCCTTGCTCTTTCCGGTGATTTCCAAGCTTGTGCCTGTGTTCCGGACGGTCACTTTGGCACCTTGGACGACCGCGCCAGAAACGTCAGTAACCGTGCCATTGATGGCACCCAGCGTTTGCTGCGCCTTGGAAGGCACAGAGAAAACGAGAACAAACAAAAGCAGAACGAGAACTTTCCTCAAATCAAATCTCATGGCGAACCCCTCGCTTTATTGAAAATTTCACGGACTATACTCAAACGCGAAGCAATCACCGTTGGATGCTGAGCGGCGGCACCGGTCTTTGAACTGAATCGCGGACAACATGCACCCCGTCGGCACATCATCCTGACACTGGAACCAACACATGCATAAGAAGAAAACGAACCAACAAGAACTCCCCTATGCTGCCGAAATTGGTGCAGATTCTACACCCATCTCTAATCCCTGCAACCGCAATTCTGTGAATTTATAGGATTTCCACAATGAATTCATGCCCGGGGGTCCAATTGATGCGGTATCGGAGGCGGGCGGAAAAGCAGCGATATCAAGAATATGGACCGCCACACCCAGGGCGGCACAAGAGAAATTCCACAGGGTTCGCGGGATTGTCCTGCGTTACAAGAATCCTGGATTACCGGATGGCCTAAGGAATGAGAGATAGCCCTGGAGTTACGCCATTTTTGGGAGCGCCAACCCGCCGATTGGGGGCCCGCGAAACGCCATTCCGGAGAATGGCGTTTCCGGAGCAGCAAGCTAGTGTTTTTCGTCGGGGTGATTGTGACGCCAGGTCCAATACTCCTTCTGCTCGCCGGCGTCGCGTTTCTTGAAATTACGATGGTCGCGGTGAGTTTCGGACTCCCAGCGTTGATAGTAAGCGCCCTCGTGGGCATCCCACACATGGTAGTCCTGATAGCCAGGGTCGTAGACGCGATAGGAAGCACGTGCAGCACAACCGTTGATCAACAGAGGCGAGAGAAGCGCGAGAGCCAACAGAATGGAAGAGCCGTATTTGTGTATGCGTGACAATTGAGTATTCCTCCTTGATGGTGTGGGCTGCACCAGAATGGCAACGCCCGGAAAGAGAGCACTCGCTTTGCCAAGCCGCATAAGCTACGGAATATTTTTGATTTAGGAAAAATGAAGCGCTGCAAAGGGCGTGGTTCTAGTACATGGAAATCGTGTTTCTTTTTCCGGAGCACCTTGAAAAAATTACAGACTTTCTTCCTTCGCCTGGGCGCACCATCGCCGCGGAAATATCCAACAAATCGGTTTATGCCATTGAATTCTCAGACCATTAATGAATTTGTTGCGCGTCTGGAAGCGAAGTTGCCCTTCCAGTAGCGGAATCAAGAAGTATGAGGGGTTCAGCCCGCCTCAAAAAAAAGAGACGTTTCGCAAACAAACCAGTCGCTTAAGGAGGCGCTGAAAATGAAAATCGCAAAATGGAGTACCTTGATGGCGGTGGGCCTGCTCGCTTTGGGGCCATGCTTATCCGCAAAAGATCCGGGCGATACAAAAGCCATTGAGGATCGTCTCGAGAATTCAGGCAAAGTGATGCAGGAGATCCTGAATGTCCCGGATGATCTCCCGCAAGACCTGCTTGATAAGGCGCGTTGCGTCCTCGTCATGCCTTCCGTTTTGAAGGCCGCCTTTGTTGTCGGCGGCAGCTACGGCCGCGGCACGATGGTTTGCCGTACAGGAAAGGACTTCGCTGGAGCTTGGAGCGCGCCGGCCATGTTTGTGCTGGAGGGCGGGAGCGTGGGCTTCCAGATCGGCGGAGAAGCCACGGACTTCGTTTTCCTGGTGATGAACGACCGGGGCGCAAATAGCTTACTGCACACCAAGGTGAAGTTGGGCGCGGACCTCTCCGCTGCGGCTGGTCCGATCGGACGCTCCGCTTCCGCCGACACCGACGCTTATATGCGAGCGGAAATCCTGAGTTATTCCCGCGCAAGGGGCGCGTTCGCGGGGATTTCGCTGGAAGGCGCGACGCTGCATCCGGATGAGGAAGCGAATCGCAAACTCTACGGAAATTCCGCCAGTGCCGCAACGATCATCACCGAATCGCGGGTGGATGCTCCAGCCTCGGCGCACGACTTGATCGCGGCCCTCGAGAGATCCTCTCCCCGCATTCATCGCTAGTACTGCGCATTCAAATTGGCCGGAACTTTTGCCACAAAGAAAGTGTCGCCACAAAGGTTCCGGCTGAAGTGCCTGGCGAACAAATTGTGGTGAGCCCCAGGATACTTCGCCACGCAATACGATTTATGTCGCACGGATAGTTAATTCAGAAACCCCAGACGGGAGGAACATTTGTTCACGGACCACATCATCACAATCGCCGGCAGAATCATTACCATCACAAGTCACGACATCATCATGACGCTCGTTTCCCTCGTCACTGGCCTGGTGTTCTGGCTTGCGCTGTACTTCAGCAGGAAACGCGTGGTAGTGCTGAAGCGATCCAGTGGCACCGACCAGGTGACCTTCGAATTGTCGCGCATTGCGGACGCGCTCGAACGGCTCGCCAATGCTCGCGCAGATTTCGTCATTGCCGCCGCGATGCGTCGGCAAGTTCAAGCGCATCCAGCCACGCAACGGGATTCCAATGGTGCGGCGTATTCCATATTTGGGCGCTAGAGGGTCGATGCAGCGAACCCTTTTCTGCGCTCTACGGCCCGCTCTGTAATCCGAATCGTTTTCCTGACGGTCGGCGGCCAAGAGCAGGTACTGGGTTGATTGAAGAATTTGCATGCAACGCGTTTTAGAAGCTTTAAGCAATGCAAACTCCCGGCCGATTCCAATTGGGAGGTAGTAATTAGTATGCGAATCGTACGAGCAATCCAAATCGCAATGTGCGCCGCGGTGCTGTGTACCACGCTGGTCACGGCAACCCGGGCATCCGAGCGGGATAAGAAGACCGTTGTCACCTTTAATGACGCGATACAAATTCCCGGGCAGGTGCTGCCCCCCGGAACTTATGTATTCAAACTCGCGAACTTCGTAACCGACCGTAACGTGGTGCAGATCTGGAACGAGGATGAATCTCAGCTTCTGGCCACGATCCTGGCGATTCCGGACTATCGCTTGGAGCCTCCCGATAAGACCATCATCGAACTTACGGAACGCGCCGGCGATGAGCCGATGGCGATTGAGAGTTGGTTCTATCCGGGCGACAACTACGGGCAGCATTTTGTGTATCACGATAACCGCTAGCTGGAGCTAACCAGCGAGAAGAAGCAACCCATATTCAACCACCCACATAAACAACCGAGGAGGTTCTCATGCGTCAGCTGAGGAACCTCCTCGCTCCCATATAATTCCAGAACAAACAGTTATAGAGTGGACTGCAAGGCCGCGCGGGTCGCCGCATGATAGAATCACGGCAACGATCCCACGGAGGAAGTCTTCCCCGCATGGCACACCAGGAATGTGTCCGAACCCACGGAATCAGAAAAGGAAATAAAGTCAAAGGGTATGCTTGCAGTGAGACCTTCTCTCGCACACCCCCCACTATTGCCAGACTAGTCTTCAAATTCAGGAGAAAACGAACCTGAGCGCCGTGACCACCCCGTATTCCCAAAAGCCTTTGTTCATCGCCGCCAGCGTCTCCACTCTCGGCGGTCTGCTCTTTGGTTACGACAACATCGTCATCAGCGGCGCGATTGGCTACCTGAGCCAGCGCTTTCATCTGGATGCCGCAGGCGTTGGTTGGGCCGCGGGGTGCGCGCTGATTGGATGCATCGTTGGCTGCGCCGGAGCAGGAGCCGTCGCCGACTTTCTCGGGAAGAAGAAGGGGCTAGCGCTCTGCGCTCTTTGTTTTGCGCTCTCTTCGATCGGAATGCTTTTTGCCTCGGACCTCAATCAATTCGTGATGTGGAGACTGATTGGCGGAATCGGTATCGGGGCTGCCTCCGTGATCTCGCCGAACTATATTGCGGAGATTGCGCCAATGCGGGTTCGCGGCCGCTGCGTAACTCTGTATCAGCTTGGCATCGTGGTTGGGATTCTGTCCGCGGTCTTCGTCAATATGCTGATTCAGCGCATGGGCGATGAGGCGTGGAACATCTCCACCGGATGGCGCTGGATGTTTCTGGCTGGACTGGCGCCCGCGGTGCTCTTTGGATTGATGATTCTGCCGGCTGTCGAGAGCCCGCGATGGTTGATGAAAATGGGCCGGCGCGAGCAAGCCCTGGACGTGCTCATCCAGATCAATGGTCAGGAACAGGGGCAGCGGGAAGCCACGGAAATCGCCGATTCGCTGGTGGTCGAGGAAGGTCACCTCTCTGAACTGTTCACCACCTACCGCCGCCCTCTGCTGCTTGGCGTCATGCTGGCCGCGTTGCAGCAGATCAGTGGCATTACGCCGCTTTTTTCCTTCTTGCCGGAGATCTTCCGCTCGGCTGGAACCGCAACAAGCGACGCTTTCTTTCAGTCCGTGCTGGTTAGCCTGATTAATTTGTCCTTTACTCTGTTTGCGCTTTGGCTGGTTGACCGTGCCGGACGCAAAACGTTGATCCTGGCTGGCACCTCGCTGCAATTCATCTCCTTCGCGCTAGTGGGATGGTTTTATCACGTGCATGGCAGCGGCCTGGCCGTGCTGATCCTGGTGATGAGCTTTGTGGCCGGGCATGCGTTCGGCAACGGCGTGGCCTGCTGGGTCATCATCTCCGAGATTTACCCCACCAAGGTTCGCGGCCGCGGCATGTCCATAGCCACCATGGCGCTCTGGCTTGTCGGATTTCTGGGGAATCAATTATTTCCCATCATGCAGAAACGCTTTGGCTCGGACTACTCGTTCTGGGTTTTCAGCGCCGGGGCATTGTTAACCATCATTCTCGTGGGCTGGCTCGTCCCTGAAACCAAGGGCCACTCGCTGGAAGAAATCGCCAGATTCTGGACCCAAGGGAAAGCGCGGGGGAATATAGCCTAGCTGGCAATGCTTCGGCGGGTGCCCATCGAGGTGAAAAATGAATGGTCTTCAGCGCATCAAGGCGACACTGGCCGGAGAATGGCCCGACCGCCGGCCGGTCATGTTGCACAATTTCATGATGGCCGCGCGCGAGGCCGGAATTTCGATGCACACATTTCGCACGTCGCCGGAAGCGCTGGCGAAGGCCTTCATCCAATCCGTCGAGAAATACGGTTACGACGGCATCATGATGGACGTGGACACCGCTACTCTGGCGGATGCGGCTGGCGTCCCGGTTGCCTATCCTGTGGACGAGCCCGCCATTGTGCGCGGACGGCGGCTTGCCAGCCTCGAGGAAGTGGCCGATCTCGAGCCGGTGAATATCGCGGGTTGCGAGCGCGTCCAAGTATGGGTAGAGGGCGTTCGCCTGTTGCGGCAGGCGATCGGTGACGAAATCTATATTCGCGGGAACTGTGACCAGGCGCCCTTCACGCTAGCTGCGATGATGCGCGGCATGGAGGATTTCCTCATGGAGCTCATGGATCCGCAAGTCGAGGAGCGCGTTATGCTTCTGCTGGACCACGCGTTCGAAACCGGCGCTGCGTTTCTCCGGTTGATGGCGGCGGCTGGTGCGCACATGCTTTCCAACGGGGATAGCACCGGTGGGGCCAGCTTGATTTCGCCTCGGCTGCACCGCCTCTTTGCGCATCCCTATGAGAAACGGATGGCCGAGGTGGCGCACGGGCTGGGCTTGCCTTGGGCCCTCCATGTTTGCGGGAACGCCAATCCGATTCTGGCGGACCTGGTTGCAACGGGAGCCGACGCTCTCGATCTGGATTACAAGACAGACGCTCGCAAGGCGTACGATGCCCTCGCGGGCCGAACGGTGTTCATTGGCAATCTTGACCCGAGCAATGTCGTCGCACGCGGCACCGCCTCCGATGTGGAAAAAACGGCACGAGATCTGATCTCCGTTTTCTCGGATTCGCCCCGCTTTATTCTGAATGCCGGTTGTGCGATTCCGGCGGATACTCCTCCCGAAAACATTCGTGCGATGATCCGTGCCGCAGCCGCTTAGAAGCCATCGTATAAACGGCTTCCGGGAGGGCACGGCTTCTGCCGTGCCGAAAAACTCTGGAAATTCAGGGGTTTTAACCCCTGAGGTACACTTGCTCGTCGCTGGAAGCATTTGTGAGATAACTTCCAGTCAAACGGCCTTCGTGCAAGATTCTGGAACGATTCAACGTCCTAAATATCTCTTCCCTCACAGCACGGCTTGGATGTCGGCATCGATCGAGATGTGCGTGACCTCTGCGCCGCTGATGAGATAGCTCTGCCCCTCGCTGTTACTGAAATGGAAGAACCGGCTGATGTGGTAATCCTCGTCAAATGCGGAAAAGAGCTTTGTCGTTTCTTCGGCCGTCAGCCCGAAGCCGTTCAGTGCCACCGGCTGGCCAAACCCGCTCGCTAGCTTGGCGTAACGTTCCACAACTTCGCGGAGATTCATCGCGCCGAAGTGTACCGCCCCTCGCCATCCGAAGGAAGAGCGAGTTTGGCGGGCAACCCCGGGATTCGGTAAGATGCTGGACGGCAATTCCAACGACGGAAAGGAACACATCATGAGCTTGACAGTCGGTCACACCGCGCCGGATTTTACCTTGAAGGATCAGAACCAGAAGGAAGTGAAGCTTTCGGACTTTGCCGGAAAGAAAAAAGTTGTGCTGGTCTTTTACCCGCTGGACTGGAGCCCGGTTTGCACCAACGAGCACGCCTGCTTTGTGAACGACATGAAGCAGTTTGAAACGCTGGATGCCGAAGTGCTCGGCGTGAGCGTGGATAGCGTGTGGTCCCACAAGGCTTACGCGGAGAAAATGGGCATCAAGTATTCGCTGCTGGCCGATTTCCATCCCAAGGGTGCGACGGGCGAAAAGTACGGTGTGTATCTGGGCGAAAAAGGCATCACCGGCCGCGCCATTTTCATCGTGGATAAGCAGGGCAAAGTGGCTTGGGCGAAGAATTACGACATTCCGGTAGTGCCGGACGTAAAAGAAGTGGCGACGGCGTTGGGTGTAGTGAAGTAAAACAAGCGGCGCCGTGCCCCGTGATTCAATGCTTGGACGGAGGATTGGCGAAAGAGCGCACCAGCAGCACAAGTTCCCAGCGTTGCTCGTCCGTCAGGCGCTTCCTGAAAGACGGCATTGGCTTCCGCCCTTCGGTGATCTGATAGTAGATCTCTCCGTCGGTCACTTTCTTCATTTGTGAAACGTCCGTGAGGTCGGCGGGCCCGGGGTCGTACATCATCGCGTCTGAGCCATCGCCCTTGCCGGTGTCACCATGGCAATTGGCGCATTTGTCCGCGTATATATCCTTCGCAGCCTTCAGAGCGGCTTCCGAGGGCGCTATGGGATTCTTGCGCTGCTTCTCTTCCTCGGGAACGGACCACTTCTGATTGTGAAACGCGGCAAGTCCAATCGATAGGAAAATCAAACTGAGGGTGCAGGCAAGAAGAACCTTGCGCATTGTGCGGCTCCGTTGCACGGTGGCTGTCATGGCAACACAAAAAGTTTCGCATAACCGGAGCGCGGCGGAAAGGGCGCCATCTCCGGCCACCAATTGGGGCTGCGACAACAGCATCAGCCCGGCGGCTAGCGGGTTCTGGGTCAGTTTCCGGTTACCGCGTAACTCCGAGTCTGTAGGACTCGGTTGTGAGTTATGTTCCGATTCCCTCAAGGTTCAGACGGGTGAACTGCGCGGCCAGATCGGCCGGCGCTTGCGGAGGGTGCGGTGCGGGTTTGGTCGACGATGGAGCGGATGGCGTC
>Ga0209517_10003272_pt1 | contig 22107 bp, 20 predicted proteins | sample PeaSoiMetSII2010_FD_187695 | JGI IMG/M metagenome (GOLD analysis project Ga0209517, IMG submission 187695) | Peat soil microbial communities from Weissenstadt, Germany - SII-2010 (SPAdes) (version 2) | ecosystem: Environmental > Terrestrial > Soil > Wetlands > Peat | place: Germany...
CCGTCCCCCCGCTGATGGAGGCGACCCAGAGGTCGTCCTTGACGTTCGAGTAGAGCCACTCGAAGCTCGCCGGGGAGAGGGGCGAGCCCGTCGAACCGAACCCCCTCAGGCTCCTCAGGTGGTGCCCCCGCGGGTCGAACCCGTTCTTCGCCACCGCGTCGAAGTAGGCCGCGCTCGCCCCGAAGAACGTCGCCTTCGCCCTCTGGGCGAGGTCCCACAGCGCTCCGGGGTCAGGGTGCAGCGGGTCACCGTCATAGAGGACCACCCTGCTTCCGAGCATCAGGGCGGCCACGAGGTAGTTCCACATCATCCAGCCCGCGGAGGTGTACCAGAACATGGTGTCGCCCCTCTTGACGTCGTTGTGGAAGGAGAGCGCCTTCAGGTGCTCGAGGAGCATCCCGCCGTGGCCGTGGACGATGGGCTTCGGAAGGCCCGTCGTGCCCGAGGTGTAAAGCACCCAGAGGGGGTGGTCGAAGGGGACCTTCGCGAACTCGAGATGCTCGCTTCTCTCGCCGAGCTCCACCCAGTCCTCCGCCCCCGCGACTCCCTCTTTCTCCCTCGTATCCGTGACTATCGTCGTGTCGATGCTCGGTATCGAGGCCCTCACCTCCTCGACCACGCCCTGCCTGTCGAACCACCTCCCGCCGTAGCTGTATCCCTCGACACCGATGAAGACCTTGGGAGCGACCTGCCTGAAGCGGTCGACGACGCTCCGGGCACCAAATTCCGGCGAGCAGCACGACCAGACCGCTCCCATGCTCGCCGCCGCGAGGAAACCCACCACGGCCTCCGGGCAGTTCGGGAGGTACCCCGCCACCCTATCCCCCGGCTTCACCCCCTCCTCCCTGAGGAAGGCAGCGAGGGCCGCGGTCTCGGCCTTCAGCTCGCCCCACGTGACGCTGGAATCCTCGTCACCCTCCGCCGCCACGACGAGCGCCACGTCGTCGTCGTACCTGTTCCTGAAGACGTGCTCCGCGTAGTTGAGTCGCGCCCCCTCGAACCACCTCGCCCCGGGCATCTTCCTCTCGGGCAATACCGCACGGTAGGGAGTGCTCGACCACACCTCGAAGTACTCCCACACGCTCTCCCAGAACTCCTCGATCTCCTCGGTCGACCAGCGCCAGAGGGATGCGTAGCTCGGGAACGACCTCCCAGTCCTTTTCTCGAGCCAGCGGGTGTACCTGGTGATGTTCGCCTCCTCGACCGCTTCCTTGGTCGGCGTCCAGAGAGTCTTGCCCTCCATTCTCTAGCGCCTCATCGTGATTACGGTCCCCACCTGCATCAGGTCTCCCCATGCCTGGGCCAAGCCTCTGTTCACCTCCTTCTTCACCTGCCTCTTCCCCGCCTCGCCTCTGAGCTGCCAGAAGACCTCGCAGACCTTCATTAGGCCTGCTGCGGCGATGGGGTTCCCGACCCCCAGAAGCCCGCCCGAGGGATTGATGGGAAAGTCACCGTCCCTCTGCGTCACCCCCTCCCTCGTCATCTTTGGGGCCCCGCCCTTGTCAGCGAGCATCAGCCCCTCCATGTGGTGCAGCTCCTTGTAGTCGAATGGGTCGTAGACCTCTGCGAAGTCGAGGTCTTTCCGCGGGTCCTCTATCTTCGCCATCTTGTAGGCCATCCTCGCGGCACGCTCGAGGTACTCGGGGTAGCAAAGGTCCCTGTTCGTCCAGTACTGGGTGTCCACGTTCCAGCCCACGCCGTCGATCCAGACCGGGTCGTCGGTGTACCTCTTCGCGACCTCCTCCGAGGCCAGCACCATCGCGCACGCGCCGTCGGAGGGCGGCGAGACGTCGTATCTCTTCACCGGCCAGACCAGCTTCTCGCTCCTCATGACGTCGTCCACGGTTATCTTCGCCCCAAGCTGGGCGCAGGGATGGTCGAGCGCGTTGAGCTTGTTCTTGACGGCTACGAGCGCGATGTCCTCCTCCTTTATCCCGTAGACATGCATGTATCGCCTCATCTCCAGCGCGAAGATCCAGAGCAGGGTCACCCCCAGCGGCCTCTCGAGCGTGTGGTCGAAGATGCTCCAGAACGCGTACTGCGGGTGCGGGTGCAGCGGCGACATCTTCTCCTCAGCGACCACCATGCACGTGTCGAAGAGGCCCGACGCGACGTGCCACCACCCGCCGATCGGAGAGAAGACGCCCGTCCCGCCGCCTACGTAGACCCTGCTCGTGGGCGTCCCGATGCCGCCCGCTCCCTCGAGGAGATACTCTCCCTTCATGTGGACGCCGTCGAACGCGTCCGGTGCGGTGCCTATCACCACGGACTCGACGTCCTTCCTCTCCATCCCCGCCTCGTCGAGGGCCATCGCGCTCGCCTCGTAGGAGAGCTCCCTCCCCGTCTCCAGGAGCCTCCTCCTGAACAGCGTCATCCCCGCCCCGATGACCGCGACCCTGCGCTTCGTCATGCGCCCACCGAGAGTATCGTGACTCCGCCAGTCGCAGTTGGGACGCCCCTCCACGACTGCACCAGCGCGCTCCTCGCGCCCCTCACCTGCCTCCTGTCTCCCTCGCCTCTGAGCTGCAGGACTGCCTCGTAGAGCCTGTGGAGCGCGGAGGCCTCGATGAGGTTCCCAACGGCGAGCGAGCCGCCCGACGGGTTGAGCGCTGTTCCTTGACCCCTGAGGACCCATGACGCCTCGTCCTTGTCTCGAGCGAGCGACGCGAGATGCTGAAGAAGCTTGAATGAGTAGGTGTCGTCCAGCTCGACGAGGTCGAGCGAGCCGAGCCCGCGCTTCAGCCCCGCCTGCTCTGCCGCGCGCCTGAAGGAGCTGCGCGCGTATCCTGCGAAGGCCACCTCGCCGCCATCATACCACGGGAGCGACGAGCACCAAGCTACGCCGTCGACGCTGACTGCCTCCTTCTTGTTGGCCTTCGCCCATCGGTCCGAGGCGAGGACGACGACCACCGCGGCGTCCGCGTACCTGGCCTTGTCCGCCCTCCTAAGGGGAGAAGAGATAATCTCAGATCCCAGTGGGACCCCACGCCTCCTCTTCGAGCCGAAGCTCGCGAGCGGGTTTGCGGTGCCTCTCCTCCTCGAGTTCTCTATCACCACGTCGCAATCGGCCAGGCCAAAGCCCGACCCCTCGAGGAACGCCGCCATCTCAAGCGCGGCGAGGGAGTCGCTCCCCACGCCCAAAGGGCGCATCAGCGAGGGCTCCTGTGCGAGGTCCTCCACCGCCTCCTTGTCGAGGACGTCCGACGCCTTGCTGTGCGCCTCCAGCACGACGACCTCCGCCACCCCAGACTCGATCTGCATCGCCGCGTTCCCCAGCCCCGTGACGCCGTCCCCGGGGATCGTGCAGACCGGCCTCCCCGCGCCCCCGATCTGGTCGGGGACCATCTCGTCGGTGATGCTCCAGCCCTCCCAAAGGTCTTCGCTCGTCGTTATGAAGGAGTCGACCTCCTTCCTTGGGTCAATCCCTGCGTCTCTGTAGGCGAGCGCCGCGGCCTCGAACATCAGCTCCCGCGTGGAGATGTTTGGGAGAGCAGCGCGGAAACCCGCCGCGCCCACACCGACTATGCCGACTGCAGGTCGCCTCATCTGGCGCGCAGAATGCCCATTCAATAGATAAGTTTGGCTGCCCTCGAAGCAATTAATTTACCGGCAGATTCCACCCGCGCTGTCATGGAGGAGATCGAGAGCGAGCTGCGGGACAAGTTCGGGCTCAACTCCTACGAGGCCAGGGGCTACCTCGCGCTGGTGGCCGCGCCGATGAAGCCCAAAGACCTAGCGACCGCGGCGGACATCCCGATGCCCAGGATCTACGACACCCTCCGCGCCCTCGAGATGAAAGGCTTCGTCCACAAGAGGGGGGAGGAGTACGTCGCTGAGTCCCCCAGCGTCGCGCTCAAGACCTACCTCCTCGGCCACCAGAGGTCCTTCGAGAAGGCTAGGGAGTCTAAGGAGGCCTCGATGCACCGGATAGTGGAGCTCCTCCAGCCGGTCGTCGCGTCCAAGGACGATCTCTCTCAGGAGCCGGTCCTGCTCCGGGGGATTGACGCCATCGCAGGGAGGTTCTTCGAGATACTCAGCACGTCGAAGGACATCACTCTCATGGTCAGGAAGGCTCTGAGGGTAAAGGGGGTCTTCAGCGAGTACCTCGAGGCCTTCCCCCTCTCTGGGAAGCGGATTCGCCTCTTGCTGCCTTCGAAGCCGCCAATCAACGAGCGGGACGCGAGGCTCCTTTCGCGCCTGAAGATAGAGACGCGCTACTACGCGCACCCGGTCCTCGACATGATGGTCGCGGACGAGCTCGACGTCGTGCTGGGGGTCCCAGAGAGGAGCAACGACGAGCCCTTCAGCGCCGTAGCACTCTGGGTGAGGAACCCTTCGTTCGCGCGCTCGACGCGAGCGGCAATCGACGAGATCTGGGAAGAGAGCTCCAAGCGCAAGGGGAAGGCCTAGCGGGATGCCCAAGGCGAAGAGCAAAGCAGAGTCGCTCGGCGACGCTCGGACCTTCAAGGCCGGTTACGCCCACATCAAGAATACCGACCCCAGGCTGAGGCCCATCCTCGACGCACGCGGGGTGCTAAAGTTCAAGCCGCATGGCGAGCCCTTCGAGTCGCTCGTCGAGTCGATCCTCTCGCAGCAGCTCGCAGGCTCGGCCGCTTCCTCGATAATCAAGAAAGTGAGGGCCCTCTTCCCCGACGGGGAGCTCGAGGCGAAGAGGATCCACCGCATTCACGGGAGGAAGCTCCGCGCCGCGGGCGTCTCGCCCCAGAAGCTGTCCTACCTGAAGGACCTCGCTGCGCGAGTGGTCGAGAGGGCCCTGGACCTCGATGCCCTCGAGTCCATGCCCGACGAGGAGATAATCGAGGTCCTCGACGAGGTGAAAGGCATCGGGCCTTGGACGGTCCATATGTTCCTCATCTTCACCCTCGGAAGGCCCAACGTCCTACCCGTGGACGACTACGGCATCAGGATGAGCGTTCAGCGCATATATCGCCTCAGCGAGCTGCCGAAGAAGGCGGAGATTGAGAAGCTCGCCGAGAAGTGGCACCCCTACAGCACCGTGGCCGCACTCTATCTGTGGCACGCGAAAGACAACGAAGGTTAAATGACCGGCCAGGCGAGTCCTGGAAGTTCTCTTGAAGATCTTCGGCGCTGAGCAGGAGCGCGTGCTGGGCTCACTCTACGGGGCCGAGGCGGCGGAGGTCTACAGCGCCCTCCTACGCAGCCTCTCGCTGGTGCTCGAAGAGAAGGTCTCACCCCTCTCGCTCGCCCTCGACCAGGGAAATGAGGAGATCTCGAAGCCCCGCCGCGTGCTCTTCGACCAGGGAGTGTGCAAGCTGCCTCACGCGACCGAGTTCGGGGGGATGGGCGTCCCCTTCGGGGTCTACGCGCTCGCCATGGAGCTCGCGGCGGTCGCGGACGCGAGCACGGCGATGAGCCTCGGGATACACAACACCGTCGCTGACGCGGTCTCCAGGTTCGGGTCTCCCGAGCAGAAGAAGCGCCTCCTTCCCGTCCTCCTCTCGGGGAAGAAGCTCGCCGCCTTCGCCCTCACCGAGCCCACTTCAGGCTCAGACGCCCGCTCGATGCACACGAAGGCTGCGCACGAGGGCAGGTACTACGTGATCGACGGCTCCAAGATGTTCATCACCAACGCGGGCGAGGCCGACCTGTACCTGATCTTCGCTTCGATGGGCACCGGGCACGGCGCCTTCCTCGTCGAGGGCACGAACCCGGGCTTGAAGGTCGGGAAGCCTTTGAAGGAGAAGCTCGGGATGCGCGCCTCCCACACCGCGGAGGTGAGGCTCGTAAAGTGCAAGGTCGCGGAGGGCTCGCTCCTGGGGAAGGAGGGGGAGGGCTTCGAGCAGGCGAAGCAGCTCCTAGACTCGAGCCGCATCGTGATGGGAATGATTTGCGTCGGGATATCGAGGGCCGCATACGTCGCGGCCTTGGCCTACGCGAAGGGTCGGGACCTCTTCGGGAAGAAGCTGTCCGACATGCAGCTGACCCGGGAGAAGGTCGCAAACGCCTCCATAGAGACGAACGCCTCACGTCTCCTCTGCATGCACGCCGCGAGGCTGAAGGAGATCGGGAAGCCGTACTCCTCAGAGGCCGCCCAGGGGAAGGTGCTCGCAACAGAGTCTGCCGCGAGGACGTGCGACGCCGCGATCCAGCTCCTTGGGGGTTACGGGTACACGAGCGACGACGTCCACAGGCACTGGAGGGATGCGCGGCTCCTCACGATAGGCGAGGGGGCCTCGGAGGTCCTCCGTCTCCTCATCGCTTCGCATGAGCTGGAGCGAGAGCAATGAACATCGTGGTCCTGGTGAAGAGCGCGGTCGACGAGGCCGAGCTCAAGGCAGACCCGTCGGGGCACCCCCTCCTCAAGGGAGTCTCGATGAAGATGAGCACGTTCGACATGAACGGCGTCGAGGCGGCGGTCAAGCTGAAGGAACAGAACGGCGGGACCGTCATTGTGCTCACTCTCGCAGGTGCAGAGGCGAAGAAGGCGATTAAGGAGGCCATGGCCATGGGCGGGACCAAGGCCGTTCACATCCTAGCCGAGGCCGCGGACGCGCCCGACTCCCTCGGCACCGCGTACTGCCTGGCGCAGGCCGTCAAGCGCATCGGCGCGGTCGACCTCGTGGTCAGCTCCGAGGGCGCCTCCGACACCTACCAGGGGGAGGTGGGAGCGATGGTCGCGGAGTTCCTCGACCTGCCGTTCATCGCGTACGCGAAGAAGGTCGAGACCGACGGCGTGAAGGTCAAGTGCGAGCAGGGGCTCATGGGGACCGTCAGGGTCCTTGAGGCCAATCTTCCCGCCGTCGTGTCGGTGGTGAGCGAAGCCAACGTGCCCCGCTACCCTACCCTCCTTCAGGTCATGGTCGCCGGAAAGAAGGCTATCGAGGAGATCCCGCTGGCCTCCCTCAAGGGTCCGGACTACCCAGACACGGGGACGGAGGTCCTCGACGTCTCCATTCAGTCGGCCAGCAGGAAGAAGGTGCTCTTCGACGGGACACCCGAAGAGGCCGCGAGGAAGCTAGCCGGCGCACTGAAGGAGGAGGGTGTCGTTTGACCGGGGCGGTCCTCTCATACTCTGAGAGCCCGGACCTCGCGGGCGAGGTCGCTGCGGCCGGCGCGGAGGTCGCGAAGTTGCTGGGCACGGAGGCCGTGGCGCTGGAGCTCGACGAGGTGAGCGCCGGCCTGCGTACCGTGAACAAGGTCGTCCTGGTCAAGGGCGAGAGGCCCCTCGAGACGATAGCTGACTCCGCGGCCGCTGGCATCCTGGAGTTCGTGAAGGCGCGTGGCTTCGGCGCACTCTTGATAGCGGAGACCAGGTTCGGGACGATGGTCGCTGCAAAGGTTGCCGCCCGGCTCACGGTAGGGTCGCTCGGCAAGGGGAAGAGGCTCCGCGTCGACGGGGGAAGGCTCGTCCTCGAGAGGGACGTCTACGGCGGGAGGTTCACTGCCACCGTCGCGTCGAGGATGCCCTGCGTCGCCGTAGTGCAAGCGGGGGCTTACAAAGCGGCCGACGCGTCTTTGGGACCCACGGAGACTGTGGGCGTGACCGTCGGCGAGCCCAAAGTCGCGATAACGCAGACGAAGCAGGGGCAGCACGGAGAGGCGGGGATCAAGTCGGCTCTCAAGATCGTCTCCGCGGGCAGGGGGTTCGCAAGAAAGGAGGACCTCGCCCTCGCGCAGAACCTCGCGAACGCGCTGGGCGCCTCCCTCGGTTGCTCCCGCCCCCTCTCCTCCGACCTCGGGTGGATGGGAGAGGAAGCGCACATCGGGCTCACCGGGGCGTATGTCCACCCGCAACTCTACGTGGCTATAGGGATCTCAGGCCAGCTCCAGCACGTAGCTGGGATCAAGGACTCAAAGGTGATAGTCGCGATAAACAAGGACGCGCAGGCACCGATATTCCAGGTCGCGGACTACGGCATAGTGGGCGACCTCTACGAAGTGGTCCCCGCGCTCACGAAGGCTCTCAAGCAAGGCTAGTTGCTGATGGCGGGGGCCTGCCTCAGGTACTTCCCCTCGTGCAGGCACTGCAGTATGAAGCCGGCGATGTCCGCCCGCGCGATGAACGACGCAGCAACCTCGCCCCTGCCCAGGTACCCCGCCCTCACCCTCCCGGACTTGGGCTTGTTGTTGAGCATCGTCATCCGGAGGATCGTCCAGTCGAGGTCGGACGCTCGCAGAGTCTCGGCTACGCTGACAATCTCGTCGTACGCGGGGCGCATCGCGAGCTTGACGAGGAATACCAGCGCCCTCGCCCTCAGCTCCGCCTTGTCGTTCTGGTCCTTGACGCTCAGGGTCGACGTGATGACTATCCTTCGGACGCCCAGCCTGTCCATGGCCGCGACGATGTTCTGCATCCCTTGAGTGAGCGGCTTGTCCCTCGACCCGCCCCTCGGCCCCAGCGTGCTGACCACCGCGTCCGCGCCAGCAATCGCCCGCTCGATCCGCCCCCTGTCGGACAGCTCGCCCTGAACCACTGTCAGGCGGTCGTTCGCGATGCCCAGCTTCGCAGGGTCGCGGGCGTAGGCGACGACCTCGTCCCCTTCTTCGAGCGCCTGCGCCACGACCTCCTTTCCCGTCGGACCGGTGGCCCCGAAAAGTGCTAGTCTCATCGGGCGTCTCTCAAGGCGCGCAGTTCAACGGCAGCATAAGGCTTGCTGAGATTGTTGGGCGGAACGAGAAAGGGCTAACAAAAACCGCAGTGGTCGCCCCGGCGATCGCGTCGGGGACGACCCTGTTTACTTGATTCGGGACGACTCTACCAGTTGGCGTCAAAGCCGTAGGCGTGGTCGCTTGCGTTGAGAGCCAGTGTACCCGCCTGCGCGTTGCCCGTCTTGTTCTCGGGGATCATATTCCAAGACACGTTCACCCGATATGATTCGCGGTTAGGCAGTTGGACCGAGTACTCACCATTGACGGCTACCGCCAAGAACACCTGGCCTGTGGCCGTGTTCGTGAACTCGACGCTCGCTGGATAGGTGTCCGTCTTGCTCAGCGGCGTGAACCTGCCCGAGACCGTTACAGTCGGATACGCTTCCTTCATGGCCATCGCCGCGAGCGACCCGAACTTCTCGGCGAAGATAGGCGTCTCTCCGTCCTTTACCTCTACCATGGACTCGTTTTCCACGTCCACAAACTCGGGGATGCGGAAGCTGAGGAACCCGTCGCGAGGAAGAGTGAGCGCGTGCCTAGCCACTCCGGATGCGTCCAGCGCGCTGAGTTGCTTGCCGTCGTAGGTGACGCTGCAGCTCTCTACGTACCTGTTACCCCTTACGACGATGGCCCAGTTGCTACGGAAGGGCGAAGTGACCCTCTCCTTCATTGTCTGGAGGTAGACAGCGGCCTGGAGCTTGTCCACAATCACGATCATCACCTGGTCGCCCACGTCCACAGCGGCATCCTCTCGGACTGGAGCGACGACGAACTTCCCCGCTCCGGTCAGCCTCTCGACCTTTCCGTCGACCACAAGGACGCCGAGCTTCGAGGCTGTTATCCTCTCTTGTCCTGGCGTCTCCGTGATTCTTTGCTCTTCCGTTGTTGTATCAGTCTGAGTAACAATAGACATGCGTCAAATTCCGTGACCGCAGTATTACAATCCAGCGTATTTTATGTGGTCAATAGTATCTTCTGCGCGCGTTTGTAATCTATCTCCATGCCCACCCTGATTCTTAAACGGCCCCTCAGGGCGGAAGCCTTTCCGCGATTATCTCCGCGATGTCCCTCACCTCGAGGCCTCCCTTCGGCCCCTTGGCTGCGTCCTCGAGCATGGTTATGCAGAAAGGACACGCCACCGCCAGCATCTTCGCGCCCGTCTTCACCGCCTCCTCCATTCTGAGCGCGCTTATCTTCGTCTTCTCGGGCACCTGATACCAGACGTTCGCCCCGCCACCGCCGCAGCAGAAGCTCTTCTCCCTGTTTCTTGGCATCTCCACGATCTCGAAGCCCTCCGCCGCTTTGATGACATCTCTAGGCGCGTCGTAGACCCCGTTGACCCTGCCTAGGTTGCACGGGTCGTGGAAGGTCACCGCGCCCTCCCGCTTCTCGAGCTTGAGCCTCCCCTGCGCGACCAGCTCGCCGATGAGCTGGGAGTGGTGTATCACCTGGAACTTCGCCCCGAACTCGGGGTACTCGTTGAGGAATGTGTTGAAGCAGTGCGGGCAGTGGACGACAACCTTCTTCGCCCCTGAGCGCGCGATGCTCTCTATGTTCTTGAGCGCCAGCTCCTGGAAGCGCGCCTCTTCGCCCATCCTCCTCACAGGCTCCCCAGTGCACGCCTCCTCGTTGCCGAGCACGGCGTAGTTGACCCTCGCCGCGTCGAGGATCCTCACGACCGCCTGCGTGAGCTTCCTCCCCCGGGGGTCGTAGCTCCCCTGGCATCCCACCCAGTAGAGGTACTCGGGGTGGGGGTTTGTCTTCAGCGTCGGCGCCCCCGCCTCGACGAGCCAGCTCTGCCTGTCCTGCTGGGGGAGGCCGAAGGGGTTGTTGGCCCGCCCGACGTTCTCGAGGAAGGCGCGCTTCATGGGGTCGAGCCTGTTCTCCGCGACCAGCGTCCGCCGGAAGTCCACGATGTAGTCGACCTGGTTGATGAAGACAGGGCAGGCCTCCACGCACGCGTTGCACGTCGTGCACGCCCAGAGCTCGCTCTCGCGTATCACGCCCATCGCGAAGACGTCCTCCTCCGGCGCGGCCCTCGCCTCCCCGCCGAGGTCCCGGACGACGTCCCTAGGCGAAAGGTCCCTCCCCGCCGCGTTTGCCGGGCAGACCTCTACGCACCTCCCGCAGTTGGTGCACGCGTCTAGGGCGAGGAGCCTCAAGGGTGAAAAGCCGCCCGCGGTGTGGGCGTTGGCCGGCGTCTCCACATTCCCCGTCTCGAGCATCGCGGCGAGGCTGAAGGGGGTGCTGAGCCGCCCGCGGGGCTTCTCGGGGGCAAGGACGATGTTCGAGGCAGAGGTGAAGACGTGGATGAGCTTCGTGTAGGGGGTTGCCGCTATCAGCGCCATGACCGAGAACATGTGCGCCCACCAGAAACCCTGATAGACGACCTGAGCCTGCGCCACCGAGAGCGTTAGCGTCCTCCCGATGAGCTGCGAGAGCGCGTCCCCCACGGGCGAGAAGACGGCCCATTGCGAAGGGATGGCGACGAACCTCAACGCCTCGATCATGAACCCTGAGACGCCTATCCAGATGAGCATGCCCAGAACGACGCGGTCGTCCCAGCCCGTCCTCAGCTTCGAGAGCCTCTGGACGTAACGCCGGTATACCGCAATCACGAGCCCGACGATGAACAGAATGCCGAGGGTGTCCCCGAGGAACTCCAGCATGAGGTAAAAGTCCCCCTCAAGGAATATCCCACCGCCGAAGACGGGCAGGATGTCTGATTGGACGAAGACCAGGCTGGTGTAGATGAACAGCATAAGGAACCCGTAGAAGATTGCCCCGTGCATCACCCCGCCCGACCCGCCCTCGAGGACCTTCTCCTGCCCCAGGTCGAACTTCGTGAACCTCCCTACCTTGGTCTTGAGGTCCTTGTTCGAGAGCGAGAGGAACTCCCCGATGCCCATCCCGTAGCTCTTCAGGTGCCTGTAGAGGCCGTAGAGCATGATGAGCCCGGCGGCGAAGAATGTGATGTAAACAAGCGCGGGCGCGTAGGAGGGGAGGAAGAGGTAGCTCTGGCGCACCGGCTCGGACAACGGACGAGCACAATCTCCCAGATTTGGTTAATACGGGTTCCTAACCTGTTGTCGACGTAGGCCGTCGATAGGCCGCCCTGCCTGCTAGCGCGCTCATGCGGAAAGATTCAGAATGGCTTCTTTTAGGAGCCCCTTGGCTACATCGACCTTGTACGCGTTGTCCTGGAGCGGCGTCGCCTCCGCCAGGGCTAGGCCGGCCACCTCCTCGGGCAGGGTGGCCGAAATGGTCGCGCCATTCAGCCTCTCCTGCGTCCCGAGGTCCCGGTACGGGGAGGGCGCGATGCCGCCGAATACCACCCTTGAATCCGTGACCACGCCCCCTTCTACGCTCAAGCTCACCGCAACGCTCGCAATCGCAAAGTCCAGCGCGTTCCTCATCCTCGACTTCATGTAGGCGTAGCGCGTGTCGGAGGCAGGGGGAGGCACGTGCACCGCCGTAATCAGCTCCGTCGGCGAGAGGACGTGAGACTGAAGGAGGTTCGCCGCCCACACGTTTCCGGGAAGGAAGTCGTCCAATCGCATCGTCTTCGTCCCGTAAGGACCCGCGACCACGACCGAGGCGTCGAGCGCTTCGAGGGCGACCGCGAGATCCGAAGGATGCACGGCATAGCAGTCGTCGCCGCCCATTACGCTGTGGTAGTACCTGTTGTCCGCCCCATCAAGGGTCGCGTAGCAGATCTCCCCGCCGGCTCGCCAGCACTTGAGGGCGTTCCTCAGGAACGGGCACCAAACCTGCTGGGACAGCGCCCCGCCCACCGTCGCGACGTTCCGGACCTGGGGCACAGAGATCTGGTCCGAGGCCTGGCTCAGCAGCGGGTAGCGCTCCGCGATGAGGTCGGAGCGCTCGACGTCCCCTATCGTCACCAAGGCTCCCATGGAGAGCCCGCCGGCGGGTTCGAAGTCAAGCTGCCGCATCTCGGCAATCTTCTTGACGTCCACGATCACTTCGGGAACCTCGGGCATCCCGTCCCGCTTCATGAGGTGGAGCAGGTCCGAACCTCCGGCCATCACCTTCGCCTTGCTCCCGTACCTTCCGAGCAGCGATATCGCCTCGGCGACGGTGGATGGGGCGACGTAGCTGAACTCGGGTATAGACCTCGGCATGAGTTCGGGGGGCAGCCCGCTCGACAAGCTACTTGCCTCCGTTGGCCTTCAGGGCCTCTATCACCATCTGCGGAGTGATCGGGAGCGACGTGAACCTGACCCCGATTGCGTTCGCCACAGCGTTCCGGATGGCGGAGTGCGTACAGATGATCATGCTCTCCCCGGCGCCCTTCGCGCCGAAGGGCCCCCTCGGGTCGGGGCTCTCAATCGGGATCGACACCATCTCGGGGACGTCCGTAATCGTTGGGACGCGGTAGTAGAGCCAATCGCGCGTGGTCGACTGCGCGGTGGTCTCATCCACCGAGTAGTCCTCGAGTATCCCGTAGCCGAGGCCCTGCATCGCGGCGCCCTGCATCTGTCCCTCCGCGGCTCGCGGGTTTATCACACGGCCGTAGTCTTGCGCCATCACCAGCCTCTTCACCACCGTCTTCCCCGTCCACTCATTGACCTCCACCTCCGCGAAGCATGCGCCGAACTGGAACCCCGACTTGCTCGTCTGGGCAGTGTGGACGTACTCGCCAGACCCCTCGATGCTCACACCTCCAGGAAGGCTCTGAACGACCTGAGAGAAGCTCGCGCTCTGGCTCGACCCGCTGACTAGGACCTTACTGCCGCTCGTCCCGAGCTGGTCGGAGGTGGTGCCCAGCATCCCTGCGGCCGCCGCAAGGAGCTTCTGCTTCGCGTCTGCGGCGGCGAGCTTCGCGGCGTTCCCTGTGATGAAGGTGGTCCTGCTACCGAAGCTGCCCAGGGCCGGCGCGGCGGGCAGGTTCGTGTCGCCGAGCGAGACGGAGACGTCCTCCAGCCTCGCGCCGAGCTCCTCCGCGACTATCATGGAGATGGTGGTCGGCTGTCCGCCTCCGAGGTCGGCGGTCCCCATCAACACCTCGACCTCCCCGCCAGGCCTGACGGAGATAGACACGTTCGCGGTGTCTGGCTTATGGCCGAACCCGTACGTGAGGAGCGCCATGCCGAGCCCGGTCCGCACGTGCCCCGCGGCGGCCGCGGCGCCGGAGGGGCTCCACCGAGACTCCCAGTCGGTCGCAGCCTTCCCTTTCTCTATCGCCTCCATGAACGCGGAGCCGCCGACCTGGGAAAAATCGACCTGCTCGCCCTCTATCTCGAGCACGTCGTCCGGTCTGATGCAGTTCAGGTAATGCACCTCAGTCGGATCCATCCCGAGCTGCTCCGCCAGGTCGTCGATGGCGGACTGCACCGCGAAGTTCGACTGCACCCCTCCGTATCCCCTGAACGCCCCGGCGGGGGGGTTGTCGGTGAATACAGCGTACGTGGTGTAGCGCATGTTGGGGACGCGATAGCCGTTGAAGACGGCCCGAGCCCCGACGTAGGGCACCGACGAGCCGCCCGCCAGGTAGGCGCCCTTGTCGTACGTGGCCTGGAGGTCCATCGCGGTGATGGTGCCGTCGCGCTTCGCGCCCAACCTCGCGATGAAGCTGGCGGCGTGCCGCTTGTTGGGAGACCCCTCGAAGGCGTAGTCCTGGGGCATCACCATCTTGACCGGGCGCGAGGTCTTCTGCGCCAGGATGGCGGCGAGTGGGATGAACCTGTAGAGGTTGTCCTCGCCGAACCCGCCGCCCATGTACTGGGAGACCACCCTCACGTTTGCGGTGGGAATCCCAAGGAGGTAGGCCAGCTCTCCCTGCCTCACGAAGATGACCTGGCTGTCGTTGTAGACCGTGAGGTTGGGTCCGTCCCATTCGGCGAGGCAGGAGAACGGCCTCAGCGATGCCGCCGCCTGAGGAGGCACCCGGTACTCGCCCTCGAAGACCACGTCTGCTTCGGCAAAGCCTGCGTCGATATCGCCCCTCGTCATCACCAGCGGTGAGTACGCCGACTGCACGTTCCTGGGGAACCCCAGACTGGACGCTACGTCTGGCGCACCAGGCTGCATCGTGGTCTCCGCATCGAGGTTGAAAGGGAGCGGCTGGTACTGGATGTCGACGAGCTTGGCCGCCGTCTCGGCGACCTCTTCCGTCTCTGCGGCGATTGCCGCGACCTCGTCTCCGACGAACCTCACGTAGCTGTCGGTCGCACCGGCCAAGACTCTCAGGTCGTAAGAAAGAAAAGGAGGGAAGGATATCGGAGGGACGTCCTTCCCGGTGATGACGGCCTTGACCCCGGGGAGGCTCTCGGCCTTCGAGGTGTCTATGCGGAGAATCTTGGCGTTGGGATACTTGCTTCTCACGATGGCCCCGAAGAGCATGTTCGGCCTGCTGAGGTCGACTGTGTACTGGGCTGTCCCGGTCACCCTCTCCTTGCCGCGCACGTCCGCGACGCTCGTCCCAACTACGGGACTGCTCAATCCGCGTCGACCCTCTTCGCCGCTGCAAGAACCGCGTTGGTGATGTGGGGATAGCTGCCACACCGGCAGATGTTGCCGGATAGTCCCTGGTTCACGTCGTCTGCGCTGGGGTTGGGGTTCGACCGCAGCAAGGCGGTCGCGGAGAGTACGAAGCCGGGCGTGCAGTAGCCGCACTGGAACGCCCCGTAGTCGATGAACGCCTGCTGGAGGGTGCTGAGGCTCCCTCCCGAACTCACACCTTCTATGGTCGTGACCTGGCGGCCGTCCATCTCGACCGCGAGCCTCTGGCAGGAGTAGACGGGCAGGCCATCGAGGATCACCGTGCATGAGCCGCACTCTCCGTTCGTGCAGCCCTGCTTGGTCCCGGTGAGGCTCAGGTCTTCTCTAAGGACCTTCAGGAGCGTCCGGTTTGCCTTGACCGTGACGTGCACCTCGCTGCCGTTCAGGCTCATGGTGACGTCCTTGCTGGGAGCCGGCAGGCCGGCGGGGACGAGAGACTCCAGCGCGGCCCGTCCTTGCTTCGTGCCTAGCAGCAAGGCTGTCGCTGCCACGGCCGTCGCCGCGAAGCCGCCGACGATGATTTTGAAGAGACCTCGCCTGGAGACTCTCAATCGGATGCGAAAATTCTGCGCGTTCGCCTGATAATAACGCTTCTCGGCGGCCGGACGGCACATTCTGTGAGGCACGCAGGAATGGGGATGCCAGTCCACGCGGACCCTTCCGGCCGACCGCCTACGCCGGCCTGTTGTCTGCGCGTCTCCTGATTATCTTACCGCCGCCCGCGGGCAGCATACGAAGCACGTCGTCGACGCTGAGGACCATCTCCGGCTTGGCGTAGGGCTTCAACTCATGGAGGACTCGCTTCGCCGTGTCGGATGGCTTCTCCCTGCTCGGGACCAAGGTGACGTGCCCCCTCGCCACCTTGATCAAGGCCTCTTCTGGCCCCGAGAGTATTCTACCCTCCTCATCTATGCCCACAGCGACCTCCACGGTGTTCTTCGTGACGAAATTCTTCTTCCCGTTGATCGCGAACGAGCCGTGCGCGAGGTACTCCCCGCTCGGCCCCGCCGCGCTCACCTGCTCCGGGCTGACCCAGTACGCGTCGGCCGCGCCAAGCCCGGTCTTCCAAGCGCTGCTGAAAGTCGCCGTCGCCTTAGCCACCTCCCTGATCTCCTCCTCGGTCTGCTCCTTCCCTCCCTTCAGGATGAAGAAGGGCGAACCGAACAGGTCCGCGTGATAGATTGTGTCGTTCTCCTGCAGGTGCCTCCGTATCAGGGTCGTGTTGCTCTGCGCGTCGCGCCCCCCGATGGCGAGCTTCCCCCCCGTCGTGAAGAACCACCTGAACTTCTCATACCACTCCTTTTTTGCCCTGGACAGGGGGATCGCCTTGACTCGAGCTGTCTCCTCCTTTCCACTCTCCTTCTTGAGCTTGGGTTGCAGCTTCTTGATCGCGTCGTCGATGTCCTGGATATCCCGCTCTGTCCTCTTCGCCCGATCGAATATGGCCGAGGAGATGGAGGCCTGTCCCTTCTCCGCCAGCTTGTCCAACGAGGACAACAGGTCGCTCGGCAGGACTTTGGCCGCCTTCGCGATCTCCATTGCCTGGTCCGCGTCGGTGGCGGCCCTCACCTGCGGCGCGAGCTTCCTCAGCTCCGCCGAGAGCTTCGCGAGACCGGTCTTCTTCGACTCGAGGTCGGCGATGGTGGCCTGAAGTTCCAAGGCACGCCGCTTGTGCGCACCCCCCTTGACCTCCTCCTCTTCCGCGCGTGAGGCTGCCTCTTCTTCCGCCGTCAAGAGGCCCGAGAAGAGAAGCTTGTCGAGCAGCGGGCTCAAGGTGGGCGAGGTCTCCGCCGCTTCCCTGCCCCTCGGCTGGATCACCATTACCTCCACTGATTCATCGTCGGACGTCACGAGGCAGGGCGAAGGGCGGGCTTCGATTGTGGCGAGCATCTCTTTGACCGTAGCCATGACGAGGTCGACCTCGATGTCGGGGATGTCGGTGGAGTCCTCCTGGGCGTGCGAGAGGCGGGCGAGTATCTCGTCAACATACCTCCTGGGGATGGAGAGCCCCCTCCCGAGGGCGCGCCCGAGCGTCTTCTCCTTTGCCAGGGCGTTCCTCAGGTCCTGCTTGGTGAGCGTCTCGAGCGAGGCCCGTGTCTGGGGGGGCGGGGTGTACGGATAGCCCTTCGCTAGCCTCCTCGCCACCGTCTTGACGTCACGCAGGAGTAGGACTATCCTCCCGTCGGGCCCGCTGAGCACCAGGTTCCCGGGGGGCATCAGCTCAAGGACGAGCTTGAAATGGTCGTCTCCCCTCCCCTCGAACTCCAGTATGAGCACCCTGTCTAGGTCGAACTGCGTGACTGACTGGAGCCTGGCCCGGAGCAGGTGAGAACGGAGGGCCGTCGTGAACTCGGTCGTCTCCACTCGGGCGGGCTTCTCTGTTATCCACGCGCCGAGCTTGGGGGAGAGCACGAGCGACACTTCGGTCGATTCGCCACCCTCCTGCCCAGCGGACCTCCTCATCCTGAGGAGCTGGCTCTCGCCAATGGAGTATATGTTGGAGACGTATGTCTCCCTGAGCGCGGAGGATATCTCCCTCGAAAGGACCCTGAACTCGAGCCCCGAGAGGGACCCCTTCGTCTTCTCCGACAACAGTGACATCTCCTCTCGACCTACGCCTTGTGAGGCCGACTCCGTGCAAGTTTTATTAACCTACTGCGGGCTCGGCTGATTTTGAGCTCCTGTAATCGAGTGATTTTTGTTGTCCCTTACGCTCCTTGACAAGATATACTGGCTCAGGGTTGCGCTGGGGGCAGCGGGCGGCATCGTGGCGGAGCTCCTCACGGGCTGCAAGGTTCTCGTCCCGCCGGTCGCGGGAAGCGCCGCGTGCGTGAACGGGCTCAATCCAGACTACTCGACCGGCATCCTCCTCGGTCTCTTCCTCTACATCGCCACCTTCTACGTCCTAAAGTGGACGGTCGGGAAGGGGTTCGAGAAGGACCAGCAACGGAAGCTCTACACTACGGGTGTGGGGAGCTTCCTGATGCTCTTCGTCTTCTGTTGGGTGCTGCTCTTCACGCTGGGCGTTACTTACTTGAATCTTTGACGCGCTTCGCCCATTTGCCCATCGTCTGAAGGTAGCCCCTGTCCAGGTCGTCCGTCATATGTATCTTGGGCAGCCTGTCCACCGCGCGGAGTATCTTGTCGGCGTCGGCCATCTTGTCAGGGGTCCTGTTCTCCGTCACGTTGACAATCCCGTTGAGCGCGAGGAGCGCTCCCTTGCCGTACTCGGAGGAGACCTGGGGCGCCAGGTGCGCCAGCCTCTGCCGCGCGTCCTCCAGCTTGGTGTGAGCTAGTGACTCGATAATCTCGTCGACCTCTTCCTTTATCATGCTACTTGAAAGCAAAGCCACAGACGCGTGGCATTTCTTTGCTTAAATGCTTATGTGCGGAAAAGCGGCTGGGGAAGCTACTTTTCCGTGTCTTGCGGGGGTCGCGATAAGCCCATTACCGTAGAGTGCGCAAGAAGGCCCTGACCAGCCGTTGGAAGGGCCCGTCCCGGAAGCGTCCTCGTTCCTGGAGGCGTTCGTCGACCCGTGGTATCGCTCGCTCGACAACTCGTCCCCGGCGAGAGCCTATGATGGGGGCACGATGATCTAAGAGAAGAGGCGATTCTCAAGCGTGGAAACGCGCATTGATGCTGACGGGAACGTCCCCGCGACCCCCAGGGCCGGGCGGGGGCTCAAGTGGCGTTACCCGCCCGGCAAGAAGACGCTCAGGCTTGTGATAGGCCCGGCCGCGACCTCTGCCGGCCAAAGGTAGAAGGTGTAGACCCCGCTCCCGTAGGCGGCCTCGAGCGCGCTGATGGAGAATGTGATGTCAAAGTCCCCCGTGCTGAAGCCGATTAGCCACTGCTGCGCGTAGGTGAAGTTGCCCGAGCTGCTGCAGACCCGCCCCGCCGGGCAAGGGTAGAAGACCGTCGAGATGGGCGTCCCCGGGGTGTATGCGCCCTGGTATTGGCACGCCGTAGACTCGTTGAGCTCGCTGTACTGGTCGCACGAGTTCATGAGCTTCAGGTCGCTGAGGCTGATGTTGCTGGGTGTGGGGTCGAAGTACACCGAAATCTCCGCGCCGGACTGGCTCTCCATCCAGCCCTGTCGGTATGCTAGGATCCTGCCCTGCAGGGTCACGGTGCCGCCGGAGACGTGGAGCGACCCGTTCCCGATGTAGATGCTCTCAAAGTCCTCCACGAAAAAGACCGTCGTCGAATTGTACGCCACACCGAGGGACACCCGGTTGTGGAGCGGGTCGAGGATGTTCTGACGGTGGCCGTTGGCGCAGCATGCAGAGTCGTTGTTGAGCATCATCCACTCGGAGCCGCTTATCGCGTTCTCAACCGTCTGAAGGGAGCATGCGGCGGCGACCTCCTGAGTCGAGTTCGGTTGGGAGGTGGTGCAGTAGTTTAGCGCCGCGTTTTCCTCGACGCTACCCGTCCCGCCCAGGAGGGTATAGCGCATGTACGGCTTGTATCCCTGGTTGTCCCAGTGGCTGAAGTACCCGTAGTAGGCCATGGAGTTTGCGTGCTGCTGGCCCGAGGGCACGCCGCTCATGGTGACCGGCTGCAGGCCTGACGCATTCCTTTCCGCGTTTATCACACCCAAGGTGAAGTTCGCAATCGCTCCGTAGTCCGGTGGATAGTCGATCTTCGTGGAGTTCCTGACGAAGGCGGGGCTGTCCGCGAGCCAGTTTCCGGAGGAGTTGCCGTCCGAGACCTTTGTCGCGACCATGGAAGCAGAAGTGACGGCAGAGGAGGCCGTGGAAGTCGCGCTTGTCGTCGCCGAGGCGCTCGTGGTAGAGTCTGCAGCGCTAGGAAAGTGCGCGGTCGCGGCCCAACCGATGCCGACGAGGAGGATGGCGACCACAACCACCGCTAGGGCGAGCTTGTTCATCCGCGAAGGCCTTCTCTTCCGAATGGCTTGGCGGTCCTATATTTGGGGTTCGTTGGTAGGCAAGAGATCCGCGAGTTCGGTCACACCGACGGCGCTATTCGACGCCCTTCTCCGACAGTCTGCACCTGGTCGGAGGCCCGGCGGTCCGGGGATGCTCGAGGCTTGCGACGACGTAGCCGCCCTCCCTTTGCAAACGGATCGACTTGCTGACGAACCTGCCCAGCGTGAGGCCGCCGACGTTGACGTCCTTGCTGGTCCCGCCCACGGTTATCGAGGCTACCCGGTTGGTCAGCAGCACGACCCTCCTGTGGAGGTAGGCGTCGATGGCGATGCGGTTGAGGTACGCGCCGAGCGCGCCCTGCCTCCTCCCCGTCCTCTCCCTCCCCGGGAACTCCAGCGTGAAGTTCTTCGTCACGGTGTCCACTACCACCAGCTTGGCGGAGCTGACCCGAGGGTCGTCGGCCATCCTCTCCAGCACCTGGGACTGGGCGTCGACGTCGCCGGCCCTGAGAGAGTAGACGCTGTCCAGCGCCGCCTTGGCCTGAATCCCCCTGGACTCTGCCATCTGCTCGACCCTCTCAGGCCGGAAGGTCGACTCCGTGTCGACGTAGACCGACTTCCACCCCCGGGCGGAAGCCATCACCGTCGCCTGGATCGCCAACTGGGTCTTGCCTGAGTTGGATGCGCCGAAAACCTCCGTAATCTTGCCCTCCTCGTAGCCGCCGGCCGAGAGCGCGTCCAGTCCTTCGGAGCCCGTGCTGAGCCTCCCCAGGCTCTTGGCGACATCGAGCGCCTCCGCGATTGTGAGAGACCTGAGGCCGCCCTTGCCCGCTTCATCTTCGGTCACGTGAACCCCTTGGTTGAGGCTCCTCGGGTTGGTATTAGCTTTCACGCCACACTCGTCTGCCGCCGCAAAGTCAGGGCTGCATTCTCTTCACCGCTCGGGCCATCTCGGCTACCGTCTCATTGTCCGGGCTCGAGCCGACGCTCCTGACCTCGTCGCCAACGCGTATCTCGCCTTCTCTCAAGACCTGGAAGCATACCATATTCATAGCGGGTCCGAAGATTCTTGTCGACGCCTCATCCTTGCGGCCAAAACGGGACGTCTCCCACGCAACGATAGCGATGCCTTCGCGTCTTGGCCTAGGTCACGACGACATAACCTTGCATGTAGCCGTTGAGCCCCATCCCGGGGCCGCAGGGCGTGTCGCACATGAACATGTAGGTCCCAGGCTTCGAGAAGGTCACGGAGAAGCTCACGACGGTGGTGGGGGGTATAGGGATGTTCAGCCCCAGCTGCGTGATAGTGAAGGTGTGCCCTATCGGCATGTTGGAGATGGCTTGGCCCTCGCTGTAACGAGACGCGACCACGCCGCTCGCGGTGTCGTTGTAGACGGTGAAGGGGGTCGAGACCGTGTCAGAGAAGTTCTGAAGGACCGCCGTGTCTATGGTGGTCAGCACGAAGTCGACCGTCGTGCCGGCCTTGACCGTGACGTTGTTATCGTTCGTGCCCGGAGCGGTCGTGTTCGTGGCCGGAGCGGGGACTATGCCGGTGTTGGCGTTCGCCGCCAGGACGAAGGCGTCGTACCCCGCGCCTCCGTAGTCGGGGATGACGTCCATGTTGACCAGCGTGGCCGAAGGCTGGCTGCTGGCCGTGAGCGAATTCGCGATCGTGGAGGCGTAGAAGCCGAGCAGGCCGCTGAGGGCGACTGCGGCTACCATCAACACCACGATGACGGTGTTTTCCCTGGTTCGTGGGTCCAACTTCTTCACTCCTGCGCGTCGGCTGTCGCATATTTACACCTTAACACGATTGCCAAGTCTGAGAACCACCGAAGATTGGACGCCGCTCAGGCGCTCTTCCTCTTCTCGACGCCGGATGCCGTGCTAGCTCTAAGCATATCTTCCCGCCATCGTCGAGGTGACGAGGGGAGCCGAGCTTGGCGGTGAAGACAAAGAGCATCTACGAGCCTGCGGAGGCCGGAGATGGGGTCAGGGTGCTCATCACGAGGTATTATCCTCGAGGCGTGAAGAAGGACAGGTTCGACCGCTGGGTGAAGGCCCT
>Ga0209517_10003273_pt1 | contig 22106 bp, 18 predicted proteins | sample PeaSoiMetSII2010_FD_187695 | JGI IMG/M metagenome (GOLD analysis project Ga0209517, IMG submission 187695) | Peat soil microbial communities from Weissenstadt, Germany - SII-2010 (SPAdes) (version 2) | ecosystem: Environmental > Terrestrial > Soil > Wetlands > Peat | place: Germany...
TCACCGGCATGATCAGCGGGCGGCGCGACGTCTCCTTCACGATGTAGCGCTTCAGGTCGGCGCGGATCTTCTCCTTCATCACACCCCAATCGGTCTTCTCCTCCTGGTTCGAGCCCTCCAGCGTCTTGGCCACGATCTGGCGCGCCGTCTGCATGAATGCCGAACCGTCCTCGGCGCGCGCGAAGCCGCGGCTCACGATCTCGGGCAGATTCTCGATGCGCCCTGTATGCCGGTTGATGGCGATGATGGGGAGCACGATGCCGTCTTCTGAAAGATGGCGGCGGTCGCGAATCACCACCTCCTGCACGACGTCGTCCACCGAGCCGGAATCGATGCAGACGCGGCCTACCGGGACCTTGCCGGCCCTGCGCGCGCCGTGGTGATCGATCTCCAGGACGTCGCCCGATTCCATCACGAAGGCCTCCTCCAACCCCGCGAACTTCAAGTGGTCGGCCAGGCGCGCATGCTTGGAAAGTTGCCGGAACTCGCCGTGAATGGGCATGAAGTACCGCGGCCGCAGCAGGTTCAGCACCAGCTTCATCTCTTCCACGCTGGCGTGCCCGGAGACGTGCAGGGGCGGGCTCATGGCGCCGTACAGCACGTCGGCGCCGCGGCGCGCCATGTGGTCGATCATGCGGAAGATGGCCTTTTCGTTGCCGGGAATGATGCGCGCGCTCAGCACCACGGTATCGCCCTGCTCCACCGAAACGTGTTTGTGGTTGTCCACAGCGACGCGCGCCAGCGCCGACATGGGCTCGCCCTGGGTTCCGGAAATCAGAATCGCGACTTTGTCGGGCGGAGCGTCCATGGCGTCCTGGGGCCGGAGCAGGATGCCGTCGGGGATGTCGAGAAGTCCCAGCGAGTGCGCGATTTCCGTGACCGACACCATGCTTCTGCCGACTACGGCCACGCGGCGGCCGTATTCCTGCGCGAGGTCGAGCACCAGTTGAATGCGGTGAATGGAGGAGCTGAAACAGGAGACCACCACGCGCCGCTCGGCACGGTTGAAGACCTCCTCCATGCGGGGGCGGACCGCGCGCTCGCTTTCGGTGTAGCCGGGCCGGTCGGAATTCGTGGAATCGGAGAGCAGCAGCAGGACGCCGCGCTTGCCGTACTCGGCGAGGGTGTGGAGATCGAACAGCTCGTTGTCGGTGGGAGTGGGATCGACTTTGAAATCGCCGGTGTGGAAGATGACGCCCAGCGGCGTGGTGATGGCCAGCGCGACGGCGCTGACGATAGAGTGCGTCACGTGAATGAACTCGATCTTGAAGGGGCCGATCTCGACGGTCTCCTTGGGCTTGATGTGGATGAACCGCGGCTCCTGCTCGAGCTCGTACTCTTCGAGACGGCGATCCACCAGCGCCAGCGTAAAATCGGTGCCGTAGACCGGGACATCGATTTCCGAGAGGAAGTACGGCACGGCGCCGATGTGGTCTTCATGGCCGTGCGTGAGAACCACGGCGCGAATCTGCTCCTGGTTCTCCTTGAGATAAGTCAGGTCGGGCATGACCAGGTCGACGCCCAGCAGCTCGGCTTCCGGGAACATCATTCCGCAATCGACGATGATGATGTCGTCCTTATAGCGGATGGCGGTCATGTTCATGCCGAACTCGCCTAGTCCGCCGAGCGGAATCACTTGAAGTTTATGATCGGACATTCGTTCTTCCTTAGCATGTCATATTTGAGGGGAGGCCGTCCCATGAAAACCCCCACCGACTGCAATTCCCTCGGCGACGTGCGCAGCGCCATCGACCACGTCGACGAGCAGATCGTCGCGCTCCTCGGCCTGCGCGCCGATTACGTGCGGGCCGCCGCCCGGTTCAAGACCAGCGAATCGGCCGTTGCCGCGCCGGAACGCCAGGCCGCCATGCTCCAGGCGCGCCGCGAGTGGGCGCAGCGCGAAGGACTGGACCCGGATTTTATCGAGAAGCTCTACCGCGATCTGGTGGCGCACTTCATCTGGCGCGAGCTGGAGCACTGGAAGTCACGGTAGGGGGCGTCTGCCGCTCGATCTGATCGATGGCCTTGGCAAAGTCGCCCGGCGTGCGGATAATCAGCGTCCTTCCCTTCAGCCGGTTGACGGCGTAGTTGATGCTGTCCGGCAGGCCGGACTGCTGTTGCACGACGAAAGGCCGGTACTGGATGTAGAAGAACCGGGGCGCCGCGCCCGGCGGTTTCTCCAGCTCCTCGCGCGGCACCTTGTCGGAAGTTCGCGCTTGCGGCCCGAGAAACAGCACCACGTCGGAAAGCTCCTTGGCGCCCAACTCGCCGTTCACCAGGTCGGCCAGCAGATCCAAGTGGCCGCCGCGATTCTTGAGCACGCGGTAATCCACCATGCCCAATTCCAGTTCCCCGATCGATCGCGCCACCTGGCCCAAAGCCTGTGGAGCGAAGGGCTCCTGGCGATACAGTTCCTTCTGCTGATCGAGGTTGAAGACTACCAGCCGCACGGAACGCACCGGAACACGTTCGAGCAGCGACGACAGCGTGCCCAGCAACATCATGTGATCCCTCGGACCCAGCCGCGTTCTGCGCGGATTGAGCGGGGCGGCGTGCATCAGCACGGTAAGCCGTATGGGGGCCGCGTCGTCGGTCTGTTGCGTGCGGGGCGCGCCGCGCAAGGCAAAGTCGGTCACGGTGGAAGGCGGCAGCGTAACCTTTACCTTTCGTTCGGCGCGGCTCAGCCTGGCGTCGATCTTCCATCGGTGGCTGCAAACCCGGCCGCTGTCGTCGACCATCTTCCATGCCACGTCATAGCGGCCCTCGCCCAGCAGGTAACCGCCCCCCACCTCCAATTCCATTTTGGTCTGCGGGATGTCCGGCAGGCGCATCCGTTCGGCCAGGTAAACGGGCTCGCGACCATCGCCTTCGGGCGTGATCCTGGTGAGCATGGTCCATCCGTGTCCCGGGCCGCGGTACTGCGCCATCGGGACCCGCACCGCATAGCCCGCTTGAAACCGAAATCCGAAGTTCAGCGCGGGCTTGATGGGCGTCACTTCACACTGGAGCGGCAGGTCGCGGAAGCCCCGATCGAAATCCTTCAGCGAGGCCGAAAGCCGTGCCGGATTGAGCACGCTTTGCGCGGGTGCGCCGGCCGCCGCCAGCAGCACCAGGATCGGGACACGCCGCATTTCATTCTCATTATCGCCAGTCAGCGGGCCGGACGGTAGTTCGGATAAAACAACCCTGAAGATGAAACAACTGTGCCTCATACGGGCCGCGGCCACGGCCCTGTCGCTCGCCGTCGCCCAGCAGAAGAAGAGTGGCCAACCGGCGAAGATTGGCAACCCGTTCGACGGACGGTGGGATCTCACCGTGACCACTCCGTCGGAAACGTATCCTGGCTGCCGCGAAGAGAAGGTCGTAGGCCGGCTCCTGGCCCCGAACCGCAGGTCCCTTGCCCCTGGCCCCCGGCCCCATGGGCCAGGGGCCGGGGTGGGGCTCTTTTTCTGGTGAGTCAGTTTATTCTTCACGGCGTTGTAACCTCCTCTGTTTCTGTTGGTTGCGGAGGGGGGGCCGAAGTCGGGTGACGGCGATTGAGGGTGGTTTTTACAATCGCCGTCACCCGGGATGGGGCTAGGGTGACGCATCTTTTCCGAGGATGTCGCTCCGTGCAACGGAGTCAGTTTATTTTTCACGGCGTTGTAACGTCCTCTGTTTCTGTGGGTTGCGGACGAGGCTCGAAATCGGGTGACGCATCTGGAGGGTCGTTTTTACAATATGCGTCTCCCGGGTCCTGGTGGCGCCCGGTGACTCCGCTGGTTGTCTGGATCCGTTCCACAGATGTTCTTCCAAAAACGAAAAACCGCTCATAATGAGCGGCTGGTCAGGTTAGAAATCAACAACTTACCGATGAAAACCGCTCAAGAATGAGCGGTTTCAGGCCGGGCTAAGAGCCCGGCAGGGCCCGACTGCCAGCCGGCAGCAGGCTGCCGGACTGCCCGGCAAGACGGTGCGGACCGGCCCACCACGGCCCTGGATCTCCTCCTGATTTAAAGCTAGCAGACGGACTTGGGCCGACAGGGCGGCGCGGTGCTTGATTGTGGGAGTAAGTAGTTTTGGAATCAGTGAAAGGTCGCTTGAAAAAATAGTTCGTTCCGGCGTGACCCGAGTTTTGAGGGAAGTGGATTCACGGTGTTTTGGGAGAAGTGGAGGACCGGCCCGCGCCGGGCATGGCGTCAAAAAATAGGGCTCTTGCAAAAATAACCCCGGAGGCTCGCGGTCCAGTGTCGGTTCCCGTTTGATTACAACTTCCCAGAAGGCCGTTTCGGGGGAGTTTCAGGGTTGGCAGGTCAGTTCTCACCATAGGCGACAAACCGTCAAAGCGGAGGGGATGACGGTAAACACTACGGCGTTAGGGACGAATTACACCCGACTGGCTAGATGTCAGCGTCGCGCGTTTCTCGGCCACTCGACGTGAGCGGGACTCCTAAGGAAGGATTCCCTTCCTACCATCGTTGTCCGGGCGCAGCCCGGTCCCCAGCTTCACGGACTAATCCGCGGCCAAGCGGCGAATACGTACCGTCCCCGGATTCTTCCTGTCACGCTTCGCCACCATCATGCCAGCCGCAATTCGTGCACCTCATCCCTGCGTACAGGGCATCTCTCCTGTGGTCGGTCTGCTGCCATGCCTCCAGGGTGTCGGTCTCGCCACACTTTGGGCAGCAGACCATCGGAGGGAGCAGCGGATGGGTGATCCACTGGACGTCCATTTCCTGCAGAGCCGCTTGTATCGCGAGCAGGCGCTGGCGGCGAGTGCGCGCACCCGTAAGGTCCCCAAGCAGATCCGCAATCCCCGCGTGCAGGTCGCTAAAGTCGACTCCGCGCCGGTCGGCGATGAGCGGGGGCAATGGAGTTTGGTCGAGCAGACACGGGACGATCTTCGCCGAGCCGTCCTTGACCGCCCGCATGATCGCGCTATGAAGTTCCTGCCGAACCCAGTTCGAGCGATTTGCGTCAGCGGACCACACCAGGACGAAGGCATCGAATGCCGCCAACCCTTCGTTCAGCTTTCCCGGAATCGAGTCACCGGCCTGAAGTTCCCACTCATCGAACCAGACGTCGATACCAGCGAGGAACATATGGGCACCGATGGAGCGAGCCGCGCTCTTGTCGGCCCTGTTGTGGCTTAGAAAGCAGCGCATCTCATGTGCCTCGACAAGCTCCGCCACGACGACAGTCGGCTCGCTGCCCTTTTGTTGCGGACAGCCGCCCTCCACGCCGATTCATCAATTGCCTGTGACGTCCTACTCTATTACTCTACTCCGCCGCGTGGCCTGGGCTCTGCCTCGGGCGCCCGCACGGGAGCGGGAAGCGGGTTCGATGTACGCAACCGTCCGATCGGAGTATACTCCTGGTTGTATGCGAGCGACTTTCGTTCTGGTTGCCTCTGCAATGATGTCAATCGGCGCGGAGCTCCTCCGGAGGGTTTCGACGCGGGCATTGCGAGCGCTAGCATTGTCGTGCCTGCTTGTATCTGTCCTACCGTGCGTAGCTCAGACCGTTGTCGGCTCTGCTCGCGTACAGTGCAGCGACCACCAGTACGATTGGCAACCCGCAGCCCCGATTGTTGGCGCGATCATCAATCAGACAGACACCACCATCAGCGATCTTGAAGTTGAACTGTCCATCATCGCACGCGACAAGAGGGGCCGACTGAAGAGGCAGCGCGATACGCGGTTTGCGGTTATTCCGTCTCTCAATCAGGCAGGCTTGGTCACCAAACTGCCGCCCAATGGCGACGTGTACTTCAGTATCCCCGGTTTTCCAGACTACGCATGGGGCGGCTACCCTCGCGACTCGACTTGTCCGGACGATCGGACCGCGGGTGGTGAGGTCCTAAATGTCGCCGCGATTGCCATCACACGCATCAACGGGAAGTCGCTAATGGTGAAGGGGAGGGACGGAAAGCCGCTGAAGCAAGCGCCGTTGGAATCCATGCTTCAGGTACCCCGCGAGACGCTCGTGCATAAGCCAACGCAACGTGAGGTGATCGACGCGATATGGCAACAGAACGAGCTGGTCCGGTCTACGATCATCAACAAGCAGCTCCAGGATTGCCTCTCGCGCGGAACCTGGGCCTGCACATTCAACAATGATACGAACATCAACGTCGTGATTTCTCAGCGGTGACCGACGGAATGCCTGTGGGCCGCTCCACGATCCCCCCGCGGCGCGCCGTTCTGAGGAAATGCGGATCAGCCTGAACGAAGCCATCAGTCCGTGCAAGGGAGGCTCGGTCGGTTCGCTGGGCGGACGGACAAGCCGGAGACCGCGCAGTTCGGAGTGGGCTTTTCCTGGGATTTGGGCGTTGCGCATCCTGGCGCACCGACCCCGGCGCTACACTTTGAACATGAAGGCGGCGAACAACGGGTGATGCTGGGCCGCAAGCCTTGGCGGTTGCGGTGGGCCGATCACTTCTGAGCATCTGGCAACGAAGTCTCTGTTTGGTAAACAAATCCGCGTCGGTGGAGGCTGGTTTGGCACACCGCCAATAGAGACATCAATCAGAAAGTTGACCGCCAACATCCTCTGCTGGGATCACAACAATGAGCTCGGCCGAACCGCAGATCGCGCAGCATTTCGACTCTTCAGCCATTTCAAGTCAAGTCACAGGCCGTTGGAACTACCAGGTTCCAAAATCCGGGATCATGCCGCACGATCCGGTGGCAATTGGCTCTTGGCGATGTCGAGAAGCAGCCGGAGCGCGCGGTTCACCGACTCGGAATCCTTGAAGACCTTAGCAATATCGGCGTCGAGAAACACGACGTTGGTGCCGGCCTTGAACTGCTCATGATGCTTTCCCCGCACCCCGGCGGAGAAATCGTACTCCGGTCTCATGTCGTCGTCACTAGCCGGATTGTCCCAACTCATACTTCCTCCGCTCCTTCGGCGCAGCCTCCCGGGCACTGATGAGGCGGATACGTCCCTCACGTTCAGTATACGCTACCACCAGCAGCCGCCCCTGCAGGGAGCATCCTAGACTCAAAAGGCGAAACTCGCCCTCGGAATGATCCGGGTCGGGGATCGTTACCTCTAGCGGGTCTCCAAAGACACCCATCGCCTCGGCGAAACGGACGCCGTGCTTTTCGAAGTTGGATTCCGCTTTGGCAGCGTCCCATTCGAACTCCATGACCAGCTCTGTGTGCGCGCGTTGTCCACCACCGATTGCAGCATTTCACAGAAGGCCTGTCAATTTTGCAGCGATCTTGCCGGATTTCCGCAGCCACTTCGGCACCGGTCTTTCCGACGCAAACAGTATAGTCGAGCGTAGTCGAGCGGCGCACACCCGCAGGACATTCCAAGATAGATCCTCCCTGGTCGCGCAGCGTTTAGCAATCCCGCAGAAGCTATTCCAAAGCCACACTCCCCACAAGTCCGGTTCTGGGAAGTCGCAACCAAACGGGAGCCCGCGATCGGATCGCGCGGAGCCGACGTCATTTGGGCAGCGGCCTATATTATATTAACGCTTATGCCCCTGACCCCCGGCCCCTCTTCAGTACGCCGGGCAGGGCAGCACGCGCGTCCAGCGATAGTCCCGCAGCCCGTCGATCGAGGTCCACGTCGGATGGTATCTTCCGTACGGATCCGGGTCTTTGACGTCGCCCCAACTTCCATCCGGATTCTGCACCGAGAGCAAATATTCGAACCCCGCCCGAATGTGTTGGTCGGCGAAAGTCAGCCCGAACGATCGCAGTGAATCCAGGTACTCGCCCATCGTCTCCGGGTCCTTGTCGACGATGGCTTCGCGGAGGTTGGCCTTCAGGTGCTCAAACTCCTCGGGAAAACAGCCCGGCGAGAGCCGGAACTTGCTGTAGTCGTTGTAGGTGTAGACCACGTGCGTCACGGTATATACGCCCGCGTAATAATCGTCGTCGTTGCCCGGCTTGCGCGGCGGGTAGGGGCGCAGCGCCGGCAGCCAGTGCAGTACGTCCACGTAGTGGGCGCCCAGGGTGATGCCCGCCCGGTCGCCGGTGTAGGTGTTGATCAGCGCGTCCTGGTAAAGGTCGTAGCGATTCCACATGGTGAGCTTCGCGCCGCAGCGCGTGCAGACCGTCACGCCGCGCTGGTCCTGGTGGCCGCATTTCTTGCAGGCTTTCGGGAAGTTCGAGGGCGGAGGCTCTATCGCCGGGTCGAAGGCCAGGAAGTCGATGACCGAGAAACGCGCCGCGGTCTCGCGCAGCAGCGTATGCATTCGGGCGTCGGGCACGCCGAGCCGCGCGGCCGAATCCTCGCCGAATACCAAGTCCGTCAGTTCGCCCGCTCCCACGCCGGACGGCACGGCCGCGTGAATGCGCCGATACTCGATGGCCCGCTCGTGCCCCATGTTCCAGGCCACGCGGCGCAGTTCCCGGTTCTCGGAGGTCACCGCAATGTTGTAGAACGCGTCGAGAAGGTCGTGGCCGTACTCGCGGAAGTCGTCGGGGTTGCGGGCGATGGAATCGTAGATGAAGTGGAGGCCGCGCCGGATGGCCCGGTCGCGTTCCTCCCTGGTATAGCGCGCGCCCGGCCACAGCGGCGTGCCGTGACGCGGATTTCCCAGAGCCACTACCGCAATCGCGATCGCTACCAGCACCAGAGAAGCGAGGATGAGACGCATTCAACGGGACCCCGGGTTGATGTCGTGAATGTAAATATCGTGAATGCGGATGAGCCCCAGTGCCCGCCCCGAGCCGTCCACCACCGGCAAAACGGAAATCTGGGACGGCCGGCGCTCCATGCGCTCGAGCGCCTCGGCCAGGCTGGCCTCCGCCCGGACAGTCACCGGCGCGCGCGTCATGGCATCGTGCGCGCGCAGCCCGCGGATGTCGTCGTGACCGGTCAACGCCCGCCGCAGATCGCCATCGGTGATCAAACCGGCGAGCGTGCCATCGGGTGCGGCCACGCAGGCCGCGCCCAGCGGCCGGCGTGTCATCGCAATGATCACGTCTTTCAGCGTGTCGTTGGGCGCCACCCACGCCACCTCGTCGCCGCCGTGCATCGCCTCGCGGACCGAGAGCCGCAGATTGCGGCCCAACTGCCCGCCGGGGTGGAAGCGGCCGAACTCTGCCGCCGAGAAGTTGCGCGCGCACATCAGGGCAATGGCCAGCGCGTGTCCCAGGGCGAGCGCCGTCACCGCGCTGGCCGTGGGCGCCAGGTTGTTCGGATCGGCCTCGCGCTCCACCGAAGCATCCAGCAGAACATCCACTACCGCCGCCAGCGGCGAGTTGCCGCTGCCCAGAATGCCGATGAGCGGCGAATGGAACTCGCGCAACAGCGGCACCAGGGCCAGCAGTTCGGCGGACGCGCCGTTCTTCGAGATGAGCACCGTGGGATCGCCCGGCGTGTAGATCCCCAGGTCGCCGTGTACCGCTTCGGCCGGATGCAGAAATACCGAAGCGGTGCCGGTGCTGCACAGGGTCGCCACGATTTTGCGCGCGATGTGGCCCGATTTGCCGATGCCCGTCACGATTACTTTGCCCGGCTGCGCCAGGATCAGATCCACCGCGCGGATCAACTCGCCGTCCAGACGGCACGCGGCCCGCGAAACGGAAGCGGCTTCGATCTCCATGGCGGCGCGCGCGGCGGCCAGCCACTCCTGTTGGACGGAAGTCATCGGAGGATTCCATCATCGCACGGTGAGTACGGGCGCACGACTGGAATGGCCAGTCGAAACAGCCGGTACGGCGACCTCCGAGTGCCATAAGGACCAGCGTGAACATCGCGCAGGCTATCACACATCCCGGATCTGGCCCTCGCCAGTGATCATCCGGACGATGCCTCGACTGCCATGACGAGAGCACGGCGTCAAATGGCACACCGCGTCATCCTCTATCTGGTGTAGCGCAACTCGATCGGATGGCAGCAGACCTCGCAGTCTTCCACATAGATCTGGCCTTTCACCGGAGGGGGGTGTCGCCAATCAGGCGGTGAAACCTGCACGTTCCAGGTAGATCCTGCACTCCTGGCGACAGCTTCCGCACGGCCCCGGGAGCCAAGCCTTTATTTGCACCGCCGCGACAGCCGGTACTACGCGTGCATAGCAATGGTTATGCGCGAATCACAACAGATAGCTGCTGAGCACCGTGACCTGGCTGCCCACGCCCATCGTTCCGGCGCCGAGCGCCATGGAAAAGAAGATCACCTGACCGGGCATGAAAGCTCCAGACAAGGCCTTGAGCACTCCAATAAGGCGTACCTAAACTCCCAACAAGAGCATCAGGGAAGCAGGACCGAGCATGGCACCAACGTAGCCGCTCACGAAGCCAAAGAGCAGGACATCGCCGCACTCGCTTATGAACTTTGGCAGGGCAGGTGCTGTCCAGAAGGATCGCCGGAAGAAGATTGGTTTCGCGCCGTAGAGGCATTGCGATCCAGGCATTGAGCCTCCGTCATTGAACCTCCAGGCGCACGGATTGGGCCGATCCATTGAACCGGGGTGCTGTAGAATCAAGGGCATGGATCGGGGGTCTATTGAGCCAGAACTCTTCTGGAGCCAAGGCTGCCAGACGCGCGTTTGTCCTGCAGGGCCGCTTCCGCAGATTTTTTTCGAATCTTGGCCCCGGATTGATTACCGGCGCCGCGGATGACGACCCGTCCGGCATCTCGACGTATTCGGTCACGGGCGCCGCGTTCGGCTACACGTGCTTGTGGACCGCGCTCTTCTCTTTCCCCTTGATGACGGCCGTACAAATCATGTGCGCCCGCCTGGGCATGGTCACCGGCCTGGGGCTGGCAGGCGTGATTCGGGTGCGCTATCCACGGTGGATCTTGTGGAGCGCCTGTGCGCTTCTGGTGGTCGCCAATGTGGTGAACATCGCCGCGGATCTCGGTGGTATGGCTGACGTCACGCAGCTTCTGACTGGTGTCAGGTCGCTCTATTGGAAACCCGCGTACGGGCTCCTCCTGGTAGGCCTGCTGTTCTGGGCGAGTTATCGCCTCATCGCCCGGGTCTTCAAATGGCTGACCCTCGCCTTGTTTGCCTACATCGCCGCTGCATTTCTAGCGCACCCGGACTGGCCAGCCGTTGTGCGGGCGACCCTGATTCCCCGGGTGGAGTGGTCCGCCACGTATTGGGCCACAGTGGTCGGTATCCTGGGAACTACCATCTCGCCATACCTCTTCTTTTGGCAGGCCGCGCAGGAAGTGGAGGAGGACATCTCTTTGGGCAAGTCGACGGTGGAACAGCGTGAAGGCGCGAACAATCGGGAGCTGCGGCGTTCCCGGAACGACGTCCTCACAGGCATGTTCTTTTCGAACCTGGTGATGTACTTCATCATCCTTACGGCAGCCGCCACGCTGCACGCGCACGGCAAAACTACGATCTCCACCGCGCGCGATGCCGCCGAGGCGCTACGTCCTCTGGCAGGCGATGGCGCGTACTGGCTCTTCAGCCTGGGTTTGATCGGAGCCGGCATGCTGGGGGTCCCCGTATTGGCCGGATCTTGCGCTTACGCCATCGCAGAAGCGGCCGACTGGGTTGGCTCGCTGGAAGTACACCCTCCCCTCGCTCACGGCTTCTACGGTGTCATCGCGGTGGCGATGGCGCTCGGCCTCGGCTTGGATTACGCACGGCTGGACTCGGTGAAGATGCTCTTCTGGTCAGCGGTCCTCAACGGAGCACTTGCACCACCCCTACTCATCCTTGTGGTATTGCTCACCAGCAGGGCCGACGTAATGGGCGAGCGCAGGAACGGGGCTCTGCTTCGCTGGCTTGGGTGGACGTGTGCCGTTGTCATGCTGATTGCGACTCTCATCATGCTTGTGACAGCATATGCAGCGTGACGGGATGCCGATCGCGTGATTGGTCAGATCTCGAGCAAACCAGACCTGAAGCTCGTTCGCACGAAGAACATCGCTAACCAGCAAATCGTTGGTCCCATCGTCGCCGCTCGCCCCAGCGGCTCGGGCCGCCTGGCGGGCTCGATCGATGATGAGTTCGTGAGCCTGCAACAAACGGAACAACTGAATGGTCACGTCTTCGCGGCCACGGGGGCGGGCGGGCAATAGGCATTATCTGGGCAACATCGTGAGCCATGGCGAATGGCAACTCCGCCGAGGCTCTGGATGCGTTCGGCCAACGCGTCGACAATCGAAACTTGTTCACCGTAGTGCTTGTCGAAGAGGCCCGGTGAGGTGCGTCGCATTGTAAGCATTGGCGAGTCACGTGCACAAAGAAGCGCATGAAGCAGCAAGCCGATGGCGGTACCCGAACGTACAGAACCGCTTCGACAACGGAGAATGGGATGGGTCCGGGTTCAGCCGGCCAGTCCGGGGACACTCAGGGATTGTCGGATGTCGCGGAGGCAGGCTCGGAGAGCGTCGAAGAACTGATCGAAGAGGGGCAGTCCTTTGAAGCCGAAGCGATCAGCGGAGTGGAAGATGCACCCGACCCAGACGTGGCTGAGGTTCACACGAAGCAAGTCCCAGAAGACGATGTGCCCCCGGAATACCTGGGGAGAGATTAAACCCACCTCTTTTACGGCTGCTCGTTCTCTGGGTGGGTTTGTTAACCGGCAATTACCGGGAGAGCGGAAAGTCTCCGGATTCGAAAGGCAATATCTGCACCTGAAAGTGCGGAATCTGCCGACGCGATCTGCGAATGCCGGTTCTACAGCAGTCCGCTCCCTAGCGCGCCGAGAAACGAGGGGCGGTTTACGTTCCGGGCGCACGCAGGCGGCGTTCTCAAAGAGCATTTCCAGAAGGAAACCGGCTTCCTGCAAAGCCGTTGACGCCCGCTGAGCCTCCCCGTCTATTCCATTCGTTGTCCTCCCTGGCTCCACTGTCTCCGAGTGGTGAATGAAGTGCCTAAGAATGGCCTGGAGATTCGCCGTTGAGCTTCCAAACTGCATCCAACTCGACGAAGCAGCGGCGCATCGCTGCCGGGGCAATGCCGTAGCGGAATTGGGAGAAATTCGGCAAGGCGATGGATGCACTCAAGCGCTCGCTGGGGATCTAAGGCAGCGCTCCCGCGTTGGACTCGCTATGACCACATGGAAAATGACGAAATCGATCTGGAAAGAAAGAAAGGAATGTAGATTATGTCTGAAACGAACTCGGTGATAGCTATCTACGAAACCCACTCCCAAGCGGAGGAAGCGGTGAAGGAACTGCAGAGATCTGGGTTTGACATGAAGAAAATGTCCATCGTCGGCAAGGATTATCATACCGACGAGCACGTGGTCGGATACTATAACACCGGCGACCGCATGAAGTATTGGGGCAAGCTGGGCGCCTTCTGGGGCGGTCTCTGGGGGATGTTGTTTGGAGCCGCGTTCTTCGTCATTCCAGGCATCGGTCCGATATTGGTAGCGGGCCCGCTGGTTGCCTGGATCGTCGGCGCGCTGGAAGGGGCCGTTGTGATCGGTGGATTGAGCGCAATCGGCGCCGGACTGTACAGCATTGGCATCCCCAAGGACAGCGTCGTGAAATATGAGGCGGCGCTCAAGGCTGACAAGTTTCTCCTTCTGGCCCATGGCACAGCGGACGAGGTGGCCAAGGCCAGGGACATCCTGCGGACGACGCACCCGATGGAGGTTGCGGTACACGCCGCGGAACACGAGCAACTCGCCTTGAGTGATGGCAGATAGTCTTTGCCATCGGTTGGTGAAGTGACTGTATCATCAGGGCGTTCAACCGCCCGAAAAAAGTGGAACGTTTAAGGAGAAATATCGTGTACAAACATGTGTTGATCGTTTCGGTTGCGGGCCTGGGTTTGGTCCTGCCCGCTTTGGCGTCGGATCGCGAAGACGACATTGGGCGTATTGAAAAGGCGACCCGGGTCTTCCACGAGATCATGGCAACGCCCGACAAAGGCATCCCCAGGGACCTGCTGGAAAAGGCGAAGTGCGTTGCCATCATTCCAGGAGAGGAGAAGCTTGCCTTCATATTCGGCGGCAACTACGGCAAGGGACTGGCGACCTGCCGCACCGGCAATGGCTGGAGCGCTCCGATGTTTGTGGCTGTCGGGGGAGGAAGCGTTGGCTTCCAGATTGGCGGCTCTTTCACCGACGTGGTGATGCTGTTTATGAACGACCATGCCTTGCAAAGCCTGATGGGTGACAAGTTCAAGATCGGCGCCGACGCAACTGTGGCGGCCGGGCCCGTGGGGAGACAGGCAGCCGCCGGGACGGATATCAGACTCAATGCGGAGATCCTGAGCTATTCGCGCAGCAAAGGGATTTTTGCCGGGGCCAGCGTGGATGGCGCCGTCGTGCAGGCCGACAAGAGCGGAGACCAAGCCATGTACGGATCCAATGTTACCCGCCGGGAAATCCTGCACGGCGGAATTACGGTCCCCGAGCCCGCACAGAGGCTGGTGGAGGAACTTGGCAGTTACCCCGCACACCGTTGAAATCGGCGGGCTGCCAAGGAAAGCGTCTCTTGCGACCGCCGGCATGGCGATGGCGCGGGAGTTTCCAACCCATTCGATGCTGGTGCCAGTGCGTGAATGCGGCTTTGACCGCCGAGAAGTTGCGTGAGGCTCACCATGAAGTGGTCGACTTAGGCGACAGCCTGGGCGGCCACGTGGTCGGAAATGGGGTCGCTTGGGAGTTGGTCCGAACGTTTCTCCAGCACGATTCACCACGGCATTCGACGAGAGAGGCATGAAAATCAGCCCGTGTGCAGGAAAGCCGGCCGAAGCATCGATGCTGGTGAACGTACCCAGACTCGTCACGGCCTACTATACGGAGAAGCCCGACCCTTCCGTGCCGGAACAGCGGGTCGCCTTCGGCACCTCGGGACATCGTGGTTGCGCATTCGAAAAGGCTTTCAACGAATGGCATATCCTCGCCATCAGCCAGGCCATTTGTCTGTACCGGGAGCAGAAGAAGATCGATGGCCCGCTGTTTCTCGGCATGGATACGCATGCCCTTTTCGTCCCGGCTCTTGCCAGCGCGCTTGAGGTGCTGGCGGCCAACGGGGTGGAAGTCATGTTGGCGGAGGGCGAGGAATATACCCCAACCCCCGCCGTTTCCCACGCGATCCTCACGTACAACCGCGGGCGCAAAACAGGACTCGGCGGGTTGAAGGTGATTGCGGAGAGCGGGTGGTTCGCGGCGCGCCCGTCAGGAACTGAGGATATCTACAAGATTTACGGGGAGAGCTTCCGGGGAGCGGATCATCTGCGCTGTATCCTGGAGGAAGCACAGGCGATCGTCAGCGATGCACTGGCCGCGCCTGATCCGAGGAAGAAATCATGAGCAAACACACCCGTGTCAGCCACCCTATCTACCATCTCCTACCCACGGAAATCGAGGGGTTCGATTCCCTGGCGGAGCTCGCCCTGGATATGCACTGGTCGTGGAATCATGCCACCGATGGAGTGTGGCGGCAGCTTGATCCCGAACTGTGGGAGATCACGCATAACCCCTGGGTGGTCCTGCAGACGGTCTCGCGCGACCAGATCGAGCGCGTGTTGGCCGATCCCGTTTTCCGGAAAAACGTAGATGGTTTGGTTGAGGCCAGCCGGCAGGCGGCGGAAGCACCTGCGTGGTTTCAGCGGAATCATTCGGAAGCTGCACTGACGTGCGCGGCGTATTTCAGCATGGAATTTATGTTGAGCGAAGCTCTGCCCATCTACTCGGGTGGACTTGGTAATGTGGCCGGCGATCAACTCAAGGCCGCCAGCGATCTGGGTATACCGGTGGTCGGCGTGGGGCTGCTTTACCAGCAGGGCTATTTTCGCCAGGTGATCGACAAGAACGGAGAGCAGCAGGCGCTCTACCCGTACAACGATCCCGGACAATTGCCGATCGCGCCGTTGCGCCAACTAAACGGGGAGTGGTTGCGGCTGGAGATCGCCTTGCCTGGATACTCGGTCTGGCTGCGCGCCTGGCAGGTCCAGGTCGGCAGGGTGAAGCTTTACCTGCTGGACAGCAATGACGCAGCGAACTTCCCCGCTCATCGGGGGATTACGAGCGAACTCTATGGGGGCGGGCCGGAGTTGCGCCTCAAGCAGGAACTGCTCCTCGGGATCGGCGGATGGCGGCTGCTCCGCGCGCTCGGGCTCCAACCGGAGGTCTGTCACCTGAATGAAGGTCACGCGGCGTTCGCCGTCCTGGAACGCGCCCGGAGCTTCATGGAAGAGACCGGGCAGCCCTTTGAAGTAGCCCTGGCGGTCACACGGGCAGGCAATCTTTTCACCACCCACACGGCGGTGGCCGCCGGTTTTGACCGTTTTGCGCCCACCCTCATCGAACAATACCTTGGGGGGTACGCCGAAAAGAAGCTCGGCATTGCACTTCACGACTTGCTGGCCCTTGGCCGCCAGAACCCGGCTGACCCGTCGGAGCCTTTCAACATGGCGTATCTGGCAATCCGCGGGAGCGGGGCGGTGAATGGTGTGAGCCGCTTGCACGGGGAGGTGAGCCGGCGCCTCTTTCTGCCTCTGTTTCCGCGCTGGCCGGAGGACGAAATCCCGATCGGACACGTGACCAACGGAGTCCACATGCCAACCTGGGACTCGGCTGATGCCGACGACCTTTGGACCCAGAACTGTGGAAAGGACCGCTGGCTGGGGACGACGGAGACTCTGGAGCAGGACATTGGCCGAGTCTCCGACTCAAGGCTTTGGCAATTTCGGACCGCTGCCAGCCAGTCTCTGGTACAGTACGCTCGCGAACGATTGTCTCGGGACCTGACCGCTACAGGCGCGCCGCCCGAGGATGTCGAAGCCGCGAAGCATCTCTTCGATCCCAACACCCTGACGCTCGGATTTGCACGCCGCTTTGCGACCTACAAGAGACCGAACCTGCTGCTGCACGACCCGCAGCGGCTGCTGCGTCTGTTGACCAATCCGCAGCGCCCGGTGCAGCTCATCATAGCCGGCAAGGCGCATCCGGCGGACCAGGCTGGGCAGGCCCTGATTCGGCAGTGGATGCATTTCATCCGGCAGCCCGAGACGCGCCCGCATGCGATCTTCCTCAGCGACTATGACATGCTTCTGACCGAGCACCTTGTGCAGGGGGTGGACGTCTGGATCAACACGCCACGGCGCCCCTGGGAGGCATGCGGGACGAGCGGCATGAAGGTGCTGGTCAACGGGGGCATCAATCTATCCGAGTTGGACGGCTGGTGGGCGGAAGCTTACGCGCCCGAAGTCGGGTGGGCGTTGGGGGACGGCCAGGAGCATCACGACGATCCGGCCTGGGATGCCGCCGAAGCCGAAGCGCTCTACGACCTGCTCGAGCGGGAAGTGATTCCCGAGTTTTATGCGCGCGACGGGCAGGGTATCCCCACGGCCTGGGTGGCGCGGATGCGGAACAGCATGGCGAATTTGACGCCTAGCTTTTCCGCGGACCGAGCGGTGCGCGAATACACGGAGCAACACTACCTCCCGGGTGCGGCGACTTACCGTGGGCGCGCTGCCGACAAAGGCGCAGCGGGCAGGCAAATGGCCGATTGGCAGCGCGCCCTGGAAAAAGAGTGGCCCGCGATACGCTTCGGTCAAATGAAGGTCGAAACCAAGGGGGAACAGCACGTGTTTGAGGTTCAGGTCTATCTCAATGATCTCGGCCCGCATGGGGTGCGAGTAGAGCTTTACGCCGACGGCGCCAACGGCGACGGTCCAGTCCGGCCTGAGATGGAGTGTGTTCGCCCATTAGAAGGCGCATCCGGAGGCTACGCTTATCGCGCACGAGTGCCCGCGACCCGCCCGGCTACTGACTACACCGCGCGCTTGGTACCGCACTGTACCGGTGTTGCCGTTCCCCTGGAAGCCGCTCGAATCCTGTGGCAGAGTTGATTTGATTTCGAATGGAGGATTGTTGTGGAAACGCGGCGCCATGAAATCGGCATGATCGGGCTGGGCGTTAGAAGGGTTGGGAATTCGAAGCATTCTTGACAAGGATTACAAGTCCACGGGCGCAAAGCTGGCGTCGATCGGATTGCGAAGCGAATGAGCCAAACATGAAACCCGCTAACCCATGCGTCTTGACGATCAATGGGGGCTCATCGAGCATCAAGTTCGCGGTGTACCAGACCGGCGAGCCGTTGCAGCGAAAGCTCCATGGAGCGGTAGACCGCATCGGCATGAGCGGAACGACTCTGACGTTCGATGACCAGACTACGCACCAGCAGGACAGCCACAGTCTCAACGCCTCCAACCACAAATCGGCAGCGACTTTTCTGATGGATTGGCTCGAAGGGCAGCATGGTTTCGAATCGGTCCAGGCTGTAGGACACCGTGTGGTCCACGGCATGCAACACACCGCGCCCGAGCTGGTCACCCAGGAATTGTTGGATGAACTGCATCGCATCAGCCCCTACGACCCGGATCATCTGCCTGGCGAAATCGAACTGATCGAGACGTTCCGCCAGCGCCATCCGAAACTGCCCCAGGTGGCCTGTTTTGACACGGCGTTTCACCGCACTATGCCGCGGGTCGCCAAGCTGCTTCCCATCCCGCGCCGCTACGACGCGAAGGGACTGCAACGTTACGGTTTCCACGGTTTGTCCTACGCCTATCTGATGGAAGAACTCGCGCGCTTGGGCGACGCGGCGGCAACGACTGGCCGCGTCATCCTCGCCCATCTGGGCAACGGCGCAAGCATGGCCGCCGTGCGCGACGGCAAAAGTATTGACACCAGCATGAGCTTTACTCCCACGGCAGGACTAGTGATGAGCACCCGCTCTGGCGATTTGGATCCCGGCCTGGCGCCGTATCTGGCGCGAACCGAGCAGATAACTACAAAACAATTTTACGAGATGGTTAACCACAAGTCCGGCCTGCTCGGCGTTTCGGAGATCAGCTCCGACATGCGGGACTTGCTCGCCCAGGAAGCCCATGACATTCGAGCGGCGGAAGCCGTAGCGCTGTTCTGTTACCAGGCGAAGAAGTGGATTGGCTCCTTCGCCGCTGCGCTCGGTGGATTGGACACGCTCGTGTTTGCAGGAGGCATCGGCGAAAATGCCTCACTCGTTCGCGCGCGCATCTGCCATGGACTGGGATTCCTCGGCATCGAGCTGAGTGAGTCGCGCAATGCCGAGCCTGCGGGCGTAATTTCCACGGACGCCAGCCGGGCTACGGTTCGCGTCATTCGAACGGACGAAGAACTGATGATTGCGCGCTCGGTGGGCCGCATTCTCGATACCGACCCAGTGAAAGAAAGGAATTGAACCATGGAAACCAACACACTCACTCCAGAGCTGCTCCGCAAGATCGACGCCTACTGGCGCGCCGCCAACTATCTGTCGGTCGGGCAGATCTATCTTTACGATAATCCGCTGCTGAAGCGGCCACTGACCCTGGCGGATGTGAAGCACATGCTGCTGGGACACTGGGGCACGACCCCCGGGCAGAACTTTATTTACGCGCACTTGAACCGGATCATCAAGAAATATGACCTCGACATGATTTACGTGTCCGGTCCCGGACACGGCGGCCCGGCGGTGGTGGGCAACACGTACCTCGAGGGAACGTACAGCGAGATCTATCCGAATATCAGTCAGGACGAGGCCGGACTGCAGAAGCTCTTTCTTCAGTTTTCGTTTCCGGGAGGCATTCCCAGCCACGCCTCGCCGGAGTGCCCGGGCTCCATCCATGAGGGCGGCGAATTGGGCTACTCGCTCAGTCACTCGTTCGGGGCGGTGTTCGACAATCCAGATCTCGTCGTCGCCTGCGTGGTCGGCGATGGCGAGGCGGAAACCGGACCGCTGGCCACGGCGTGGCATTCCAACAAGTTTCTGGATCCCGCCACCGACGGCGCGGTGCTGCCGATCCTGCACCTCAACGGCTACAAGATTTCCAACCCGACCGTCCTGGCACGCATCACTCGCGAGGAACTGGAACAACTGCTCCGCGGCTACGGGTGGACGCCCTACTTCGTCGAGGGTCATGAGCCTGCGCTGATGCATGAAGCGATGGCCGCGACGCTCGACACGGCGATCGAGCAGATCAAACACATCCAGCAGGACGCGCGCGTCAATGGAAACATTGCCCGTCCGCGCTGGCCGATGATCGTCCTCAATTCACCGAAGGGTTGGACAGGGCCCAAGATCGTGGATGGCCTGCAGATCGAAGGCACGTTCCGCGCGCACCAGGTACCGCTCTCCGACCCTGCTACCCATCCCGAACACCTCAAGCTGTTGGAAGACTGGCTGAGGAGCTACCGGCCGGAGGAACTCTTCGATGAGCAGGGCCGCCTGAAGCCGGAACTGGCCGAACTTGCGCCCAAGGGTGAACGACGCATGGGTGCGAATCCGCACGCCAACGGCGGAATTCTGCTGCGCGACCTGCGAATGCCGGATTTCCGCGACTACGCGGAGGCCGTGCCCTCGCCGGGGGTGGGCGGCATCGGCGATACGCATGTGCTGGGGCGCTTCCTGCGCGACGTGGCGAAGCTGAACATAGAGCAGCGGAATTTCCGGGTCTTTGGCCCTGACGAGACGCTCTCCAATGGCCTGGAAGCCCTCTTCGAAGTGACTAAGCGCCAATGGGACGCCGCGACCGTGCCGAACGACGAATTTCTCGCGCCCGCCGGGCGCGTGGTGGAAATGCTCAGCGAGCACCAATGCGAGGGCTGGCTCGAAGGCTACCTTCTCACCGGCCGGCATGGCCTCTTCAACTGCTACGAGGCGTTCATCCACATCGTCGATTCGATGTTCAATCAGCATGCCAAGTGGCTCAAGGTTACATCGTGCCTGCCCTGGCGGCGCAAGATTGCCTCACTAAACTATATGCTGGCCTCGCATGTCTGGCGGCAAGATCACAATGGCTTCACACACCAGGATCCCGGCTTCCTCGACCTCGTCGTCAATAAGAAGGCCGAGATCGTGCGTGTTTACCTTCCACCGGATGCCAACTGCCTGTTGTCGGTAATCGACCATTGCCTGCGCAGCCGCCATTACGTCAACGTCGTCATTGCGGGCAAGCACCCGGCGCCGCAGTGGTTGACGATGGACGCCGCCGTCAAGCATTGTACCCAGGGCATCGGCATCTGGCAGTGGGCGAGCAACGACCAGGGCGTCGCACCCGACGTGGTCATGGCCTGCTGTGGCGACGTGCCCACGCTGGAGACTCTCGCCGCCGTCTCCATCATGCGAGAGCATCTGCCCGACCTGAAGATCCGGGTGGTCAACGTCGTCGACCTGATGAAGCTCGAGCCGCAAACCGAGCACCCCCACGGGTTGAGCGACATCGATTTTGACGAGCTCTTCACTAAAGACAAGCCGGTAATCTTCGCATTTCATGCCTACCCGTGGTTGATCCACAGGCTGACCTACCGGCGCACCAACCACGACAACATCCACGTCCGCGGCTACAAGGAGGAGGGCACCATCACCACGCCTTTCGACATGACGGTCCTGAACGATCTGGACCGCTTCCACCTCGTCATGGACACCATCGACCGCGTGCCGAAGACTGGCGACAAGGGCATCTACCTGAAGCAGCAGCTTAAGGACAAGCTGATCGAGCACAAGCAATACATCGACAAGAACGGCCAAGACTTGCCGGAGATTCGGAACTGGAAGTGGAGCAACCCCAAATGAAAGCGCAACAGCTTAGTGACACTGGCCTTCCGGAGTTACTACTGTCCCCAGTAGGGGTCGCCGACCCACCGAAAGCATAGGTGTAAAGGCCAACATGGAAAACAAAACCGGTCCTTCGAACTCCGGCGCGGTGGTCTCGGTGCGCGGCAGTGTCGTAGATATACGATTCGATGCACACTTGCCGGCCATCTATTCGCTGCTGCACGCGAAGGAAGGGAAAATTGCCATCGAAGTATTAGCTCAACTGGATGCGCATCGTGTGCGCGGAATCGCCTTGACCCCCACCGAAGGTCTCGCCCGCGGCAACCCCGTGGAGGACACGGGCGGGCAGTTGAAGGCGCCGGTAGGCAAAGGAATTCTCTCGCGAATGTTCGACGTTTTCGGGAATGGCATCGACCGCCAGGCGGCGCCGGCAGATGTCCAATGGCGCACGGTCCATCGAGCGTCGCCACCGTTAGCACGGCGTTCCACTAAATCAGAGATCTTCGAGACGGGGATCAAGGTCATCGATGTGTTGGTGCCGATTGAGCGCGGCGGCAAGGCGGGTCTGTTCGGCGGGGCGGGCGTGGGCAAGACGGTATTGCTCACCGAAATGATTCACAACATGATCGAGCACCAGAAGGGAGTGAGCATTT
>Ga0209517_10003274_pt1 | contig 22106 bp, 20 predicted proteins | sample PeaSoiMetSII2010_FD_187695 | JGI IMG/M metagenome (GOLD analysis project Ga0209517, IMG submission 187695) | Peat soil microbial communities from Weissenstadt, Germany - SII-2010 (SPAdes) (version 2) | ecosystem: Environmental > Terrestrial > Soil > Wetlands > Peat | place: Germany...
CCAACCGGCGGCGGCACGGGCCTGATCGGCATGTGGAAGGCATTCCAGGAATTGAGAGAACTGGGTTGGCTGCAGGCCGACAAGATGCCGCGCTTGATCAGTTGCCAGAGCGACGGCTGCGCCCCGATCGTGCGCGCGTTCGAAGCAGGCTTGCGCTTCGCGGAACCGTTTGCCAACGCCCACACCGTCGCGAGTGGCTTGCGCGTGCCGGCGGCCGTGGGCGATTTCATGATGCTCGACGCGATTCGCGCAAGCAAAGGACTGGCCGTTTGTGGACGCGAGACGCGCATTCTCGACTGGATGCGGCGCGTGACCAGCCTGGAAGGAATCGGCATCTGTCCCGAAACTGCCGTCTGCTTCGACTGCCTGGAGCACCTGCGCAGTGATGGACAGATTCAAGAATCCGACGAGGTGGTGGTCTTCAACACCGGCGCCGCTCAGAAGTATCCGGAAGTTGTGCCGCTCGACCTTCCCTTTGTCAACAAGGATCAACCAGTCGATTACGAGAAGCTTTGTTCGGCATGAGGGAGCACCGCTCCAGTGTTGCAATTGCATCCTGAAGTCGCTGCCGCTCTACAGGCGAAACGGCCTGTCGTGGCGCTGGAATCGACGCTCATCGCCCATGGGTTGCCGTTGCCTTTGAATCTCGAAACTGCCAGGGCCGCCGAGGCGGCGGTGCGCGCCGAAGGAGCGATCCCAGCCACGATCGCCGTTCTGGTGGGCCGCCCCACGATCGGCCTCAGCGATCGCGAACTCGAATGCTTGGCGCGGAACGAGCATGTCTTGAAAGCCAGCCGGCGCGACCTTGCTGCCGCCATCAGCCAGGGCAGCACGGCCGCGACCACGGTCGCGGCCACGATGTTTCTTGCCTATCGAGCCGGCATCAAAGTTTTCGCGACAGGAGGCATCGGCGGGGCCCATCGCGGCAGCAGCCATGAATGGGATGTCTCCGCGGACCTTCTGGAGATCGCCCGGACGCCTACCGCGGTGGTGTGCGCCGGGGCCAAAAGCATCCTCGATATTCCGCGCACGCTGGAGATCCTCGAAACCCACGGCGTGCCGGTGGTCGGCTACGGCACTTCGCAGTTCCCCGCGTTCTACGTCGGCACGAGCGGAGAACCTGTAAGTACCCGGGTCGACACACCTCGACAAGCAGCACAGCTGTGTGCAATCCACTGGGACCTGGGCGGAGCCGGCGTGGTCGTGGCGCAGCCGCTCGCACCGGAACTCGCGATTGATGAGGCCGAATTCGAATCGGCGCTGCAGCGCGCAGAAGAACTGGCAGAAGAGCAGGGGGTCCAGGGGAAGGCATTGACGCCGTTCCTTCTCGCTCGGCTAGCGGAACTGACACAGGGGAAAAGCCCGCGCGCCAATCAAGCGTTGATCATCGCCAACGCTCGTTTGGCGGCGCAGATCGCGTGCAATTTGTGAGCTATGAATGAGTAGTTTTGACTTTATATCACCCTGCACGATTGCACAGATACTAGCCCGAAGCGTCAGCGAGGTCCTCGCTAACGCTTCGGGCTAGTATCAGACGAATGCCGCTCCTTCATTCAGATTCCATACAGCGGTGCATACTTCTTCCGGAGATAGCTCAGCAACGGCTTGTGGCTCAATGGCTTGCCGGTGATGCGCTGGCATAGCTCTCCGGCCCGGTAGCGCTGCCCCGGACGATGGATCTTCTCGTTCAACCAGCCCTTGAGTCTGCCAAATTCTCCCCTGCGAAAATCGCCATCCAGGTCGCCCAGGTCCTGGCGTGCCTGGTCCATGAACTGAGCGGCATACAGGTTGCCGAGCGTGTAGGTCGGAAAATAGCCCACTCCGCCCATGCTCCAATGGATGTCCTGCAAGCAGCCAAGGGCATTGGTCGGCGGCCGCAATTGCAGTGATTTCTCGAACTTTTCGTCCCAGGCGGCGGGAACGTCGTCGGGGTCCAAATCGCCAGTCACCAGGGCCTGCTCCAGCTCGAAGCGCAGGATGACGTGCATGTTGTACGTTGCCTCATCCGCCTCGACGCGAATGTACGAAGGATGCACGTCGTTGATCGCAAAGAAGAAGTCGTCCAGGGTGACGTCGCCCAGGGTCTCCTTGAATGTCTGTTTTGCTTTGGGGAAGAAGTGCTCCCAGAAGGGCCGACTCCGGCCGACCTGATTTTCCCAGAGCCGTGATTGCGATTCGTGAATGCCGAGCGAAATTGCCGACCCCAGCGGCGTGCCGAAGTGGGCGGGATCGAGACCTTGATCGTAAATAGCGTGGCCGGCTTCGTGCAGAATGCCAAAGAATGCGTCGTTGAAGTGCGTTGGATTGTAGCGCGTCGTGATCCGGCAATCGCCCGGTCCAATACCGCTGCAGAACGGATGCGTCGTCACATCGATCCGGCCGCCTTCAAGGTCGAACCCGATCGCCGCCGCGGCAGAGCGCCCAAACGCCTCCTGGCGTTCGATGGGATAAGTGCGCTCCAGGATTTCTCGCGGCGGCTTCCGGCTGGAGGCCAGGATTGCCCCGACGAGCGGCGTCAACTCCGCACGCAGGTCCTTGAAGACACGAGTGATTTCCGCGGCCGTCGCGCCCGGCTCGTACTCATCGAGAAGAGCATCGTAGGGAGAGCCCTGGTAGCCAATGGCGGCTGCTTCCTGCTGTTTCAGAGTGACGATCTTCTTCAGCGAGGGGGCAAAAGCGCTGAAGTCGTTCGCCTGCCGAGCTTCCTGCCAAACCTGTTGAGCACGGGTCGTCACGCGCGCCAGCTCCTCGACCAGCTCCTTGGGCAGTTTCACGGCGCGATCGTACGAACGGCGAATCTCGCGCACATTCGCGGCAGGATCCGAATCTTTTTCCCGCACGAGCGGCGTGCCTTCTACCTCGGCCAGGAGCTGGCCGATCTCCGGCGCCGTCAGCATTTCGTGCGTCATTCGGGCCAGCAACGCCATTTGCTCGGCACGATGGTTCGATCCCAAACGCGGCATATAGGTGCGCTCATCCCAACCGAGCATGTGGCCGCAGGACCCCAGGAGTGACCACTCTTTGATGCGCTGTATCAACTCGGCATAAGCCTGTTCCGCAGTCCGCGGCATGGCAGGTTCCCCCTCGGCTCAAGGAAAGTCATGGGAGCGAGCAGTCTTGCTGCATGCTCCCCTTGGGTTAAATGTATTGTTGGGCAAGGGGCAGGTAATAATCTCCCCTCTCCCCGGAGTACCGGGGCGAGGGGAGATCAATCGCTGCCGCTCGTATTATCGTATTGCTCAAGACATGTTCATGCTGAACAGGAACTCGGCATTCGACTTGGTTTTGCGCAAGCGGGTGGTCAACAGCTCCATCGCTTCCACAGGATGCATGTCGGCGAGGACGCGGCGCAGCGTGCGCACCCGATCCAGCTCGTCGGGGTGCAGGAGCAGCTCTTCCTTGCGCGTGCCGGAGCGATTGATGTCGATGGCGGGCCAAATGCGCTTATCCACGAGCCGGCGGTCGAGGTGGAGCTCCATGTTGCCGGTGCCCTTGAACTCTTCGAAAATCACTTCATCCATGCGGCTGCCGGTGTCGATCAGCGCGGTCGCCAGGACCGTCAAACTGCCGCCTTCTTCGACGTTGCGTGCCGAGCCGAAAAAGCGCTTCGGCTTCTGCATGGCATTCGAATCGAGACCGCCGCTCAGGAGCTTGCCGCCCGAGGGCGCCTCGGTATTATGCGCGCGCGCCAGGCGCGTGATCGAGTCGAGAAGGACGACCACGTCGCGGCCATCCTCGACAAAGCGTTTGGCCTTTTCCATGGCAATGTCGCTGACGTGAATGTGCTCGGAAGCCGGCTCGTCGAAGGTGCTGGCAACCACCTCGGAAGTCGGGCCGGCAACGGCGCGGACCATTTCCGTCACTTCCTCGGGGCGTTCATCGATCAGCAGCACGATGAGATAGCATTCCGGATGATTTTGCCGGACGGCAAGGGCAATCTTCTGCAAAAGAACGGTCTTGCCGGCGCGCGGCGGCGAGACGATCAGGCCACGCTGCCCCTTGCCAATGGGTGTCACCAAATCGACCACGCGCATCGGCAATTCCTCCGGCGTGGTTTCCAGGACGAGCCGGCGGTTCGGATGCAGCGGGGTGAGGTCTTCGAAAACGGTTGCCGAGGTCTTTTCCTCCGGCGAGTGCCCGTTGACCGCCTCGACCTGCATGAGGGCGAAGTTCTCTTGCCCTTCGACCGGGAGACGGATGGGGCCTTCAACGACCAAACCGGTTCGAAGTCCCAGCCGGCGAATCTGGCTCGGGGAGACGTAGATGTCTTCCGGGGATGCCAGGTAGTTGTGGGCCGCGCTGCGGAGAAAGCCGTAACCGTCCGGCAGCACTTCCAGCGTGCCCGAGCCGCGTACGATTTCGCCGCGCTCGATTTGCCGGCGGACGATGCCGACGATGAGCTGGCCGCGGGTCATGCCCGTGTGCTCGGCAATCCCCTCGCGTTCCGCCAGGGCAAAGAGCTTGGGCATGGGTAGTCGATAGAGATCGTCCAGACGGGCAGGATTGGAAGACGGACCGGTAATTGGCGCACCCGGCTCGGGCGGTTTCTTGACCGGGCGCCTGCGCGCAACATTTCCAGCTCCATCGTCGCTACGAGCGACGGACATGATCATTCCTCCGCAGAAGTTTGTGGTGATGCACCCTTGAAACCAATCCTGCCAGTTTTTCCGAACTTGCTGGATAAATGTGACTTGCGGCACTTTAGACCGCTCGGAGCCGCGCCGCCGCCTGTCGGAATCTGTGTCAATCTCCTGGCGCCGGCAATTCGCACGCAATCCGAGAATTGCCGCGAGCGACCCATGGGCACACGAGTCGGGATCGCATTACTGAAAGATTGACTTCCTCAGGGAAGCAAGACGCGCCATAGGAGCGCGCGAAAAAGTGAAGTCAACAAACGGCCACGTCGCTAAATCTGAAGCAGCCTTGTTAGCTATTGTATCACGAACGAAATCTGTTGCCAGCCGTATTTTTTGGGAATTTGCCCAGGATGCCATTTTGCACTCCCGGCATGGACGGCTCCCACTTGCCGGGCCTCTCGTCCGTCGATCGGTTCTGCCGCTGATCCAAGATTTCGTTCGCAAGCCGGGACCACTCCTGGAATAATCCTTGATCCGCGAGGTCACGCGATCATAATGGTGCTATCTTCTGGATTCCTAGCGCGAACCAGTTGCACAACTTATCCCTGGGTCGCGGCAGCGCACCCAGGGGGACTGGATTCCTACTGCGAAGCAGTTGCACAACATAGCCCTGGGTCGCGGCAGCGCACCCAGGGGAACCGGCGGGTCCCCCGATCAGCTACCCCGCAGGGGTTGCACAAGCGGCCCTCGTCCTGTGCAACCCCTGCGGGGTTGTTGATCATGACCGGGTACTACTACCCTGGGTGCGCTGCCGCGACCCAGGGCTAAGTTGTTCAACGCTTTCAGCGTAGGCACTGGCGCGTATCCAAAGATGCGTAGCTACATTAGCCCTGAGGTTATCATGAAAAGACTTGCATGCTTCATCGTGATCACGGTAGCGCTCTCTGCCACGTACGCCCTGGCTAACGACGGGAACGACGCCACGCCTAAAACCACCTTCGGCAAGAAGGCCGCGAAACGCAGCCCCAAGCAGGAGACGGTTCACGCAACCGGAACGCTTGAGCCCGAGGAGGTCGTTGAAGTCGGCGCGCAGGTCGCCGGCCAGATCGTGGCGTTCGGCCCAGACCCGCGCGATCCGAAGGTCATCATCGACTACGGCAGTGAAGTGGCGAAGGGGACGCTCCTGGCCCGGCTCGACTCCACAATTTGCGAGGCGCGTGTCCATCAGGCCCAGGCAACCGTTCGCCGCGCCGAAGCCGAGTTGAAGGTGGCAGAGATCAACCTGCGTCAGGCCGAGCATGCCAAAATGCAGGCCGATGTCAAAGCGCTTTCCGTGGAGGAACGCGACAAGCTTCGCGACAACTACGACCTGGCGCAGGCCAAGCTGGATCTACGCAAGGCCGCCCTGGAACAGGCGCGCGCGGGGCTACAAGAAGCCCAGGTCAATCTCGACCAGCGCACGATCCGCTCGCCGATCGCCGGCACGATCATCGATCGCCGCGTCAACGTCGGCGAGACCCTGAGCGGTAGGCTCGACTCCCCGGCCATGTTCCTCATCGCCAAGGACCTCAAGAAACTGCAGGTATGGGCATCCGTGAAAGAGGCGGATATCGCACGCATCCACCCCGGCCAGACAGCCAATTTCACAGTAGAGGCTTTCCCCAAGGACCGATTCCAGGGCAAGGTCGAAAAGGTCCGCCTCAATGCGACCATGACCCAGAATGTGGTGACTTACACGGTTACCGTCAGCGTCGACAACTCGACAGGCAAGCTGCTGCCGTACATGACGGCGGATGTAAGTTTCGTCGTTGGGGAACGCTAAATCAGCCAGCAAACGCGAAGAACCATTTCAGGGCCATGCACAGCAAGCCGAGCGGCGTAAGCCGCCGGGTAGGCGCCGGGTGCTTACGGGCCACGGGCAACTGACAGAGACCTTCCACCCTGGAAGGCCCGTAAGCATGTCGTGCCGCAACGTCGGAGGTCATGTCACCGGCTGCTCGACATGTTTTCGCGGCCTCAAGGCTTGCTTTGCCATTGATCAACCCTGAATAGCCGCGAAAACATGGCATCCGGGGCCGCTTCACAAAAAGTTGAGCGAGTTTTCCCTCCCCGTGGCAGTATTATTGGTAGACACGAACAACCGGTTTCAGGGCATACCGCATGGCGAGCAGGCATCTGGGCGTGATCGTCGAGCACCTGTGCCGACTGTCTGCGCAGACCGAGAACAAGCAACTCTCGGACCAACAGCTGCTGGACCGCTACGTTTGTGATCGCAGCGAAGCCGCGTTCCAAGCCCTGGTGGGCCGGTGTGGTCAGACGGTCCTCCGGGTGTGTCGGCGCGTTCTGTCACAGCCTGAAGATGTTGAAGACGCCTTCCAGGCCACGTTTCTTGTCCTGGTCCGCAAGGCCGCGTCGCTCCGGCGTAGCGGCTCCTTGCGAAGCTGGCTCTACGGGGTGGCGTACCGGACGGCCGCGCACGCGAAGGTCGATGCAGCCAAGCGGCACGCTCGCGAAGCGCAGGTCCCAGCCCGCGCCCAAGCCGACGCCCTGGCTGAAATCACGCTACGCGAACTCCTTATCGCGCTTGACGAGGAACTCTTCCACTTGCCAAAGCAATACCAGGGTCCGCTGCTCCTCTGCTACCTGGAGGGGAAAACCCGTGACGAGGCGGCCGCTGAACTCGGCTGGTCGCTCGCCACCCTCGGCCGGCGCCTCGAACGCGGCCGCGAATTGCTGAGAACCCGGTTGGCACGTCGGGGGATCGCGTTTCCGGTTGCTCTCGGGCCGTTGCTGCTTCTCCAGAGCGGAGCCAGGGCTGAAATCCCAATGGCACTCATTGCGTCTACCGTCAAAGCGGCAACGCGGGTTGGGGTGGGAAGTTCTGCGGCCACGGTGGCTTCGGCCCGGGTCGTGGCTTTATCTGAAGGGGTAATCAAAACCATGTGGGCAACGAAAGTGACGCAGGCGATTGTTCTCTTCCTGGCACTCGGGCTCGTCAGCGCGGGTGCCGGCCTTGTCGCGCAGACACGCAACGCCCATCCAGGAAACGAGCCAAAGAAGGATGACGCGGCGAAACCAGCGGCGACAGACCAGCGCGCGGCAGATCGCGCCAGGCTTTTAGGGGAGTGGGTCTTCTACTCGGTAGCGTCTCGCGGACAGGACCTCATGATCACCTACCGGGACTCCCGGATGACTTTCGCCGGGGACGAGCTCCGCATCTCAAACATCCGAGTGCCCACCGCGCAAGGCTTGCTCCCCCTGTTCAACATTTCCGCCAGATTCTTGCTCGACCCAGCGCAGACACCGCACCACATCGACCTGGAATTCAAGGGCGGGTCGAGGGGAAGCGACCGCCCCATGAGGCTCAGAGGAATCTACGCGTTTGAGGGAGACACTCTAAAACTGTGCCTGTCTGATGAAGGCGACCGGAACCGGCCCGCAGAATTCAAGGCAACCCCCGAGTCGGACCGCACCTTGCTGGTTCTGAAGCGTCCCCCAAAACAACCAGCAGGACGGAACCAGAAGGGGCGCGAAGGATCAGAGAGCGATGCCCATCCAGGAAACGAGCGAAAGTAGGAGGACGCAGCGAAACCCGGACGGACTTACCAGGGCTTCACCCCGGAAGCCGCCAAACAAAACGCCGGGTGCCATGCTTACGGGCCCGGTGAAATTGACTGAGAGCTTCCACCCTCGAAGGCCCCTAAGCATGTCGTGCCCCAACGTCGGAGGTCATGTTGCCGGCCGCTCGGCATGTTTTCGCGGCCTCATGACTGCCTTTTCCACCGATAACGTCTGAATGGCCGCAAAACATGGCACCCGGCGTCAATGAGAACACGCCCACTCGTATCCCAGGCAAGCGTTAAGGAGGGAATCATGTCACTCGACCTACTAAGATCAACTGCACGGGAGATGGTGGACCAGCTTGCTCGCGGAGATTACGAGTCGCTTGTCGGACAATTCGTTAAGTCACGCTTGACGAGCGACGACCTGCGCACCGTGATTCGTGAGTACGGGCGGAAGCTCGTGTCACCTCCGAACGATGCCTACCAAAACCTCGATGCGGTACAGGTGAAGGGCGCGGCCGTGCCAACATGGTCGGTGCGAGCGCCGCTATGGACAGAAGAAGGGCGCTCCGATCTGACGCTCGAACTGACAATTGCTGTGGGTCCGGGCGCGCCGAGCATCGAATTAGATGACCTTCACGTGCTTTGACTCCTTGACCCATTGGGAACCCAGTGGATCGGCGGATTGCACTAACCTCCTGCGTTTGCGAGACTTGCCGGCGTGGTTGTCGCCGGCTGCTCGGCACTCGTCCGGCAGTCTCCCTCCAAGCTTTCTCTCGGGCAGAACTCAAGGGGTCAGACTCCTTTTTCAAAACAGGCATCACATCAGCGGCACAAACGCCTGCACGTCCGTGTGCTGGATCTGGTGGAGAACCGCGGGAGTGTATTGAATGACGTCTCCGCCGGCGTGATGGGGTTTCAATCCCTTCCCGCCAAATCCATCTGGCTCTTCTCGAAGCCATTTGCTGACAAGCTCCCTGTGCTTTCGCCAGGTGAACTCCTCGCCGGGCGCGCCCAACTTCTCCCTCTCGAAGATTGCCTTGTAGATCATTTTCATCTCGGTGCCCTGGTTCGCACGCCCACCTTTCACGCCGGGCACATTGAACTCGGCTCGCTTCCACTTGTCAAAAACGATCCTCCCTCTGATGAACGGGATGGGCTCGCCCTGGGTGATGCGCTGGACCTCGGGTCGATGATCGAGCCATCCCGAATTGCCGCGCACTCCCAACCAGCTGCCTTTTTTCCTGCCGGGACCCTGCCAGCCCTTGGGCGCGGTCCATGGTGGTTCACCAGGAGCTGCTGCATTTGCATTCTCCCCGCTGCCCGTGGCGCCTTGCGTGTGGGCGCCGGCGCCGGCTTTGTTGCCGGCAGCGTCTGGCACATTGGCGGCGAGCGCTGGAGCGACCGGGTCCTTGCCAGCCTCTGCTATCACCGCAGCGGTGGCTTTTTGTGGGTAACTTCCTCTTCCTGGCCCGTAGGGCAATGGCGCGCCCCAGGGATCTGATTTTGAAGGGGGTCGCTTTGCCCAGCCTGCCGAGCACGTTGGTCGTGGTCCTGGCCCATCTGAGCAGGCGGGCATACTTCAAGACCACACGCGTGGTCACCCGGCCTTTCTCCCACGCGCTGAGAGCGTAGAAGTAGGCCGGGAGCGCTAGCTGACAGAGATCGTCATCGAACTTCTGAAGCACATCGCGATCGTGCTCCTGCAGGAATTCATGAAGGTGCTCCGCTAACTGCTCGAGGTTGACGCCAATTCGCCTGGGATGCGCGCCCAGCAACGGCAGCTCTGGGAGTAGATCCAGATTGCCTTGAGTGAAATCGCTCAAGCCAGCCAGGCATCCCCTCAGGAAGCCTGCTGCACCTTGCTGCCGCTCGCGTGGCGGCGGCTGCGTGATCCGCGCATGCAGCGCCCCGCCTTCCTTTTCCAGCCCCCGCGTTATGACGCCTGTTTTACCGGCCGCCAATCCTGGGCCGGGCAGCATCCACTCCTTGGCGGGATCGACACCGACCGGCTCCCAAAATGTCGACACCCAGAGCCAGTCGCATGTGACCTGGGGTGGAGGAGCTGGTTCGGGCCGGCTTGGAGCGTCGTTCCCAAGTGTGGCGGCAAACGCAGCCGGTCGTTGGACCGGCTCGACCGGTTGCCAAAGCTTTTCCTTGGCAAGTAGCTTTTTCCAGGCGCGGGCGGCCACGAAGAATCTGGCTGCACGAATGCGGCTTCTTTTGCGGCTGCGGAGCTTGTTGGCGTGGCCGTTGGGATTTGCGTCCATGCGAATGCGTCCTTGACTGGGTCTTCTTGACCTGCAGTCCTATTGCACGAAAGCGGCGCAGCCTTTCGCAAGATGCGTAGGCCGAATGGTCGCGAAAAAAAGGAGCTGCTAGGTAGGATTCACGTCTGCAATGGGATAAACGGGAGGCTTCTGGAGTTGGTTCAGGTGCAGAAAGGTATGCGGATTCATCCGCCGGCATCAAGGGAAAGGCCAGCTGCTGTCTCGACCAGAATAAGAATCAGCCGTTGGCTTCGCGGGCACGAGATCCAGGTTAGCGCCGACGCCGATGGCCCGCCACTCGGGACCGTTCCAGCGGCAGCCGGCGCCACGCAGCGTCGCATGCAGAATGTCGATGAATCCCGAGGCGTTGCCGGCTCCCGGCGGTTGCACGTATTGCATGCCGCGCGGGATGTCAGCGATGGTGCCGGCATTAGACCTTGAGGGGAAACGTACGGCATATCCGCGCTGGAAGCGGCAGCTTGGAAACTGCTACGCCGTGCTACCGAGCGCCAATACTGCCAGACGGCAACGAAGGGATGAGCAAATCGGGCGGGATCAGAGGCGGCAGACCCTGCACAAAAAGGTCATCGGAGCGCGCCAGGTTTGCAATACCCACACCCCAAACACACAGGATCTCGTCCACGGTATCCTTGAAAACGCCGCCCCGCTTTGACTGATGCTTGTGTCCTTGCAGGATCTGCTGCAGTCCTTCGTTGGCCATCGCAACGTTCTTCGTCAAGATGGCGTTGAAGACGTGGGCATATCCCTGGAAGTCAGCATTGTCGGCTTCCTTGCAGATAATGGAGAAATCAGCAGCGCACTTGGTCATTTCCTGTGGTTGGTTTAAGACGAATGCCCGCAACGTGTAACCCAAAGCGCGGTCGAAAGGATGATCGTGCTTCTTTTCCAGTTCATCCCGCCCACCCATATGTTGGGCGAGCGAACGCGCGAGTTCCATGTCGCCCGCCGCCAGCGCGTCGAATAAATCCTTGTAAGTCAGCATTGTTACGAGCGAGGCGTCGATCGATTCTCCGCGATCATATCGCTTAAGGAGGCCCAAAATAATTGTCGCTGCCTCGGTCAAATGGGCTTTGAATGTGTTGACATCCGCGTGGAGAACATAGTCTGCGCTGCCAAGAAATCGCAGGTGGAGAGCCAGGCCGTGCGAGGACGAGCCATCCCTGTCTTTCGCACGGTCCGCAACATTGGAGCGAACCAATGGCAGATTCTCCTCTCGGATCTTGATGATCATAGGTAGTCTGTCGCGAAGAGCCATTATCCACTCCAGAAATCAAGGATTATAAGAAAGAAAAGGCAGTGGCAGTCATGTGCTCACAAACGGCCCGGAAAATAGGCAACATCTGCGGCCTGCTGTGCTGGCGAGAAGGGGATGAACGGTTACGACGTATTCACTCCTTTGCTTTTGCGTCAAGCATATCAATAACCTCAAAGTCAAGATCAAGGTTGGCATCTTCTAACATCTTGAAGGCCTCTTGCTCTAGTCCGGCATCGTACCCATGCTTGTCCATATAGAGCTTGGCAAAACGTTGAAACCAGTAATATGCGTTGTAGAACTTCCTTTCGTCATCAAGATCAATGCCGAGGAAACTGCTGACCGAAGGGTGGCGTGAATAGAACAGGTAATACATAAACGCCGACCCATAATCAGAATCATCACAATCGACACTGTACGACTGCCGATGGCTTGTGGCAAAGTTGACTATGTTCTGGTGCGTAGCCCGCAAGGCTGATTCTTGCACAATCGGATTCTGCATGAGCGCTTCTCCTATTCCGGCAGGTGAGTTACCGTGATGTTGAGGCCCTTTGTTTGGAAAAGTGCTTCCAATTCTGCGGCGGCTACCTTGTCAGACACAAGCCACTCAACTTGCATTCCCTGAGCAGTTGCAGCCCCAAGCTGTCGTTGTGCTTCTGCAAGCACTTTCTTTCCGGCGATGGGTTGCATCTTTCGTCCGAGCGCGCTAGGTCTGTAAAAGGATTTCGCCGTTCGCACGATCTTCCCATCTTGCAGCGTTGTTCCCACTACGTTCTCGAATTGAACGTAGCCGCCGTTGGGATGGGGAAGATAGTAGCTTTCGTTGTTTGGGTTGATCTTCAACTCGTAAGCATCTACCGCCGGGTTGGTTTGTGGCGCTCGCTTACCCCAAAATCCCGGTCCTGCTGGCCGTGCCTCGACTTCCCGGATGCCCCATTTGATCTTGGTTGTGTACGTCCCAACTTGTCCCTGTGGGATAGTTGGAGCACCAGCACCCACCTTTGCGGTCGCTGCCGTCGCGCCATCCGCCTCTGCATCTGCAATTATAGCCGGATCAACTCGAAGCTTTCCGCCTTCGCTCGTAATGGGTTTCTTGGAGACTTTCAAGGCGCCGATGCGCTTGCCGACCAGCTTCGCGCCGGCGGAAGTCGCCTTTGCAACCCCCATCCCAGCCAGGGTCGTGCCTGCTTGAATTAAGAGCGGAGAGATCCCGCGCGCGAAGTACTGGCCAGCCTGGTCAAAATCGCTGTCGTCTTTCGCCTCTAGCGCCTTGGTCACGAAACGCGCCAGATCCGGAGCCGCTTCCAGGACCGCCTTGCCGACCAGGATATAGCCGATAATGCCGACGATAGAATCAACCACTGGCCCCGCCGGTGTGAACTGCGCGATACCCACCGCCGCCAGGGCGCCGCCGAGAATGGCCTGATTTTTTGGTTCCTTCAAAGCGGCAATCATCTCCTTGACTTGCTCGCGCATTTCCGAGCTGAGGTTGCCGCTGCTTATGGATCTCTCGATGGCCTCGACCAGGCGCTCCGCCCCGGACATCTTCTGAATCGCCAGCTGCCGCTCCGCCTTCCTTTGCGAAGCCTGCGCATCCTTGATGCCCTGAACGTAGGCTGGGTCATTCTTCAAACGGTGTGCGTGCCTCTTCCTTGCATCTTCTTCCAGGAGCATCCCGAACAGTTCCCGCTTCAGGTCGTCGGAACTGATGTTGGGATTGGTCGCCAGGATCTCACGAACGAAGTCGTTCTTGGGCTCCTTCCCGCGGGCGACACGCTCTTCGTCTTCCGCAGCGATGCGCTCGGCTTCGCGTCGGCAACGGGCGATCACTGCTGGATCGACTACTCCGCCGGGCGGTGGCAACGACGGCGATTCGGGGTTCGTATCGTCGCCCAAGGCAGCGGACGAATATCCATACGCCACATAGTTATTAGGCGGATGCAACGAGCTAGGGTGCAAGTTCAGGCCATTTGCGACGACAGATTTCCGCCATTTGCCAAAGCGGTCTCGGGGCTGACTTGGGTCGAAGTTGTATTCCTGAACTGTCACCAGCCCCGGTTTGCCGCCCTGCGCACCCGACCCTCCCTGCCCGAAGCGTTCGTTGTACGCTTCGATGTTTTGCATCTCCTGCTCGGGATCGAGACCTTCTTCCTGCTGCACGGTCTGCCGGCTCTTCCAGCCGCCGGTGACGCGGATTTGGTTGGCTTGGGCTTCGTCGCGCTCGTCGCGTGCGAGAATGCTTGGGGCTTCGCACTGGATGTCGATCAGGTGGGGCGTGTCCATCGGCAGCCGGCCGTAGTCGATGGCGTACTCGATTGCTTCCCATAGGACTTGCGTGAACGCCTTCTTGTAGGCGTTCTGCTTCTGCGTCGCGCTGCGCACAAACGGGGCATGCGCGGTCAGACTGGCGGTATAGGCGGCCATGTCGGCGCCGCTGCCGGTGGCGAGCCATTCGGGGGCGTTCCAGCGGCAGCCGGCGCCGCGCAGCGTCGCGTGCAGGATGTCGATGAAACCCGAGGCATTGCCGGCTCCCGGCGGTCGCACGTACTGCATGCCGCGCGGGATGTCGGCGATCGTGCCAAGTTCGATGTGCTAGTAGTTGGGTTGGGCGTCGGTGAAAGGGTGGGCGCGGAAGAGATCGAGGTGCAGGGTGCTGAGGAAGTGGTGAATCCAGGTCCGTGGCAGCGCGAAAATGGTCGCGACTGCTGGAAGGCACGAAGGTCGCTTTACCATGCGATGCCGTGCGTTCTCGTAGACAAGAGAGGATTAGTTGGTGTCCTCGGGCTGCCAGTCTCTCAGAGCATCGGCAATCGTTTTGTAGAAGAAGCTGCCAAAATCAGTAAATACTTCATTCAGCCCGTCCCGCTCAGCAGACCACCCCGGAAACCACATAACGACTGGATTCTCCCCCAGCGCGTCGCGTTTTGCCGTATCTAAAGCATAGTAAGCGCCATCGCCTGTGGAGTAAACCAGCACGTAGGACTGCGGCAACTTGGAGGTACGCCTCTCCTCCATAGTCAGCCAGATTCCGTCGGGGATCGAGGAATGCCAGAAATTGTCATCAATAAGCCCGTAGACTTCCACCGCCGCAATATCGCCGCAGCCAAGATCTTGAAGGAATCTTCTGTAAGTTGGAGGAAAAGTCAGCCCCAGTACCTCCTCCGCCCGCTCGATCAGGCGCTGTTTTCTGGGACCCACAAAGTCGGATGGTTCCCCGCTTGCCGCGATGAACTCAAACGCGCGCTCCAAATCACTCATGCTCATGGCGTTTACTCCATTACGGTGTCTTCGCGAAGTCCTTCGCCCTGTTCGTCCAGTATTCTTTTCTCCATGCATCGAATGCCGCACGGTCGATCCCGGAAGGAATAGTATTCGGGTTGATATGAATGATGCGGCTGTAGTCCTGATGGAACGTTGTCGGCATCTCCGCAAGAGCTCCTCCTTGCGTTTGAAGCATGTGATGGATATTGATCGATTTGCCATCAGGTCCAATGGGGGCCAACCCCTTCTGCATTCTTGCTAGATTCGTCCGCCCTTTGCGATCTATCCGCTGCGGATCAATCAAGTCGTTCCTCTGATAGATCTTATTCCCTCGGAACTCCGTTGACCCCGTCCAAAAGGTTCTTGCCGGAGACCGAAGCGCTGGATTTGCTAATGCGCCGCGAGCCTCTTCAAGGGCACCTTTCGTCTCCTTGAGATATGCCTTGGTGAGCTCGACCGCGTGACGCCCCTCGGCTGTCTTGACGTCTTTTTCCAACTCAGCGACAAGGTGCTCCGTGTCCTTGGCAAGTTGGCTCGCCTCGGCGACGGCGGCCTCCACGGTCGCCATCTCGCGAGCAGCGGCAAGAGGGGTCTTAAATGACTTGGCAGTCTTCCACGCCTTGTCGAGAGCCTCCAATTTGCTGCTAAGGCGCGCAGCGGAACTCTCTACCTGCAGGGCGGCTTTCCCCAGCCCGCCGACAGACCTGGCAGCCTTGCTGATCCTCGCCAACCGAGCGAGCTTGCCGCCTACTTTCGCGAAGTTGCCCAAGAGCGGCGCGGCGCCAGCAAGCGACAAGCCGGCGCCTACATAGTCCCCGCGGTAGCCTGAGATCGCGGCATTAGCAAGATCGGCCACACTGCCGATGACTGGAATAAAACCCAGCAGGTCCAATACGAACTGAAGGGTGTCTAGATTTTCATCTGTGCTCAGGTCCGGATGTGGAGGCGGCGGACCGTAATTGCTGAGACCTGCGGGGCGAACCGTATTTGGCCCGGTGTCATGCATCCGCCCTTTGAGGTAAAACCCTTGCACTTCCGGAGGGAGGTTCTCAGGCTTCACTTGGCGGACAGAACCGTCCGGCATCATCACAGGTATCGTTCCGCGAGTCGGGTATCCTAAAGGCGCGCCGGTCGGATTGGACGGTGGACGAGGCGGCGGCGGACTCTCTTCATCGTCATCGTCACCTTGGGATGGCTGTCCGCCCGCGAAAGCCTTCGTCCACTGTCCGAATCTGTTCCTGAGTTGACTTGGATTGAAGTGGTGTTCCTGAACAGGAACTAATTTGCCGCCAATACCAGGTTTGTCGGCGTTGCCGAAGCGTTCGTTGTACGCTTCGATGTTTTGCATCTCCTGCTCGGGATCGAGGCCCTCCTCTTGCTGCACGGTCTGCCGGCTCTTCCAGCCGCCGGTCACGCGGATTTGGTTGGCTTGGGCTTCGTCACGCTCGTCGCGCGCGAGAATGCTCGGGGCTTCGCATTGGATGTCGATCAGGTGGGGCGTGTCCAGCGGCAGCCGGCCGTAGTCGATCGCGTACTCGATTGCTTCCCACAGCACCTGCGTGAACACCTTCTTGTAGGCGTTCTGCTTCTGCGTCGCGCTGCGTACGAACGGGGCGTGGGCGGTCAGGCTGGCGGTGTACGCGGCCATGTCGGCGCCGCTGCCTGTGGCGAGCCATTCGGGGGCGTTCCAGCGGCAGCCGGCGCCACGCAGCGTCGCATGCAGAATGTCGACGAAGCCCGAGGCGTTGCCGGCTCCTGGCGGTTGCACGTATTGCATGCCGCGGGGGATGTCGGCGATGGTGCCGGGCTCGAACTGCTTGTAGTTGATCTGCTGACCCGTCAGCGGGTTGGCGCGCGTGAAGTCGATCTGCTGCGTGTTCAGGAAGTTCTGGATCTGGGCTTGCGTCGCCGACTCGTGCTGGCGGATGTAAGCGAGAGCGGACTGCACGGCGGCGCCCTCGGCCATGTTGTTGCGCAGCTTCTCGGCTACCGTGAACGCATCGTGCGTGCTGAAAGCGAAGTCGCTCAGGCCGCGCTTCACCGTGCGCTTGACGTTGATCTTGAAGTGCAGAATCTCCTCGATCGGTACTTCCTCGCGGATTTGGTTGGCGTGGTTGGAAGGGTCGGCCATGTAGAGAACGTTGTAACCGTAGACCGTTTGCACATCCTCCGGGTCGGTGTGGATGCCGAACGACCAGTGCTCCTGGGTCGCCTCGGGGACGCCGGTCATCGAGACCTGCTCGGGCTCGACGCAGCGGACGGTCATGCAGCGATTGTCGTTGTCGGGGTAGAAACGGAGGAAGAACTCGCCGTCTTCGCGCGAGCGCCAAAAGAGTTCACGCTCCCATTCGGACCAGTCATTGACGTCGCAGAACTCGTCGATGATTTCCTGGACCTTCAGTGCGAAGGAAGAAGGCTTGGCGCTCTTCTTGGTGTCGTTCTGGTTCTTCCGGTCCACGATGCGGTACTGGAAACCGTCGCCGATGACGTAGGCTTGCAAGCCGCTCAAGAAGCCAATGGTGTAGCCGTTCATCGTGCACAGCAGGCGTGCCTGGGCGCGAAGCAGGGAGAGCTGGGTTTCGGTGTTCCAGAAGGGCCAGTTCTGGCCGTAACGGCGGTCGGTGGGCTGGCTGATGGGGTAGGCAAGCCGGCCGCCGTCACGATAGCGGTCGAGGAGATCGACGTACGAGCTGAGCCAGTAATCCCAGTTGGCGGAAGCTTCCAGAACGCGTTCGGCGTTCTTGAGCTGATGGAGTTCGAGCTTGGCGCGGATGAGGCGTTTCTGCTCGCGGATTTCTTTGAGACTGAGGGGCTTGTCGGCGTGGCCGTTGGGATTCGCGTCCATGCGAGGAATCTCCTTGTGAGTGTTGCCGACCCATCTTTCTTTGAACGACGAAGCGGTTGCGGCACATCGTGACGTGCGAACTGATCAGGGAGGAGACAGAATCAGATCACGTCATGGCCAGGCTTCTGCGTAGTAGCGATCGTGGTCCAGCAATTGCCGCATTTCCGCGAGCGCAACTCGGCGCTGGCGGACCCAGGCGCTGGGATCCGTCGCCGTGGCGGCCAGGCGCCAGAAGCGGGCGGCGGCGTTGGCTTGCTCGAGCAAGGCAGCGATGTGCTCCGCATGGTGCAACTGGAGCTGGCGGCGTTCGCAGAGCCAGCGGGCCTCGGCCTCGGCGAAACGGGCCAGGGCTTCGCAGATTGTCTGAGGGGGCAGTCGGGCAGCATCGGCGAGGGGTGGGGCGTCGCGCAGCTCGCGATAAGTAGCCCGGCACCACTGCACTTCCGCGCGGTAATCGTCGCGCCGCCAGCTTTCCACTTCCCCCGCCAGCTCCAAGGTTTGTGCCGTTCGAACCAGCGCGGCGAATAGCTCCCCATGGACCTGCCTGGGGAGCGGCAGGTCCATGGGGAGGATGATCAGGAGGTAGGCGAGGAGGGACATGGCGGAACTCCGGGGAGCGGCGAGGTCGGAGGCCTGCGCCGAGTTCAAGACGGCGAGGTCGGAGAATTGCGCCGCGCGCGAGAAAGACGGCAAGGGCCTGGGTTCCGGGCCGTCAGCACCAGGCGCCCGAGCAATGCTCGGGGTTGGGGCACAAGCTATCAGCTTGTGCTACAGCGATGCGGCTCCAGGCACTTGCAGGACAGACCACTCTCTTAGCGCCAGCGGCGAACGCGCCGGGGGCCGGTGGGATATCGCCATTCGAGTCGGGGGCCGAAATAGAAGGAGACATCGAGCCGCGGGCGCTGGCAGGCGTAACAAGGACAGGCGCCTTTGCAAGGGCAATCCTGGGGCCCGCAGCAGCCGCAGGAGGGAGAAGGCGAGGGCGACTCGGCGGTCTCTCCGATCAGACAACGGCCGCCCTGGCACGATGCGCACGGCGGACCGGCCAGTGCCGGCAAGGCCAGCAGGAACAAGGCCACGATGGCCAGAAGTACACGCAGCGTTCGATTCCTTTGCATGGGAAGAATCCTTTCAAAGGGTTAGCGGAGCTGCGTCAGGGCAAAACCGTCTGCCAGGCGCTCCGCAAACGTGTGGCCTTCAAAACGACCTGGTTCGATGGCGGCCGCCCGATGCACTCGGTCCCTGGCCGCGAGCCGGACGGGATCGCACCAGTGCCGTGCCCAAAGATACGGGCGATGCTCCACGTCGCGGCCGAGATGCTCTCCACAGATGGGGCAATAGTCGTCCATGTCAGTCATTCGAACTCGGGGGCATGGCTTGCCGTCTCGCGGCTGGGGCAAGTTTGGGTTTTCTCGTAAGTGAAGATTGCTGGCGTGAATGGCCGGGCCAGGCGCGTTCGTTCAGGCAATCTCGAGGCGGTAGATAATGGGGTTGCTGTCACCAGGTCCCAGAGATTCCGCACCCTGCGCCAGGATCAGCACGTCCCGCGAGGCTGGCCGGAAGACGGCCCCGGTGATCAGGTGGCCGCAATTCCAGGCCATGGATGGGAATTGGGTGCCAAGGCTGAACGTGCAGTCGGGCCGGGCTTGCCAGGGTTGAAGCTGGCCGGTTGCCACGGCCGCGAGCGTCGCCAAACCGTAGACGTAGACCACGTCCCGGCAGTGCTGCGCGTGTTGACCTTTGGCGCCGGCGTTGCAATCGGCCTGGAGCGTGCCGCCGCCGGCGCTCTGTTCCTTGCCGTTGCCGTACCAAAAAGCTCCGTAGCCCTGGCTGACGAAGACGAGCAAACCTTGCTTGTCCGGCAAATCGATAAAGCAGCCGGCGCGCGCATAATCCGCTGAGCCCCAAACGCCGACGCCATCCGCAGCCACAGGACCAAATTGATGTGTGCCGGCAGGGCAGGGATAAAAGATCTGTCCGGGAGTCCCGCTGTAAATCGTGTAGTCTCCCGGCCGCGGCAGCCGGGTGCCGTAGGGATTGGTGCGATCGGTCGAGGACTCAGGGTAGTCGAGAAGCGTCTTGGAGGTGAGCGTTAGCGACATCGCGGTTGCCGGAGTATCGACGGCAAGCGCATTAGGCCCGAAGCTGCAATGGCTCGCCCCAGAGGTCACGCCGGCGCCAAGGCAGAGTGTGCGACCTGAAGTGTATTTCTGGGCGAACCAGGCGGGCAGCTTGTAGGCCCATTCGCGCCCCAGTTGCGAGCTGACATCCAGGCTGTAAGGCCCGCGCGCGCTTTGGCCGCTGCCCATAAAATCGATCGCGACGAGGCAAGGGTCGGCCTTGGGCGACACGGCGTAGTTGCCGCCATAGAGGGCGTAGAGCGTGCCGCTATCCCAGAATAGTCCTTCTGTAGTCGGCGTCCCGTTATTGGGATTGACGGTGCGCAGACCGCCATAGATTGCGGTGCCATAGTTCTTGACCAGGGCAGCACGGGGAAACTTGAGTGGGTCGCTCCCGGCCGCGAGGACGTTGCTAACCTGGAGGATGTTGTTGCCGAGGCGGCCAATCGTGAACAGAGTGTTCGAGGTCGGGTCGTAAGCCAGACCGCCGTAGGGGTTGCCTTCGGTCGCCAGCTTGGGCAGCAGCTGGCCGCCGGCAAACGTGAAGTCCGCAGACTTGACCACCGGCGCGATGTCAGCAACCGACTGCGTGCCGGCGCTGGGTTTTGCCGGGGAAGTCGAGACGGGCGGATCGAACAGGTCGTATTGCTGAGTGCCGATGGAAACGGTGGAGGTAATCTCACTCATGGATGGTTACTCCTTGCTGCTGGGTCGCTGCGGCCAAAACAGATGACCGCACAGAACGCCCACGGCAAAGGCAATGAGCGGTGTTCCCTGGGAGGCGAACAATACGCGCCGGCTGATCGTCGCGTCCACGCCCCACAGAGCGTAGGCGAGGACGTCGTAGGCGATCATGACGACCGTGAACGAGAGGATGACAAGCCAGGTAATCAGGTTGCCGCGTTGGTTCATGGTTGGATGTGCTCCCGTTGGATTTCGTGCCAGGTTTTGCCGCCGTCGCTGGATTCCTCGAGGAGAACATCGTGGCCCTTGGGCACCGGGGCTCGGGGGTCGGAGGCGGGCGGCCGAGGCTCGGGGCTGGGGGGTCGGGAATCGGAAACGGCGGGTCGGAGATCAGAGGTGGGCTTGTAAAGCGCGAGGCTGGCCCAGGTCCCGCCAACGACAAGGGCGGCGCCGAGGACGACTGCCAGGGTGAGCTTGGCTGCGCCGCCGCCCTTGTCGATCATGTTCATGTGAATGCCTTGCCGGTCCATGAGCGGCCAACCGAACTTGGGAGCGGCATTGGGATCCATGCCCATCGACCGGTAAGCCGCCATGGTGGCTAACTCCTTGTCGCACGCGAGATGAAAGGTTTGCAGCGCGTTGTCGAGCGCGGTCTCCGTTTGCACCATGTTGGCCAACCAGAGGAACAGGCGCTCTTTGAAGTTCAGCGCGGCCATGCGGCCCTCCAAGGGAGGATGGGAACGGTGTCGGGGGATCAGGAGGCGCGGGACTCGGGAAGAACCCCAGAGCCTCGGGCCGGAAGCTGGGAACTTTGGTTCCGGACACCGAGACCCAGGGCCACGCCTTCGACTTGTCTACTTCTGGGTAGGCGGCGTCTGCGTTGCCGGCGTTACATGGGCCAGATTCATCAGGGCCATGGACAAAACGCTTGCCAACGAAGAGATGGCGCCGGCGCCGGCATTCTCCGGCTGACCCGCTGCCTTGAGCGTTTGAATGCTCGCGGCTTCCACAGGATTGGATTGTGCGGCACGCACGCCGAACATGGCCGAGAGCCGGCCGCTGTTTTCGGTGGCTTGCTGAATGGATAGGTTGCCGATCTCGTTGAGGCGGGCCATGGCGCCGGTGAAGACCATCTGCGGGTCGAACCCGCTGTTGTTGCCGCTCACCGTGACCGTGGGAGTGGCGCCGCCGGTTGCCGTCGTGTCGGGCATGGGAAATAAACTCCTCTGCTAAGGGTTATTGGTTGCGGGGACAATCCGTATCCGCTGGATCTTGCCCGCGTTTGCTGCTGATTGTTGTTCGAGTGCCTCGATGCGTTTCAGGAGTGGGTTCAGGTCCGGTGGGTTGCCGGAAGGACCGGGTGGGCCCGCGGGACCGGCGGGACCCACCACGCCGTCCCTGCCGTCCTTGGCTGAGGGGCGATTCTTCAAATCGTTCACCTGCGTTTGCAGGGCGTCTAGCTGCTTGCTGACCTTATCCAGTGCGGCCAGCGCGGAAGAAAACTCCTGAGCCG
>Ga0209517_10003275_pt1 | contig 22105 bp, 20 predicted proteins | sample PeaSoiMetSII2010_FD_187695 | JGI IMG/M metagenome (GOLD analysis project Ga0209517, IMG submission 187695) | Peat soil microbial communities from Weissenstadt, Germany - SII-2010 (SPAdes) (version 2) | ecosystem: Environmental > Terrestrial > Soil > Wetlands > Peat | place: Germany...
TTGTCGGTCGTCAGGTCGCCATCGACAACGAAGAGGTTTGTATTGGCGTGGATTGAGTCCTCGACGAACCATTCCAGACACTGTGCAGTGTCCCCGAAGTATCGGTCTTCCTCGATGTGTATATCGCCGCAATGGGAGATCTTCATCCTCATTCAACTCCTTCTAAGGAACATTTCGTGGGGCCGACTCTAGTGAATAAGGATCACTCCCAGCAAGAGGACGACGGCCACGATGATGTGGGCGAGAACCAGTAGCAGGGACAGAGAAAACAACCGATGGGCGGAAAAGAGATTGAGAGACCGACGAACAGCAAAAGAAGAAGCCGGATCAACCCAAGGTGATCTTGAAGCCACTTCTTAAAGGAATTCATGAGAGTCCTTTGACACACTTCGGAGTAATAGGCTTGATAGCGGAAGGAAACTTGCCAGATCTATCAAGGAGAGCGATTCATCGGATACCTATCAACTGGCCCACCGGTTGGGCTACATCCCGGCGTGGAAGGGCGTTTTTCATTCTGAATCCGGCTTTGCAGTTGATTTCACTTCCCGCCGACTTCGGTGGTCGGGTGCACCTCCTCCTTGACTGTCAAGGTGTCCAACCGGAAACGTGAACACAAATTCTTATTGGCCGACGTGCTCTGGTACAATATCCGCCGTGCCGGAATCCACGCATAAACCTGGGCAAACGCTGGCGAGGGTTCCCATCTTCTCCGGGCTGACGGAGAGCGAGTTGGGTTTCCTGGCCAGCGTACGGCTCCCCGCCACTACTCAGCAGGCCAGGTCGTATTTGGCGAAGGCGAGCCTTGCTCGGGGCTTTGTGTGGTTGAGTCCGGAAACGTCCGCATTTTCAAGAGTTCCCCCAACGGACGCCAACATGTGCTCAGTATTGATGGCCCGGGCAGTTCGATCGCCGAGCTACCGGTCTTCGATGGAGGAGCCTACCCGGCGTCTGCAGCCGCGGTCGACGACGTCACCCTGCTTTTTGTGAGCAAGCAGGATTTTCAGGCGCTCTGTCTCGCTCATCCCCAAGTTCCTCTCAAGGTTCTTGCGGGTGGTAGGCGCGCGGCTTCGGCGCTTGGTGGGAATCATTGAAGAACTGTCATTCACAACCGTCCGCCACCGGCTTGCTTCCTATCTCTTGTGCCTCGCTCAAAAGTCCGGCAAGCGCACCTCCGAGGGTGTGGAAGTCACTCTCCCTCTTACCAACCAGGAATTGGCAGCCCAGATTGGCACGGTCCGCGAGCTTGTTTCCCGGAATCTCTCCCGCTTGCAGGCAGAAGGCTTGCTTAAGATCGAAGGTGGCGAGGTGACCCTCTGCAATTTGAAAGGCCTCGAAGAGGAGGGTCAAAGGGCAGTGGCTAGTGGTTAGTGTTTTGCGGACCCTCAGATGTTAGGCAGAAGATCGAAGTATTCGTCATCCTCGTTCTTTCCGCCTTCTCCCTCGCCCAAGTGCTTCTCCGACTCGATGAATTCAATGCGCTCGATCCACTTGACCATCTTGTAGCCAAGTTGATTCTCAACGCGCAGCCGCAACGGAGCGCCATATACCTCCGGGAGCGGTTGTCCGTTCATCTGTGAGGCGAGCAGGCATTCCGCCTTCAGCACGTTCTCCATGCTCTGCGTATCGTAATAGGCGCCCCCATAGAGCGCTTCACCGAAGGAGAAGAAGGCCACCACCTTGGCTTCCGGTTTTGGGCGCACAAGTTCGAAGAGTGTTTTCATCGGAATGCCACCCCATTTCGCAATGCCACTCCAGCCCTGGATGCAATGATGCATGGTGATGTGCTCGATCTTGCCCAGTTTTTCGATGTCGGCAAGTGAAAGCTCCACTGGATTTTCGACCAGTCCCCCCACCTTTAGTTTGAAATCCCGGAAGCCGCGCTCGGCCAGATGCTTCCAATCCTCTCGCACCGGCATCTTTCCGTTGGGCCAGAAGTATGGCGAGATATCCTGCTCGGAATAGTTCTGCTGCGGATTCAGCCGGTTTAACGTGAGGAGTTGCATCGGGTACGTCACGGATTTCAGCGCGTGCTGGAACCCGCATGGATGATGCCACGAGATGTAGTGCGCTACTACCCACGAGAGCACGACCACACCGATACCCACAAACCCCAAATACATGCCGAGATGCCCCTGATCATCGGTGCCAAGCACGATGTGGTTCATATTTCGCGCAAACCCGGTCATGATGACCAGGGTCACGTGCACCACAAGGAATGCAAGGAAACTGAGCATCGTCAGGAAGTGGATGGACCGGGCCGATTGCCGGCCACCAAAAATCCGCGCGTACCAGGGAAAGCGGTTCACCACGGCGGGCGACATAGCGATGCCGGTAAGAATGGCCAAAGGGCCGAATACAAAGACCGCCGTGAAATAGGCAATCTGCTGCAATGCGTTGTAGCCATAAAACCCGTTCGGCTCCACGGGCATATGAAAGGTTGCGTAGTGTACGAAGGTATTCCATGCCTGCAAGAGCACAAGTGGTGAAGTAGGCACAATCCGCCGCCACTGCTCGCTATCGAAGAGCATGATGGCGAAGAAAATGCCAGTGATGATGAACCCGTGAACGTTGATGAAGTGCCAAACCCGTGCAATACCAACTGTATGCCGATAACCTGGCGTGCCAACTATCGGCGAAATATAGCGGGCATCGTCTTTCGCCGTCCAGATGCGGTCGCGAGGAACTTCGAGCGGCGTAAAGCGGATCCATTCGCTGCCCGGGGTGCAGTCATCATTGAAATACAGACGGGGATGATCCACCAGGATGGAAAGGCCGCTGCGAATCAGCATCATCACAAAAAGGAAATTGAAGAAGTGGCAGTAACGGACCCAGAGCGGAAACCCGTGCGGCCCGGCGAAGTTGTTGGGATATATCTGGGGAATAGGTGGAACATGAGGCAGGCCTGCCACGGCAAACTCAATCCAGGACGCGAGAACCGCCGCGAGAACCGCCACAGCGAATCCGATCAGAATGGAAGGGCGAATCCAGATGCGGAAGCGGCGGTCCTGTGGGTAGTGCACTGCCCGATGTGCGGCATCGAAAGAAATCATACCTCCCCCTTAAGAGCGCGACGGTGAATCCCCTGAAAGGGCGCAGCGGGTCTGTGATCGACTCAGTAGTCTTTTGAACGAAGCGGGGACGGCGACGCGAACACGCGGTGGCCAAGACGTGGATCGCCGCAATGCCCGTCAGGCCGGCAAACCAGACCACAAGTGCCAGCGTCAGGTGCGGATTGTGCGTCTCCCCCAGAACAATCATCGCTAGCTCTTTCCGAAAACCATGAAGAACCACCATGGTGACGTGGCCGATGAAGAAGGTGGTGAACGCGCAAAGAGCGAGGAAATACAGGCTCCGTGCGCCCTGCCGTCCGTGAAAGATTTTGATGTACCCTGGGAAACGAGCGGCGACGGCTGGGGACATCGCCACCCCGGTCGCAATGCTGAACGGTGCGAGCAGGAATATAACTGCCGCATAGATCAACCGCTGTAATGCGTTATATGCTCCCGGCGTTTCCACGATGTGAAAACTCAGGTAGCTCAGCAGGGCGCGCCACGCGTCCGGGACAATTTGCCAGGAAGTCGGAATCAGCCGCCGCCACTCCGGCGCTACAAAGAGCATCACCACGTATACCAAACCTGTCAGCAGCCATGTGAAACCCGCGAGCAAGTGCCAGTGTCGCCCGAGACCTAGATTTTCGTGGCCGGGCAGGGCAATCGCAGACGGGAATGAACTTTCCTCGTCACTCGCCGCCCTCGAGTTGGTCTTTAGGTCTCTGCTTTTTCGTGAACTTGAGCCATTCACTACCCGGCGTACAGTGATCGCGCCAGTAAAGTCTCGGATGTGCGCTCAATATCTCGAGACCGCTCCGAACGAGAAGCGCCAGGAAAAGAAAGTTGAAGAAGTGTGTCGCCCGCGGCCACAATGGGAATTCGAGTATTGTCATGATAAATCTTGCATCGCGACCCCGCGACCAGAACATCCCCGCTATAGGGAGCGCGGGAACTCGGGTCCGGGGATTGAAAATCCATCTGCTGTCAGTCACTCAGTTCTTTAGGCGCTTGTTCATTCGATGTTCACAGCGTAATCACGCCCTTCCCACTGATTGCTGGCTGTCCAGAAAAATGTAAAGCGAACAGGCGTGACCTGCATCCGAAGCATCGGAATATCCACAAACTTAATCCCCAGAGCTGTGGGGGAAGAGAGGGTATCCTTCGCGGTATGCCATTCGTCGTTCGTCCAGTGCAGCCGGAACGGAGCGGGCATCTGGATGCGAAGCGTGGCACCTTTCTTGACGCGGGAAACCTGCCGGTTGGGCTTCCAGACCTCAAATAATTGATGCCCATGGCACCCTCCGAGGTAGCGGTCCGCCACCTCGGGAATGAGGTCGAATACTTTCCTGTCTAAGACCGACCGGAGCAGTTTGACGTACTCCGCATCAGCCCACATGAGAGGCATGGCAGAGCCCGTGGGCCGCCCGAGACGCATATAAATGTCCGGCCGGTCAGGCTCATCCCATACCTGCTCGGGCAGAAGTCCCGTGGCCGAGCCAAAGCCTTCCATGGCCCGAATGAATGGCTTCACGTCGTGGCCAGCCGCGAGCTCGTAGTGACCTCGCTCGCCCGTGAGCAAGGGCCAGGCGCGGCCCTGCCCCCCTGAAGTAAAAGGACCGCCGTCTTCACGTTGTCCATACCCGTCGTTATTGTAGCGGTGCCAGCAAGGGCCGAATGGGGTATCAACCTTGAGCGCGGCGTCCACCACCCGCAAGGAATCCACGATGACCGGATCATCCGGCTTGCGGATCCCGTAGCGGACCAGTTCGAGAAAACCCGCATCGACGACCTGCTTGGCCGGGAAGACCCGCTGGGAACCTGGTGGGCGGTTGGTAATGGCGATCATGCTGCTGTCGGGATTTTCGTCGGGATGGGGGTTGTCAACACTCGCGGACAGAATTCGTATGTAGTGACGTTTGATGGTGGGAACCAGCGTGCCGTCCGTGGTGACCGTCCAAGCTTCCACGTGAGATTCGAGAAAGTCCGCGTATTCCTCCAGAGACTTAGCTGTCGCTTCGTCATGGCGCCCACGCGCAAAGCATGCTGCGCAGATCAAGGCTGCTATGTTGGATGCCAGCGTGGAGGGGGAATAACCGCTCGCTTCCTCCCAACGTTCCTGCTGCGTAACCGGTCCATGCCGGACCAGATAACCCGCCGCCTGCAGGACCATAGGATACGGATCAAAGCCTTGCAGAGCGTCCTGTCGTTCGAGTTGCCACGCCAGCAGAATCGGGAAGGCTACTTCGTCAAGCTGGACTCCCCGCCTGTACGGCTCACCGTTGATCCAGAAGTTCTGGGCGAAGCCCCCGTCTTCCTGCTGAGAGGCTGCCAGATAGATGAGCGCTCGCAGAGGTGTCACGTTATCGCCTGCCGCGAGTATGCTGGAGGCGCTGTTGACCATAGCTGAAAGAGGTGGCACCCAATGCATCACTGCGTCGCTGGTTTGGGCACGATCCGGAAAAATGGGATGAGTTCCAAGGCTGATACTTTCGAGATCTGGACAAGCAGATGGGCACACGGGAGGCCATTTTGAAGACAGCCCAACATAGTACGGTTACGTTGATCTACAGTTCGCACGATGCAGAACACAACAACGCAGTGGGATTGAAAGACTATTGGGAAGCCAAGATGCAGAAGGATGCACACCAAAGGTCGGCACCTGTACGTGGTTCAGCCGGTTAAAAACCGGTTGCAAAACTTCCAACGAAGCTGGAGGGAGAAAACTGTGAGTCCCGTGGCAACTTGGCCCGCCTTTATGACTAAACTACGAAGTCGCCAGGAGGTGGCCGAGCAAACGATGGCGTTCCAGTTCGAAAAGCCGGCGAATTGGACCTTCAAGGCAGGTCAGTTCGTCGATTTAACTCTGATCAATCCTCCTGAAACAGATCCCGAAGGCAACACGCGGGGGTTTTCCATTGCAAGTGCCCCGCATGAAGATTTTCTCATGGTTACAACACGCATGCGAGACACTGCCTTTAAGCGAGTGCTGCGCACCTTGCCCCTCAGCACCCAGGTCAAAGTGGAAGGTCCCTTCGGCAACTTGACCCTGCACAACAATGTGGCCCGCCCAGCGGTCCTGCTGGCGGGGGGCATCGGCATCACGCCGTTTCGGAGCATCGTCTTTTGGGCGGCAAAGGAAAAACTCAAGCATCTCATATTCCTCTTCTATTCGAACCGGCGGCCGGAGGATGCAGCGTTCCTCGACGAACTGCAATCGGTTGAGCGCGAGAATCCGAACTACAAGTGCATTCCCACAATGACGGAGATGGAGAAATCAAAGCGTCCTTGGCAGGGGGAGATGGGCCTTATCGGCTATGAGCTAATTTCCAAATATCTGAAAGCCATTGCGTCTCCTGCGCTCTATACGGCTGGGCCAATCCACTACATCGCGGGCCCTCCGGGGATGGTCGGCGACCTGCGAACTATGCTCACGAATTCCGGAGTTGACGATGACGACATCCGGGCAGAAGAGTTCACCGGCTACTGAACGAATGTGTAAGCCAGAGATAAGGGAGACCGGGACACCCACTGCTATCGAAACTGCGTCGCCTGTTGGGTGGAAACGATACATCGGATTAGAAGGCGAATTGATCGGAATACGCCGCTTCGGGGCCTCTGTTTCCTACAAGGTCTTTGCGGAGAGGTTTGGCAAACTTGGGTCAACACGCCCACAAACTGCTAGATCGCCAGGATGTGCGTGGCAATGAATGAATTAAGGACGTCGAGATGATCCTCTGGCCTATAGGTGTTTACTTTGTGCTGACCCTCCTCCTGGTGGGGGGCATCCTCGCGGTTTCATATGTTTTGGGGCAACAGCATTGCGATCGTGCCACTAACTCTCCATACGAGTCTGGCATCGTCTCCGAAGGCTCGGCGCGTGTCCGCCTCTCTGCGAAATTCTATCTCGTGGCGATGTTTTTTGTAGTCTTCGACCTGGAAGCAGTTTTCCTATTTGCCTGGACGGTGGCGGCACGGGAAGTGGGATGGTCTGGCTACTGGGAGATGGTCGTCTTTGTCGGAATTCTGGTGGCGGCGCTGGCTTACTTGTGGAGGTTGGGCGCACTTGACTGGAATCTGAAACGGCCTCGCACCGCAAGAAAAAATCGAGGATCTCATGCAAGCCTGGATTACTAAACCGGGTGAAACCCGCGAACTTGTCAGACCGGAAGAAGGGCCCTTGCGCGAGGCGGTCCAGCGCAGCCTTGTCCTGTCACGACTGCAAGACCTGGTGGCCTGGGGGCGGAAGAATTCCATCTGGCCTTTCAACTTCGGCCTCTCCTGTTGTTACGTGGAGATGGCCACCAGCATCACCAGCAAATACGATATCGCCCGCTTTGGCGCCGAAGTGATCCGCGGTACGCCTCGCGAGGCGGACCTGATCGTGATTGCGGGCACCGTCTTCATCAAGATGGCGCCGATTATCAAACGCCTTTACGAACAAATGATGGAGCCGCGATGGGTAATCTCCATGGGTTCCTGTGCAAATTCCGGCGGCATGTACGACATATATAGCGTGGTCCAGGGCGTGGACAAGTTTCTTCCTGTGGATGTGTACGTCCCCGGATGCCCGCCGCGGCCAGACGCTTTCATGGAGGGATTACTACTGCTTCAAAAGGCTGTGGGGACCGAGAAGCGCCCTCTGAGTTGGGTTGTTGGCTCTCAAGACACGGTGCGCGCACCGCTGCCTTCCATGCGCGATTTGCGGCGGCCGGTTCGGCAGAAAACTATTGCACTTCGGGAGCCGGACAGCGTGTGATCTTCGCCTCCTAACGAGAAGGCTATGAAAGCGAGGGCGATCATGACAACCCTTCAAGACATACTTCGAGCAAAAGGTCATGACGTGTGGACAATTTCGCCTGAGGTGACAGTATATGAAGCGCTTAGCCTTATGGCCGCCAAGAACGTGGGGGCATTGGTGGTCTTGGACGGATCACGAGTGGTTGGCATTATCTCGGAACGGGACTACGCGCGGAACGTGATCTTGCAAGGAAAGTAATCCCGGGATACTCCGGTAAAGGACATCATGACATCTCCCGTTTATTATGTGCATCCTGACCAGACCCCTTGGGAGTGCATGGCGCTGATGACCGATAAGCGTATTCGCCACCTTCCTGTGCTTGTGGATGATCGGCTGGTTGGCGTGATCTCAGTAGGTGACATCGTCAAAGCTATCATCGAAGAACAGAAATCAGTTATTCGGCAGTATGAGGAATACATCACAGGGCGTTACTAGGGAAGAACGCGTCAATGATTACCGCGCCGACCATCACAGATGAAATCGCTGAGCGGGTTGGGCCAGCAGCTGTTCAGCAACCAACGGTCGATCACATCCCCACCATTTGGGTTTCGGCGGATCGCTTATTCGGCTTGCTCCACTTTCTCAAGGAAGAGGTGGATCGGCCGTACAGGATGCTCTATGACCTGACGGCCATTGACGAGCGCGCAAGGACGCACCGTGACGGGCAACCCGCATGCGATTTCACGGTTGTCTATCATCTTCTCTCTTTCGATCGGAATGAGTACATCCGCATAAAGGTCCCACTGAAGGAAGCTGATCTTCATATTCCTACTGTGACCGGCATCTGGCCGGCAGCGAACTGGTATGAGCGCGAAGTGTGGGACATGTTTGGAATCGAGGCAGATGGGCATCCTCACCTCGAGCGAATTCTGATGCCCAAGACCTGGGTGGGCCATCCTCTATGCAAAGACCATCCGGCCCGCGCCACAGAGATGGGGCCCTTCGAGCTTCCGGAGGAGAAACAGGACCGGGAGCAGGAGGCCTTGCGTTTTCGGCCCGAAGACTGGGGCATGAAGCGGACTAGGGAGGATCACGACTTTATCTTTCTTAACGTAGGACCGCAGCATCCTGGGACTCACGGAGTACTTCGTATTGTCCTGCAGTTGGACGGCGAAGAAATCGTCGATCTGGTTCCAGAGATCGGCTTCCACCATCGCGGCGCCGAGAAAATGGGGGAACGCCAGAGCTGGCATACGTTCATTCCCTACACCGACCGGATCGATTACCTCGGCGGTGTTATGAACAATTTTGCTTACTTGCGAGCCGTGGAAACTCTGGCCGGCATCGATGTCCCTCCCCGCGCCCAAGTGATCCGGGTGATGCTGGCAGAACTCTTCCGAATCATCAGTCACTTGGTCTGGTACGGCACGTTTGCGCAGGACCTCGGGCAGATGTCCCCCGTCTTCTATACCTTCAATGACCGCGAACGTGCTTTTGAGATCATTGAGGCGGTTACCGGAGCGCGGATGCATCCCAATTGGTTTCGCATCGGCGGCGTAGCCCAGGACCTGCCCAAAGGCTGGGACGGAATGATCCGTGACTTCCTGAAATATTTCCCTTCCCGCCTTGCCGAGTACGACCGGGAGGTATTGCAGAACCGCATCTTTCAGGCGCGGACCAGGGGTATCGGCGCCTTGACGGTGAACGACGCGATCGATTGGGGCGTCACGGGTCCGAACCTGCGGGCGTGCGGCTTGGCGTGGGACTTTCGGAAAAAACAGCCCTATTCGGGCTACGAGCAATATGAGTTCGATATTCCCACCGGGCGGCAGGGCGATTGCTACGACCGCGCACTGGTTCGGGTGGAGGAAATGAGGCAAAGCCTTCGGATCATCGAGCAGTGCCTCAAGAATATGCCCGAAGGACCGTACAAGTCATTCCACCCATTGACCACCCCGCCGCTCAAAGAACGGACGATGCACGATATCGAAACTCTGATCACTCACTTTCTGCCCGTCAGTTGGGGGCCTGTGATTCCGCTGGGGGAAGCGCTCGGGGCAATCGAGGCGACAAAGGGGAACAACGGTTATTACCTCGTCAGCGATGGCGGCACAACCGCCTATCGCACGCGTATTCGAACTCCCTCCTTCGCTCATATACAGACGCTCCCCCTGCTCTGCCGGGGGCTGATGATCCCGGACTTACTCGCCATTCTGGGCAGTCTTGATTTCGTTCTGGCCGACATTGATCGATAAGGAGCCTGAAGCCTTGCTCAGCCCTGAAGAGCGCCAAGAAATCGAAGCGGAACTGGCGCACTACCCGCGCAAGCAGTCGGTCTCGATCGACGCTATGAAGATCGTGCAGCGCCACCGCGGTTGGGTCTCCGACGAAAGCCTGCAAGACATTGCCGAACTGCTGGGCATGTCCACCGACGACCTGGACGGCGTGGCGACGTTCTACAACCTGATCTTCCGCAAACCTGTCGGCCGCCACGTCATCATGGTTTGCGACAGCGTGAGCTGCTGGATTATGGGTTGTGATCGCATTCGTGAACGCCTCTGTTCGCGCCTGAAAATCAAGCCTGGGGAAACCACTCCGGATGGGCGGTTCACGCTCCTGCCCATCGTCTGCCTGGGAGCGTGTGACCATGCGCCGGTCATGATGGTGGATGACGATCTACATCAGGATCTCGACCCACAACAGCTTGATGGCTTTCTTGAGAAATACAAGTAGACGAGTCATGGAAAAGGTCCTTACGAAGAACATCCGGCCGGACGGCGAGCCTCCCGATTTCCAGGCCTACGAGGAGGCCGGTGGCTACCAGGCACTTCGCAAAGCCTTGCGCATGGAACCCAAGGCCATCACTGAATTGATCAAGAAATCAACGCTGCGTGGCCGCGGAGGCGCGGGGTTTCCCACGGGGCTGAAGTGGAGCTTTGTGCCTACCGGCAAGGACGCACCGCATCCCAAATACCTAGTGGCGAACGCGGACGAGATGGAGCCCGGCACCTTCAAGGACCGCCTACTTTTGGAGGGCGACCCTCATCAGCTCATCGAAGGCATGATCATTGCCGGCTGGGCGCTTGAAGCCGACGTGGCCTTCATTTTCTTGCGTGGGGAGTACACTCTGGCGGCTAAACGGTTGAGTAAAGCCATCGCTGAAGGTTACGAGCAGGGCTGCCTCGGCAACAGTATCCTAGGGTCGGATTACAACCTCGAACTATACCTGCACCTCAGCGCGGGCCGGTACATGTGCGGGGAAGAGACCGGGTTGCTGAATGCTCTGGAAGGCAAGCGTGCGAACCCCCGAGCGAAGCCGCCCTTTCCGCAAATTTCGGGACTGTGGGGCAAGCCGACCATCGTTCAGAACGTCGAAACGCTGGCAAATATCCCCCATATCATCCAGAACGGACCTGAGTGGTTCAAAAGCCTCGGCCGCAGTCAGAGCGGAGGCACCAAGCTTTACGGGGCAAGCGGCAAGGTGAAGCGGCCAGGGCTTTGGGAACTCCCGATGGGCACTCCCATCCGTGAAATCCTGGAAGAACATGCCGGAGGAATGCGCGACGGCGTTAAGTTCCGCGGACTCCTCCCCGGTGGGGCGTCGACGGATTTTCTTGTCGAAGAACATCTGGATGTACCAATGGACTTTGATGACGTGCAGAAGGCCGGAAGCCGACTGGGAACAGGAACCATGATCATCCTCGATGACAGGACATGTCCCGTCGAGATGGTCAGGAATCTCGAACATTTCTTCGCCCAGGAATCATGCGGTTGGTGTACTCCCTGCTGGGCTGGACTTCCCTGGGCAGAGCAAATTCTTACCGCGATCGAAGAGGGCAAGGGCGAGCCGGGCGACCTGGATATCCTGGCCCACATTACGAGATGGGTTGCCCCCGGAAATACCTTCTGCGCGCTGGCTCCAGGTGCTGCGGAACCTTTGCAGAGCGCTCTCAAGCACTTCCGCGAGGACTTTGCACGCCATATCAAGGAGAAGCGATGCCCGTGGCACTAGAGTGGGTAACGGTCTACATCGATGACAAGGAGTACAGAGTCAAGCCCCGCGAAAGCATGCTCCAGGCTTGCCTTTCGTTGGGATTTGACCTGCCCTTTTTTTGCTGGCATCCCGCCATGGGTTCGGTCGGCGCATGCCGGCAGTGTGCGGTCAAGCTTTACATGAGCGAACGGGACGAGCGCGGCCGGCTGGTGATGTCATGTATGTGGCCCGCCACAGAAGGTGCACGCATTTCCATCCGTGATCCTGAAGCCGTGGCGTTTCGCGCCAGTGTCATCGAGGGTCTCATGCTGAACCACCCGCATGATTGCCCCGTGTGCGATGAAGGAGGGGAATGCCATCTCCAGGACATGACCGTGATGACGGGCCATGACTACCGCCGCACGCGGTTCCCCAAGCGAACCTTCCATAACCAGTACTTGGGCCCCTTCCTCAACCATGAGATGAATCGTTGCATTCAATGCTATCGGTGTGTGCGGTTTTATCGGGAGTACGCCGGAGGAAGCGATTTCAATGCTTTCGTGATTCGGAACCTGGTTTATTTCGGCCGCCAGCAAGACGGGGTGCTTGAAAATGAATTTGCCGGCAACCTGGTGGAAGTGTGCCCAACCGGCGTCTTTACCGACAAGACCTTGAAGCAGCATTACACTCGCAAGTGGGACCTGACGATGGCCCCTTCCATCTGTGTGCACTGCGGATTGGGCTGCAACACCACTGCGGGTGAGCGATACGGGCTGCTGCGTCGCATCCTTAATCGGTACAACAGCGAGGTCAACGGATACTTCCTCTGCGACCTAGGGCGCTACGGCTATGAGTTTGTGAATAGTGAAAAGCGCATCCGCCGGCCACTTTTGCGACGGGCGGGGCAACTGGAGGCAACTTCGAAAGATGCGGCGGTCAATCACTGTGCCGAACTGTTTTCGAAAAGCACCCGGGCTGTCGGAATTGGGTCGCCGCGCGCATCGCTTGAAGCGAACTTCGCTTTGCGAACTTTGGTCGGACCAGAGCACTTTTTTGCCGGAGTATCTGATGCCGAGTCACATCTGATCTCGGTCATGCTGAAGGTTCTGCAGGAGGGACCTGCGCGGATCCCCTCCTTGCAGGATATCGAACACTCAGACGCGATCCTAATTCTGGGCGAGGATGTTACGAACGTGGCGCCAAGAATGGCGCTCAGCCTGCGACAGTCAGTGCGGCAACAGCCGTTGCAATTGGCGGAAAAGCTGCGCATCCCCCTCTTTCTGGACCACCCCGTGCGGGAGCTGCTCCAGGATCGGAAAGGACCGTTCTTCATCGCCACTACGGCTGCGACCCGGTTGGATGATGTCGCCACCGCGACGTATCGCGCCGCTCCCCAGGATCTGGCCCGGCTGGGATTTGCAGTGGCCCACGCGCTGGACTCTCGCGCGCCTGCCGTGCAAGGACTGGCGGATGAGCCAGGCTCACTGGCAAATCGTATTGCCCAGACCTTGCGAGAAGCGCAACACCCGCTGGTAGTCTCCGGCGCCAGTTGCGGCAGTGAAGCTGTAATCCAGGCCGCTGCGAATGTAGCACACGCTCTGTGCGCCGTAGGCCGTCCTGCGGGATTGAGTTTCGTCATGCCCGAATGCAATTCCTTTGGGCTGGGTCTTATGGGCGGCGGAAGTCTGAGCGCAGCCTTTCAGGCCATCCAGAATGGGGTGGCTGATACGGTCATCATTCTGGAGAATGACCTGTACCGAAGGGCTCCCGTACAGACAGTCGACAGATTCCTGGGCACTGTCCGCCATGTCGTCGTGCTCGATTATCTTACCAATCACACGACCGCGAAGGCCGAGGTCGTGCTTCCGGCTGGAACCTTTGCCGAAGCGGACGGCACGCTGGTCAACAACGAAGGCCGGGCACAACGCTCTTTCCGAGTGTTTCCTCCTAAAGAGGATATCCAGGAAAGTTGGCGGTGGCTTAGGGATGTGATGGCAATGGCGGGCCGGAACGAGGCCAACACCTGGCAGACTCCCGATGACCTATGGGCAGCAATAGCAGCTACCTTGCCCTCGCTGGCCCACGCGCGCGAGGCTGCTCCTCCGTCAACGTTTCGCCTGGCGGGAGCCAAGGTTCCGCGCGCGCCACACCGCTGGAGCGGCCGCACGGCCGTGTTGGCGAACATCAATGTCAGTGAGCCCAAGCCTCCCGAAGATCCCGATACACCGCTCTCGTTCACCATGGAGGGTTACCCGGCACAGGCGCCCGCTGCGCTGACTCCCTTTTTCTGGTCTGCCGGCTGGAATTCCATTCGGGCCACCCTGAAGTATCAAGAAGAGGTCAATGGCCCATTGCGCGGTGGTGATGTGGGAGTGCGGCTACTCAATCCGGCCCAACCGGGTGACGGACCATATTTCACCAATATCCCGGCAGCGTTTGAGCGGAGGGTGGGTGAGTGGCTGATTGTCTCACTTCACCACATCTTCGGTTCAGAGGAGCTAAGCCGCTCGGCGCCGGCCGTCATGGAACTGGCGCCGCAATCCTACGTGGCGCTAAATCCAGACGACGCGTCCCAACTCCAAGTCCAGGCTGGGAAAGAGATCACGGTCGAGTTGATCGGAGCACGGTATCGACTCCCGGTTAGAATCCGACCCGAATTGCCAAAGGGGCTCGCCGGACTCCCCACAGGAGTGGCTCCCGTCGAGGGGATTTCATTGCCAGCGTGGGGCAGGTTATCCGCAACGCTATGAACAATGTTTTTCGTACCGTTTCAATCGTCGGAGTTCTGCTCGTCTCCCTGAGCCTGGCTGGGGGACTTATCTGGGTTGAACGCCGGCTCCTGGCTCTTTGGCAGGACCGCTACGGACCCAACCGGGTCGGACCTTTTGGGCTGCTGCAAGTAGTCGCGGACGGAATCAAAATTCTCTTCAAAGAAGATTGGATTCCCCCTTTTGCGGACAAGACCGTATTCGTTCTGGCGCCCGCGATCGTGATGGTCGCAGTGTTGATGTCGTACACGGTGCTTCCTATTACGCCGAAGATCTTCGTTTCCGACCTCAACATCGGCTTGCTCTTCTTCCTAGGTATGTCTTCGCTGGGTGTATACAGCGTCGTGCTGGCAGGCTGGGCTTCCGATAACAAGTATTCACTGCTGGGAGGTTTGCGAGCTGCCGCCCAGATGCTCAGCTACGAGGTCTTCATGGGGTTGTCGCTCATGGGGGTTGTTCTGCTGGCTGGGTCGTTTGATCTTCGTGATATTGTGAACGCACAGGAGAAAGTGTGGTTCGTCATTCCGCAGTTTCTGGGTTTTGCATTGTTCCTGGTTGCGGGTGTGGCGGAGACGCGGCGGCTGCCGTTTGACCTGCCCGAGGCGGAGAGTGAACTCATCGCGGGCTACCATTCGGAATACTCCGGAATGAAGTTTGGAATGTTTTTCATCGGTGAGTACCTGGGTGTAATTCTGATTTCCGCCATGATCACGGTGCTGTTCTTCGGAGGATGGCACGGGCCGGTGCTCCCTCCCCTGGTGTGGTTTCTGATCAAGACATTTTTCTTTATCGGTTTTTTTGTACTTATGCGTGCCGCCCTTCCACGCCCGCGCTTTGACCAGCTTATGTCCTGGGGCTGGAAGGTGATGCTGCCACTGACTTTGGCGAATCTGTTGGTAACGGGCGCAATCGTGATGGCGCGCCGTTAGCAGTTCATCGAAGGAACATACCATGCTCAGCATTCTGAGAACACTCTGGGACATTTTCTTGCACGCCTTCCGCAGGCGCGTCACCATTGAGTATCCTGACCGGAAGGCTTATCTCGCACCACGCTGGAGAGGACGCATTATCCTTTCTCGCGATCCCGACGGGGGAGAGCGTTGCGTAGCTTGCTACCTCTGCGCGGTGGTGTGCCCGGTGGAGTGCATTGCCTTGCAGGCTACCGAGGACGCGCATGGCCGCCGCTATCCAGACTTCTTCCGCATCAACTTTTCGCGCTGCATCTTCTGCGGATTCTGCGAGGATGCCTGCCCAACTTATGCGATCCAGCTCACACCGGATTATGAGATGAGCGAGTACAACCGCCAAAATCTGGTCTATGAAAAGGAAGATCTGCTGATCAGTGGGACCGGCAAGTACCCCGGGTATAACTTCTGGCGTGTTGCAGGCGTCGAGATAGGCGGAAAAGCCAAAGGCGAGTCGGAGAACGAAGCTCCACCGGCGGACCTGCACGACTTGTTACCGTGAAGGATGACCATGCCGTCCTTGTTCTATATGGCCGCAGTCATCGCCGTTTTCTCCACCCTCATGATGCTCACACGGCTGAATGCTGTTCACGCGCTCCTTTATCTCATTGTGTCCCTGCTCGCTGTGGCGGTGGTCTTCTACAGCCTGGGCGCCCCTTTCATCGCCGCGTTGGAAATCATCATTTACGCCGGTGCCATTATGGTGCTCTTTGTTTTTGTCGTCATGCTTCTCAACTTGGGAGGGCGGGCAACGGAATTAGAGCGCAGTTGGGTTAGACCCAGGATGTATGTCGGGCCAGCTATACTGGCTGCCCTCCTGCTCGCCGAGATGGTCATTATGCTTTCGCAAACTCATGTTGCAGCTCATTCCATCGCTGTAGGGCCGAAGGAGGTGGGCACCGCCCTCTATGGCCCCTATCTGATCGGTGTGGAACTGGCCTCCATGCTGTTACTGGGAGCTTTAGTGGGCGCCTACCACTTGGGCGCCGGCAAACGAGAGGCGCCTTCAGAAGGAAACCATGCTGATACCTATGAATCACGGACTGTTGCTGGCGGGGATCTTATTCGCGCTGGGACTGGTCAGACTGTTGGTGCGGCGCAATCTGATTTTCATCCTGATGTCCATTGAGGTCATGCTCAACGCCGCGGGGCTGGCCTTTGTTGTCGCTGGATCGCGATGGATGCAGCCGGATGGCCAAGTCATGTTCATTTTTATCCTGGCGATGGCTGCCGCAGAGGTCGCTGTCGGTTTGGCGTTGGTGCTTCGTTTGTATCACGTGCACGGGTCTCTGGACGCAGACGCAGCGAGTGAGATGAGGGGGTAGCGTGCTCAAGGGGTTGTGGCTAATACCGACGTTGCCACTGGCGAGTTTTCTGGTGCTGGCCATCCTCGGACCGCGCTTGGCGCGCAAAGCCGTCGCGATCGTTGGCGTGGGGTCGATCGGATTGTCCGCCTTGGCCTCGCTTCTGATTGCCGGTAGCTTCCTGGCTTCCCCTCCGCCGGGATACGCCTACATTCAAACTCTCTGGACGTGGATCGATGTCGGAAGTTTTCAACCTCGCATCGCTTTTTATCTGGATGCACTGTCTCTGCTCATGACCCTGGTGGTGACCTTCGTCAGCTTGCTCATTCACTGGTACTCTGCTGAGTTCATGCTCGACGACGAGGGCTGCAGCCGCTTTTTCGCTTACATGAATCTCTTTGTTGCCTCGATGGTGACGTTGCTGTTGGGCAACAACCTGCTTTTGCTTTTTCTTGGCTGGGAAGGCGTGGGACTCTGCAGTTATCTTCTCATCGGGTTCTGGTACACCGACCCGGTAAATGGCCTGGCAGCACGCAAAGCCTTTATTGTGACACGCGTGGGCGACACTGCGCTGATCGTCGGCCTCTTCCTGCTGTTCACCCATCTCCACACACTCGATATCCAGGAATTGATGCGCCGCGAGTCCCAGCAGTGGACTGGGGGTACCACCCTGGCGGTTGCGGTGGGACTACTCCTCCTGGGCGGTGCCGTCGGGAAATCCGCGCAGCTTCCCCTCCAGACGTGGTTACCCGACGCGATGGCAGGCCCCACACCCACCAGTGCACTGATTCATGCGGCCACGATGGTCACGGCGGGCGTCTATCTCATCGCCCGTTTGCACGTGCTCTACAGCCTTGCACCCGTAGCGCAGGAGGCAGTGGCCATCGTCGGCATCGCTACGCTGATATTGGCGGGCCTCAGCGCCCTTACCCAGTGGGATATCAAGCGCGTGCTGGCGTACTCGACCATCAGCCAAATTGGATACATGTTCCTAGCGCTGGGGGTGGGGGCCTGGTCCGCTGCCCTATTCCACTTCATGACTCACGCTTTCTTCAAGGCTCTCCTCTTCCTTTCAGCAGGGATCGTCACCAATGCCCTCCACAACGAGCACAACATGTTCAAAATGGGAGGCCTTCGCAAGGAGCTGCCGGTGGCGTTCTGGACCTTTTTGATTGGAGGTTGCTCGCTGGCCGGACTTCCGCTGATCACGGCTGGTTTCTACAGTAAGGGCCTGATTATCTGGGAAGCGCGTGCTGCCGCCTCCGGCAGTACGGCCTTATGGGTTCTGTCCATCGTCGGGGTGTTGCTGACCTCGCTTTACACCTTCCGGCTCATTTTCCTGGTGTTCTTCGGTGATGCCAAAAGCCGTGTGAGACAGAAGCCTGGCTACGCGATGAAGGTCCCAGTTATTGTCCTTAGCGTCTTGTCCGTCTTGGGCGGATTTGTTGACACACCTTGGTTTCTTGGCAATGTGCACCGGTTTTCGGACTTCCTGCAAACCAGCTTGCCTCCACCCGTAGAGGGTCAGATCCACGGAGTGAGCGAGTTGGGGTCTGAAGGGCTCGTGACATTGGCTTTCGCCATCGGTCTTTACTTCTCATACCTCTTTTTCTCGCGAAGGAGGAATCTTGCGCAGGCGCTAACAGCGCGTCCATTAGGCAAGGCGCTGCATCAGTTCTGGTTTGCCGACTGGGGGATGGACTGGCTCTACGACAAGCTCTTCGTTCAGCCCATTCTCTGGTTCGCGCGCGTCGATAAGCAGGATTTCATCGACCTTCTCTACACCGGCATTGCCCGACTGAGCGAGCTTTTCTATAGGGCAGTCCGAACAACGGAGACGGGCCGAGTGCGGTGGTACGCCGCAGGTATTGTGTTTGGGTCGGTAGTATTTGCCGCGATTGTACTGCTCTTATGATCTTAATTTGGCTCATCGTCATTTTGCTCGTCGCCGGTATTCTGGCCTGGTGGACTGCGCGCTGGAGCACTCAACTGCCACGCTGGATTTCACTGGTCGGCGCTTCGATCGATTTCATTCTGGCGTTGGCCCTCTGGAGCCGCCGCCTTGTTCATGTGCAGATCCTTCCCCCGAACACCTGGTTCGATCAGGTGGACTGGAATTGGATCCCTCAACTCGGCATCCATTTCCACCTGGCGGTTGATGGCTTGAGTCTGCTTCTGCTATTGCTCACCTTCCTGCTGGGGATCATGTCGGTCTTGACTTCGTGGAGGGAGATTCAACACGGCATAGGGTTCTTTCACTTCAACCTGATGTGGATCCTGGCCGGGATTACTGGCGTATTCCTCGCGATGGATTTATTCCTCTTCTATTTCTCGTGGGAGCTGATGCTGGTTCCCATGTATTTCCTGATTGCCGTTTGGGGCCACGAACGTCGAGTTTATGCCGCCGTGAAATTCTTCATCTTCACTCAATTGAGCGGCCTACTGATGCTGATCGCAATTCTGGCGCTTTACTTCATCCACCATCGGGCCACAGGGGCCTACACGTTCGAATATGAGGCACTCCTCGGTACTCCGCTCACGTTTCATACCGCGCTTCTTCTCATGCTGGGCTTTTTCGTGGCTTTCGCAGTGAAACTGCCCATGGTGCCGCTCCATACCTGGCTAGCCGATGCTCACACCGAGGCGCCCACCGCCGGCAGCCTGATCCTGGCAGGCCTGTTGCTCAAGACCGGCGCTTACGGACTATTGCGGTTTGTCATGCCACTCTTTCCCGATGCAGCCCGCGCGTTTGCCCCCGTCGCCATGACCTTGGCGGTGATCGGAATCGTTTACGGCGCTGTCCTGGCTTTTGCTCAGACCGACCTCAAACGACTGGTGGCCTATACGAGCATTAGTCACCTGGGATTTGTTCTGCTCGGCATTTTCGCCTGGAACGAATGGGCGTTGCAGGGCGCGGTGATGGTAATGCTTTGCCACGGGATCAGCACCGGGGCTCTCTTCATCCTGGTGGGCCAACTCCAGGAGCGAACGCACACGCGGGAGGTGGACCGCTTGGGCGGCTTGTGGGCGACCATTCCACGGCTGAGTGGCGTAGGGCTCTTTTTCGCGCTGGCCTCCATGGGCCTGCCCGGTCTGGGCGATTTCATTGGGGAGTTTCTGGTTTTGCTGGGGACGTACGCAGCTCACCTCTGGCTGACGGTGGTCGCGGCCCTCGGAATTCTGGCTTCCACTTTCTTCGCCTTGCGATTCGTTCAGCGGGCGTTTCACGGGCCCAACATCCACAAATGGTCGATTCCGGACCTTTTCGCTCGGGAGGTCATCATCCTCGCGCCGATGATGGCGCTCCTTGTATGGTTGGGCCTCTACCCTCAACCTGTGTTCAATACTTTCCGGCCGGCGATGAACAGGCTGCAACAGTACGCAAACACGAAGCCCGCGTCTGTCTCCTCAGGCGACGCGGTGCGGCTTCTGCGGTCCGCCGCCGAGCGCTCGGCCCTCACAGGCGGGAGATGAACGATGAACGCGACGGACCTGTTTGCACTGTTGCCGCTGCTGTTACTCGCCGGAACGTCGGTGGTCGTCATGGTGGCCATTGCGGTCCGCCGCAGCCACCCCCTCACCCTGGGGCTGACCCTGATGGGCCTGGCCGCTTCGTTTATCTCCCTGTGGGTGGTTGCGCCGCTGACGCCTCGTCAGGTCACTCCCCTGCTGATCCTGGATCGGTACGCTCTTTTCTATATTGGACTTACGATCGCGGCTACCTTCGCGGTGGCGCTTCTCTCGTTCGGCTACCTCGAAATTCAGGCCGTCGACCGCGAGGAGTTCTACGTTCTGCTGCTGGTGGCGGCGCTCGGTTCGTCGGTCTTGGTGGCCAGCAGCCACTTCGCTGCCTTCTTTTTGGGGTTGGAGATTCTCAGCGTCAGTTTGTATTCGTTGAACGCCTATCTTCGAATCCGCGCGCGTCCACTGGAGGCAGGCATCAAGTATTTGATTCTCGCCGCCTCCTCGGCTGCCTTCCTGCTGTTTGGAATGGCGCTGATCTATTCCCAAATGGGGACGATGGAGTTCTTGAGCATTCGGACGCTCCTAGCAGGCGGCGCAAACTTAGACCGCGCAGTTCTCCTTATGGGTACGGCACTGATGATTACAGGTTTCGGGTTCAAATTAGCCCTCGTGCCGTTCCACCTCTGGACACCGGACATTTACGAGGGTGCCCCGGCGCCCGTCGCTGCTTTCGTCGCGACGGTTTCAAAGGGTGCGATGTTTGCGCTGTTGCTTCGTTATTTCTACCACACAGGGTCTTACTCACTGGGTGCAATTCCCCTTGTCTTCAGCATTATTGCGATTGCCTCAATGGTCGTCGGGAATCTACTGGCCTTGCTTCAGGACAACATCAAGCGCCTTTTGGCATACTCCTCGATCGCGCACATGGGCTATCTCCTCGTGGCTTTCGAAGCCGGTGGAGTCAGAGCGGCAGAGGCAGTGGCGTTTTATCTGACCGCTTACTTCATTACCATGCTCGGGGCGTTCGGAGTCGTGACCGTAATGTCCACACGGGAACGGGAGGCCGATCGTCTGCAGGATTATCGAGGCCTGTTCTGGCGCCGCCCCGCGCTGGCACTCATATTCACCGCGACGCTGCTTTCCCTGGCTGGAATCCCTCTCACAGCGGGGTTCGTAGGGAAATTCTATGTCCTCACCAGTGGGGTTTCATCTGCGTTGTGGTTGCTGGTTATTATCCTCGTTGTGACCAGTGTTTTTGGGCTCTTCTATTATCTACGGGTTGTGGCGACGTTATTTGCAGAGACGGCGGAAAGCGCAGAAGGCTTCGTAGGGGCGGTACCTTCGCTTCGGCAGGCTGGTGGTTACGTTCTGGTCGTCCTTTCAATTCTGCTGATCGGTTTAGGGGCGTACCCCGGGCCTCTTTTGAACGCTATTCAGAGAGCCGTCGCAAGCCTTGCGTAGGGATCGGCAGGATGGAGGGTTTCAATGTTCTCGCTGGCAAGAACTCTCTTGCCCGTCGATTATTCCGAGCACTCCTTAGGAATGACGCGTTACGCCATCCCTCTTGCGGAACATTTCAAGTCCGAGCTGACCTTGCTTGATGTTCTGGAGCCGCACTACGAAATGGGGACAGACACCAATGCGGCAAGGCCCCTGAGAGACCTTCTCGCCGCCCGGCGCCAGGATGCCGAGCGGCGAGCAAATGCCATCCTCAGTGCGGAGTTTCATTGTCTGCCAGTCAACAGTAAGCGTCAAGCCGGGTGCATCTACACAACGGGATCGTGATGAGTTAGGCTGCACCCATGCCGCCTAAAGACAATGGCCGACGCAGGCGCCGTACGT
>Ga0209517_10003276_pt1 | contig 22096 bp, 19 predicted proteins | sample PeaSoiMetSII2010_FD_187695 | JGI IMG/M metagenome (GOLD analysis project Ga0209517, IMG submission 187695) | Peat soil microbial communities from Weissenstadt, Germany - SII-2010 (SPAdes) (version 2) | ecosystem: Environmental > Terrestrial > Soil > Wetlands > Peat | place: Germany...
TGGCTCGGGCCGCCGCGGCAGCCGCGATCAGCTTGCAGAAGTCTCTTCGTTGCATTTGTTCATCGCTCCTTTTCGCCCTCGCGGGCCGACCAATTGATCAAGGTGGTTGTATCAAATGTGGCAGCGTAATTTACCGCCGCGGCTGAACTGCAATCCCGGTGAACCTCTGCTCCACCAGGAAATTCAATGAACGTCAGGTCGGACAGAAATCCGTTGTCCCACCTGCAGTATGAAGCTTGCGATAAAACCAACGTCCGCCAAGCCATTGAACAAATACAGGCTGACAGATTGGCTTCCAAGAATCGCTCATGAACACTCACAGCGGTTTGGAGTTTTGTCTGGCGCAACACAAAATCATGCCGCGCTTACTTCATTTGCAGGGAATGTCTCAATCGTTTCTCAGCCGCATCGCTCCAATAACCGCAATCCAACCGCATAAAGACCGAGGTGTAGGGAATAGTGAGCGTTGTTTTGAGGACGAGTATCTGATACAACCGTGAGCCCTCATCCAGCTTTGCAATGACCTGTTCATGCCCCACTTCGCTAGCCTTCTCATTTTTCAGAAGACAATCAAGCTCACGCCGCAAGGCAGACACACCTGGTGCATCCTTCTCGGTTACATGCCGAACTCGGCATCCACATAAACCTTGGCACGAACATGCCTGCATTCAGCAATCGCGAGCAGGGTCTTCGCAAGAACTTCGACGTGATCGGCCGAAGTTGCGATCGTCTTGATATCCTCGCTCTTCTGTGCCGGATATTCGGCCATGCCGCCATCCCGCTGCCATCCATAAGCACGTCGATACTCCGCGCTGGTGCACGAGATCATGTAGCCCCGCCGGCAATCGTTGCATACACCGCAACCGGAGATGTGATACACGATCGCGCGGTCACCTACTTTGAAACGGCGGCAACCCGGACCGACTTTGACAATTTGTCCGCAGGGTTCGTGGCCGGCGATCACTCCTTGGTAGCCTTCAGGACCTTTACCGAGATGTTCGTGGTAGATTGCGCGGATGTCGGAACCGCAGATGGTAGAAGCCCTAACCGCAATGAGAACCTCACCGTGACTTGGTTTGGGCACCGGCACAATTCTGATCTCGACCGTGCTGTTCCCCGGAAGAAACGCCGCCCTCATGGTCTCTTGCATCGAATTCAATCTCCTCCTTCGTGCGTCATTCTTCCGGCTTGACCGAGTGGCATCGTCTCAATCGGCATTTCAGGAGAATACATACGCATACGCCACATCCTCGGCAATATGTGTCGTGATTATGCTGGTGTGATTCTCCCGTTGAGGTCCCAAAGATCTTCCCAGGATTGGCCATCCTTCCAAAGAAATACCTGCCCCTTGATCAACCGGCAATTGCGATCCAGTTTTGCAATAGCCTCCATGTCCGCCGGAGCTAACGGTTTGCTGACGACACCAAGAAGGTTGCTGAGCATGTTTCGCCGATTCGCCGAGAAGGGAATTGGAATCTGTCCACGCTCGATGGCCCACTTTATGCAAACGACAGCGGGGTGCACCCCGAGCTTTTGTGCAATTTCGAGGATCACAGGATCTTCAACAGGGGATGTATCTTCCGGCGTTCGGTCTCGCTCCGGACGTCCCGGAGATCCGATTGGCGAGTATCCAATCGGCTGAATGCCTTTATCGAGCAGGTAACGGAAAAACCCTGGCTGCTGAAAGTGGGGATGAAGCTCCATTTCGTTGGCGACCGGTTTGATGCGTGCGTCACGGAGAAGCAACTCCATCTTGGGGACGGTCATATTGGATGTCCCAATGTGACGGACCAGTCCACGATCGACCAACTCTTCCATTTTGCGCCAGGTCCGCATGTAGTTCTCGTGGATGTAAGGCACTGCATGCGCGCGCAGAAACATCACAACCGGGAGGATGATGATTGGGGAAGGGCCAGTGAACTAAATAAAGATCAAGGTAGCCAGCCTGAAGATCGGACAATGACTTTTCACATGAGGGAATAACATCATTTTCTCCGTGTTTATCGTTCCAAAGCTTGGAGGTAATCCAGACTTCATTGCGGCGAAGTCCGTTCTGAAACATCGCTCTGAACGCTCTGCCGATCTGCTCTTCATTGCCATAAACAGATGCGCAATCAAAATGTCGATACCCGATGGAGGCAGCGTATTTTACGGCTTCGGCCACCGCATCGTGCGAGACATGGTCAGAGCCAAAGGTTCCCAGGCCGATGGAAGGCATTCTGTCCCCTGAACTCAACATGCGAAAGGGAACCAGCGCAGGATCGACACCGGCGACCGGTTGATCGGACTGGGCAAGCGTAGAAGGCATAAGCTCAAGCCTCGTAAACCAAAATGTTAATCGATAACTGAATCGATAACTATTCTATTCATATCTCGAGGAGGGAGTCAAGGAAAAGAGGACAATCGCTGAATTGCTGGAATGTGCTTCTCGAAGTCGGCGGAATAGGCTGGAAGCAAGGTCGATCAGATCCCGTCTCAATGTGAGCCATTCGTGCGTAGTGCCGGGCGAGGCGAAGTAGACATACTCGACACCGGCCTCGTCGGGCGTCGTGCGGAAATCGCCGATGGCTCCCGAAGATGGACCGGCCTCCTGTGTCCTGTCCCGATGCCGAGCCAAAACAGCTTCACGTTCTGGTTAAAGGCCGCGCCGTCTTTCAATACTCCATTGATAGCGGTATCCGGGTCTAGTGAAACAGTGCTCAGACCACTCATTGTGCCGCTGAATCTTGCGATAGGCGCAAACATGTGCAGGTGATCGGATCATGTGAAGAGCCTCATTGGCTCCCATAGAGAGGCCGGCAATTGCCCAATGATCCCGGTTCCGCTTACGACAAACGACCCGCCATGCCGCTCCACACCCGCCAGCAGTTTCATTTTCTCGTCGGGGTGTTACTAGCCGCGTTTCGCCGACTTTCGCTGCGTGGATGCTCTCACGACTAATTCCGGCGGCAGCAGAATTACCTCGGGCTTCGGTACTACCTTGGATTTCAAGGCTTCGAGCACCAGTCGGGCAGCTTCGCTCCCAATCTGGCGACTATGCTGGTCGATGCTCGAGAGAGGTACCCGCAACGAATCGTCATAGTGAAGGTTGCCACAGCCGATGATGGCAATATCTTCGGGTATCTTGAGGCCCTGGTTCACTGCCTCGTTGACGGCTCCCATTGCCATCGGATCATTGAAGCAGAATACCCCATCCGGAACGCGTTTACAGCTCAAGAGTTGCCGCATGGCTTCCGCTCCGCGCTGTATGGACCCGACATCGCCTTTGGGCTCGAAAATCACATGCTCATTGATCACCTTTTTCCCGTTTATCCTAAGCGCTCTTTTGTATCCCTCGAGCCTCTGGATGCCAGGGCTCGTCTCCGGCCCCCGAATATGAGCGATTCTTTGGCAACCAACATCCACTAGATGCTGCGTCGCCAGCATTCCCACTGCAAAATCATCGGCACCCACGAAATTGGATAAGAGCCCCGGAAAGCTCCGGTCTATCAATACATAGGGAGTGTCTTGCCTATCAATACGTAAAAAGACTTCAACGGTGGATCGGCAAGATGCGATGATCATCGCGTCGAGCCGTCGTGCCAAAAACTGGCTGATCTCTTGTTCTTCCAGATCGGGATCTTCTTCAGAAGACGAGAGGACCAGGTAATAATTGTCCTTGCGAAGGGTGTCTGAAAGGGATGCGGCGATTTCCGCAAAAAAGGGATGAAGTAAATCGGGAACGATGAGACCCACCAGGTAAGTGCGACCGGTTACTAATCCGCGTGCGGCAAGATTCGGTCGGTAATCCAGATCTTTTACGCGCGCAAGAACACGCTGACGCGTTTCCTCGCCCACATCTGGGTGGTTCCGCAATACTTTCGAAATAGTGACTGTGGACACACCAAGATCCCTGGCTATGTCCTTCATTCGCACGCTCATCGGCACACAGTTACAGCGGAGCCACGCTCCTTGAGAATTCTGAGCGATTCGGAAAGCAGGCGGGGACGGGGCGCGTCGCCAGGCAACAGCTTGGCAACGACGCACGCATTCGATTCGATGAGGATCTCATCGCCATTCGCCGCACGCGCCATGAGCCCGTCGAAATCGTTTGCCGCTTCGGCACGCGAGATGTGAACGACCGCCATGCCACGATGATACCTTAGCTTAGCCGTCGCTGTAGTCGATTTTGTAACGGTCAAAGCACCCAAGAGCCACAGGGTTCAACAGGGATCGGCAAGAACTCGGTAAACCTTTCAATCAAAAGCGCTTATTTTCTACGGATTTCAACAGGCTTCCATAAACGATCCGATCTGTTTTGGGAGCAGAGGGTCGGGGGTTCGAATCCATGGGATCGGCCTAGCGCGCCCTGAATCTTCAAGGAAATCACACGGACTTGGATTCGGGGGTGCGTTGCCGACGTGAACGATTGTAGAATCGAGCGTCGCCGTACGCTACACGCCGAGGGCCTTCTGTTGGGCCCCAAATATCATCTTCCGGAGCCAAAACGAAATTGTGCTTTCCAGCCGGTTTCTTCGCCCAGAGTCAAGTACGCCTCGAAGCGCCTGCCCTGCTTGGAAATGAAGCCCTTGAGCGCGCCGGTTTTGCCTTTTGTGCAGAGCGCCTCGATCTGTTTCGGCGTGAGGGTCTTCATCGCAATGGTTTCGTTGATGCTGAAGTTGCATCCCTCGCGGTAGCGGCTGCAACCGTAGAAGTTTTGTCCATTGGGCCGTTTGACGATGCCTTGCTTGCATTTCGGGCAAACGAAAGAACCAGGCAGCGGAGCAGTGCCTGTCTTGGCCGACGCTGACCCATTTGACGCCAGGGCAGATTGCGGAGCGATGTACAACTGCGCCAGTTCTTTTTTGAGCTGGCCGTCAATGCCGGAAACCACATTGATGTACTGGGCCTTGCCTTCGGCAATATCGTCGAGCTGCCCCTCAAAGGAGCGCGTGTAGTCGTACTCAAGAAAGGCGAAGTGGCCTTTGAGCGCGTCGATCAGCAGGATGCCTAGGTCTGTGGCCCGCAATATCTTCTTTGAATCGTCGATGTAGTTGCGGGTGATGATGTTCTTGAGGATGGCCGCGTAGGTCGAGGGCCGTCCGATTCCTTCGTGCTCCAATTTCTTTATGAGACTTGCCTGGGTGTAGCCGTTCGGCGGTCGCGTCTGTTTGTTCAGCACTCGGGCGCTGTCGGCGCGGAGCTGAGTGCCCTGCCCAAGGGAAGGGACGCGACCATTCTCGTCAGATTCCCTCTCCAGGTCCTCCGTGCCGTTCGCATCGGGTTCTTCGGCGGCGTCCTTGGCTGTCAGAGTGCGCCAGCCCGGTTTGATGAGCGTTCGGCCCATCGCTTTGAAGACGAATGGCTGCGATCCATCCTGGGCGGCGAGCGTAAGGGTGTTCACGCTGTACTCGGCATCGGCAAGCTGAGAAGCTACAGTTCGGGTCCAGATAAGGTCGTAGAGGCTCTTCTGATCGTTGTCTGCGCCGGCATGACGCTGCTCCAAGTGGATGGGGCGGATTGCTTCGTGGGCTTCCTGGGCGCCCTCTTTGGACTTCCAGGTACGCGGTTTGGGCGGTAAGGGCAGGTTGTTGCTGGCCGCGTAGGCCCGAATTTCGGCCAGCGCCTCAGCGGAGAAGTTCTGGCTGTCAGTACGGTGGTAGGTAATTAGCCCTTCTTCGAATAGCCTCTGGGCAATTTGGGCAGTCTGTTCCGGCTTATATCCGAGCGTCACGCTTGCTGCCTGAAGCAATGTGGCGGTCGTAAAGGGCGGCGGAGGAGCCTTGGCCGCCGGTTTCGTCGCCGCGGCGGAGACGGCAAAGAGTCTGCATTTCGCTGCTTCTTCCGCGAGCGAAGCGTCCAGAATGTATTCCTCGCCTTCCTTGAGGAAGGGGGTTGTGTCCCACAGGGCGCGCCATTTTCCGTTGTCGAAGATCGCCTCGGCGCCGAAATGCTTTGTTTCCTTGAATGCGTCTATTTCTCGTTGCCGATCGACGACAAGGCGGAGAGCAACACTTTGGACGCGCCCGGCGCTCAACCGGGCAATGCCTGTTTGATTCGAGAGAGCAGGCGATACCTGATAGCCGACGAGGCGATCTGCGCCTCGCCTGGCCTCTTGTGCGTGGATCAGGTTCGTGTTGAGTTGTCGCGGAGCTTTAAGGGCAGAACGGATCACGCTCTCGGTGATTGCGTCAAAGGTTACGCGAACGTACCGGCGAAGTTTTAGAACCTGCTGCAGGTGCCACGCAATGGCTTCTCCCTCGCGGTCGGGGTCTGTGGCAAGGTAAATCTGCTCCGAGCGTGCGACGCGTTCCCGCAGCTGTGAAATAACAGGCTTGCTGCGTTCGAGGATCTGGTATTGGAGCCGGTAGGTCTCCGGCTCAATACCGAATTCGCTCACAGGGAGATCCCGAATGTGTCCAACGCTTGCGGCAACATCCCAGCCGCTCCCCAAAATTGCTTTGATCTTCTTGATCTTGTTTGGGCTCTCCACGATCATCAGGTTCATGCGGCCGCCTCTTGCCTAGCGATGTACCGAGAGCATTATGCGAAGGTGGATCGTGTTGGGCTCTTGAGTTTATAGATGGAGGCAAAATAGGCCACCATTACGCGAAACGTCTTGGAGCGATTGACGCCCCCAAGAACCTCTCCTCCAACTCTCTCCAGTTCATCCGCGATTTCGTAGGTCAAGGGAAATACGAAGGCGGTGTCAATACTTTGAAATGGAATGTTCAGCCACTGGTTGTTGTAGAACGCAACAATCTGCGCCTGAGCGACCTTGGTCTTGAAGTTCATGATGATGTGCTCTGCGAGAGCGTTCTTCTTCCGAATGCCGAGTACGGCAAAAAGCTGATTGAAGTGTGTTTTCGTAAATTTGGAGTCTACAGTGAGCCGGAGCTGGGTGCGCTTTTCAAGCGGTGCGACGATTCTGGCCTTGGTGCGGGCTCCGGTTTCTTTCGTTGGGGTCATACCGTCTCCTTTGTGTGGGGTCATTTCAGATGTTTATTACAGTAATTATATACGATCGAGCAAAGACTCGCGCCAGGAAATAGTAATCAAAGGAGTTCCGGAAGTCACAATAGTGGGTTTGTTGCAATGGGGGAAACGACGGTGGCGCTTCCCCCATTGCAGTTTTTACCGGAAGCTCTCTGCCGTCGCACACGTGTCGAGTGGGAGCGCTCTCTCGGAGCGATCTCCAACATCCAGATCGTGCCGCTGCTGGGGTCGGTACGCGGAGTATATCTTCTTGATCCGATTAAACATATCTCTTGACCGGCGCCCATCTAAGCACGCCTGAGCTCGCCGCATCGAGTGGCGGATTTGTGGCTTCCCGGCAATATTCATCATATGAAGAGCTGTGTGAACCGCGAACCTTTCCTCGAACGAGAGACGGGTGCCGTCCAGATTCAGGAGGGTGCTTACAATGGTGGAGAATTCAGGACATTTGTTCGGTTTGGAAGGAGTGCTTTCCGTTGAGGCCTCATGTATGGCGGCGGGCACCGCTACAGCCAACTGTTCGGTCGAGGCGCACCGGAGGAGGTGAGCCGCTGCGATGATTGCGGCTGCTTCCTCCTCCTTCAGAACGGCATTCACGTTTATCTCAAGGAGAACTGTTGCAACGGAAGCGAGCGACTGATGAGCCCGCTGTTGTGCTCTTTGGATGACCCTATAGCACCGTGCCATCTTCACTTCGATTGCTCCACGTTGTTTGGGCGAATTCGCGCAGGACGCAAGGGTCATTGTAAGCGCTTCAAGTCTCTCCTGCGCTTCTGGTACGGTCATTCTTTCCTCCATAGATTGTTGGCTGGCGATGAGTAAAGTTGTATAACAACTGTCTTCTATATCACACTAGCGATTGTCCGTACCTAGATAAAGAGTACGAAAGTTTTCCCAGTCTTTAAGGGATTCTTCCGTGTATTCGCCTTGCATTCCCGGTTTTGCATTTACTACCTGTCTGCTGTAATATATGTACGACAGTGCGAGATGGACGGAGCCGCGTTCTGCATGACAATGCGCCAAAGGCTGTTCACTCGGGGAAATCGCGTTTGGAGAGAGCAAATGAGCGGAGCGTTGCGGAATGGAGCGATGTTTTTCGTGCTTGTGTCGTTGGCCAGCTTGGCTGCGTTCAGTCGGACCTCTTACACTGCGGCCAGTGACATCAATGCGATGGTTGCTCGCCTGGTCCGATCACTTACATGGGCAGGACTTCGATCAAGAGCAATGTCACGACCACTTGCATGGTGTACCTGGATTTGGATCGCATTTGCGCTCGTGACGCCGCATTCATTGACAGCCCAATCCTGGGCCGGCCGTACGGCTGCGCAGTCCCGCACGCTAGACCGAACCACGGTCGGTTCAGAAGAGCCCTATTTGATTGGAGGCGTTAAGGGCGGCCGGCTTGCCGTCGCGGACTTCGATGGAGATGGTAAGGGAGATGTCGCGGCAATTGTGGATGGGGCACTTCGCGTGTACAGCGGTGACGGGAAGGGTAATTTCGCTCAAATTCCACAGAGCATTCCTGAATACGTGATTGATGTCGTGTCTGGGGAGTTCACGGGTTCCGGAAGACAAGATTTGCTCATCATCGGCTCAGTGACCGATGGGAGTTCTCTAGGTCTTTATGTGCTGCGCAATCTTGGAAAAGGGAAGTTCGGCGCAGCGATGGAGGTTGTCAACGCGGCTCTGCCTAGCATCGACGATAGCTGTAGGATCGCGGCTGGGACCTTTACGACAAAGCACAAAACGCCCATCGATTTTGTTCTGTCCTGCTCGATGGCCCCGACCTCCTTATTTCTTGGTATCAATAAGGGTGATGGGCAATTCGACGTGTCGGAGCCCGTCGCAGCCATCGCTCCGGGGAGGGTAATCGAGGATGTTTCGGCGGGTGATGTTGATGGCGATGGTCTAAGCGAAGTTCTCGTTACCAGTGTGGCGCAAAGCGGGCCGGCAAATCGGTCGGTCGATCTTCTTTGGAACAGCGCGAGTGGCTTCAGGGCACAACGCAACGTAATCAGCGCAAAAGGCCTGGCCATCCTAACTGACTACGACGGGGACGGTTTTGCGGATATTCTGGCAGTAGAAGACGCGCGTCTCATTCTGGAGCGTAGCAAGGGTTTTGAATTTGAAACTCCCAAAAGAATTGAGCGTGTATCCGGGTGCAAAGTGGAAAGTGCCTCCACTGGGAATCTTCAGGGCATTGAAGGATCTTTAGCTCTTGATATAGCCCTATCGGAGACGTGCGCGGAAGAAGAAAGCGGCTCTCCATCTGCAGCGCTAGTGGGGCTTCTCAACACGGCTGGCACAAGGATCAGCGGAACTATCAATGCCCCTGAGACCGACGCAGAGCAATCAACGTTGATCGTTGACGTAAAACCGTTGGCCGGGGAAGCTACACCTGTTGGTTCTGTGCTTGTGACTGTAGATCAACAAGAGACAAGGCACGTTGCGCTCGTAAATGGGAGTGCTTCGCTGGATATTACAACAACAGCTTCGAGCGCAGTTGCCGCTTTATATACAGCTAGTGATGATAACGCCGCTTCGAAGTTTAGTGTGCAGCCGATGGGAACTGGGTCTGCGACCTATACAGTCAATGGCGGGTCAAGCACAACTATCGGTTACGGGACGAACACTACGTTCGCCGTAACAGACCCGTGTGCGTTCAACTCGGATGAAGAACCGCAGATAGCGACGTTCATCGATAACACCACGTTGAATGCTATCTGCAGTGTAACGTTGACTGTCTCTGGCTCTGCTGAGATCGGTAGTTGCACGGGCGGCTCAACCTTGTCTATAGGGACACATACTATCGGTATCAGTTTCTCTGCTCCGCAGGGCGCATGTTCGTTGGGCTCAGCGCCTACGGTCACTGTAACCAAGGCGTCACAAGCGATCAGCTTCACGGCTCCGGCATCACCCGTTATATACGGCGTATCGCCTATCGCGCTTTCTGCGACGGCAAGCTCAGGTTTAGCTATCGCGTTCAGTGTCACCTCCGGCACTTGCACGGTCTCCGGAAACACATTGACTGTGACCGGCGCGGGTACTTGTGTAGTGGCCGCAAATCAGGGGGGAGACGACGCCTACTCGCCGGCTGCTCAGGTGACGCAGAGCGTGACGGTCAATAAGGCCGCCATGACAGTGACAGCGAGCGGCGCCTCGCGGGCCTATGGCGTGTCGAATCCGACATTCAGCTACACGCTTACAGGCTATGTGAACGGTGACACGTCGAGTGTCGTGGGCGGCTCGGCTGCGGAGACGACGAGTGCCACGAGTACCTCGGCTCCCGGTTCCTACTCGATCACCTTTTCGTCCGAGGCGCTGACAGCGACCAATTACACGTTCAGCTATGTGAGTGGAACGCTGACAGTGAGCCAAGCGTCTCAGACGATCAGCTTCAATGCTCCGGCGAGTCCTGTGACCTATGGTGTGTCGCCGATCTCCCTGAGTGCGACGGCCAGCTCCGGGCTGGTGGTGACCTTCAGCGTCTCCTCCGGCCCCTGTTCGGTCTCCGGCGCCACGTTGACGGTGACCGGGGCGGGCACCTGTGTGGTGGCCGCAAATCAGGCGGGCAACAGTGATTATTCGGCTGCGGCCCAGGTGACGCAAAGCGTGACCGTGAACGCCGCCGTGCTAACGGTGACTGCGAACAGCGCCTCGCGGGTCTACGGGGTTGCAAACCCAGGGTTCAATTATACGGTCACGGGCTATGTGAACGGCGACACGTCGAGCGTCGTTGGCGGCTCGGCTGCGGAGACGACGAGTGCAACGAGCACCTCTGCACCTGGATCTTACTCGATCACCTTTTCGTCCGAGGCACTGACAGCGACCAATTACACGTTCAGCTATGTGAATGGGACGCTGACGGTGAGCCAAGCGTCGCAGACGATCACCTTCAATGCTCCGGCGAGCCCTGTGACCTACGGTGTGTCGCCGTCCTCTCTAAGCGCGACGGCCAGCTCCGGGCTGGCGGTGACCTTCAGCGTCTCCTCCGGCCCCTGTTCGGTCTCCGCCAGCACGTTGACGGTGACCGGATCGGGCACATGTGTGGTGACAGCGAATCAGGCGGGCAATGCCGACTATTCGGCGGCGGCAGCGGTCTCTCATAGTATCGTCGTCAATGCTGCGCTGTTGACGGTCACAGCCAACAACGTCTCGCGGGCCCATGGCGCAGCAAATCCGTCGTTTACCGCCAGCTACTCAGGCTTCGTGAACGGCGACACGTCGAGTGTGTTGAGTGGCGCTCCCAGCTTAACCACAACGGCTACGACTACTTCCGCACCTGGAACCTACACGATCACGGCCGCGGCTGGAACGCTGGCGGCGAGCAACTACACCTTCAGTTTCACCAACGGGACGCTGACGGTGGGCCCTGCCATCACCACACAACCGGTCAGTCAAACAATAGCCGACGGCAGCACAGCAACCTTCAGCATGGCGGCCGCCGGCGTGGCAAATCTGACCTACCAGTGGCGGTACCTTTCCGGCACGACTTGGAAGCCTTTCGGAGCGGGCATAGGCTACAACACGGCCACGCTGACCACCTTCGCCACGACCGCAGCCTACAACGGCCTTCAGTTTCAGGTGGTAGTGACCGACGGGAACGGCCTCACCGCAACCAGCAACACGGCGACGCTGACGGTGGGTCCGGCCATCACCACACAACCGGTCAATCAGACGGTAACCGACAGCAACACAGCAACCTTCAGCGTGGCAGCCGCCGGCGTCGCAAATCTGACCTACCAGTGGCAGTACCTTTCCGGCACGACATGGAAGCCTTTTGGAGCGGGCACAGGCTACAACACGGCCACGCTGACCACCTTCGCCACGACCGCAGCCTACAACGGCCTTCAGCTGCAGGTGGTCGTGACGGACGGAAACGGACTTACAGTGACGAGCAATGTAGTGACACTGACGGTCAACAAACAATCTGCCGTCATCAACAGCACATCTTCACTCTCTCCTTCTGTCTACGGAGACGAGGTTGTCTGGACATTCGCAGTGACAGGCACCGGAGTTACTCCGACCGGCTCAGTCACAGTGATGAATGGTGAAAATCCTCTTGCCACGGTTCCGCTGAGCATGGGAACGGCAATCTACAACTCATCTGTGCTAGACGCAGGGAGCCACACGCTCACAGCGGTCTACAGCGGAGACAACAACTATTACTGAGCGCACCCACGGCAACTGCCGGGCGCGCTGTATTGACCCGGCTGCCATTCCAACAATCGCTACTCAACCGAAAGAGGACGACAGCCGACCATGAAAGTCAGTCAGAAAATTGCGAGTCTTGCACTTCTGTTGGCCGGTGGCTCTGCGATGCTTTTCGCGCAGTCGACCGGCACGATCACACAAACCGTCAACCAAAGAAATACACTCGGTGTTCTTTCCGCAACGCCCAACGGCACCATCACCGCCGGAAACCCTATCGCTTTCACCTACATTCTGAACACTGCCGGTGCTCCGGCACCTACGACGGAGACGGCGCAGTTCTACGATGGCACTACGGCATTGGGCACTCCCCAAACCATTGGGTTGAGCCCGGCAGCCAATTTGCTGCCCTACTCGCAGGTCAACACAGGGCAAGGATGGACTACTTCCGGGACCGCCCCGACATTGGCCTCCCTGACCGCCAATGGGCCGGACGGCAGTACCAATACAGCGACCGCCTTGACATTCGTGAATGCGACCTCGACGGTCCTCTATGCGGTGCCAGGAACAACCAACTATGCCAATCAGCAAGTGACCTTCTCGATCTGGGCGCAGTCGGCAACTCCGACGACACTCAATCTCATCGTTCAGGACAGCCCCTTTGTGGCTGCGAATAAATCCGCGCCTTGCTCGGTTACCTCTACATGGCAACGATGCGCGCTGACCTACACCTTTCCGGCGAATGCCGGCACTGGCTTTGCCGTTTCACTGACCTCATCGAATTTTGTCGAGCCTATCAATGTCTGGGGTGCGCAGTTTGAGCAAGCCGGCCAGGCAGGGCCGTACGTTTCCACGATTGGAACGGCGCGCCCGACCGGCGCACAAGCCGGTACCGTCGCGTTCTCCTGGAGCCAATTCCAGACCGGGGTTCACACGGTCACGGTGCAGTATCCGGAGGATGCAAACTTTGTGGGATCGACCTCGAACGCTGTGGTCCTCACGGCTCAGCAGGAGATCCCGAAGATTGTCTTGACCGATTCGCCGGCGGGTACGAGCGTCTATGGTCAAAGCGTTACGCTGACTGCGCAGTTGTCGGATCAGGATAACGACGACGACTGGATTCCGACCGGAACGGTAACCTTCTACGACGGCACAACAGTGATCGGTTCTGGGACGCTGAATGCGTCGGGACAAGTCTCCATCACGCTGGTTGGACCGACCTCGCTGGTTGTGGGTTCTCACTCGCTGACGGTTCAGTATAGCGGCGATGAAGATTTCAGCGCCCTCACCTCCGGACCGATTGTCCACGTAGTGACGAAGGCCAGTTCGAGCAGCGTGGTGACAACCACGGTTACCAGCTCGCTAAACCCATCCGTCTATGGCGATTCCGTCACGCTGAGCATCAATGTTTCGTCCTCTGTCGGCATCCAGCCCACCGGCTCGGTGACGGTCGTCGATGGAACCACCACGCTCGGCACAATGACGCTCAACGCCACCGGCAACGCAAGCATCACTATCCCGGTCTTTACGGCAGGGACGCACAACATCGTTGTCACCTATTCCGGCGACAGCAACTACAACTAACCAACAAAGGGCGCTGCCGGACTCTCATGTCTGGCAGCGCCCTCGATTTGATCGAGAGTCGGCAGGGTCTGAAGAAAAATGGGAGTTCGATGATGAGACGCATTCTTATTGTAGTTGGCTTGGTGTTCGCGGCATTGTCTGTCATGCCGCCGTCGCTCGATGCACAAAAGAGCGTCTCTTACCGGCAGGTTGTCGAACAGGCGAGTACCACAACTCTAGTTTCGTCGTCGGTCAACCCGTCGCCAAACAATTCGACGGTTGCTTTTGCAGCCCATGTGAGCGGAGTGCCTGCCGGTATGCCTACCGGCACCGTAGCATTTAGCGCCACCCAGGAGTCCGGCCAGGTTGCCACAGCCACGCTTCCCTTGGACGTGTCGGGCAATGCGACTTGGACAATCTCTCTTCAATCCGGTCAGTACGGAATCACAGCACTGTATAGCGGTGACACCGATTATCTCTCGTCTGTATCTACGACTCTTTCTCAGATCGTCGAAGGGCCTCCCGATTTCACAATCAGTCTTCAATCAACGATTACCGTCGTTCAGGGGGCATCCGGTACGGCGCCTGTCTCAATCACCTCTCTCAACGGATTTGTAGGCACGATCCAGTTGCAATGCACCGGCGCGCCAAACGAGAGTTCGTGCAACTTCACACAAGACTCGATCACCATCCCCGCGTCTGCGGCAACCTCGGTATCGAGCGCGGTCACCACTACGTTGACTGTGACCACGGCAGGCACAACGGTCACAACGCTTGGGGTTCTGGGTTTGTTGTTCGGGTGGGGTTCTTCCTCGCGCAAGAAACTGCGTTATCGCTTGGTGATCTGGATTGGACTTGCAGTTCTCTTGATGGGGATAGCGGGTTGCGCGGGTTCCAATCGTTATGTGCAATCCAACGGAACTCCGCCGGGCTACTACTCCCTGACAGTTGTTGCAACCTCGGGCTCAATCACTCATTCAAGCACGATGACCCTGCATGTAGTGGCGCAATAGGCGCATCGCTAACAAGGAAGGGGCAGCATTATGAGGATGTGGCGGTATCTGGCAACGATCATCATGGGGCTATCGTTCGCCGGCAGTGCGCTTCTTGCTCAAGCGCGAAACCAGGTCAGTTACGACTGGGGTCCAGACCAACTGGCAGCTACGTTTATGTACACGGTCGATGACTACTCTTTGCAAGTGACTCCAACGAACCTTGAAAGAACTCACCTCGGCGGTGGCAGTGTCGAATATGCATCGCGCCATTTCTATCCCTGGGAGATCGTGGGAGCTGTCCAATACTCCAGCGGTCAACTTCTGGGACAGAAGCTCCTCTCTGCGAGCGGAGGCGCAGGATACTGCCGAAGTTTCAAGCATTGGACTCCCTATGCCCGCGTTCTCGGCGGCATGGCTCGGACCAGCTCCAACGATCAGATGTATCTCTATACGGTCCCGAAATGGGGCCTGGCGCTCAACACAAGTGTTGGCGCCGATTACCAACTTACGCCACGATGGGGAATCCGGGGAGTGCAATTCGAGAACGAGTACTTGCCGTTTGGATTGCGCGGCTCCGTCTATTGGTCCATCGGTACGGGAATCACCTACCACTTTCGCCCTTGAGGAGAGGTCATGCGAAGCAAAGGAATCGTTCAGTTCTTTGCGGCCTGGATGTTGCTCGCCGCATGTGTCGAGTGTGTTCATGCGCAGACGCAAGACCCACTCATCGTTCGGATGACTGCAAACGAGAATGCGATGCTGGCCCGTATCGGCAAACACACTCCTCTCGTCGAGACATATTTACAGGTGACGGGGAAGAATAGCGAAACTCCGGACAGAGATTGGTACTATCTGCACCGGATAGACCTTGGCAGTGCGCTCCGGGAGACCTTGTACGATCAACCGGAAAGGAGCAGCTCGAAGCTGTCAACTGCGTGGAAGATCGCGAGTTTATTGGTGCGCCATGGCCCCTTATTGTTCAACTCCGCGGGATTCGTCGAAATGCTTTCTCCAGACATCCATGGGTTTGACCCCGACAAATTCAGGTTTGAGTTTCTTCACAACGAGTTCATCGGTAATGTAAAGACTGCCGTCTACGATGTCCTGCCGGCGAAGCCTGGCTATTTTCGCGGACGGTTCTGGATTGAAGAGCACGGCAATCTGGTCCGTTTTACAGGAGTCGTCGCCAGCAAGATCTCCGAGCCTCATCCGCGATACCTGCATTTCGACTCATGGCGATTGAATGTGAAGCCGCGGGTCTGGCTGCCTGCGGCCGTCTATGTCGAGGAGCCCGTGCCGGGAGGAATTTTGCATGGTCAGATGCGCATTTGGGGCTACGGACTCGACGCCCGGCTTCACGATCCGTCGTCCTCGGTAACGGTCTCAGTGGACAATGCCGTGGATCGAAGCGCCGACGGAACGGACATGGACCCGTTGGCGTCGCTGCAGGCGTGGAAGGATTTCGCTGCAAGCAACATCCTCGACAAGTTGGAACGCGCCGGCATTCTCGCCCCGCACAGTAGCTTCGATACCGTCCTCGATCAGATTGTGGTCAATCTGAGCGTCCCGAACGATCTGACATTTCCAGAACCCGTGCATTGCCGCGTCATGCTAACCACGCCCATCGAAGCGACAACCGTGGGCAGCACAATTCTCATCAGCAAGGGTCTCATCGAAACACTTCCCAACGAGGAATCGATCGCTTCGGTGGTCGCATTCGAGCTTGCCCATTTAATTCAAAGCAACACCGTGGACACACGCTACTCCTTTGCGGACAGAACGATGTTCCCAGACCGGAAAGTCAGTAGAGACCTCTACCTCGCGCATTCGGGCAAGGAAGATGAGAAGGCGGCCGAAGTCGCTGTAAACCTGATTGAGAAGAGCATGTACGGGGACAAGCTGGGAGGCATCGGCTTGTACTACCAACAAATGGCCCTGGGCATTGGAAAGCTAAATGGGCTGTATAGGCCGGAAACGGGAGATTCGTTGATCTCACCGGCCGGGAAGCCGTGGCTGCTCGCGCAGCTCGCTGAGAAAAGTCCTCGGCTCGAACCGGGAAACCCGCGTCAGCTTGCCGCTTTGCCGCTCGGCTCAAACCTGGTTGTCGATCCGTGGACCGGGGAAGTGCGGCTGAGCGATGCGCCCCGCATGATGCCTCAGACGGCCAGTGAAAAGCGGCCGTTTGAAGTTGTGCCCGTGTATTTTCGGCTGCGGGCTGCTCCGGAGCTTGCTCTTTGCATCGGGGGTGCTGAGACGGTGGCGGTTGCAGTCCGTTGATTCGAACACTTTCAGGTAAAACGACCGAGGGCCGGTCTAAGACCGGCCCTCGGTCGTTTCTGCCCCTCCTTTCTTTCGGCTGAAGGCAGTACTCACTTGATGTCTGCGACTCAGCGCGCCGTATTCCTAGTTTGACTTTCCGCAAGAGCTATCCGATCCTTTCGATCCTTCATCCACCGCATGGCCTGAGCGTCAACTTTGGCCTCATCCCTGCTGCGCAGAACTATGTGAGCAAGCTCATGCGTAACCAGGTGTTCCGCCGTAATAACAGGCTCGTTTGAAATGCTGAGCAACGTACCGAACTTGGAGAGGATTGTACCGCGTAGAAATGTAACTCCGTGATCGATGTCCGTCTCCCCGTATTCCGCTGCTCCGCCCGGCGTGAGTAGCTTGGCTTGAAGATGCGCCTGAGTCAAGAACATCCTCCACGAGTCATCATCACAAACCACAACCCATCTCCAAGTGTTTGGGTGCGGGTACAAGGCTTCTATCGACCGAAATGTCTCCACTTGGGCCTTGCACTCCTGAGGTATTGGGTGCCCTGGCTTAACAAGAGAAGTAATAACCTGAACAGCAGACTGCGCAAAAGTGGTGAGTGAAAACATCGCGACGAAGGCGACAAGGCAATTACGACGGGTCATGATAACTTCCTCCAATGAGTTGCCTACATTGTGTTTATCGGATAAACTTGTTGCAACATGAGCGTTTACAGCAAGTTAGAAGTTACTTAGAGCGCGTGCAGTTACGGCCTAAACTCGGTTTGCGGCTTTGTTTTCCCAGCGCCCAGCGCGCGCTGACGGATGATTGCTTTGGAAGATCGCTTTGCCTTTGGCTGCATCATCTGAGGCGGCTTCACCGGCGCGGTAGCGTGCCTTGAAGGAATGCAGGCGCCTATCAGCAAAATGCCTATCAGCACGGGCATCCAAATGGCGCGCACGATAATTCTGGACCGAAGCGAATTGAAGAAAATCTGTAGGGCGGTCATGCTGGAGTCCTCTCCGAAGGGGGCGATCCGAAATCCCCCGTCACAGCTAGCTGAGGGGGTTGAGGAGCGCCCAGGGGAGGACGCTCACGTCGTGGGGGCGGTTTGAGGGGAACGACGCTAAGCAACCGAAGTGACAGCGCCTTTTGCTGGCGCGCCGGGTGCAGTCGGTCCCCGGCCCGCAAGGGCAAGCCGGCCGCACAGAGCGACCAGGCCGCCTAAGAGATTCAATTGCGTTCGGTCTTGGAGATGCGCAGGACGTTGCCCGTGTTCGAGATTGCTTGGTGGCATTCTGCTTTGCGTCTGACGCCGTCGAAGATGTGCCCTGATGCAATAGGGGCTGGTCCGAGAATCGATGAAACGCAGAGGATGAAAGTCATCGTGTCGTTCATCGATCTGTTCCCTGTTCTGTGACCTATCGCCCGTTCAACAAGGAAAGGGGCCGATGGCCCCTTTTCTTCTTCTGCGCGGGTTGTTAGAACGGTGAGTCGTCGGTTAGCTCAGTGCCAATGTCGGCTTCTACAGAGATCGGGGCTGCCCCGGTTTCAGCAGCCGGATCTGGTGCTGCTTCATTGGGCAAGGAAGCCGACCGGCGGCTGAGCAAGGTGAAGCTGTCGATAACGACCTGGGTAAAGTTGTGCTGCACATTGTCGTTGTCGGTCCACCGCCTGTAGGCGAGGTGGCCGACCACGTGGAGGGGATTGCCTTTCTTTACGTACTTCCTGATGACGTCGGCGGGCTTTTCTCCGTACATGACGAGGTTGTGCCAAGCGGTGGTTTCCTTCACTTCTCCTGTGCTTTTGTCCACATACTGGTTGTTGGTGGCCAGGGTAAAGCGGGCGACGGGAGTTCCGTTAGTGGTGTACTGGATCTTCGGATCGATTCCTACGTTGCCCAGCAGTATGGTGAGATTGACTGAACCGGCCATAGCGGCGATGCTTCCTTTCCGATTGGGTTCGTGGAGGTTGATGTTTTGCGGCCATCGAGTCTAGGACGTCAGAGAAACGTGTTCGTTTTGGAATTCATCCGTTCGGGACGCTAGCTGGCAGTTGAAACAATGCGTGAGATAGGACAACACCTTTTCGGCGTCCTCTCCGAGGAGCGTTAAATTGCGAACGCAGTTGTTGTCCCGATGAGTGATGAAAAGCCCGGCAATGGGGCCGCCGGTCTTCTGTAAGAATTCCAAGAGATCGGAACGGCATGGCGAGTTGTAACCGGCGAGGAAATCTGTGACCGTCTTTGCCAACTCGTCGGCGAAGACGAATGTTGTGGTGATGCAAGTTCCTTCGCTCTTGCTGGAATCGGCGCCCGCGGGTGCAGGGGAGCAGATCGTAAGTTCAACGCGCACAGTGGAGGACCTTGGAGGATTGGGTTTGAGCTTTGCGACTTTGCCGAATCGCAGAATGGCTAGAACTACGAGTGCGTACAGCAGGCAAATCGCGCTGAATACCACGAGAGAAGGAAGCGCTATGTGGTGCATTCTGTCCTCCTGATCTGGAGCGAGAGCGCACCGTGCTGCGTGTCGAGGATTATGAGTGCCACCGACGCCACGAACTCTTTGGACAGCGAACACTTGCCGGCAAGTTCGTTCATGATCTGAGAAAACGGTATTAGTGGCTCCAGATAGCTCGGCAGTTCGCATTTTTGCGCTCTCGCGTGAATTACTATGCATCTATAATACAGCATATATGTATTATGATAAGAGCACTAAAGTTTAATCGCTGGGGTTCGGAATATGTATGAATTGCCGGAATCTCACCTTATAAGCAGTTGATTCTAATTATCTTGTTTGTTTACTGTCTATTGTCAGACACGATAGTCCTTTTCGGTTTGTTGCATAGAGATCCTCATAGAAGTACGTGGCGTCTGGATCAACTTACATCTTGCGTGGGCGCTATGCGGACTGGAAAGTGATGGTGATGTTGGTAGTTTCATCGGTCGGAACTCCACTGCGGGTTGCCGATTTGATCTGATCCAGCTAAACAGCTTGAGATAAGACTTCGTCCAAGCCATGGCCGATGTGCCACCTAAGGGTCACTCAGTCAACTTCCCCGGCTCCCGGCGACGGTAGCGTGTTCCCGTAATAGGTCTCCTTGCGAAAGACCTCCTGGATCACCACGGTATCCGTGCCCAGGTTGTGCATGGCGCCGATCTGCTGACCCCAGTCGTCTTCAGTGAGCTTGCGGATGTCCGTGTTCCAAGGACGGCCTTCTTCCTCGCTCCAGTGCACGATGCCAACCCAGGCACCATCGATGGTGCGGGTGGAGCGAACAGCGGAAGGCAGTACCTGGATTTCGCGTTCAGTTCGGAACTGGCGGCCCTGACTTGTGGCAACAAGAAGGACACGGTGGCTGCCCGTCCAGCCCTGCGTGGAGCGGCGATAGGAGATGCCAGCGCTGGTGTGGGCGGGAATGCGCACGGGATGCGAACTCACTAGCGCGGACGGGGACTTCCCATCGAGATAGAGAGCAAGCGTGAACTGGCGGCTGCGATTGCCGGTGTTCTCAACAGCGCCGCGGATGTCGAGCATGATTTTGTCGGTAACCGGAGAGGGCGGGATAAGGGCAAGCCGGACCACAGGCTGTTGCCCTGAGGCCGCAGCCCACGCCATGCCGCCCAGGAGCAGCGCCGTCAACCATTGCAGGCGTTTTCTTCTCATGCCACGCCTCCGCAACCCGCAACCGGACGAACCGTTCTAGCGGCCGGACTCAAACACGAGTGCTGCCGCGCCCTGGACACCGGCAAAACGCCCTGCCTTGGCAGCGTGCAGATGGGGCTGGCGCTTTGCTCCGAAATGAAGGAGCTTTGTTACCTGTTCTTCCAAGCCGGGAACGAACTCCGCAAGATTTTCGATAAGACCGCCTGCTAGGAGCACGGCCTGGGGATCGATAAGATTGAAGAGATTGGCAATGCCCTCAGCAAGATACCCTTGCATAACCGCATAGGCCTTTTGCGCGGCGGCATCGCCCTGGCGCGCAAGTTGGTTGATTCTAAGGGCAAGGGCAGCGTCGTCAATTGTGGCTTCGGGGGCGGCGCCGCCGTTTTCGCGGTATTCCCGAAGCAGGGCGGCGGTGGAGACATAGGCTTCCAAGCAGCCGTTACGGCCGCAGTTGCAGGGCAGGCCGCCGGCGCGGATGACACTGTGCCCGATGGACCCGGCAAAGCCCAGCTGGCCGCGCTGGAGTTTACCCCCTGAAACGATGCCGCCTCCGATGCCGGTGCCAATGGTGAGGGCTACGAAATCGGAGAGGCCCCGGCCAAGGCCGAAATGCAGTTCAGAGAGCACGGCAGCCTGCGCGTCGTTTACCGGGAACGTGGGCAGATGAAAGCGTTCCTCGGCAAAAGCGCGCAGTTGGAAGCCCGCCCATCCGGTGAGGTTGTCGGTGGCTGCGAAGATGCTGCCATCGCGATGATCGACGGCGCCGGCCGTGGCGATGCCGAGACCCACCGGCTCGATGTGCTTGTCGCGGGTAGCCGCCAGCACCTGTTCGACAGCCTGGACCAGGCCGGTGGCGATGGCATCGCGCCCCTTGGCAGCGTCGGTGGGCACCTGCGAAGGGAAGCAGACTTCTCCGCTGCGCTGCACCAGTCCGGCCTTGATGGAGGTCCCGCCGATGTCCACGCCGACGGCGGGAGCTGAAGAAGTGGATTGCTCAAGGGCGCGCACGAACTTGGCAGCAATTACTCCGGGGCGGGTGATGGCGGAACCGACGATCACGCACCAGGCACCGCCGTCGAGGGCGCCGCGCGCCTCCTCGGGAGTGGAAATATGGCCCTCGGCCATGATCGGAACATGGATCTGTTGCGCCATCTGACGGAGCAGGGTCCAACTAAAGGTGTGATTGTGGTGGGTGCGCTCGGTATAGCCGTTGAGGGTAGTGCCTACACAGTCAGCGCCGGCAGCAGCGGCAGACAGGGCCTCTCCGAGGGTGGCGATGTCAGCCATGACAGGCAGGTGCAACTCCTTATGAATCCGCTGGATGAGCTCTTGCCAAGGGTCGCCGTCGGGCCACACGCGATCTGTACAATCGAGAGCAATAATAGAGGCCCCGGCAGCGGCCAGGGAGGAAGCGGCGGCAAAATCGGATGTGATGCGCAGTCCCGCGGGACCGTAGTACTTCTCGATACCGATGATGGGAAGCTTTGTATGCTG